>SXGT01755609.1_pt1 | contig 20284 bp, 12 predicted proteins | sample 3176221 | NCBI WGS metagenome assembly SXGT01 (sample SAMN11356862, study PRJNA531348) | freshwater metagenome | isolation source: freshwater sample F1-120 | place: China: Fuxian Lake, Yuxi | collected 2017-12-25
CATCGTGGACCGCGCCCAGTCCGAGATCTATGACGTCGCCGACCGGCGGCAGTCCGAGGACTTCGTCGCCCTCGAAGACCTGCTGCAGCCCACCATGGACGAGATCGACGCCATCGCGTCCTCCGGGGGTATCTCGCGCGGAATCCCGACCGGGTTCGTCGACCTCGACGAGATCACCAACGGTCTGCACGGCGGGCAGATGATCATCATCGCGGCGCGGCCTGGTGTGGGTAAGGCGCTGGCGCTGGACACCCCGCTGCCGACGCCGACCGGCTGGACCACCATGGGTGATGTCTCGGTGGGGGATGAGCTGCTGGGCGCCGACGGGGAGCCGACCCGCGTCGTGGCCGAGAGCGGCATCCTGCTCGGCCGGCCCTGCTACGAGGTCGAATTCTCCGACGGCACCGTCATCGTCGCCGACGCGCAGCACCAGTGGCCGACGGGTTTCGGGGTCCGCACCACGACGCAGCTGCGCAGCGGGCTGGACAGTGTCGCCCCGGCCGGAGCGCCGGTGGCCTCAACGCACGGCACCGCGATGGTGCTGGCGCCGCCGCTGCAAATCGTTGAGGTGCGCCGCGTGGACAGCGTGGCGGTGCGCTGTGTCGAGGTGGACAACCACGCGCACCTGTACCTGGCCGGTCGCGGCATGGTGCCCACGCACAACTCGACGCTGGGCTTGGACTTCATGCGGTCCTGCTCCATCAAGCACCGGCAGGCCAGCGTCATCTTCTCGCTGGAAATGAGCAAGTCCGAGATCGTCATGCGTCTGCTGTCGGCGGAGGCCAACATCAAGCTCGGCGATATGCGGTCGGGGCGGATGAATGACGACGACTGGACCCGGCTGGCGCGGCGGATGAGCGAGATCAGCGAGGCGCCGCTCTACATCGACGATTCGCCGAACCTGACCATGATGGAGATCCGGGCCAAGGCGCGACGCCTGAAGAAGAAGGCCGATCTGCAGCTGATTGTCGTCGACTACCTGCAGCTGATGAGTTCGGGCAAGAAATACGATTCGCGCCAGCAGGAAGTCTCGGACTTCTCCCGAAGCCTCAAGCTGATGGCCAAGGAACTGCACGTGCCGGTGGTCGCGATCAGCCAGCTGAACCGTGGTCCCGAGCAGCGCACCGACAAGCGCCCACAGGTCTCCGACCTTCGTGAGTCAGGCTGCATGACCGCCAACACCCGAATCCTGCGGGCCGACACGGGTGCTGAGGTCACCTTCGGTGAGCTGATGGAGACCGGTGAGCGGCCCCTGGTGTGGTCGTTGGATGAGCGCAAGCGCATGGTGGCCCGGCTGATGACCAACGTGTTCCCCAGTGGGCACAAGGAGGTCTTCACGCTGCGGCTGGCCTCCGGTCGTGAGGTGGAGGCCACCGCCAATCACCCGTTCATGACGCTGGGTGGGTGGGTTCCGTTGGGCGAGTTGGCCGTCGGTGAGAAGCTGGCGACTCCGCGCTCGGTGCCTGAGCCGGTCCACACCGAGCGGATGGACGAGTCCGAGATCGTGATGCTCGCGCACATGATCGGTGATGGGTCATGCGTGAAGCGCCAGCCCATCCGGTACGCCTCGGTCGATGAGGAGAACCTGGTCGCCGTGGCGCGGGCGGCGACCCACTTCGGGATCACCGCGGTGCGCGATGAGTACGCGGCGGCCAGGGTGACGACACTGAGGATACCGGCGCCCTATCGGCTGACGCACGGCAAGCGCAACCCGATCGCGGCCTGGCTGGACCAGCTGGGATTGTTCGGTCTGCGCAGCTACGAAAAGTTCGTGCCCAAGCCGGTTTTCGCGCTGCCCAACGATCAGGTGGCGCTGTTCCTGAAGCACCTCTGGGCGACCGACGGGTCGGTGCGCTGGGACGCCAAGGTCAACCAGGGCCGGATCTACTACGCCACCACCAGTCGGCAGCTCGCCGACGATGTGGTGCAGCTGCTGCTGCGCCTCGGCGTGTGCGCCAGGATCAAGCGGGCGCAGAAGCCCGGGTACCGCGACTGCTGGCATGTGCTGATCTACGGCGCGGAGAACCAGAAGCGTTTCCTGAACGACATCGGTGTGCACGGTGCCCGCGGCGTGCTGGCGCGCGATGTGCTGAGCCACCTGACGGCCATCAGCTGCAACACCAACCTGGACACGGTGCCCAAAGAGGTGTGGCTGCAGGTCAAGTCGGCACTCACGCGTGAAGGCATGACACACCGGCAGTTTGCTGCCGCGATGGGATCGCAGTTCTGCGGCTCGACAATGTGGAAGCACTCGCCGAGCCGGGAGCGGCTGCGCCGGGTGGCGACGCTGCTCAAGGACGAAGTCCTGGACGATCTCGCCACCAACGATGTGTTCTGGGACGAGATCGTCGAGATCACCAGCATCGGCATGCACGATGTGTTCGACGGGACTGTGCCCGGCACGCACAACTTTGTGGCACAGGGTATTTCGGCGCATAACAGTCTTGAGCAAGATGCCGACATGGTCATGCTGCTGCACCGGCCCGACGCGTTCGACCGTGAGGACCCGCGCGGCGGCGAGGCCGACATCATCCTCGGCAAGCACCGTAACGGGCCGACCGCGAATATCACGGTGGCGCACCAGCTGCACCTGTCGCGGTTTACGAATATGGCGCGGTGATCAGAAACCTTGTAGGGTCTCATTTCAGATGGCCAAATCTCAACCGTAGTGGCCACTGATTGGCCAATTGGCCATAAGTCGAGATTTTCCGGGGGTGCACCCCGCGTGTCGTAGCTGGTGGAGCCTGTCGCAGGCGCAATCTGGTGCCTGGAGATACCCAGCTCGCGCGAGGGGCGGCCGATGGCTACCACCCAACTTCCATCGAATGCGGCAGACGGCGGCCCGGCGTCGGTAGTGGATCTCACATCGGTGATGGTGAAAGTCCGGTCGCGGCTCGATTGCTCCGACGGTCAGGACCGTGGAAGGACGTGACGACGCAGCGTCTGCGTGCGGCGGCCGCTCGGCAGCAGTCCAGCAGTACCTCGACGCATTGCACACCAACCAGTCGCGTTCCTCGCCAGAAAATGACCATCATGAGTCGACAGGCCGACGGGCGGCTTCTACTTGCCGCACTCCGTCACAAAGTGTGGCCGCTCATTGCCTTCGATGCCCGGACCATCACGAAGGCCGAACGCGAACAGATATTGGATTACGACCCCGCCACAGGCGTATCCCACAATCCTCGGCCCGGCCCGCGGGGCCTCAAGCGGCGATGCCCCGCGTGGGAAGTCCTATCGTTGACTCAGCATGCACCGGATTGACCTCGGGCTGCGCCAGGCCATTGATTTGGTATCCGTTAGGGGCCTTATGTCAGCGAGACAGCGCCTTGAACGAGCCGCAGAGACGAGGTGCGCCTACGGACGGGTCGCGCAAAACGTGTCTCTCAGCGGTCGGCGGCCGTCGTAAGTCACTGCGTGGTACTCGCGTGTCGAGGGCGCCGGCGATTCATGCTGCCTGGCGTCGTGGCGCGGTGGCCCACGGTGCAGATCGGCAGCTTCGACCGGCGCCTCTCCGTCCGCTCGTCGAGACCCGACATTCGTTTGTTTGCTCCCGGCGACCGAGCACACGGGACCGACGGTTGTTTTGTTTGGTCTGAATCGCGCCGACTCAGTACCAGGTTCAGCCACTTCCATCCCTTTAGTCCCATCAGTACCACCGCGGATTGGGGCGCTTTCGGGCATGTTTTTGCAGCTATTTGGCGAGAACACGGCAATTCGTCTCCGATCTGTCAGACGTGCGACGTACATTGCAAGGGTGTTTACACCGCTTCACCTGCCAGGCCTGTTCCCGGCAGCCCCACCCGACGCGGCCGGGTGTGGCTTCGATTCGCCGCGGGAACCCTGCTATGGCAGGGTCTACATAGTCGAGACCGCCTAAAGGGGGAGGTCCGCCAATCGTCAACGGTCGCCAGGCAGCGTCGCGGCTCCGCACACCACCTAAATCTTGTTTGCTAACCAGCGTTGAACGTCTCGGAGGAAGAATGGACCTATCGGCCGCGCGGCCCTACAGCGAGTTCAACCGCGCTGAGCGTATGAAGGTCAAGCTCGATATCGCCCAGGCAGCACGCGATATCTTGCCGGATTGTTCCACGGGGATGCCGAAGAGCGATTTGATATCCGAGGTCGCCCAGCGCATCCACTACGCCGGTCCAGCGCTGGAGTTCGGCATCCAATACGGGGTCGAGCAGCGCTTGCTGCGACGTGGAGAGGACGACATGATCTTCTGCGGGACCACTGAGGATTGACAACCGAGCGAGTCGACCGCCCACGTTGGCTTGATGTCGGCGCTTTGAGTGGGGGGCCCTGGCTGGTCGACGGCAGTCTGTGCCAGCCGGGCCTGCTCGCGGCCCGCTATGCCCGCAAGGGGGATCAGGCCCGTTCTGGCAACGCTCATGACCGTCGCACGCCCACTGAACGCGACGTCGATCGGATCCACTACAGCGCTTTCAGTCGGCGCCTAGGCGGTATCGCTCAAATCATCAGTCCCACTTTGACTCACAGTGCGATCCACAATCGTCTGACGCACTCGTTCAAGGTGTCGTTGGTGGCTCGCGAGATCGCCAATGACCTGTTACGCACCGCGCAGGGCGATGCCCAGGTGCGCTCGTTGATCACCGATCTCGGCGGCCTGGACATCTCCGCGTGCACGGCGGCCGGCCTCGCTCACGACATCGGTCACGCACCGTTTGCGCATGCGGCGGCCGTGCGGTTGGACGAGTGGCTGCGCGAGCAGCCGGGGGAGGCGTCCAACGAAGGGTTTGAAGGAAACGCCCAGTCGCTGCGAGTGGTGGGTGCGCTCGATCTGCGTAAGCAGGAGTCCGGATGGGGATTGGACCTGACCGCAGTGACACTTGCCGCGATGTTGAAGTACCCGTACACGCGCGACGAGGCGCCCGCTCCTCAATACTCGCCGGTGAAGTTTTCGGTCTACGCCGCCCAAGGACAACTGCTTGAGCATGCGCGAAAGGCCATGCCCGACAGCTACCCCGGCCCCGATGGGGCGCCCGTCGCCTACCGTGGGTCGCAACGCCAGTCGCTGGAGTGCAACATCGTCGACCTCGCCGATGACATCACCTATGCCACCCACGATCTGCAGGATTTCTATGAAACCGGTCTGCTGGATCTTCCACAGGTGATCGGTGAGCTGGAAACGGTGGCTAGCGCGCTCGCATCCACCGGGCTCGAGGGTGTACAGGCATCGGGTACCCGCCGCCCCTTGGCGCGGGCAGCGTTGACCCACAGCCAGACACACGCCGGATGGTTCCACGAAGAGACCTATGTGCGCGCATTGCGGTCCGTGCTGAGCTGGTTGACTCAAATCAGGCAATCCATCGCCGGAGTCGATCCCGATTCCGAGGACGCCAAAGCGCTGATCCAGAGCCGATTCTCCGATGAGCTCGGCAAGATCATCGGCTCCATCAGCATCACCCGCAGCGAAGCGTGGGCTGGCGGACCCAATGTGCACCCGGAGAGCTTTCAGTGGCACAAGGTGCAGGTCATGAAGACGATTTCCAAGCAGTACATCATCGGCAGCCCAGCGGTGTCGATGCACGAACAGGCGCAGTTATCGGTGTTGGACAACTTGCTGGCCAGCTTGCTGAAGTGGTGCGTCGGGGTTCTCAGCCCCGCACAGTTACCAGTCCGGTTGCGCGCCTACATCATCGAGATGGAATTACGTGAATCGCTGACCGACTGCGCTCAGCTGCGCCGCGCGATCGTCGATTACTTGTGCTCGCTGACCGACGACGAGTGCGTCGACCTGCAAGCCCGGCTCACCGGAATGACCGCACCGATCATCAGCAAGATCTACTGACCAACGGGATTCATAGACCGAAAAGGGGACCTCGGATCGCAGCTCGGACTGCGCGACGCTTCTTCAACGAGCTCGTCGACGTTCTCGGCGGGCCGCTAGACATTGACTGCGTTGCGGTCGCACACATGGTGCCGAACGCCGTCGACTTCCTGCAGGCAGTGTCCAAGCTGACCAGCCTGAAAATCGTTCTCGCCAAACCGAAGTCATACAACCGTCCAGAGCGGTCAACCATCGAAGAGACACTCGCGATTCCGCTGAGACGGCTGACACGGGAGATGGGCCAAGACCCGCACCGGTTGTGCGACCTCCTGCGTGGAGCCGGCGTGGGTGAGCAGCGCCTCGCGCTCGTAGATATCGGGGGCTACTTCGCATCGGCTGCCGACACAATCCAAGCCGAGCTGGACGGTTCGCTGGCGGGAATCATGGAGGGCACCGAGAACGGTGCGCAGCGGTACGACGCCGCCCCTCCCGCCACAGTGCCGGTCATTACGGTCGCCCGCAGCCCGCTGAAGCTGCCCGAAGATTATCTGGTCGGCTCCAGTGTGGTGTTCTCGATTGAAGCGGTGCTGCGCGAACAAGCCGAGATCTTGCAGACCCGACGCGCATGCGTTATCGGGTACGGCCGCGTCGGCAGTGGAGTCGCAGACGTTCTGCGCGGCCGAGGGATTCCGACCTCAGTCTTCGACATCGACCCGGTTGCGGTCGCCAACGCCGCAGCACGGGGCTATGAAGTGTTCGCCAGCGTGTCGTCAGCGCTGCAGCGCAGCAGTTTGGTCGTGTGCGCGACGGGCAACAAAGCCCTTGACGCCCAACACTTCCGCATGCTGCGCCCTGACACCGTCGTGGCTTCGGTGACCTCCGGCGACGATGAACTCGACCTGGCCGGTATCGAGGACACTCATGACCGGTTCGACCACTCCCCTCACATCGTGGAGTATGCGTCGCGATCCGACACGCACGTATTCTGGCTCATCAACGACGGCAACGCCGCAAACTTCCTCCACGGCGCCGTAATCGGCCCAGCGATCCAACTCATTGAGGGTGAAAAGCTGGCCGCCATCGCTACTATTGCCCGCGGTGATCTTCCCGAACCCGGCGGCAGTCTGGCCGAGGTTTCGTCCGTACTTCGCCGCCGCGTCGCCACCACCTGGGTCGAACACTTCGCTCACGAAACCTACTGATCCCACGTCCTATTCGCGTTGTGGACAGCCGAGTTCATCGGAGCAGACCGGCACCGAGACAGCGACGGAGTCGTCGCATCCGCAGCTACGTCATACCCATGGGTTGCCCCGCGCGAAGCGCCGAAGCCTGGTGCTGCGCCGTACCCAATGGACGTCTCATCTCGCGCGGGCCGGGCATCCCTCTGTTCTGCAGCCAGTCCCAATTTTGCTGCGGTCGTACTCCGTGAAACCGGCGTGCGCCCAACGGTGCCGGTCCTCAAGCAAGCCGACCGCTTCGTCGGCCCGTGCGAACCATGTGCTTCAGCGCTCGTCTAGTGCGGGGGTTATATCCACCACATACGTCACGTCCGGATGCGCCTGGCTCGGGCCTCTTGACCAGGCTGGGGCGCAGTGTGTGGCCCGGCCAACACGGTATCGACGGCGAAGTCGTCGTCATCAACTCATATCCTGAACCGGCCATACCTACCGTGTGCGGGCCTCTTGGGCGCACTGAGCCGTAACGCAAGTGAGTGGCAACCCGCCGTAGCGTCTAATCGGAAGCGCTGGCACCCAAGGGCTCTCTTCCCGTTCGATGCTAGCCGCGTGGGGGTTCTTGTTGCGGCTCCGCGGGTAGGTGTTGCGTTCACCGATCGTCCCGTCGCGCTTCTTGATGACGTGCTCGACGCCTCGGTCGATCGCCATCTGCCTGCCGACTGCCTGCGCGGCGTTCTTGGTATCTGCGGTGTTGGAAGCCTTCTGGCCGCCCTGAACCCGGTTCTTCCAGTCACGTCTTCTTGGTAGGCCTCAATATCACCTTTGGCCATGGAACGCTCCTCTGTCCGTTGCTGGCCACCGTAATGGGGACACTGACACGTCCAGAACACTGCCACGGTGCAGCCCCGGTGTTCAATACTTGTCGCATGGATCGCTGTCCCGCGCCCCGCGCCAGCATGGTCGACTGGCTGCACGGCGCTGCAGCGCTCGACGTACGCGGCGACCCGTTCGTGGCATGACGACTGCCGCGTTAACTGTTCGTGCGCGTATCGACGAGTTGCTGGCAGCGCCGTGGACTCTGCGGTGGTCAATGCTGGCCGAGGACGCCGACCTGGTCGATGACAGCGTCGCGGCGGCCTGCGCGACCGCCGATCCGTTACTCGCGCTGATCCTTGCGCACGCTGCCGATGTCGGTGTTGATCTCGCCCGCACAGACTTCGATCTGGCGCGGCGCCTTGATGCACTCACCGAACCCGCGGCTCCCATCGTCATCGAGGATGCCGTGTCCTGGGCGCTGGAAGGCGTGCGCGCGGTGACCCGCGAGCGCGCGTTGTGGCTGCGCCCTCTGGTCCTGCAGGCCATTGAACGCCTCGCCGGTGTCGACGCCGTCGACCGTGAGCTGCTCAGCACCGCTTACCTCGGAGTCCTCGTCTTCGCCGGGGGGCATGACATGGCCGACGTACAAGCGGCGTTCGAGCTTTGCCGCGCCGACCCGCGACGGTTGTGGGCGCACGTGAACGCCGCGCCCGACGTGCCTGCACTGCATCGCAGCGTGACGGCTGCCGCCGCGCATCTGGCCGTGTTCGATAGCAATGACGGCCACGCCTCGGCGTGGGCAGCCCAAGTGCGCGAGCTCTGCGCGGTCGCCATGCGCATCGGAGTCTCGCGTGCCATCACCCAACACGAGATGATCTTGGCGGCGGACAGCGCCGCAGATGATCCCGCCGGCCTGCGCACCCAAAGTGCGCGGCTGGTCACCGAATACGAACGCACGGCAAGCACCTGGCTGCTGCAGCCGGCGCACCGGTTAGCCCGTATCGCCGTGGACGCCTTGACGACCACGGCCGAATCCACTGCCGCCGACGTGCAGGCACACCTGCGGGCGTGGTTGGCCCGAACGATCCGAGTATGCGTTGGTGCCGGTGTGCTCGACGAGGGCACCCTCGACGAAGCGCTGCAGTTGCAGCGCGAGGCGGTCGGGTCCACGGGCGTGACGGCGCCCACCCGCGCTGACTACCGATGTGATCTGGCCAACCTCATCTCGGTGGCGGTTGCCCACTCCCGGCTGGAGGTCACAGCGCTGCGGCAGGCGGCCTACCACGGTTGGAGCGCGGTACGCGCCGACACCACCTCGACCAGTCGGTTCGCCCGGCTCAACACCGCCAGCGCGGTTGTCGCCGAGGCGGTGGCAGCAGGCGTGGCTCCCGCCCGGCTGCTGCGGCGCGCGGCGTTGTTCGACAGGGAGGCAGTGCGACTGGCGCCCATCGCCCTGCGTCCGGCATGCCTGGGCAATCTGGGTAACCGCATCGCTCAAGCGCTCGAGGCGGGACTGGACGGAGTAGGGACCCTTGTCGAATCGATCGAGTTGCGCCAACGAGCTGTCGACGAAACGTCGTCGACCGCTGCAGCGTTTCCGGTGCGAGTCAACAACTTGTCGGCGGCGCTGGCGCGCGGGGTGCTGGAAGGCGCGGTGCCTGCCGAGCGGTACCGCGATGCCCTGGACCTTCAACGCCGGCTCAGTGGCGCCGCCGGCGTCTCCGATCATGAACGGGCAGTGGTGCTGTCCAATTTGGCGTCACGGCTGTCGGATGGGGTGTCGATGGGCCTGTTGGACACCGTCGCGCTCGGTGAGGCGCTGCAGCTGCAGACCGAGGCCGGCGATCTGATCCCGATCGGTCATCCACTACGCGTCAACATGGCAACCAATATGACCGGGCGAATCGTCGACGCCGTCGACGCCGGCATCGTAGCCGCCGACCGCATCTCCGAAGCGGTGACGTGGGCGCGGGAAGCGTACGTGTTGACACCGCCGACACATCCCAAGCTTGCCGATCGCGCGGGAAATCTGGGCACTGCGATTGGTCGGGCCGTCGCGCTGGGCGCCCAGCCCGGCCGTGCACTGCTGGAAGCAGTCGCCATGCACCGCGAGGCGGTTACCGCGATACGGTCCAGCGGACAGCATGCCGCCATCCACTTGTCGAACTTGGCCAGCAGGGTGGCCGAGGGGGTTGACGCCGCCCAGCTTTCACGGTCGTCGCTGACCGAGGCGTACGAGCTGCAGCGGCGAGCCGTCGATATGACACCGATGGATCATCCCGATCGCGGCTTGGTCGTGTTTAATCTCGGCAATCGGATCGGTCAATTGGTCGGCTGCGGGATGCTCGATGCCGCGCATCTGGCGCCGGCACTCGATCTGCATCGCGAAGCGATGCGCATAACGCCGCCGAGCAACACCGACTACGTGTTGTTCGCCGCCGAATTGGGGTGCCGTGTCGTGGATGCCGTCGAGCACCGCACCCTCGACTGCGCCGACGCCGCCGCTGAGCTTCTCAGTCTGGTCGCCCTGCTGTGGACGGCGCTCGCCGTGGAATCGTGGAGCCCAGCCCAACGCCGCATGCACTTGGTGGCCACGCAGGGATTCGTTGCGCGCGCCCCGCTGGTGATCTATCACGGAGCCGGCCAGACGCAGGCGGTCGCGGCCATCGAAACGCTGCGTAACCATCTGTTGGCCGACCGGACGACACCGAGCCTGGGCGCCGCCGACGATCTTCCCGGCCGGGACGCCGAGCAGTACCGCCGCGCCGCCGCCGAATACCGCCGCAGTCAGCAGCTGATCGCCGAGAACCTCGCAGATCCACAGCGCTGCCTGCAGCTGCGGCAGCGCCTGTCCGAGGCGATCGAACGGATCCGCGCATATCGGCCGGACTTCGCCGAGGCTCCCGACCTCACGGCGGTGCGTGCCGGACTGGATGACCGGCACACCGCCCTCTACCTGCTCGCCGGGCCGCGCGGCGGGGTCGCGCTGCCAGTCGATCACGAGGGACTGGGCAAGCCCGTTTTGTTACCCCTCCTGACCACGGCCCGCGCGGCCACAGCGGCCTCGTTGACCACCGATGCCGCCGCGGCATCGTTCCTCGCGAAATGGCTTACCGCAGCGGTTATTTCGCCGCTAGAGGCTGCCGTAGATCCGAGCCGCCGATGGCTCCTGGTGCCCACCGGCGTGCTGGCGCTGCTTCCGTTTCACGCCGCAGGCTCACCCCAGTCAGGATGGGTTGATGATCGGGTTGAGCTTCGATACGCCCCGAGCGTGGTCGACACCGCCGGCGAGCCCGAGACAGCGGCCACCAGTGCGGGCGTGTCCGCGGTGTCCGACGATGCCGACCTTCCCTTCCTGGCTGCCGACAACGCCGCGGTAAGGCGCTTCGCGCCGGCATTCACGGTGCTCGATGCCGCCCGGCGCGACGACGTGCTGGCGGCTATAGCCTCGGCTGCCGTAGTGCTGCTGGGCGGTCACTCCCGCGACGTCGTGGGCGGCGGATCAGCGCTGTGGTTCACCGATGCCGCGCTGACCGCCGAAGACCTCGCCCGGCTGCCGAGGCACCGCCGCGACTTGGCGGTCGTGTGCAGTTGCTCAGGAGGGCGAGTCGCCCACTCGCTGATCGACGAAAGCATCGGCTTGCCACACGCCCTGCTGCGCGCCGGATTCTCCACCGTCTGCGCGTCCCTGTGGCCGGTGCGCGATCTGGTGTCCTTCTTGTTCACCGCCCACCTGCTTCACCAACGGCCCACCGCGCCTAGCGTGTCGTGGAGCCAACGGGTGCGCGCAAGCCGCCGCTGGCTGCGCGAAACGACCGGCGCCGAGATGACCGCATTCGTGTCCGAGGTGACCACAGCGGTGCGACTGCCGTTCGTCGCGCAGACCATCCTGAATGCCTGGTCACGACAGCTCGATCCCAACCAACGGGTCTTCCCCGATCCCGCTGACTGGGCAGCGTTCGCCGTGTATGGCACCAGCAGAGCCTGACCGGTGGGCGGCCGTCTGCTACAAGTAACAGCGTGTCTGCCCACCACCTGCTCAGCAACGCGCTCGGCGAAGTATGGGCCGACGCAGACCACCTCATCGACGGCGACCTGGCTGGCTTTGAAGCCGAGGCGTTGACCGCCCTACGCGCCATGGAATCGGCAGCCTCGGCCGGCGACACCGCCGAGGCGGACCGAGCCGCCGAGACGCTTACCCACCTCGTCGCCACCCAACCGGCGCTGGATCAGCGGTTCACCGCCGAACTGGTCCGACTTGGCGCCGACGCCGCGCGTGACCTGCTTGAGGCCAGTCCCGCCGATCGCTGCATCACCTTCCCCGTCATGTTCGCCACCGACCGGGCCTCCCACCGCCGCGGCGAGCACACACTGTTTACCGCCACCCGCGGACCCTTGCAGTGGGGTCAGGCGTCGATGAGCGTGCCCGACGATCATCGCCTCGGCGACATCGAGAAGCCTCGATGGTGGCGGCTGCAGTTCCGTCGCCGTCCTGATCGACACGTCGTCGCCGACACCGTGACGCCACTGGAAACCGGTGCGGCTCAGACGCGGATCGGCGACCTCATCGGCCGCGGCGAACGTCGCGCAGCGGTGTTCATCCACGGATACAACACCGATTTCGATGCCGCACTGAGCCGAACCGCCCAACTGGCATTCGATCTGCAGTACCCAGGGTTGATCGTCTGCTTTGCCTGGCCGTCGACCGGCGCGCTGACCGGCTACCCCGCCGACGAGGACGAGGCTGCGCTGTCGGCAGAGACACTGCACACAGTGCTCACTACACTGAGCGGGCTGGTCGGGCCGGGAAACGTCAGCGTCGTCGCGCATAGCATGGGCTGCCGAATCCTGACCGACGCACTCACCCGCACGGCCGCAACCACGGTGGCGCCGCCACCCGTGTTCGACCAGATCGCACTGGCCGCCCCCGATGTCGAAGTAGAACTGTTCCGCCGGCGCGTGACGGCGTTTCATCCGCTGGTGGGCCGCACTACGCTCTACGCCTCGTCGGCCGATAAGGCGCTGCAGGCTTCGCTGCGGTTTCACCGCCATCGGCGAGCCGGCCAGGCCGGCCCCGACCTGTTGGTCATGCCGGGACTCCTGGACTCGATCGACGCCACCGCAATGTCCACCGACTTCTTGGCGCACTCGTACTTCGGTGATCACTCATCTGTCGTCGGTGACCTGTTCTCGCTGCTGCGTCACGGGCACGGACCCGAGCAGCGCTACGGATTACGCCGGCACGACCAATGGTGGGAAATGGTGCCCAGGGCCCACTGACGGTGCATTTCCGCGGCGTTGCGTGATCGTTGGCCTAGCGTACGGTCGGCGCTGCCCGCGGCCATCGCAACCTCAGTCCGGTTGCTGCGATGCTGCCCTCAACAACTCTCGAGGCTTGCGCCGCTACGGCGATGACATCCCACAGCGCTGAATTGGTGCGGACGTAATAGATGCGGCGTGAGTCGTCGGGCTTCTCGACATCGAGCATGCACAGTTCGACGAGGCGCCGTAGTTCATCGACGACGTCGCTCGCGGTCGCCTTCGGAAACCTCGGGGGCTCCGATTGATAGAACCGACCCTTCGGATGCTGCTGCACCCAAATGCAGATGCCGAGCCGGCATGGCCAGCCGAACAGCAACCTACTGACGTATGTCGGTTCAATCGGGTCCCCGATTCATCCCCAGAATCTAGTAACTTGATTCTAGATACTAGAAACTGAGTGGCGGTTGGTCACCTCGCCACGAATGTCAGCCAAGGGAGCGTGGGAATGGCAGCGCCCGACGTGTCGGGGCCGCAACCGAGGACACGGGGGCCGTCGGCGCTTCAGCCGATTGGTCGAGGTGACCACTAAGCGCACGCATTTCGCGGTGCGCTCGCTGCCGGGTTCGAGTGCTGCACGGACGATCTCGAGATGTATCAGTTGCGGTTGTTCGATGTTGACGAGCATTGCTTGATCCGCGTTGACCCGGCGGAGATGATGTGGCGGATTCAGTTCGCGCTCGACCCGATCACCGATTACGGGCGCTTCGCCTGTTGGCGGCCCTAGTCGGGCTGATTCAACGTGCACCACTTCGCACGCAGCTTTCGAACCTGCGCGGCCACGACGAATCCCATGCCTATCGTCAAAGCCCACACGCCGATGAACATTGCGCGAACCGGATCGTATGGGTTTCCCCAATCCTCGGTGAGTGCGCGCACGACGACCATGACGGCCGGTGGTCCACACGCCAATACGATGAGGACGACGGCGACTAGCAGTGGAATGGCGCGGAAGAACAACGCCTGCTTGACCTGAGCAATACGCGGGCCTCGATCGGCGAGCTTGCCCCTGCTGGAGACTTCAGTGGCCGCCGTGACCTCGGGATGCCATGCGGAGAAGAGTAATCCGAGGGTCGCGAGCAGCAAGCCGGCAGCGGTGAGAAGGTCTCCGCTGACATCCATCAGAGAATCGCCGTCAAGGCGGCGTGTGTGGATGCCGCGATCGCGTATTCACCCGCAGTGCCCGGCGCCTTTCTGATCTTGGGTAGCGAACCGTCGTGTCGAGCGACAGTGTCATTGAGAGCTTCGATGACGTTCTCCGAGTCGCACACCAAGGACCACGTATCAGCATCGTCATCTTTGGTGGCTTGCGCGAACACCGCTGCTATGGTGTCGTGGGTGGCCTTGCGAAGCTCGTACTGGAACTTCGCTCGAACCGCCCGCAGAAGGCTGCGGCTCTCTGTCGTGGTCGTCTGAAAGAGGGCACTTATCTGACCTTCGGTCGGCAGGCGCCCACCGAAGGCATGTTTGATCAGCAGGGACAGTCGGTAGACCTTGATGTCTTGACCGCGGCTATACACGTGTTGTCCCAACATCATTCGCACGTACTCTTCTTCGGCGGCGGCGATAAACCCCGACAGACGCTCGTCGAGCTGCTCTACTGAACACCCGAGCGCCGAGGCCAGCTGAGTCCGTTCGGCACGTGTGTAGTCGTTGGACATGCTTCCTCCCCGTTGCCGCACCGTCCGATCAGATTAGGTCACCGACATTCGGGGGCGGGATCGAGTCGGGAAACTCGGCCAGGATCGCGGCGACTGATGCACGGATATTTTGCGGGGCGCCAAGAGGCTCGAGTTGTCCGGCGTCGCCGATCTCGAATACCTGAGCCTTCGTGTTGAGAAGGTCGACCTTGACCACCTGGCTATAGGCGTCGCCATCGAGGGGGGAGATGAGGCTCGCCCGGAGTGTGGTGTAGTCGATGGCGCGTTGATGACTGATGATCCGCGGTTTGGAGAGGTCACCCGTCTTCGTCTCCCGGCACGACCGCGCGCTGACGGACGCTTTGCTGTTCACCGTCACCAGTCGCCGCTCGGGATCGACCGCGACGAAATCCTCCGGCTTCGCAGTCGTGGGCACGTTCAAAACGTCGGGCACCATCCCCAGGAAGTCGTCTTGCGCGCCCAGCAGTTGATACCCGAGTGAGGTGAGCAATCGCCCCGTCACATGCTCGCCGAGATTGCCGATCGCCACGTAGTTGCGCGATTGCTGCCAATGGGCCAGCCGGGCTCGGATGGCCGCGGCATCAGGTCGGGCTTCGGGATTCGCCGTCATCGTCTAATTTTGTTCGCACGCGCTCGAAACTGTCAGTCGTTTACGATTTGCCGGACGCCTAGCGGCGAGTGTGAACCCAATTGCGTCTGACCGCGCCATGGCGCGCCCGCGAGTTATTCGCCGTATGCGCCCGGCACCCCAGGCGTCGGTTGGCTCAGGAGACCAGTACTAGCTCGCGCCTTCTGCTGGTTTTGATTGTATTTGAAGCTACAATTTCGATGCAGTGTTGCAGCATGTCAAGGGCTTTCTTCGGGGTAGGTAGGCAATTCGGGCTATGGCATCGAGTACGTCGCTGAGGCCGCTCGAATACGGGGAGAAGTTCCGCGAGTATCAAGCCACAGCCATCGCTATGGCGCGAGAGTATCGGTTAAACGTCGCTCCGTCGACGGCGCGCGATGAGGCCGCCGGAGCCGCGCTTGTGTGCCACCCGACCGGCACCGGAAAGACCGCCGTGATCGCGGGACTGGCTCACTGCGCTCCCGAGATCGGGAGCGTGCTGGTGCTGACCACGCGCGAAGCTGTCCGCGATCAGCTGGTGCGCGAACTGGGTGGAAACCTCTTCATCGACGAATCGAAGTTCAACCTCGGCGCCGGAATCAGCCTACGGAAGATGTGTTACGCGGTCACCCAGAGCCGGGATCTCGATTCTGCTGAGTTATTGTTCACCGCGACAAAAAAGCTTCTCCCCGAGGAGTTGAGTGCGTTTGCGGACGCGCAGTTTGGCCGACTCGTCGGCGCTCGCAAAAAACATCCACTGGCCAGAGAACTGGCCCGTGGCAACACGATCCTCGTCATGACGGTCCAAATGCTCGTCGAATTGCAACGCGAGCGCAGCCCCGCACAGCAACAAGCCCTCGCGGCGCTGAACCAGAAAATCGACCTGGTGATCTTCGATGAAGGCCACTACGAGCCGGCGGCCAAGTTCAGCGGTGCCGTGCGCGGTTTGAAGAAACCGATCGTGCTGCTGACAGCAACCCCGTTCCGCAATGACCTCAAGGCATTTCACATCGACCAGTCCAGCAACATCGATATCTACAAGTACCGGCAAGCCAGTGAAGTCGACAAAGTTATCCGCAAGGTGCAAGTCGTTGTCCGCGATCCCGCGCCGACGGAGGAAGCCTTCTGCGACGACATCATCGCCTACTGCACCGGTCTGTGGGGTGACCACTCGACGTGGAAGCAACGCGTCATCATCCATTGCGACGACATGCCGACTATCACGCGCCTCGGCGAGGCTTTCATTGCGCGCGGATTTGGCGGCAAGGTCGTCGGCATCCATGACAAGTACCCGCCAGCGACTTCTAAGGATGCCTGGCGACGTCAATCAGTTCCCCGACCGGGGGAATCCGACGCATCGATCTGGATCCACCAGTACAAGCTGTTGGAGGGCATTGACGATCACCGGTTCCAGGTATTGGCATTCTTCGACTTGCTCAAGAACGTCCGGTCAGTCGTGCAGCAGATTGGCCGAGTCATACGGAAAGGCGGCAACGATACCGGCACCGCCTGGGTGCTCGACCACTTCCGCGGCCGGATCGATACGTACTGGGAGCAGTACAAGCAATACGATGACCGCGTCGATGCAGACGAACTCGCCAAGTCGATGTCCAAGCTACTCATTGATGACTTCACCTCGGCGCAGCCCGAGAACCTTTACATCGACCGGAAGTTCCGCAGCCGCATGGAAGTCCCGAGCGCGGAAAATGAGGTACCCGTCCTCACCCCGGCACAGATCGCCGACGAGATCTTGTTCGACCGACGCGTGACATTCAAAAAGGTTGCGGCCGATGTGACTTTGGAACTACTCACAACTGACGTCGAAGAGGCGCTCACCGCCCAGGATTACCAGTTCACCCGTTACGACGTGTCGGCTGTGTCCCCGGACACGGTCATATACCTCTGCGCCCGGGTGGATAACGTCGGCTTTCTCAACACGCGCTACTACGCGCTGCCGCAGCTGGAGGCGCGGCTGCTCATGCTGCTCCCGACGCGCCGCCTAATCGCCACCACGAGTACCGGCTCGGGTAGCGGTGCCGACGGGCTGAGCCACCTGACACCGGTTGCCCCAGAAAAGCTTCGGCGCCTTGTCATTCCGGGTGATCAGGGTCGGATCAGCCAGGTCTCGTCGCGCAACACCAATCTGAGTAACAGAGTCGTGCGACGTCGAACCATCTCGGCGCCATCGATCGCCGATGTGCCGCCAATCCTCGACGAATATGGCCATGTCGTGTCGACGGTGACTGGCTACAACGGCACGACTCCACAGGTTTTCGATGATATCGACTACCAGGAGCAGATCGACGATGACGAGACGTCGAGCAGCGAAGCGCCCCGGCGGCGCGGCCAGGACACGGAGATACGCCTCATTCGGCGATACGTGGGCATGTCGTCGGGTCGGGTGTCCGAGCAGGGGGACGCGCTGCGGGTCAGGGCCTATCGTCAATGGATCGAAGCACTCGTACGCCAAATGCAGTCGACGCAAAAATATTCCGAGGTGTATGGCCGCTACGCCAACCTGGCCCGTAGCACAGTCAGGAACAGGGCCGCCAGCAACTTGCTGCTCGACATTACGGACCTGTCTGACCAGTTTCGTCACAAACCCAAGCGGGACAACACCGAAGGCGACACCGACGATCGCAAGCCAGAGAACCTAGAGTTCTTGCGCAGCGACGAGCTGTGTGTAGATCGGCAAGGTGACGTGACAGGCACCAGCGATCGACCGGTCTCCCATTTCGAAGTGTGGCTCAACGACACTAAATACGACGACGTCCGTGTCACCTACAACTCTGCCAGCAAAAGGTACTCCCTCGAATCTCCCCGGATCGACGCCGATTTCGTACCAGAGCCCGGGCCGCGGCAAAAGCCACTCGTACGTGTCCTAAACGAAACCCAGTCGTTCAACGTGATTCCCGACGACCCCAATGTCATTTACGTGCACGGCGGCTTCTACGCTCCGGGCCTCAAGATCGGCGAGCGGTTCCAGCGCGACGAGTTCTTTGTTGGCCATTGCCTGTACCCCGGGGATACATTCAAGAAAATCAAGACCGAAAAGGGCATCAAGGTGTTGCCCGATGACAGGTACGACCCCGACAGCTTGTTCGGCTTGATCGACCAATGGGCACGCGAGGGTTTCGACACCGAGGCGCTCGCGCTCAGCACCTGGTGGCTGCAGCGCTATCGGCCTGAGACGGTGAGATTTGCGCCTACCCTGTGCATATGTGACGACATGCAAAGCGAAACTGCAGATTTCATACTCGTGGACGAAGACAAAGATCGCCGTGCCGTGCTCGTCCACGCCAAGGCCTCCGGCACTTACCGGAAATTCTCGGCGTCAGCGGTGCAAGAAATATGCGCGCAGGCGCAGAAGAACACCGCACTGTTCTCCACATTTTCCTTACAGGAACCACCCAACCTGACCAGATGGGATGAACCCCACATATTCGCGGGCCGGTCCCTCGGCAAGGGCCGGGAATCGCTGACGATCCAAAATCGGATGCGGTTGTCGAAGTGGCCGAACGCCCGGGCGGCGTGGGATCGAAGCCTGTCCCAACTTCTTCGCAACCCCCAGCTATCCAAGGAAATCTGGCTTGTGCTGGGCAACATGGTATCCGCTCGCGGGCTGTACGAAGAGCTGAGGAAGGACACGCCGCGGCCGGAATCGCTGCAGCTGAATCACCTGTTGCAGACGACAATCGCGGCCGCCGCCAGCGTCGGCGCCAAGACGCGGATCTTTTGCGCGCCCTGACGACGGCAACCGAAGTGCTCGACGGCGTCAGTCGTCGATGATATTGATCGGCAAGGCCGCGATATCTTGCGTGATTAGCCCTAAGTCTGTGCAGCCAAGCTGTGCAGCAGACCCAACGAATAGGGGCGCAGCATGATTGGCCATTGGCATGAGACAAAGTGTGTTGGCCACCGGCTGAGACATAATGCAAGACCGCAGGTCAGTCCGCTGGAACTGGCCATCGACGTTGAGAACCTACAAACCTGTAGGTTCTCACGGCAGATGCCGGAATCTCATGATGGGCCGGACGCCTGTCGGTGCCAGCGACGAGATCGCAGTGCTGCCACCCATTTCCGGGGGATGACCGCCTGCCGTGTCTGCCTGTGGCGGGACAGCTGCGAACTCATATCCGCTGCTTGCTAACTCAGGACCGATGCAGCGGGCTTTGAGGCGCCGAACCCGCCTCGGTGAGGTGTCCGAGCCGGGCGCCGTCACGCCCACCACCGCCCGGTGCAGGTCGCAAGAGTTATCGATAGTCCTGCCTGGGCGACAATGCGTAATCAGGATTACGCATTCGTCAGCAGCGTTGACGCGATCGTCGTCAACGCTCTCACCGCCGGTGTGGCGTCGCGCTGGCACTGCGCTTGCACAACAGCACCATCAATCGCGACGCCGAGCGCTTGCGCCGTCCGGGCTCTATTCGGACCTGGCGGAAGTGTCGCCTTGATCGCCGCGACCATATCCGCTTTATGGCGAGCGGTGATGGCGTAGACCTCGGGCAGTTCGCCGCCGATCTCATTGACGCTGTTGATGAAGGCGCACCCGCGGAAGGAGTCCGCCGTCAGCCATTCCTCGACCGCGGCGACCACAGCGACCCGACGACGACTACCAGCAGCGTGGCGATCAAGCGCATCGACAAACCAGTCCATCCAACGCCGATGCCGCAAGTCCAAAAACGCCAGTATCAGTGCGTCCTTGCTCGGAAAATGGCGATAGAACGTCACTTTGGTGACGCCGGCTTCGGCTATCACCTTGTCGATGCCGGTAGCTCGAATTCCCTCGCGGTAGAACAGCCGATACGCGGTTGCCAGTATCCGTTCCCGAGCCGGCAGGGTCGGCACATCAACATGCGGATCAAGAGTCTGGGAGATGCTCACACCACCATAGTAGACAGTTCTGTCCACATAG
>SXGT01667152.1_pt1 | contig 20283 bp, 22 predicted proteins | sample 3176221 | NCBI WGS metagenome assembly SXGT01 (sample SAMN11356862, study PRJNA531348) | freshwater metagenome | isolation source: freshwater sample F1-120 | place: China: Fuxian Lake, Yuxi | collected 2017-12-25
CTCGGCGCCTGATGGGCGCCGGGCGCCTCTGGCGCTAGCAGCCGCAACCTTTCGCAGGCTGCAAAAGGTCTCATCACTGCCCGCGTGCGGTATAACTCCAAGCGCTGGATCGAGTGGTGAGAGGGCCCCTGGGGCGTCGTGTCGGCCAGGAACCGCTCCAGCTTGAGACGTGGCAGCTGTTCACGTGCCTGTGCTGCTCTGGACGCCGCTCTTGTGGCTTCCAGGGTCCTGCGCGGGTGCAATCGATTCAGCTCCACAGCAGCCCGCTCGACTCAATCGATCTCGTATTCCACCAGTGCGAGGGGGTCCTGCGAAGTGCGGGGGCTGAGGGCATCCACGAGCGCCAGCAACCACTGCGTCTCCTGTCCGAGTTTCAGCACAGCACAGACTACCGCTCGCCGGTTCTCGGGTTTGTGAGAAGCCTGTACGCCCTCCTCAAACTCCGCAAGACGAGCCTCGATCGGTCCCACCTTCTCCGCAAGGCCATTCAGCGGATCGACATCGCCCGAGTCCTTGATCCGTTTGTAAGCCTGGCGGCGCTCAGGCGACGCCTGCGGTCATCACGTCCTCGGGCACATCGTGCCCGTGTTGGAGGTGGTCACGGGGGGCAGATTCTGCTGCAGACTCAGTTCGCGCGGTAGCCTGCACCATCTTGAGCCGCGGGGGCGAAGGCGCTCACTGGGCACGGAAGGTTCAAGATCTGAGAGTCCCGGGGAAGCTCGCGCGCGTGGAACTTTGCGCAGGGATTTTGCACACCGCCTTGCGAGTCGAGGGATGCGTCAGCGCCCCTCGCTTGAAAGCTAGCAGCTTCCCCGGCAGTGGAATAAAGTGCCAGGCCTGCGAGGCCAGAGAATGCCGCAATGACCGGAAAGACCAGCCAAAAGGATCGACTCTTGAACCAGGAGACCTCACAGGTCTTCGTTTCCATGCCTGAGAGAGTACCCGGGGCCCGGAGAAAATTCCAGATGCGGAGTTCCCCGAGCTGGTTTCCAGGCGCTCCTCACCGGGCAGATCCCGACCCACAGAATCCACCCGAGGAAGAGTAGGACTGTGTGCCACGGGTGGCCACTTGTGGGGGCCTGTTCAACAAGTTGGTCCAGATTGGGCGGCTTCCTTCTGGACCGTCCCCGCAGGACCTGGAATCATGAGCAGCCTATGACCTCACCCTCCGAATACGTCCAGACCCACCGCGCCGAGGCGCTGAGCGAGCTCAGGGAGCTCCTTCGAATCCCCAGTGTCAGCACTGATGACTCGCTCAAGGGCGAGATGGCCCGTTGCGCAAGCTTCGTGCTTGACCGCATGAAGAAAGCAGGCCTTGACGCCACGATCCTGCCAACGGGCGGCCATCCCGCCGTCTATGGCGAGTGTCTGCACGCGCCAGAAAAGCCCACACTCCTCCTCTACGGTCACTACGATGTGCAGCCGCCGGATCCATTGAATCTCTGGCGCCACGGCCCCTTTGACCCAACCGTCGAGGGCGAATACCTCGTCGCAAGGGGCGCAACCGACGACAAGGGCCAATTCTACGCGCTGCTGAAGGGCGTTGAAGCCTGCCTCAAGACGTTGGGGAAGCTGCCCATTAACGTCAAAATCCTCATCGAAGGCGAGGAGGAGATTGGGAGTCCGAATCTCACCTCGTTCATTCGCAATGAAAAAAGCCGCCTGGCTTGCAACTGGGTCGTGATCGCTGACTCATCCCAGTTTGCGAAGGACGTCCCGGCAATCACGTATGGACTCAAGGGCCTCGTTTACCTTGAGCTGATCGTCCGCGGGCCCAGGAAAGACCTTCACTCGGGCTCCTACGGAGGTTCCCTGGCCAATCCAGCGAACGTCCTCACCCGCATGATCGCAGCTTGCCAGGGGCCCTTTGGCCGAGTCGCGATCCCGGGCTTCTACGACGATGTCCGCCCGATTGAGGATTGGGAGCGACGGGAGTTCGAGATGCTGCCTTTTGATGAGGCTGGTTATCAGCGGGAAACGGGCGTGCCGCAGCTCTTCGGCGAGCAAGGCTTCACGACCCTCGAGCGCAAGTGGGCGAGACCGACGCTGGATGTGAACGGTCTCCTGAGCGGATTTACCGGCGAGGGAGCGAAGACCGTCCTTCCTTCAACGGCACGCGCCAAGTTCTCGATGCGCCTTGTCCCTGACCAGGACCCCGAAAAGATAGCACGGAACACACGGGATTTTCTGCGTGAGATTGCCCCTCCCACGGTTGAAATCGAGATTCTGTCGCATCACGGTGCGAAGCCCGTGCTTGTTCCTCGCTCCGGAAAGGGCGTGCAGGCCGCCGTGAAAGCCTATGAGCGCGGCTTCGGCAAGTCGCCTGTTTTTATACGGGAAGGCGGATCCATCCCCGTCGTCAACACTTTTCAGGCCGAGCTGGAGGCTCAGAGCCTCCTCCTCGGCCTCGGTCTCCCCGACGACGATGCCCATGCTCCCAATGAGAAGTTTCGCATCGAGGATTTCTACCGAGGCATGGTGATGATGGCGGCGCTCATCGAGGAGCTGGGCCGATAATGCTTTGAATCCGGAAGGTTTTGGAGCCCCGCTCCTTCCACCCGCCGATATAATCCGGCCCCATATGGAACCGACCAAGGAAACAATCGCCGGAGGCAGCGAGTCGAAAATTGCCCTCTTCATGGACTTTGAAAACATCGCGCTCGGCGTTCGAGAGGCCAAGTACAAGAATTTCGAGATCTCGAAAATTCTCGAACGTCTCGTGGAAAAGGGAAAAATCGTCTGCAAGAAGGCCTACGCGGACTGGGAAGCCTACGTCAAGTACAAGCAGCCGTTTCATGAAGCTGCCATTGAGCTCATCGAGGTCCCTCGCAAGTCCTACAGTGGAAAGAATTCAGCCGACATCCGGATGGTCGTGGACGCCATGGATCTCTGCTCCTCCAAGGAGCACATCAACGTCTTTGCGATCGCCAGCGGCGACAGCGACTTCTCACCCCTTGTCTCAAAGCTCAAGGAAAACGACAAGTACGTGATCGGCATCGGCGTGAAGAACTCGACCAGCAACCTACTGATCGAAAACTGTGACGAGTTCATCTTTTACGAAGACCTCGTCCGCGAACACACGACCACCGCACAGACGCACAAGCTTCGCGAGATGCCGAAAAAGCAGAAAGAGGCATTCGAGCGGATACTTGATGCCATTCAGGCCTTGCTGCGGGAGAACAAGGAGGTGATCTGGGGCTCGATGATCAAGCAGACCATCAAGCGCAAGCACCCCGAGTTCAACGAGGAGTATTACGGCTACCGCTCGTTCTCACAGCTCCTCGAGGATGCCCAGGCTCGCAACATGCTGAGCCTCAAGAAAGACACGCGAAGCGGCAGCTATGTGGTCATGCCCGTCGAGTAACCACAGCCTCAAAAGCTGCCCGAAAAGTGGGCCACGACTTCGTGTCCACCAAACTCTCCCTGGCGCAACACCCCCGTGTTGTAGTTGTAATCTAGCTGCAGCCGCGTCTTGGAAAGAAAGGCTGACGTGATTCGTCCCCCAATCGAATAGAGGAAGTCCTCCTGCCCTCTCGTCACGCTACCCATGTCTCGGTCGCGGTCGACAAAGCTGATGGAAGACCGCAGGCTCAAAAACGCGAAGAAGCTGGCCTCCCAACGATACTCGCCAACTGCCACCGCGTAGTGGTTCGTCACGAACTCCTCGACGAGCGCACCCGGGATAATGGGCCGAGAGAGAGCCTCATACTCCTCCTTGGAAGGCCCCCCGCCCACCCGGAGGCCGCTGAAGCGGTCCAGGCTGTCGCCGGTGCCTCCGTGGATCGAAGCGAGCAGACGGTGGCGGTCGCTTTCGACAAGAGGAATGCCTGTCGCCCCGAGCATGTAGCCGGTGAAAAAGACGAAGTCCCGACCGGCCTCAGCGCTCTCCCTCCCGGCCGTGCCCCAGTCGTTCCAAGTGGCTCTGTGACCGTACACCAGGTCGCTGCCCATGCTAATTCCCTGGTGCGGCAGTTCGAGCAGGCTGCGCTCCATGGCGTCGAGCCGAACCTGGAAGTGCCCTCGGCCCTCAAAACTGTCCTGTGGAACCACAAAGTTGCGCGCGGTATCGTGCCCTTCGTCGAAGTACAGGTAGCCGGGTTCAGCAAGAAGAGAGACCGCGATCATGTTGTCACTCTGCCCGGGCTCGTCGAGGTCCTGCCGGTAACCGAACCCGAAGCCAGGGTGCACACGGCCCCAAAAGAGCTCGCCATCATCCACTCGCTTGCCATCGAGGTATTCCGCCTGTTCAACGGGCAGAGTGAAAGTGTTCAAGGTGAGAATGCCTTCGAAGGGCCGAAACGGCTGACCGGACTTCGAAGCGAAGATCTCGTTGTAAACTCCCAGCATCATGGCACGAACAAAGGTGTCCTCATCAGGGCGCCGCCAAAAATAGAGTGATGCGAAGGGAAGTACCTCCGACTCGCTCACCCCCGGAGCCACCGTTGCGGCGCCGAGTTCCCAGCCAGTCACTGAGCGCCGGTCGCGGGGCTGAACTGCCACCTCCTTGCCCAACACCTCCGTGCGAAATCCTTCGCCAGCCCGGGGTGTACGATATTCAGTACCCGGTTTCTCAAGAAGCGGAAGGGCGTAAGGCGGCACCGGCGGCTTTGAAGAAACCGAGCTGCAACCGACAAGCACCCCGATGAGCCAGAGTTGGCAGGATCTCATTGCGAAGCACAAATCTTACGTCAACGGCATGCAAAATTCAAAATACATGTGTTTCCGTGATGGCCGGGTTGCCCTGCCATCGGCATTTCAAACCCGGGGCGTGGCGACAATTTCAAGCAGCAAAGGGTTTGGGCTCCGTAAGAAATCCAGGTCTTCTTGCACCACGCAACCCTGATCGCTGCGCCAATTTCACGTCGAGCCCATCCCAGAAATGTTCGGCTCCGATCCTGCACCCAACGTCCCATGAACCCGCGCCATGACCCCAACGCCGAGTGGCTCGAGACCGACGGGCTCGGCGGATTCGCTTCAGGCACCATTTCCGGCGTCCGCACCCGGCGCTATCCTGCGTTGCTTCTCCCGGCAACGCGACCCCCAACCGGCCGGCTCGTCCTTGTGAACGGCTTCGATGGCTGGGTATGCACCGCTACTGGTGAGCAGGCCATCACCTCCCAACGCTACACCCCGCAGGTCACTCACCCCGACGGAATGACTCGCATCGTGCGCTTCGAGCTCGAGCCATGGCCACGCTGGGCAACTGCCTTCGAGCTCGGGCTCAAGTCGTTCCGGGAACGTTTCTGGAATGTTGGGAGAGGCTTCCTCTTCGACGTCGTCGACGTCGACGGTCAGCCCGGTGTCTGCGATCCGGCGATCCGGCCAAATCAGCTCTTTGCCGCCGGTGGCCTGCCCTGTCTCCTCCTTGAACCCGAACAGAGTCGCCGGGTCCTCGAAACGGTCGAGGAGGAACTGTGGACCCCGCTTGGACTCCGTTCGTTGGCCCGGGGAGAGTCCGGTTACTCGCCACGGTACGAGGGAAGCGTTCGCGAACGCGATGGCAGCTACCACCAAGGCACCGTGTGGCCCTGGCTCATCGGGCCCTTCGTGGAGGCCTGGGTGCGGTCCCGAGAGTCCACGAAGGCTGCCCGTCGAGCGGCGCGCGAGCGTTTTCTGCAGCCTCTTCACGAGCACCTGGACAGGGCGGGATTGGGCCATGTCTCCGAGATCGCCGATGTGGAGACGCCCCACCGGCCGGGAGGGTGCCCATTTCAGGCGTGGTCTCTGGGAGAAGTCTTGCGACTCGACCTCTCAGTACTTCGCGAACCAGTCGAAACCACTCAGTCCGATCGGCATCCAAGGCCCCGCAAGGAGAAGCAGCATGAAAAAGCCAACCCTGTTCCAAAATGAGATGGAAACTGCCCCGGACGTTTCCACGACCAGAAGCGCCGCGACAATCGCAGCGAAAAGGCCGACGATCACCCCCGGGCGAGTCCTCGGCGGTCTCGGGATCCTCGCCTTCGTGGCCCTGGCGATCTTGCTCTTCCCCCAGGCCAAGGCAACCCTCGCGAAATTGATCGAGTGGACCCAGGGCGTCGGTAGCCTGGGCCCCATCTATCTGGCGGTCATCTACGCGGTCGCATGTGTGCTTTTCCTGCCGGGCTCATTGTTGACCCTGGGTGCAGGCTTCGCCTTTGGGCTCGGATGGGGCACGTTTGCAGCCTCCCTTGGAAGTTTGATGGGGGTTTCAGCTTCGTTCCTTCTCGGCCGCACCGCTCTGCGGAGCTGGGTCGAGCGGCTCACGTCAAGAAAAGCGAGCTTCAAGGCGATCGACGAGGCTGTCGGGCGTGAAGGCTTCAAGATCGTGCTCCTTACCCGCCTTTCGCCGGTCTTTCCCTTCAACCTGCTCAACTACGGCTTCGGAGTCACCCGTGTCAAGTTTCTAGACTTCTTTCTTGGCTCATGGATTGGCATGTTTCCCGGCACAGTGCTCTACGTCTACCTGGGCACGGCGGCAAAGAACGTGGCCGATCTTGCCATGGGCCATGGCGCGGACAACAAGGCGCGAGTGGCGCTCCTCGGAGTCGGGCTCGCTGCCACGGTCGTTGTCACCGTGGTGATCGCACGGATTGCGAAGCGAGCTTTGCGCAGCGCCATCAACCCATCCAAGACTTTGGAGAACACCCATGCTTGAGCTCACCGAGAAGACGACGGTACATCCACCCGACGCCCACAATCAAACGCTCGTCAATAACGTTCACCCGTTCGACTGGAAAAACCCCGAGCCCTCTGGCCGCTACAACATGGTTGTGATCGGAGCCGGAACGGCCGGTCTCGTTACCGCAGCCGGAGCCGCAGGCCTCGGGGCGAAGGTGGCCCTGATCGAGAAGCACCTGATTGGCGGTGACTGCCTCAACGTGGGCTGCGTGCCGTCGAAGGCGATCCTTCGGGCAGCCAGGGCCTGGGCTGACGTCCGAAACGCTGAAGAGTTCGGGGTGAAAGTGCCTCCAGGTGCCCACGTGGACTTCGGCGCGGTAATGGAACGTATGAGGAGACTTCGCGCCTCGATCAGCCACCATGATTCGGCTCGGCGTTTCAAGGACCTGGGAGTCGATGTCTTCTTGGGCACAGGACGATTCACCGGCCCCGACACCATCGAGGTCGGCGGCAAGACGCTCACGTTTGCGAAGGCTTGCATCGCCACTGGCGCGCGGGCTGCTGCCCCCCCAATCCCGGGCCTCACCGAGTCAGGCTACTTGACCAACGAGACCGTCTTCTCGCTGACAGAGCTGCCGCTTCGCCTCGCCGTGATCGGCGCCGGGCCGATCGGTTGCGAGCTGTCGCAGGCATTCTCGAGGTTCGGGTCCAGGGTGTCGCTCCTCCAGTCGGCTTCGCGCATCCTCGCCAGGGAGGACGCGGACGCATCGGCAATCGTCGAGAAGGCCCTGCGGGAAGATGGTGTCGAGCTCGTCCCTGGCGCCAGCGTCACTCGGGTATCGGTTGGCCCGGCTGGCAAGGTCGTCCACTTCACGAAGGATGGTCGGTCGCAGCAGGTGGAGGTCGACGAAATCTTGGTCGGGGTCGGCAGAGCCCCCAATGTGAATAACCTCGGGCTCGAGGTCGCGGGTGTCGAGTTCGACGAGAAAACCGGGGTAAAGGTCGACGGCAGTCTCCGGACCTCGAACTCAAGGATCTTCGCTGCCGGCGACATCTGCTTCCCGTTTCAATTCACGCACACGGCGGACGCGCTGGCCCGAATCGTGATCGAAAACGCGCTCTTCAAGGGGCGCGCGAAGACAGGCTCGCTTGTCATCCCGTGGGCCACGTACACGGACCCCGAAATTGCTCACGTCGGGATGTACGAGGAAGACGCGAGGGCGAAAGGCATTCGCACCGTGACGATCACTCAGCAGCTCAATGAAGTGGACCGTGCGATTCTCGATGGTGAGGGGAACGGGTTCGCCCGGGTGCTCGTGCAGGAAGGGACTGACAAGATCCTGGGAGCAACCATTGTCGCTCGCCATGCTGGCGAAATGATCAGCGAGATGACTCTCGCGATGACGGGTGGAGTTGGCCTGAAGACGCTCGCCAGGACGATCCACCCCTATCCCACGCAAGCAGAAGCCCTCCGCAAGCTTGGTGACTCGTTCAACCGCTCGCGCCTGAAGCCCTGGGTGAAGAAGGTGCTTGAGAAGTGGATGGCCTGGACGCGGTGAGCGTGTGGCTTCCGAATCTGCCTAGGTTGGGTTTAACGACTCATACAATCCGTGGCCGACATACTTGATCTTGCCCATCTTCACAAGCTCGTCCCAGACGGCCTTCGGATACTGATGCGGCGGGCTAATGGCGACGATGCCCGATCTACCACCCGCGGTCATCGCGCCGTGTCCAAGGCGCGATTCGTCGTCGAGGCGATTCAGGCGCAAGCGCTTGTTGAAGGCCTTGAGGGCGAGCTTCAGATTCTCTGGGCTAAGCGGGTCCGACGATTGCGGTGCTTGTGGATCGGGCATTTGAGTCATTCCTTCCTTGCGGCCGAATTACACTCCTCGCGGGGAGACAAGACCTCCACCACGAGGAGTATAGCGCCGTATCGCAGCACAAACAGTTGCACATTCGCCCTGGTCACCGAGGCTCCTCCAGCAAGGCGTAGAGTACGTTGTCGGTAAACCCTGGATCGCGGGTCAAGCCCAGGTGGTCCGTGAAGAGGAAGGTCACGTGGTGCCAGCGGATGGGCGAGCGCAAGGTGGGTGACCACTTTCCACCGACGCGCTCGTCGAGGAGCGCACTCGTACGCACGACGGTCCCGTCACCGGGAGCCGTGACGGCTTCCGTGAGCTTGCCTGTCTCACGGTTCAGGGCCAAGACGGCGGTTGTGGGCACTGCATCACCAGCAATGAGTGAGACCACGGGACCGCCAGGTACCGAGTCGTCGAGTGAGTCCAGCGCCGCGTGGAACTGACGTGCCCGCTTGAGACTCTTGTAAAGGTGATCCCGCGCGATGCGGCGGCGAGCGACCGGGTCGCTGCTCTCCGGCAGCAGATCCTTCAATACCGCGTCCTCATCCGGGTTGACAAGGCCCCACTTCATGCGCTCCCACAGTGCGACATCGAAGAGATCCTCCGCAATCGCCATCGAGGGATCGGAGGCCTCGATGACCGGCTGATGGCGAGTACGGGGAAGCAGTTGGAAAATGGACGGAAAGGTGCAGAGGATGGCTGCCGAATACCTTGGAAGCACCGAAGCGAACTGAATCCCCTCGACCAGTTGAGTCAAGGCGTGCGCGGAACCTGCATTCGGTGTCCCGACGAGAACCATGCGATCGACGTGTTTTCGTCCTGCCCAGGTGATGGGTAGAAGACTGCCATCGACAGGAAGGTCAGCAGCGCCGTAACGCAGATAATACCGGGCAACCAGTCCACCCATCGAGTGGGCGATGATGTCGAACTTCACGTCCTTGTCCTTCACGCCGTAACGCTTCTCGATCTCCTTCTGCACGTAGAGGCGCTTCTGGAGAATGAACTCGTGAAGGCGCCGGGCGTTTTCGACGTTGTCCCGACGCCAGTCGTAGTCAAACTGAAAGCACGTGTAGTGGTCGTCCCCGTAGTCAATGGCCCCCGTGAGCCCCAGGGACTCGTCCCTGTATCCGCCCACACCCAGCGTTTTCAGTACGTGGGCGTAAGCCTCGGCCTCGAAGGGCAAACCCAGGAGCTCGATCTTGAGGTGGCCGAGCGCTCCGTCGGATCGTACACCGTCCCGCAGCTCTCTGAGAGGGACCCCTTCCTTCATGGGAAGCGCAATGAGGCGACGGCCGTCGGGGGTGCTCGGATTTGCGTAGTTGCCTTGAAAGGCTCCCCATACCTGACGCCCGGTCTCGGCATCCCTCAAATTCGAGCCGAGGATTCCGGGGATCACGATGATAGGGTTCCGGTCCGGACCGTGGTAGGAAGCCGCGCGATTGTAGATACCCCCGAGATCGGGAAGACCGGATGGGCCCTTGCAACCGCTGGCAAGCCCCAGCGTCGCGAGAGCAAAATTCATGAACACTTGAGACACTTGCATGAAATTCTCCTGGGGTTGAAGAGCGAAAGTACCGGAAGACAACGTAACTTCGATGCTTTCTCGGGTGCCTGGGTTGCACGGGGACGACCTTGACGCCCGCCGACCTGGAGGGCAGCTGAACAACTTCCGCTCGATTCACCCCGGGCCAACACGCCAGGGCCAAATTGGGCACGATAGATGCCTACGCCGGCCGCTTCACAAGCCCGATGTTATTCTTCCGGGGCCGAAAAGGCCTCCTTCGATACAGGAGAAGCTTCCCATGCGATTCGATTTCAGGACCCTTGCACTCGGCTGTGTGGTTGTGGCAACCCTTGGAGCTGAAGAGCCAACGCGGCGGACGCTCTCCGATGCGGATCGAGCCCGTACCGCTTTTCAAGACATCGCGCGCAAAATGTACGAGGAGATCCTTCCAACCCTGCGCGAAGAAACCCTCCAAGACTTGGAGCGGGTGCTCGGGTGCGACACCAGGGATTGCGCGGCAAAGGCAGCGGAGTTCCTGGTGGCAACAAGCGAAGCTCTGGCCGTGACACCGGAGGATGCCCGACGCATCCTGCTTGGCCAGTTCGAAGATTCGACCAACTCCAACACAGTGCAGTCGTGCGCCAAGCGCCTGCGGGCGTTTGGCGTGGCCCTTCCACCTCTCTTCGCTCGCTTGATCGAGAAGGTGTTGTCGAAGGAAATCGTGAGTGGAATCGAGCTCGAGTTCGCCGCTCGCCTGGTGGCCTATCACACGGCCAAAGTGCAGAGACTCGCCGGCGCCAGCGCGACGGGGCGGTGAGCTCAAGTCACCTGACCGATCCTTGTTTGCCCTCCCTCTTGACCCATTCCGGGTTGGCGTCGATCATTCAGCCTTTCGCAAACCGCGTCCCGAACCTCCCCTGGAGCACTGCCATGCTGAAAGGCCTCACTTCCAACTTTCTTGCCACCCTCTGGATCCTGTTCGTGATCACTGGGTGCGACAGGCCACAAAAGGGCCCGCCTGCACCCCCCACTCCTCCGCCAGCCTCGTCGGCACCCAAGCCAGCCGAGACTCCCAAGCCCGAGATCAAGCCCGAGACGCCGAAGCCCGCCGAGAAATCGCTCGCCAAGCCGGTCGAGGCGCTTCAACCCAAACCTGAAGAAAAGAAAGCGACGGAGACCGTGACTCCAGCCCCCTCGCAGCCTGTGCCTCCACCCACACCACCCACACCACCCACAGCGACGCCAGCTGCGCCCGCCGTCGCGCCAAATCCCGCGCTCTTGAATCCAGCGCTCGCCAAGGAGAAGGCGCCGGAAAAATTCCGAGCGAAATTCACAACCACAAAAGGCGACTTTGTCATTGAAGTCAAGCGCGAGTGGGCTCCCAACGGCGCCGATCGCTTCTACAACTTGGTCAAGATTGGCTTCCTCAACGACGCCGCCTTCTTTCGCAACATCCAGGGCTTCATGGTGCAGTTTGGCATCAATGGCGACCCGTCCGTGAGCGCGAAATGGCGCAACGAGAACATCATGGACGATCCCGTGGTGCGATCCAACTTACCTGGTTACGTGACCTTCGCCCAGACTCAGCTCCCCAACAGCCGCTCGACGCAGTTCTTCATCAACTTTGGCGACAATGCGCGGCTCGATGGGATGCGTTTCGCGCCGTTCGGCCAGGTCGTTGAGGGTATGAACGTTGTCCAGTCGCTCTACAGTGACTACGGTGAGGGAGCTCCGAGTGGAAGGGGCCCGCGACAGGACTTGGTCCAGTCGCAGGGCAACTCGTATTTGAAGCAGAACTTCCCGCTGCTCGACTACGTCAAGACGGCGACCATCGTGAACTGAAAACCCTGAGGACAGTTTCCGCCGAAGTATGCAACAAGACTTCACCCCTTCCGGGGGCCTGTCCCCACCCGGCCCTGCGTGAAAAGTGAGACCACGATGAGCGTCAGGAAGCCCAACGGAATCGTTACGATTCCGGGCTGGCTGAATGGCACGATCGCACTTTCGGGCGGTAGCTTGTAGACATTCTCGTAGGTCTCTGCTGAAAGCAGAATCCATGCAAGCGAGCTCACCATGCCCGTGAAGATGGCTGCGGTGATGCCCTCTCGAGTGGTCCCCCTCCAGAAAAGCAGCATGACAAGGGACGGCAAGTTGGCCGAGGCGGCAACGCTGAACGCCCAACCAACCAAAAAGTTCACATTCAACTTCTCGAACGCGATTCCGAGCACGATCGCCACGATACCCACGACCACGCTCACGAATTTGCCGGCGCGCACCTTGTTCGCATCGTGCAGGTCGAGGCGGAAGTAGCCCGTGAGCAGGTCGTGTACGACGGCACCCGAGGCAGCGATGATCAGCCCGCTCACGGTGCCGAGAACGGTGGTAAAGGCAATCGCAGAGATCGCCGCAAAAAGCATCTCGCCGAAGCTACGGGCAAGTAGCGGCGCGGCCATGTTTGAGTTGCTAACATCGATGGCGCCGCTCGTCATGGCGCCAAGTCCGAGAAATAGCGTGAGCACGTAAAAAAAGCCGATGCTCCCGATACCAACAATCGTGCTCTTGCGAGCACTCGCCGCGTCCTTGACCGTGTAGTAACGGATCAGAATGTGCGGCAGCGAGGCCGTGCCGCAAAAAAGGGCCAGCATGAGCGAAAGGAAGTTGAGCTTGTCGGAGAGCTTTTCACTCCGGATGCCATTGAAGGACGGGTGGTTTCCTGGCTGAAGAACTTCGCTCCCGGGAACTTTGCGCGGTGTGTAAGTCGTGGTCGTTGATCCATCCGACAACTTCTCCGTCTTCGAGCTCCAGAGTACCACCTCGCTCTGCCCGAGCGTGCTCAGGAAGGCCAGCGGTCCCAGCGGACCGGTGTGGGTCGCCCCGCCGGGTAATCGCGACAGGTGCCCCACGTGTTCCAGGTCGCTCTGGCCCGGCCCCCTACCTTGCGGTTTTCCATTCACAAACCTTTCCCCCGTGAACTTCACGGTAACGATTTGCGCCGGCGGAAGGTCGCCCCGCTCGAGTCCAGGCCCAACGCGCAGGCCGCGTTGAAGGATGAGAGCCGTCAGGACGAGGCTGAAGGCGACGAGGAGGGCTCCCTTGATGAACTGCACGTAGGTCGTCGACACCATCCCCGCCGTCACCACAATCAGAACGACAACAGTACCGACGCTGATCACACCGAAAGTGTGTGAAAAGCCAAGGAGCGGCTTGATCAGCACGCCCGCCCCCACCATCTGCGGGATGAGGTAAAAGATGCTCACCGCGAGCGTGCTTGTCGCGGCCGCGAGCTTGATCCCACGCGAGTTGAAGCGGTTGTCCAGTGCGTCCGCAAACGTGTAACGCCCCAGGCGCTTGATCGGCTCCGCAATGACGAAGAGGGCCACGATCCAGCCGGCGAGGTAGCCGACCGAATAGAGGAAGCCATCGTAGCCATAAAACGCGATCATTCCGCAGATGCCAAGAAAGGATGCGGCGGACAAGTAGTCGCCGGCAAATGCGATGCCGTTGACGAACCAGTGGATACTCCCGCCGGCAGCGTAGTACCCCTTCACGGACCTGGCACGACCCCCAAAGTAAAAGCTCAAGCCCAGCGTGAACGCCACGAAGAGGCAAAAGATAACCACAGCCGTCGCAGAAGGCTCGTAAATCAACGGGCTTTCCTCCGCAGAAGCCAGGCATAGAGGAGCGCCAGAACGAAAGCTCCAATAATGAGGCCCATGCCATAGAGGATCGCGATGTTGACCCCCGCAAGAGGCGCGTCTTCGAGGATAGAGGGCGCAAATGCGCTCAGCAGTACAAACCCTGTGTAGGCGGCGAGGTATAGCGTGAAAAGGGCGAGCCCGAGCCGGGATTCACTTTCGGCGACCTTCGCGGCGTCGCTTCTTTTTTCCATGCACCCTGCATACCAAAAGCGAGAGCAGGGGGCAAGACCTCCTGCTCTCACGCGGACCTACAAGGACGTCGAGTTTGAGTCGGATTACTTCACCGGCGACTCAAAAGCCGCCTCGCCGAGAAGAGCCTCGGCCCACGAGCACCAGATCTGAACTTTCGCAACATCGGCAATGTATACCTCGCGCGCCCACACATGAGACATTTCGAATGGGCAGAGGAAGACCATCTCAAGTCTGCTGCTCGTTTCTGCTGGTGGGGGAGGCGGACCCTCCCCCACGACGGCCGCGTGTCGTTGTTGCCGCCATCAAGGAAACTCACTGTGTACCCGGCCAGAAGGTCGTTCCCGAGAAACGAGCGCTCTCAGACCTACCTGCGCCGACTTGTTCAACGGTTGCTCACTCTGGCTTGACGATCCGCCAACACCGGTGAATCTTGTGGTCGTGGAAGTCTGGCGGCACAGTACTGGAGCTGATTTCGCGACAGGAAACCCCCAGGATCTCCGATTCAGCGAGCTTGAAGCGACGGAAGTTGGTCGAAAAGAAGACCACGCCACCCGGCGAGAGCAGGCGGATCACACGGTTGAGGAGCTCAGCGTGATGGCGTTGCACGTCCCAGATGCCAGCCGTCATCTTCGATTTCGAGAATGTGGGAGGATCCACGACGGCGAGATCATAGGCCTCGCCGGGCAGATGCTCCCAAAGAAAGCGCTGCGCGTCTGCCCGCACGAAGCGGTGCTGCGACCCGCAGAGGCCGTTTTCGCGCAAGTTTCGCTGCGCCCAGTCGAGGTAGGTATTCGAGAGGTCCACAGTGGTCGTGGTCGAGGCACCACCGTGGGCCGCGTAGACGGTGAACGAACCGGTGTAGGCGAAGAGGTTGAGGAACCGCTGGCCTCGCGCAGCTTCGCGAACCATGGAGCGTGTGATTCGGTGGTCAAGAAATAGGCCGGTATCGAGGTAATCCGTCAGGTTTACGAGAAACTTGAGGCCACCTTCCTTGACCACGAGCAGTTGCCCTTCCGAGCCCTGCCTCTGGTACTGCGCAAGTCCCTCCTGTCGTTCCCGACGCTTGACGTGTGCGTTTTCCGGCGCCACGCCGGTAACCTCAAAAATCTGCTGGACCATGACGTCGAGCCAGGCGCGGTGCTCCTCCTGTGTGCGAGCATGGTCCTGGGCATATTCCGCGATGTGGAGCCTGTCTTCATAGCGGTCCACAACAAGCGGCACCTCGGGAATATCGTGGTCGTAGAGTCGGAAGCACGAGACGCCTCGTGAGGGCAAGCGCCTCAGGTGCCTCGCCACCTTCTGCAAGCGGTTCCGAAAGATCCGGGCCTGCTCGCTAGTCTTGTTGGATCTTTCTGGGTCGGCGCCTGCTGCCATGAGTGTCATCATGCCGAGTTCCGCGCGGCTGCCAAGCCCACGGGCATGCTTCGTCGACGAAGCGGACTGCCAGGAAGCCCCGGTTGCTCTACCCTGCGCCTGACTCGGCCGGCACGCAGCTTGCCCCACCCATCCAGTGCGACCCTGGAGCACCGCCGATGGACGCGGACCCAAACCCTTCCGAGCCAATCAGATACTACCCCAAACCAATGTCCCTCCCCCCCAAGCACAACCCCTCGATTGTCCAGAATCGGATCAGCCACCGCCTCGCCCTGAACAACGGGGCCGCCCCCCCCCTCAGCTCGTCAAAGGGATCCACTTTTCGTTGAAGCGCTCCCCGATTTCTCCATACTGCTCACAGGGCACACCGAGAAAACACTTTCCCCGTTCGATGCAGCTTGCCTCCACCGATGGACCCGGCGGTGGGGGGCTTGCAAGCTGTCTGGCCTCTCGAGAGTTGATCTGCGGTTTTACTTTGCCGAGCTGGCACAGAAGGGCGCAACACAGGGCGATATTCTCGCCGAAAAATCCCTCCTCCGCTCACTTTACCGTTGGGCTTTGCATAGTGGCTGGACCACCGTCGACCCCACCAACTCGCTCAACCACACGCACGCGCTTTCACGCCGGGGAGCTACTTGTTGGACCTCGCTCGAGCAGCGCCGTCTGCTCGACGCCTGCCGCCAGCCCCCGGCCTACCTCCGACCGCTCGTGCTCATGGGGCTGCGCACCGGGCTTCGCCTCGGTCATCTCCTCAACCTCCAGTGGCGCCATGTCGACCTCACGCGAGGCAGGATCCAGATCCCGGCAGAAGAAGTCGCCGCTGGCTGTGTTCTGGACCTGTCCATCGACATCGACACGCGTGGCGTGCTGGAACAACTTCTTCAAATGGCCTGCAAGAGCGGGACTCCGCAACGGCGAGTGTTCGACGCCGTGGGGTTGCCGTTGTGGAACGGACGTCCAGAGCATCACGCGGTGCTTGCTGCGTTTCGGACGGCCCGACGGCGAGCGGGCCTACCTGAGGGCAACTTCGACTCCCTGCGTCTGAGCTTCGCTCGCAACTGCGCCAAGGCCTGCGTGCCGATCAGCTACCCGCTCAGAATTGGCGACTGGGACGAGCCGGCGCTTGTCCAGAAGGTGTACGCTGAGTTCATGCCCACAGCAGGCTTGCATCTGTTCCGCAAGGTATAGCAGCCTGTTGGTGGCCGCATGTCGCGGAAAAGCGTACCCTTCTGCGAGGCATCGCGGAGGGAAGACCATGAGATCAGGAAGTCTCAACAGCAAGTCAAGTACGCATGGCTCCGGTGGAGCCAACGTCAAACTGGTCTGGCTCCTGCTGATGATTCCTGTCGCCTACCTTGTCGTTAGCCGATCCATCGCCCACCTGTGCGAGCAGCGTCTTTATGACGGTGACAGGCTCGAGGTGCGTGACTGCCGGGAGTGCCTCGGAAAAGGGCACGATGAGAAGTACGCTCGAGACTTTAACGGACTGGGTATCAACTGTATGGCTTGCCTCGGAACTGGAAAGATCCAGGTGCTCGTGCCGGGGCTTCAACGCCCAACACAGGTATGGGGAGCGGTCATCGACTGGCAAGCCGGTGAATCCTGGACCTCGCATCAGTGTCCCAAGGACGTCCGCCTCGATCTCGAGAATTCGATCCTGCTCTCAACCGAGGAGAAGAGCCTGAGGGGCGCGCTGCCTGGCATTGGAGTTTGGTTCAAGACGGACGGAGGCCGGGTGAGCGCGAAGACGGACCGGGGCGGAAGATTCGGCTGCAAGCTGCTTCCTGGCCGATATGTTGTCGAGGTGGAGGCCGAGGGGTTTGCAAAGCTCCAATCCACCCTCGAGATTGAGGCGCTCCGCGCACCGGTCTGGCTCGAGAAGAATACGATCCTTCACGGTCGATCGCCCGAGGAGCGCAAGAGCAAGGACGGCATCGCTGTGATAATTCTCCTCGAGCGTTCTGGCGAAGGCTCGGGGATGTTGCGCACGTTCCTCCTGCCGGAGTGAGGACTGTGCTGACTCTTCGCCCATCGCCCCTCGCGCGATGGAGGTGCAGGCCCAGCGGCGCGAAGAAGTCGGAGACACCGCCTTGCGGCACCTGCGGACGGGCCTGGAAAAGCCCAGCTCGAAAGACCTCCTGTCACGCCAGGTGCGGCACGAGGCTTTTCAAGAGTATGAGCGTATTTTTTCCGTCACCCCGAACATAGCGGACCTCGTCCATGATCTGATGCATGAGGTAGATGCCAAGCCCGCCTTCGGGGAGCGACTTGATGTCCCTGGGATCGAACTTCAGGCGAGGTTTCTCCAACTTCTCCGGGGAGATGCTGATTCCCTGATCGCAGATTCGAAACTCGACCTGCTCTTCAAGGATCGTCACGGTCAAAGTCACGTCGCGACCGGCGACCCCCCGGTAGGAGTGCCGGATCGAGTTCGTGACCGCCTCGACGATGCAAAGCTCCACCCTGCCAGCTTCACTTGCGTCAAGATCGAGGTGGCTGCAGATCTTGTTGACAGCCAATCCGACGAGAAAAACGTTCTCAATCTTGCTCTCGATAACAAGGCGAATCTCTGCCATTCTTGCCATGGAGCTTGTGCCAATACTTCGCGTGTGCGTGCGGTGATCCTTCAAGGAATGAACACCGATAGATTCGGTTAGCCAGTGGTTCGACCTTGATACCGCTCAACGCAGGCGGTTCTTTTTCAAGAACCACCTCGTGGCAGGTGGGGTCGGTGGCGAGGTCGTCCTACCTTCTCGGGCCATTCCGATAAGTCTTTAGTTTCGAGGAGTCGGTCGGACGTGCGGGAATGCCCCAGACCACAAGTCCATTGGGGATGTTCGTGGTGACGATCGCATTGGCCTCGACGACTGCGCCACTGCCGATCGTCACGCCCGGCCTGACCGTGACTCCAGGACCAATCCAGACGTCGTCGCCGATGGTGATCGGGGCAGTCTGCTGTCCACCCTCATCGCTCCGCTCTAGCGACTTCGGCGGATCCTCAACGTCCCGCAGAAGGGCATACTCGCCGATAAAAACCCCGCGGCCAATTCGAATCTGCGTTTGCGATACGAACCGAGCTCCCCTGCACACCACGGTCGCCTCACCCACGACGATGTCGCCCTGGCCCCGGGTCTCAAAGTAAAGATCGTCGTGTAACTCCACCCGCCGCGAAATCGTTAGCTTTCTGGTGCCAACGATAACAGGCACTCCGAGGATACGGACGCTTCGATCGACCCGGCGCCTCGTCCTCAGCCGGATCATGAGGCGATACCAGCCCTGCTCCATGCAAGGCTTGAGAAACCTGCCCAGCACCCGACCCAGAGAGGTCGAGCCCCGGCTACCAGGAAACTTTGAATCGTGGCCCATAACTTCTTGTCGGCGCCGTCAAGGTGTACGACACCGTTGAGGTTTGTCGGGTATCGAGCCGAGCAAAATTTGATCAATGTCCCTTCAATTTGACCAAACTTCCATTCCGGTTGTATCTTTGGCCAGTTCATCTCGAGAAGGAGCTCGCCATGTCATTACTAGCAAAGATGGTTGAGGGAGTGGAGGTTGTTGCTCTTTCGGGGCGCCTCGACGCAGCCAATGCTATTGAGGTTCGAGACCAGATCCGGGGTCTGATTCAGGCCGGAGAGGGAAGAGTCTTGATCGACCTTTCAGGCATCAAGTTTCTCGACTCCTCCGGCATTTCCGTTCTCGTGGGAGCCATGAAGGAGGCAAACTCGAAGGGCGGCAGGATCGCTCTCCTCAGAGTACCGCCAACGGTTCGCTCCCTCCTCGAGCTGACGAGACTTCATCGCGTCTTCGACACGTTCGAGGACGAGGATCACGCCTGCCGCGTGATGGCGAAGAGGGCCTGACAGCCTGTTGAGAGTGTCTTGACTCCGGGGCTCCGATTTCAGGTTGTTGCTAGCCCACGGGCCATGAGGATCTTGCCCGAGCGTACCAGCTCCGCGACCTGGAAAGGCTTCAGCAGTGAAATGAAGTTGTCCAGCTTCTCACTTTCGCCATAGACGCGGAGGATCAGGCTTTCGGCGCCGTAGTCCACGACTTTCGCGTTGTAGTGCTCGGCAATCTGGAGAATTTCAGTCCTCTGGTTCAACTCGCACTTTAGCTTCACAAGCGCGATCTCGGTCGCGATCGCAGCCTGGCCGGTGTGGTCGATCGCGTGGACAACGTCAATCAGCTTGGTGCACTGCTTGATGATCTGCTCGAGGGTCTCCAGGTCACCGCTGCAAGTGACCGTCATGCGGGAGAAGTCGCCGTTCGTGATGTCTGGGCTGACCACGAGGCTTTCGAGGTTATAGCCTCTGCGGGAGAAGACGAGCGCAACCCTGACGAGCACCCCAGGCTTGTTTCGGACGAGCATGGAGATCGTATGGATCGGGGGAGCAGCGATGACAGACATGGCAAATCCGTTTCCTTGCTTTTTGGTGGGCTGAGTCGAGAACGATCGTCAGAGGCGCGGACGTGTCAAAATGAGCCGTCAAGTCGACCCGGACGGCTTCTCAAGCCTTTGTTTCGGTGGGCCTGTGAGCATGTTCGCCAGCGGCGCGCCAGCGGGAATCATGGGGAAGACGTTGTCCTCCTTCACGACCTCGGCCTCGATCAAGCAGGGTCCATCATTGTAGTCCATTGCTGACTTGATCACGCGATCCACGTCCCCTGCCCGGCGCAAGTGCCACGCTTTGATGCCGTAGGCTTGGGCGACCTTGACGAAGTCTGGGTTACCTTCGAGGTCGGCCCCCGAAAGGCGGTTGTCGTAGAAGAGCTCTTGCCATTGCCGGATCATGCCAAGGTAGTGGTTGTTGATGATCAGCACCTTGACCGGCAGCTTGTGAAGCGCCGCAGTGGCAAGCTCGCACATGGTCATCTGGAAGCCTCCATCGCCGACAATCGCCCAGACCTTTGAACCCGGGTTTCCGAACTGGGCTCCGATCGCGGCCGGGAAGCCGTAGCCCATGGTCCCCGCACCTCCGCTTGAGAGCCAGTGACGGTTCTTCGTGGTCAACATGACCTACGAGGTGACAAACGAGGGTGGGACTTTCGGATCACTCGC
>SXGT01616506.1_pt1 | contig 20282 bp, 16 predicted proteins | sample 3176221 | NCBI WGS metagenome assembly SXGT01 (sample SAMN11356862, study PRJNA531348) | freshwater metagenome | isolation source: freshwater sample F1-120 | place: China: Fuxian Lake, Yuxi | collected 2017-12-25
GTGCGCTCCGTCAACGTCGGCATCGGTCATGATCACGATGCGGTCGTAGCGTAGCTTCGTAAGATCCTTCACATCGCCAATGCCTACACCGAGAGCAATGATAAGGGACTTCACTTCGTTATTCCCAAGCATTTTATCCAGACGTGCCTGCTCGACGTTCAGGATCTTTCCTTTCAGCGGCAGGATGGCCTGATACTCACGATTGCGCCCCTGTTTGGCTGATCCTCCAGCGGAATCACCCTCAACAATGAAGAGCTCACAATCAGCAGGATTGCGGCTACTGCAGTCCGCAAGCTTTCCGGGGAGCGTCATGCCTTCAAGTGCTCCTTTACGGATCACGCTGTCACGGGCAGCGCGTGCTGCAAGGCGTGCCCTGGCCGCGAGGAAACATTTGGCGACAACATCACGGGCTTCGGAAGGATTCTCCTCAAAGTACTGCGAGAGCTGCTCGTTCACAACCGTTTCTACTGCAGTCTTCATCTCGGCATTTCCAAGCTTGCTCTTCGTCTGCCCTTCAAATTGCGGCTCCTTCAGACGGACGGAGATCACTGCTGTCAGCCCTTCGCGTACGTCGTCGGCAGTCAGATTTTCATCCTTCTCTTTAAGAATGCTCTGCGTGCGCGCATAGGCATTGATGGTGCGTGTGAGAGCGGCCTTGAAACCCGTGAGATGATGTCCGCCTTCCATGGTATGGATATTGTTTGCGAAGCTCACCACATTTTCGGAAAAGGTCTGAGTGTACTGAAGTGCTACTTCCACAAAACCATCATCAGTGTCCTTCTCGAAATGAATCGGCGTGCCGATGCGCTCCTTGGACTCATTGATGTGCGCGACATAGGAAGCGATTCCTCCTTCGAAATGAAACCGGTAGAGACGTGAAAGGACTTTATCTGCCTCCGGCCTCTTCTCCCGTTCATCGAGAATGGCAATCGTTATCCCGCGCGTCAGGTAGGCCTGCTGCCGCAAACGTGTGTGGATGGTCTCTAGCGTATATTCGAGGGTGTCAAAGATCTCCGGATCGGCCGAAAATGTGATCTTCGTGCCATGCTTATCGGACTTGCCGATGACCTTCATATCTGCGACGGGCTTTCCCCGGGCATACTCTTGCATGTAGATCTTTCCGTCACGGTACACCTCTGCGCGCATATGCTTGCTGAGGGCATTGACTACGGATGAACCCACACCGTGGAGACCTCCCGAGACTTTGTATCCGGAATCGTCGCCGCCAAATTTTCCTCCGGCATGCAGAGTCGTAAGAACAACTTCGAGTGCGGGGCGCTTCGTCGTGGGATGGATGTCTACGGGAATGCCACGGCCGTTGTCCTCCACACTCACGGATCCATCATCATGAAGCATGACGGTAATGTGATTACAGTGACCGGCCATCGCTTCATCGACGGAGTTGTCGACGATCTCCCATACAAGGTGATGGAGTCCGCGGATATCCGTGGATCCGATGTACATACCCGGGCGCTTGCGCACGGGTTCCAAGCCCTCAAGAACCTGGATCTGATCTGCGGTGTACTTCTGAGCTGCCATGTCTGGGGGATTGTAGTGAGGAAGGAGTGTACAGGCAATGCTTCAGAAAAATGCTTTACAGCCTCTCAGCCTTTCCGTAGGCTACCGCAGCAATGGCAATCCACGCACACAAGCACGGCGATGAATCCAATGATTCCCTCATGCAACGCTTTAAAAAGCAGGTGCAGAAGAGTGGTTTGGTGAAAGTGCTCCGGGAGCGCTCCGTACGGCGAAAGAAGCCCACACGCCGCCTCATGCGCTTGCGTGCTTTGAAGCGCGAGGAGTACAGAGTAGAGAAGAAAAAGACACAGTTTTACAGCAACATGTAACAACGTTTTCGCTTCAAGCTAACAACTGTCAGCCGCCTCTCTTATACTCTGAGGATAAGCTTTTTAGAACATGAAGATGATAGGTTGCCCGAATCTGTCGAAGGACTGTGAGCTATCTTCGTAGAAGCTCCATTGCCTTGAGCATCTGTTCATCGCGTTCGGTCGAGTACTGCACCGTGACATCCGGCACGATGCCAACCTTGTCGATGACACGACCCTTCGGTGTAAGCCACTGCGCAATGGTAATCTTAAGGCTGCTCAAGTCGCTGAATTGCAGCACCGCCTGCACCGTACCTTTGCCGAAGGTCTTTTCGCCGACAATGGTTGCACGACCAATATCCTGCAATGCACCTGCAACGATCTCAGAAGCGGAAGCTGATCCACCGTTCACGAGTACAACGAGCGGAATGGAAGAATTGATAGTCGCATCCTCTTCCGTACGATGCTCTTCAATCCTGTCCTTGCTCTTGATAGTCGTAACGACCGTACCCTTTGGAACGAAGTTACTGACAACCACGCCAGCTGCATGCTCGAGACCTCCGGGGTTGTTGCGGAGATCGAGGATAATACCGCGTGGCTTCTTCTCTTGAAGCTTTTCCATTTCCCCACGGAGCTTGGTGTCCGTTGCCTGACCAAACTGCATGAGCTTCAGCACGCCAACGCCATCCTGCATTTTCACCTCAACCTCCGGAACAGTCACCACATCACGCTGCACGGAAACATCGAACTCACTTCCTCCTCTGCGGATGCGTAGCCTGACACTGGTTCCTTTTGGTCCACGCACACGATCCACAGCTTCAAGGAAGCCTATCCCCGTCAAACTTGTGCCGTCAGCGGCGAGGATTTCATCACCAGGAAGGAGACCCGCGCGCTCCGCAGGGGATCCTGTGAGCGGAGTGACAATGGTGAGCACGCCTGCCTTGTCCTCGACCTGGGCGCCAATGCCCGTTACTTCACCCTTGATCTGGCTACGGAAATTCTGCGCCTTCGCCGGCCGCAGGAATGTGGTGTACGGATCATCGAGACTCTGCACAAGTCCTTCGATCGCCGAGTACGCAGCTTCATCGGCCTTTACCTTTTCCTGATAGAGGTACTCATCGTTGATGAGCTGCCACACGGCCTGCATGATGTCACTTTTAGGGACAACGGCGGTATCATTCTTCTTTGGCATTTTGATGCGAATCACCTGTACGCCGGTGTCTTTCGAAGAATCGTCCTTGCGTACCTGACCTGCACGTCCACTCGCCTTCTTGATCATTTTTTCAGCTTCGGAAGCTGTAAGCGACCGGTCTATACCGAACTGCGTTGCGCGCACCGGAACGATCCACTCCTGCTCTATAGCAACACGTACAGCGCGAGCCAAAGGGGTACCTGGGCGGACATCACGAAAATCTGTCTTGCCGTCTCCCGCCTGCATGAGATCGGAAAGTATCACGAGAATCTGTACGCCCTGACCGCGTGAAACCGGAGACGATGGAAGCAGTTCATCTCCAAACATATCCAGAGCACCTCGCTCATACGCAGCCATGATGAACTCCTTCAGGTCTTTTGGAATGCGCGTGTAGGGCAATGCCTTCCCCTTCTTGGAAATCGGTATTTCAAACGCACTCACTGCAGCACGGATAAATGCACCCCTGCTCACCTCACCGGCTTCTGGCAGTCCCCACTCGCGACCAAGAGCTCCCACGGGTTGCAGAAGAATAACCAGAGTAAGAATGAATGCGGAAACACGGCGGATAGTGTGCATGAAAAATGAAGGAAGCGTACACGGGAGTGTAGCGGATGAAGCGATCTACAACAATCCCTGCGCGTAAAACGCAGAATGCGGCGAGCTCAAGCCATCGCCCCCTCATGCACAAACGCATCCGTCACGACGGGAAGCCCACGCTCCTTAGCACTCTCGCGGCGGGAGAAGAGTGTTGTGAGCACCCAGAAACCACCAACGACATAAAAGAGAGACGGTATAAGGAGGAAGGCGATCGAGTGAAGGAAAGACCCTTCGGGAGAGCCGACAAGATCTCCGATGGTACGCGGATGACTCGGCAGGAGATCGGGGAGCGTCACCGTGAAGTTGAAAAGTCCATGGAGCATGGTGGCAAGTACAAGACCAGTGAGAAGCATCTGCACACGGAAAATCGCCTTTTCAGGAATGCGCAGAATCTTCGAGAGTGTGAAGGCAACGATGTACTCGCGCCCCTCACGCTCGACATCACTTACGACGGGCCCCGCAAAGATCGCAAGCCCGAGGAAGTAGCCCATCACACCAGTGGAGAGAATGTGCACCATGCTCGTGAGGATGGATCTGCCGACAACGTTACCGAGAAACTCCCCCCACTGCGGAGATTCGGGTGTAAGGAGATACTGCTGCACGAAGCCCACGAAGTACGTAGGATTGAGGATGTTTTCAGCAAACGCAAAGCCAATGGCAACAATGACGGAAAGTTGGAGCACATCGTCGATGCTGCTGACGACCACTTTCGCAGAGCGACTCACCACCCACATCTTGCTCGACTCTTCGATGAGACCGACGATCATGAAGGTGATGAAGGTCGTGATAAGCGTGGACTTGATATCCGGCATTGCCGCGAGACTGCCGCTTACAAACGCCGAGCTGCTTCTCGAAAAACTCTCCGGTGTGATGCGGAAGAGGAAGAACTGAAGCTCAGCACCACTACGAACCAGAGCATCATAGAAGAGGATGGGCACTGTGGAGAGCATGCCCGCGAAGAACATGAGAAGTACCGTAGTCTTTTTCTGCTTGTGCTCCTGTAAGAAGAGTGCGCACCAGATCCCTGCAGGAATGAGAGCGATGAAAATCGCAATGATGTGTGCTTTAAGCTGCTCGGGGCTCTCGGGCCAGAGCATATGAAAGGTCATCAGACCGATGAACGTACCGAGAACCGTAACTTTGATGTGTGCTGTCCACGGACCAAAGAGCATCCGCCACATCACAGCCACACAGACGATTCCAAGGGCAACAGCAAAAGGATCGTTGACCTCCTGACCCGCAAACACCGACCGCGCAAATCCGAGAATGGCAAAGGTAAGAAGTGAACCAAGTCCAAACGCAAACGCATACTCGCGGACAGGGCGCCACCGCCACTCGGCAAACGCGAAGAGAAGTCCTACGATGCCAAAGAACATGAGTGCGCGCTGCATACCTCCCTCTCCGGAAAACGGCGCAATGGCTCCACCTCCATGTGCAACAAGTGCGATGATTGCTAGGGTCGAAACTATCGTAAAGACGACTGCCGACATCGGCGGATCACCGGCATTCTTGCGCTCATGACTATGAAGCGTGAGCCAGTGCGTGGAGATCACCCCAAGCCACACCTTCGTAAGAAGCAATCCTCCTATAGCCATCGCCATGACCCCGAGGACGAAAAATCCCCAGTGTGTAGCTGATGGGTCTACCTGGGCGTCCTGCGCATGGGAAAGAGCAGGAATAACCGCGCTGAGAACTCCCGCCAGTGAGGATATGGAGTATTTTGTGTATTTGCTCATTCAATTAGCATTTTAGCATATTTTGACATATATTTAAATAGGTGTTTTTGTTGAATAAAGTGTGATAAATATTACTATTGATAAGCTCTGGCAACTTCGCCAGGGAAATATCCGTTCGTTCAAACCTAAGGAGATGCCATGAGCACACTCGCTCAACCCCGCACTGTGGACGAAAACGTCGCACAAGAAATTCTGGAATGGTGGGATGCCCACCCCCTCTTCATCCGAATCAACAGACTTACCGTCTGGGAAGATTCCGAGGATCAGTTAAATACCCAAAACGTGATGGCTCTGCTGAACCATCTTCAATCTCTCCATTTTGAAGGATGGCTAGATTGGGAGAAAAACGAATGGCTGAAGCAGCTTCCGAAGTTGGTGATCAACTGGAAAAAAGCCTACCAACGAGGCTGCGAATCAGAGATCGACGAAACGTTCCCAAACCAATTCCTGGCAAGCATTGTGCTCTACCTTCTGCGGAGAAACACAAGCTTCTACTCGCTCGTGCGCCTCATCGACGAAAACGACGAGAGCGAAGCCACTGAATCCTGGGGCGCGACAGCCTGCGCCATGCTGCCGGCGTTCAAGCAGCACATTGGCATCACCTGGTGACGACGAACGGAAAGGCCTGCTCCTGCAGGCCTTTTCATATACCCCTCTTTCCTCTTTGCCTGCCCTGAGCCTTGTCGAAGGGCTCTTTCCGCTTTACTCTTCACGCATGTCCGCCACCTCCCTCGACCAAGTCGTCTCCCTCTGCAAGCGCCGCGGATTTGTGTTTCCGGGTTCCGAAATCTATGGAGGACTTGCCAATACGTGGGACTACGGTCCTCTTGGGGTGGAGCTCAAAAACCGCATCAAGCAACTCTGGTGGAAGAACTTTGTGCACCGCAGAAGCGACATGGTCGGGCAGGATGCCGCAATTCTTATGAACCCAAGGACTTGGGAAGCAAGTGGACACGTCAGCAACTTCAATGATCCCCTCATCGACTGCAAGAAGTGCAAGCAACGCTACCGTGGCGATAAGCTCCTCGAGGAAAAACTCGGCGTGGAGGCTGCAGCTGTTCTCAAGCTCGATCAGGTACAGCCGATGCTCATGGCCGAGAAGATCCATTGCCCGCACTGCGGCAATCTCGATTGGACGCCGGCAAAGAAGTTCAACCTAATGTTTAAAACGCAACAGGGTGTCATTGAGGGCGAGGGGCAGGACATCTATCTGCGCCCTGAAACCGCACAGGGCATCTTCGTGAACTTCAAAAATATCGCACAGACGATGCGCCTACGTCTTCCCTTCGGTATAGCGCAGATCGGCAAGGCATTCCGTAATGAGATCACACCGGGTAACTTTACGTTCAGTACCCGCGAGTTCGAGCAGATGGAGATTGAGTACTTCTTTGATCCCGAGAAAAATGACTGGAAGCACGTCTTTGCGGACTGGAAAAAGGCAAGCTGGTCGTTCCTTGTAGATACCCTTGGCATCCGTGAAGAGAATCTCCGGTTCCGTGACCACGAATCCGATGAGCTCTCGCACTACTCCAAGGGAACCACGGATATCGAGTACAAGTTCCCGTGGGGCTGGGGGGAGCTCTGCGCTGCTGCTGCCTACCGCACCGACTTCGATCTTTCGCAGCATGAGAAATTTTCCGGCGAAGATCTGCACTATACGGATCCGGATGCACCGACGAGTAAGATCATCCCGCATGTGATGGAGCCTTCGTTCGGCAGTGACCGCATAGCTCTCGCCGTCATGCTGGATGCCTACACCGAAGAAAACGTGAATGATGACACGCGAACAGTGATGAAGTTCGACCGCAAAGTCGCCCCCATCGACCTTGCAATTCTTCCCCTCAGTAAGAAAGAACACCTCATCGCTAAGGCTCAAGAGTTGTACAAAAAAATTATACAAGATACGAATCTTGTCGTGGACTTCGATGTCACAGGCTCTATCGGCAAGCGTTACCGCAGACAGGACGAAATCGGTACACCACTCTGTATAACTGTAGACTTCGGCACACTCGGAGAAGACGCGGCACAGGGAGAGAAAGACACCGTAACCATCCGCGATAGAGACACGCTCAAACAGGAAAGAGTGGCGATTTCAGAGCTTCGCGAGAAAATTGCGGAAATGTGGAGGAAATAATGGGTTTATAGGGTTGATGGAGTTTGTAGGGTTTGTGGGGTTGTGCAGTCTCACAGAGGAACTCTATAAACCCCATAAACCCTAAAAACTCTATAAACCCACAGTAATTTCTTCTATCAGATTGCCAGAGATCCCCCTGATCATGTATAACTCCCCTGCACTATCCGCTGATCGCTGCGGTCCTGTCCTTCGACTACGTCATAAGTAGAAGAAGGAATCCTCCGCACTCAGGCGAAATGACGCGATAGCTTAGCCCCCAAGGACACTATCAACGCTTTACAACCTAACGCAGACCACTGCGATCTCTCCCACTCAACTGTAATCTCCGTAACCTTCTTCCCACTCCCCTATGTCCCCCGTCACCGTTCCCACAGAGAAAGAGCTTCTCTCAGCCGCATGTCACATCGGTCACCGCAAGGAGAAGTGGAACCCGAAGATGGCTCCGTATCTCTACGGGACGAACCGTGGCATCCATGTGTTCGACCTCACACAGACGTGTGATCACCTCAAGAAAGTGTGCGAGGCTCTCGGAAAGCTGCAAGCAGAAGGAAAAACAATTCTCTTCGTTTCGACAAAGCAGCAGACGATCCCGCTCATCGAAGACCTCGGACAAGCTCTGCATCAGCCGACCGTCACCAAGAAATGGATTCCGGGTCTCCTCACAAACTGGGGCAACATGAAGCGCAGACTCAAGTACTACCTCGATCTCCAAAGGTCATTCCAAACGGGTGAAGTGGAGAAGTACACGAAGAAGGAGCAGACGCAGCTACGCAAGAAACTCGCAAAACTCGATGCCGCTCTCTCAGGTGTAGCACAGATGACACAACTTCCGGACGCCATCTTCGTCATCGATGCTGTGCGTGATCTCGTTGCCGTTCGCGAAGCATCCAAACTCAAAATCCCCCTGTATGGCATTTGCGACAGCAATGCCGACCCCACAGATTTCACACTCTGCATTCCGGCGAACGATGATGCAGTAAAAGCCGTTCTCATCGTCCTCGATACCGTCCGCGCAGCTCTTGCAGACAGCAGGAAGAAGGAAGTGTCCAAAGAGTAATTCTTCATTCTTAATTCTTCATTCATAATTTTTTATGGCCATCTCCGCAACCGCCGTTATGCAGCTTCGCTCCCGCACGGGAGTTTCGATCAACGAATGCAAGAAAGCTTTAGAGGAAGCTGAGGGCAACGAAGAGAAAGCCATCGAGATCCTCCGCAAGCGAGGCATCGCAACAGCTGCCAAGAAGGCCGGGCGCGAGCAATCGGAGGGACTAGTGTTCATCGAGCAATCAGGAAACAAGGCTGCAGTGATCATCCTGAAATGTGAAACGGACTTCGTCGCGCGCGACAGCAACTTCCAAAGCACAGGAAAGGCAATCGTCAGTGCTCTTCTCTCAGGAGGAACTGCAAGTGCACAAAAAATCGCAGATGAGCAGCTCCCCATTGCTGTACAGAAACTCGGTGAAAATATCTCCCTCGGGGACATGCAGATCATCGAAGCGCCAGTCGTTGGCATCTACGTCCACAGCAACAGCAAAATCGGTGTGGTGGTCGGCCTTGAGGGTGGCAGCGAAGATGCCGCGCGCGATGTTGCCATGCACGGTGCTGCACTGAACCCAACCTACGTAAAGCCGGAAGACGTCGATACCTCCACACTGGAGAAAGAGCGCGATATCTGGCGCGATCAGCTCAAGAAGGAAGGCAAGCCTGAAGCAATCTGGGATAAGATCATGATGGGCAAGGAAAAGAAATTCCGTGAGGATAATGCTCTACTCACGCAACCGTTCGTCAAAGATCCTAGTAAGACTGTGCAGGGGTATCTCGGCTCCGCGAAGCTGAAGTCCTATCTTCGAATGGCAATTTAGATGTAAGAGGAGAAACTATTTTCCCCACATGTTTTTTGCCTTGAAAAGCAACTCTACCATTGTGAGAAGTGACTTGATGGTCATTTCACTCTTTACGAAGTAATCATCCGCACCAAGCTCCTTGCCACGCGCTTTGTTTTTTTCATCGCCGAAATTCGTGAGCATGATGACTGGAAATGTGCGCTTATCACGGGGGAACTTCTCGAGCACACCAAACCCATCGAGGATGGGCATATGCACATCGAGAATGGCGATGTCCGGTGCCTTCTGCATGATCAATGCCAAAGCCTCCTCGCCATTTTGTGCAATGCGGATGCTGTAGCCCGAGAGCGTAAACTTCTTCTGGTAGACCTCCCGGAGCACGGCGTCATCTTCAGCAATGATGATGTCAGCTGTGTCCATAAAATACATTATACTCTATTTCTCGCATTTTTGGAAGATGCCTTTCAGAGGCTATAGGCCCACCGATGCCAGTATTCTCGTAAGCCACCGCAGCCTTGGAGGACTCAATACTGGAGAACTCCTCAGTAGATCTTCGCGAACGGTTTCACGGATACTGCGCATAATGCGGGTATGGCGCCCGGAAAGAAGCACATTCACCTCACCCATGGCATCGAGAGACGTTGTCATAAGGTTTGCCGATCCAATGAAGGCTTTTGCGCGGTCAACAAGTACCAATTTTCCGTGAAGCATGCCTGGGTAATGAAAGACCTGTATGCGCGACGGATTTGCGCTTTCCAAAAGACCAGCGATCGATACGGCATTGGCATTGTGGAATACACGGGATTTTCCCGGAAAGATGATACGCACAAAAACTCCCCTGTGACTCATCACTGAAAGCAATCGCAATACCTCAGGGTCGGAGACGTACGCCTGCTCCAAAATAACCTCCTGTGTGGCGCTTTGGAGCAACTCTGTAAGCACCGCACGGATATTGCGACCATGAGGGCCATTCATCACCAGGCGTATCCGATCGTTTCCGGAGGATACAAAGCGACCTGAAAGATACTCATCGACAAATCTCCTCCCCCGAAGTTCGACAAGAAAGTCATGCCAGTGATACCGGTATGCATCGGCAATATTCATTCCCCCGAGAAGAATTGTTTCATCATCAATAATGAAGACCTTCGCATGGTTGCGATCTGGAGCCGTATCCACTGTGATATGGGGATGCGTCCAAAACCGCTTCCATATACCACTCTGCTCGGACCGTGTGGTGTAGAAATCACGATCCAGCTCGAAGAGATCGCCCCCGGTGTCCTTCGTGACCCGTACCCGCACGCCACGATCGGCTGCCTCTACGAGGCGCTCAGCCACCTGCCTTCCCGTCGCATCATCCACCCAGATAAACATGTGCACAGCAACAGTGTGACGTGCGGAGCGCAGAAGCTGATCGATTCTGGCAAATGCACGCTCACCATCCACAAAGAGCCAAGCCTCCCTGCGGCGTGCCATGGATCCGAAGCGGGAAGGCACATGCGTAAGAAGCATCATCCGGAGTCCATAGAACACACGCATACTGTGTATGGAGTGCAGTTTTCTGCCACTACGCCGCACATAGGCCTGCATACTGCGAATGATGGACCGTCTGCCCCGATGGGAAAGCAGTCTGCGGAGGATCATGAAGAAAGGATAACGGAATACGGCAAGACGCGTAGCCCCTTTCCATCCATGTTCCCCCGTCCGATTGAGGTACTTCAAACACGGCAAATGTGATATAATGGTACGATAGACCCATGGAGAATCTCCTCCTCATTCTGGCGGCATGCATCACTATCTGCGCAGTCGCAGGGATGAGTGTTGTCCTTTCGCGCGCATTGCATGACCGGCGCCGCGAACGGGATCTGGTCTTTCTACAAGTAGTGATGCCCAAAAAAGAGAGCAAAGAGGACAAGGAAACAGAGTCCGAGCAGTTTTCCTCCGGACGGGATTTCAAGGAAGTCATCGGCGTCATGGATCACCTGTTTCAATCCTTAAGCAGCATCCACAGTTCAAAATTCTCTTCCCTCTGGAAGGGTCAAAACTTTATCTCCCTCGAATACGCAGCACTCGCAGGAGAGATTCTCTTCTATATGGTCTGTCCACGAACAATCGTGCATCTCATCGAGAAGCAGATCACATCGTTTTACCCCGATGCAATCATCGATACCGTCGAAGATTACAACATCTTCACGGATGTTTCGGTCGTAGCGGCGCAGCAGCTCGTCGCCAAAAGGAATTTTGCTTCATCCATCAAAACCTACCAGCATCTCAAGAGTGATCCACTGAATACCATTACCAACGCCTTCTCGAAGTTCAAAGTCGACGAAGGTGCCGCCGTGCAGATCGTCCTCAGGCCGGCCGCGTCGGGATGGCAAAATACACTCCAAAAAGAGGCGCAGCGCATTATCAATCCGAAGAAGGGTGGAGGTGGATCACTGCTCAATCCTCTGACATGGATTGCGGCGATCTTCGATATGTTTACCGGCTCGAAGTCCGAAGAGATGGAAAAGGAACACTCGACAGGTGAGCGTGTGTCGCAGATGGTCGAGGAGTACAGCAAATCCATTGATGAAAAAGCGGGTAATCCGGGATACACGGCGATCATCCGTCTTCTAACATCTGCGGAAAATACAAACCGCGCCCAGCAACTACTCGACGGCGTCGTCGCTTCCTTCGGGCAGTTCAACCAGATTCAGGGCAACGGCTTTAAGACGATGCGCATGCCCAACCGTCGTCGCATCATCGAGCACTTCATCCGTCGCACGCCCCGAAGGCCACTAGGCAATATGCTTATGAGTCCAAAAATTCTTCTCGGAACAGCAGAGCTCAGCAGTCTCTGGCATTTCCCCAGTATCAAGTACAACAGAATGGAGACGATCAAGTGGCAGAACTACAAGCTTGCTCCGGGCCCGAAGAATATTCCGACGGAAGGACTCTTCCTCGGATCCAATGTGTATCGCGGCGAAAAGCACAAAGTCTTCATGAAGAATGAAGACCGCTTCCGCCACTTCTACATCATCGGTCAAACCGGTACGGGTAAGTCTTCTATCATTCAGCTTATGGCACGTCAGGATTTCCATAGTGGCAAAGGCGTATGCGTCGTGGATCCGCACGGTTCGCTCATCGAAGATCTGATGCCCTACATTCCCCGCGAGCGCGCCAATGATGTCATTTACTTCAATCCCGCAGACATGGAGCGCCCGATGGGACTAAACCTCCTTGAGGGCAAATCGCCGGAGGAGCGCGACCTTATCGCACTAGATGCCATGAACATGATGGTGAAAATGTTCGGCGAGGAGATCTTCGGCCCGCGCATTCAAGACTACTTCCGAAACGGCTGTCTCACGCTCATGGAAGACGAGGAGGAGGGCGGCGCCATTACCGATCTGGTGAAGCTCTTTACCGACGACGAGTGGCAGAAGTATAAAGTCAGCAAGGTAAAAAATCCGATCGTGCGTTCCTTCTGGGAAAAGCAGATGGCCAACACCGGCCAGCGCGAAAAACAGGAAATGATCCCGTACTTCGCAGCGAAGTTCGGACAGTTCTACACCAATACCCTGATTCGTAATATCGTCGGCCAAACCAAGAGTGCTTTTGACGTCGCCGACTGCATGAACACCGGAAAGATTCTGCTGATGAACCTCTCCAAAGGTCTCATCGGGGATATCAACTCGCAGCTTCTTGGTATGATCGTTGTAAATAAAATCCAGGTCGCCGCCATGCGACGTCAGCGCATGGAGAGCGCAGCACGCAAAGACTTCTTCCTCTACATCGACGAATTCCAAAACTTCGTGACACCGAGCATTGAGTCTATCCTCTCAGAAGCACGCAAGTACCGCCTTGGCCTCATCCTCGCCCACCAGTACCTCGATCAGCTGGAAAAGGAAAGCAAGCTCTCGGGTGCCGTGAGTCTCAAGGGCGCGATCTTCGGCAACGTGGGTACGATGATGTTTTACAAGATCGGTCCGCAGGATGCAGAAGTCTGTTCCAAGGAAATGGCACCGGTCTTCTCTGAACAAGATCTCGTAAACATGGACGCCTTCAAGGGTGCCATGAAGTTGTCGCTCGATGGTCAGCCCAGTCGCCCATTCAGTATTGATGTCCCACGTCCGTGGACGGAAACCACCTACCCCAAAGATTCACAGGCCGCAGAAGCGTTTAAGCAATTGAGTCGCCTCACATACGGACGACAGAGGGATTTTGTGTCGCGGGAGATTTTGCGGAGAATTGGGTAAAGAACAGGGCTGGATCTACACCTTCTCCGCATCCGACATTTTCCTCCGAAGGTATTCCCTGCAAAGGTCCCTATCGCCGCCACACATAACCATCAAGGTGTGTGTGTCAGCACCAAAACGTTGATCTAGCCACCGCTCGGCCGCCTCAAAGGGCACATCGATGCCATTGTCAAAGCGTATCTTTTCCCGGAACTGTCTATTCAGCTGCTGCACGCACTGCGTAACGATCACCCGGAGAGCAACCCCGTCAATAATGGAAATATCCTCGGCCCGTAAACCGGTACGTTCCCGTATACACTCAAGCGTCAATCCCAACTGATAGGGCAACGTATCGGCAATGCGGACAATAAAATCCTCCACCTCACTACAGCTCTGAAAATCCGGTTCATAGTCCAGGAGGCTACGCTCGAAGTCGGAAGGCAGATGGGTCATATCAGCGCAAAGCAATCTTCTGCACCGGAACCGCATGCACTAGGTACCGCTGCGAAATGCTGTCCGGTGGCCAGCAGGTATAAAGAATGAGCTCCTCCCCTTTCCCATCATCATTGTAGCGCGAGGTGTCACTTGCCGGGACAGACTCCTCGTACGTCACTTCGTAGACGGTGAGCTTTCCGTCGTAGGTGACGTAGACCTTGTCACCGGTCTTCAGCTCGTTGATCTTCCGGAAGATCTTCGTGTACTGCGACTTGTCCCACGGAAAACCAGAGCTATGACCGTAGACAAGAATCTTTCCTCCGCCACCGGGGAAGCTGAAGAGATGACCGACACCGTTTTGCAGTGGTTCCAGCACGCCCTGGCTCGTAAAGGGATCGGTCGGATGGATGACAGCCAGATCGGTGATGCCGATACTGGGCATGGAGATGGCAAAATATTTCTGTGATGCAAAGGGCGTGTCGACCGTCTTTGGTTGCGGCGCACTGATAACGGTTGAAGTCGGCTGCGGTCGCTGCACCAGCGTACGAATAGGTACTATGGAAGGCTCGCTCCCTGCAAATGCGGCCTGCTGCGTCGCTGTTATTTGATGCAAACGATAGGCAATATCGAAGAACTCCCCACGGGTGATGGGAACGCCAAGTCGGAGCTTGCCACTATGCATGATGAGGTTTTTGGTGATTGCCGAATTTACGTAGGGTGTAAACCACTGGTTATCGCGGTTATCGATGTACGGAGAAAGTGTGGCAGCTCCGCTAGCACCCTTCTCTCCATAAGCCCGCAGAAGCAATGCTATCGACTCCTCCACAGTAACGGCGCGCGCCGGCTGAAAGCTTCCGTCCGGATACCCAGTAACGATCTTTTTTTCAAAACCCGCTTCTACGTACGGTGCATACCAGCTCTTCTGATCAATGTCGGAAAAGAGCGGCAGCGGAGGAAGATTTTTACGTACACGGTCGACAACTGCCTTGTCGTCACTGCGCATACTGAGAACAACTTTCAGCACCTCAGCACGGTTGATACCGGCATACGGCCTCCCTGTACCGTCAGGATATCCGGAGATGATCTGTGCCTTGGAAAGGTAGTCATATGCACTTCCATATGCAGTATTTTGGGTATCGAAGAATGCCGCCGCGTTCGCAGAGACCGAAGGCAAGAGAATTGCCGTAATGACAAGCAATGATGGCAATGTGGGAACGTGCATGGATAGATATTTTAAGCATAATTATATATATTGTCAAATTGACTCTTTTGGCTTATTGAAGAGGAAATATTGACTATGATTGATGTTTAATTAGATTATCAGTAATTCTTTACTTCACTATACATCTATGCCAAATACAGCTAGTAATACACTTGCTACAAAAGATGAACCACTCGCCCTTATTGCAAATGGTCTTTCTGAAGACACGGTACGAAGAGTAGCCACCCTTCACGACCAGGGAATGCGTATGGATTTAGCATTTGTTCTTGGTGCTGGAAAAGAGTTTGGAGGAGATGTAGCACAACTTTCAAATCTCATTCACTTGAGAGACGATCTTATCCAAGAAAGTGATGCTGCCATGATGCGCATAGATTCCATCCGGAATGCTAGCCGTCTATAGGCCACTCTTCTACAGTACCTCGGCATGGCTCTCAGAATAGGAATCGTTGGCCTTCCCAATGTCGGCAAATCCACACTGTTCAATGCACTCACACGCACACGTGCGGCTGCAGCTGCGAACTATCCGTTTTGTACCATCGAACCCAATATCGGCATTGTGGAAGTACCCGATGAACGATTGAATGTTCTCAAGGAAATGGTGAAGCCCGAGAAAGTGATCCCCGCCGCGGTGGAATTTGTCGATATCGCAGGACTGGTGAAGGGTGCGAGCAAAGGCGAAGGATTGGGAAACGCTTTCCTCAGCCACATCCGCGAAGTAAATGCCATATGCCATCTTGTACGCGGATTTGAAGGCGGCGATGTCATTCACGTAGAAGGATCAGTAGACCCGAAGCGTGATCGGGAGATCATCGAGACAGAACTTGCCCTAAGCGATCTGCAGACTGTCATGAAGAAGATCGATAAAGAGCAAGGGCCTGCCCGCACAGGAAACAAGGATGCAAAGCTTGCGCTTGTTCTTCTGGAGAAAATCAAAATCGGACTCGAGAAAGGCATTCTCGCATCGGCACTGGAACTGAGTGATGAAGAAAAAGTGCAGCTGAAATCCTTTCAGCTGCTTACAGGAAAGCCCATGCTCTACGGAGTGAATGTATCAGAAGCACAGCTGAGCTCAGCCTCGGCAGATGACTGGAAAAAGAAATTGGGCCTTGCTCCCGACGCTCCCCTCGTCGTGATCTCCGCAAAGATCGAGGAAGATCTCACAGACCTTGCGCCTGCTGAGGCGAAAGAATATCTGGATTCGCTCGGGGTTACGTCGTCCGGTCTTGACCGTCTTATTGCCGCTGCCTATCAGGCACTCGGGTACATCACCTATTTCACTGCCGGAGTACAGGAAGTGCGTGCATGGACGATTACCAAAGGCATGAGCGCACCGCAGGCCGCTGGTGTCATCCACAGTGATTTTGAGAAGGGATTCATCAGAGCAGAAACTATAGCGTATAAAGATTTTGTTCAATTTTTAGGTGAACTTGGAGCCAAAAATGCTGGAAAAATGCGCGCGGAAGGGAAAGAGTATATCGTCGCTGATGGGGATGTTTTACATTTCCGGTTCGCAAACTGATCCATGGTTTTCATAACGATTCAGGAACCATTTATCTGTGAACACTGCTCTACTGCAGTAACGAATCTGAACAATGGGTCCTGCCGGAACCACTGCCCAAAGTGCCTCTTCAGCAAACATGTCGATGATCAGGGTCCTGGAGACAGACTTTCGCTCTGTCTTGGCCTCATGGAGCCCATCCGCATAGACCAGCACCCCAAGAAAGGGTGGATGATCGTCCACCGGTGCCTGAAATGCATAAAAGAGATTCGTAACCGCAGCGCTCCCGATGACGATGTTATTGGCTTTGCAGAGAGACAAATGAAGAAATTTTTCTCGAAGAATCCGTAAGCATGAAATAAAATTTTGTTCATATTTTGTCTCTTATGCAAGGGCTATTTATCTATCGAGACTTGCAGAGTCAAATCTGAATAGACTAGGATTGCGGTCTCATGCGCGTGCTGCTCCTCATCAGTATGTTCGGCTTGTTGTTTGTTTCGATGTGATTGCCCTGACGCAGCCCCTGTCTACCGGACAGGCAGGCTCTCCCACAAGGAGAGGGATAGCTTAATGTACAATATAAGAGAGTTTTTCCTTTTTGTGATACAGGGGTTCCTCCTCCCAATGGGAGGAGGTTAGGAGGAGGGGGTCGCCGATGGTGTAGTGAATCGTCTTATTGATATACAAGTCTTGGACCCCCTCTCCCTAACCCTCTCCCGCCGTGAGAGGGAAAGACGCTCCACGCGTATAGCAGCACGGAAGACTAGGAATGTATCTGTATCAAATGAGACGTAGTGCCAGTACGTCTCTACGCAGACAATAACGATTGCACATATCCCTCGCTCAATATCGGCTTCACGGGCATCTTGTCTTGAATATTTCCCTCCGGAATCACGACTAATGTATCTTCATGGGTTTGCGGATGGGCTTCAACAGATACAGTGAAATTACCCTGCTCCAATACACGTTGAACATCTTCAGGGATTTCCCCTTCCAAAACACCCTCCACTCCCCTTTCGTTTATATCGTCTGCAATAGCATTCTGTAATCGCTCCGCAGTCTCCGGTTCCGTTTCCAGACGAAAATTTGCTTCGGCCATCTGCTCCGACTTCTTCATCTCCCGCTCCAGATCCTCTGGCCCCTTCACTTTCTCACGCAGTCGTTCGTATTCTTCGGGACTTCGCATCCGTTTGCGGATTTTCTCGCGCTCTTGGGAAGGCAGATGATCGAGGAAAGAGTTGGACATGGAATAAGTGTAGAAGTGTAGGAGTATAGAAGTGTAGGAGTATAGAAGTATAGGAGACTCCTACACTCCTATACTCCTATACTTATAGACTATTAACTACACCCTGAGGTCGCGCCGCAATCCAGACACACTTCACAGCTGCCATTGCGCTTCATCTTGAAGCTGCCGCATCCGCTACACATCGAGCCCGTGAATCCCTGTTGCTTGGCTAGGGCAATCTTCGTCGGGGCGACGGCGACATTGGCAACCGCCTTTTCCGTTTCCGATGCAGTCTTTTCCTCTACAGCGCTACTCATTGCCTCACTACTCATTGCAAACTGCATGGAAGGTGAACCTTCATCCACGATCGGTAAGCGCATGGCAAAGGCTTCCTTGCTCTTTGTCCCGGACTCATAGGCAAGGTCGACCAAGTCACTGTTGTGGAAACGCTTTGCTTTCTCCTTCGAAAGAAACTTCAGCGCCATCCAGCGGCCCATGTAATCCATAAGGCTTTTCACCATCGGAATTTCCTTGTTCGCTGTCATACCCGCGGGGTCAAACTTCGCACCAACGAGCTTCTCACAAAGCACTTCGAGAGGAACCCCGTACTGCAGATTCATGGAGAGGCTCAATGCCAATGTGTCCATCACACCGGAAAGCGTGGATCCCTCTTTGCTCATCTTCACGAACATTTCACCCGGCGTGCCATCCTCGTAGAGTCCTACGTGCATGTACCCCTCATGACCGGCAACGGAGAACTTGTGGGTCAGACTCAATCTCTCATCCGGAAGCTTTCTCCTGCGCGGAACCTCCTTCACGACAATCTTCTCCACGATCTTCTCGACGATGACCTCTTTGCCTTCCTGCCTTTCCTTCCTTTTCTCCCCTTTCTTACTATCCGACTTATTGCTGAGTGCCTGACTCATCTTGCAGCCATCACGGTACAGCGCATTCGCCTTGATGCCGAGCTTCCAGCTGAGGAAGTAGGCATTCTTGATGTCCTCAATGGTGGCATCACCAGGAAGGTTGATGGTCTTGGAAATAGCTCCGGAGATAAAGGGCTGCGAGGCAGCCATCATGCGGATGTGCCCCTCGGCAGCGATATAACGCTGACCGATCTTTCCGCATTTATTGGCACAATCAAACACCGGCAAATGCTCGGCCTTGAGATGGGGAGCACCTTCTACCGTCATACGCCCGCAGATGTGCTCATTCGCCTCCGCCATCTGCTCCTGCGTGAATCCGAGCGCGGCAAGCACCGAGAAGTTGAAATCCGCCATCTGCACTTCAGTAAAGCCCAGACGCTTCATAGTCTCGTCACCCAGCACCCAGCGGTTGAAGGCGAAGCCGATCTCGAAGACCTGCGGAAGATTTTTCTCGATCTTGGCGATATCGGTGTCTTCAAATCCTTTTTCTCTGAGCGTCTGTCGGTTGATATGCGGTGCACCTTCGAGCGTGAGACTGCCCATGACGTACTGCATGATCTCCTTCACCTCCCTGTCGCTGTAACCAAGCATGGAGAGCGCCGGCTTTACCGACTGGTTGGCAATCTTCATGTATCCGCCTCCGGCGAGCTTCTTGAACTTCACGAGAGCGAAATCCGGCTCCACGCCTGTCGTGTCGCAGTCCATAAGAAGGCCGATGGTTCCTGTTGGAGCGATAACGGTTGTCTGGGCGTTGCGGAATCCGTACTTCTCACCCGTGGAAAGCGCTCTGTCCCAGCACTCTTTTGAGGCCTCCAGGAGATCCCCGGGACACACGCCCTGATCAATACCGACGGGAATGACGTGTAATGCCTCGTACTCACGTGCAGGGGCATCGTAAGCGGCCCTGCGGTGGTTACGGATCACCCGGAGCATGTGCTCGCGGTTTTGAGCGTAACCGGCAAACGTACCGAGCCCCTTGGCCATTTCTGCAGACGCGGCATAGGACTCGCCTGTAAGAATAGCTGTGAGAGAAGCACAAATGGCACGGGCTTTGGGGGAATCGTACGGAATACCCATGCGCATGAGCATTGCTCCAAGGTTGGCATAGCCAAGACCGAGCGTACGGAACTTGTAACTAAGCGCCGCGATCTCCTTACTGGGGAACTGGGCCATCAGCACGGAGATCTCTAAAACAATCGTCCAGAGGCGTACGGCATGACGGTACTTGGCGATATCGATACCTCCGCGCGATTCGTCCATAAACTTTAGCAGGTTCAAAGATGCAAGATTGCACGCCGTATTGTCGAGGAACATGTACTCGCTGCAGGGATTGCTGGCATTGATCCGGCCGTCAGTAGGACACGTATGCCAGTCATTGATGGTCGTGTCGTACTGCACACCGGGATCGGCGCAGGACCAGGCGGCGTAGCCGA
>SXGT01421968.1_pt1 | contig 20281 bp, 17 predicted proteins | sample 3176221 | NCBI WGS metagenome assembly SXGT01 (sample SAMN11356862, study PRJNA531348) | freshwater metagenome | isolation source: freshwater sample F1-120 | place: China: Fuxian Lake, Yuxi | collected 2017-12-25
ACTAATTGTATTATCAGAAACATTAATGTGCTTAGCCATATTTGAAAAAGATTTTTTTCCAGTATTAGTAAATATTGTAAGAAGTGGATAAGTTGCTATAGTATTTCTTATATTCATTGGACTCTCCTTATTAGTTGCTTTATAGGAGAGTCTACTTTTTTTTAAAAGTAAGTCTAGATCAGATCTTTAAGCTTATTGTCGAAGTCCTGTAAAAAAGAATTTATAGAAAAAACTCTCAACCAAGCAATTGAAAATGGAACCCTAAAAGATCTTGGGTGGCGGTATAATGACTGTGGTGATGCATTATTTAATACACTGTCAGCAAAAAGACAACAAGAAATAGCTTTTCCTATACTTCAAAAAGCTATAGAAACAAATACCCTAAAAGATCTTGGATGGAAGTATGATGACTGTGGTTATGCATTATTTAATACACTGCCAGCAGAAAAACAACAAGAAATAGCTTTTCCTATACTTCAAAAAGCTATAAAAGCAAATACCCTAAAAGATCTTGGATGGAAGCATGGCGACTGTGGTTATGCATTATTTAATGCACTACCAGCAGAAAAACAACAAGAAATAGCTTTTCCTCTACTTCAAAAAGCTATAGAAACAAATACTCTAAAAGATCTTGGGTGGGAGAATAATAACTGTGGATGTATATTATTTAATAGACTACCAGCAGAAAAAAAACAAGAAATAGCTCTTCCTCTTCTTCAAAAAGCTATAGAAACAAACACCCTAAAAGATCTTGGGTGGGAGTATAGTGACTGTGGTTATGGTTATATATTATTTAATGCACTACCAACAGAAAAACAACAAGAAATAGCTCTTTCTATACTTCAAAAAATAATCGGTACAAAAACAATGATCAATCATAATAAAGATGAAATAAAAATGATTTTATATTTTCTCACACTACAAAATGTAGACATAAAAAATACTTTTATGCCATATATTATGGAAATTTTAAAATATGATTTTGAACAACTTACCCAAGTACATTATTATAATTATTATTTAGAAAAATATATTAATGCTATTCTAGATAATAATATTCTTCAATTATTTTACACACATCCAAATATGTTAGAAACATTATATAAAATTATTGATTTTACAAAGCAAGAGACAGAAAAAGGTAATATTGTATTATGTCATGGTCAAGCTGATCAATGGGCTTTTTTACAAAGTATATATCGCAAACTTATTACCATAAAAACACACAAACAAATTTCTGATGATTTTGTCGCACTACGATTTAATAATACTACACAACTTGACTTTGAGCATATTAAGAACTTAAGAGAAAATGGGATAAAAAGTTACAATAAAGATCGCTTTAACATTCTTTTTACAACAATCATTCCATTTCAAAATGATCAAGGATCTAATTCATATTTCTACGCCACAAAAAATTTCGACCAGTCAACAAACAGGCGTTATAAAGGTTCAATCGAATCGATCTTTAAAGAAAATGGCATGAAAGAAGAATTTGAGTATATACAAAAATATAACTCTATCCTTTTTGATGAACTTGAAAAACTTTATAAAGATGCAAATCAAGAACAAGGCAATTACGGCAATTTAATTTGTTTTTCATTACCAGCTACACTTGCCGATAAACTTGCATACCCAACACACTCAGGTGGAGCAGTACATCCAATAGAAATTAACGGCATACAAGAAACTCGAATATCAGAAATCATTCAACACTTTGATCAAGCAGGTGATTGGATAGAAATTGCATTAATTTTAGCTCCTGAAATTATTGACCCTGAAAAAGCGCAAGCCGCAGGAGTCAAAATACAATACTTCGGACCAACGATGACGCAAGGCACAGAAAAAATTATAAAGTTTGAAGCAAAATTAAATGAAATCATGGAGCTCGCCAAAGAACATTACAATAATCGTATAAGTCATATAACAGTCGGTCAATAAGAGTAAATTAAAAAATAACATAGAGATTATAAAATATGGTCAAAGAACTGTTGTTCCCACATAAATCAGCTGATGCTCCTTGTATCACCGTATTTATCCATGGCACACAACGATTTGTGAAGCTTATTCCACGATCACTCAAAAAAATATATGATCGCATTGTTCATAAAGATGGTTTTTACAACATTGAAGAGCTTCCATCTTCTTATTACTATCGAAGCATGATGCAAACTATGCAAGAGGGGTCGCCATCACTTTTTCAATCGAAGCATTTATACGTTTTTTGTTGGCCTGGAACGTTACATCATGAAGCTCGCACCAAAGCTGCCCACGACCTCAATACATATCTTAAAAATCTTACTGATCACTATAAAACACACTATAAATCGTATACATTAACTATCATTACTCATAGCCATGGAGGTAATGTTGCCCTTAACCTTGCAGCTTTTGCAAATGAACATTCTTATCACATTGATACACTCATTCTTTTAGCAGCTCCAGTCCAAGTGACAACCGAAACATTTGTAAATCACGCTCTTTTTAAAAAAATATATGCACTTCATTCACATTGGGATCTCTTGCAAGTACTTGATCCTCAAAAATTATATGCAACATCAAATCAATCAAAAACATTTTTTTCAAAACGACATTATGATAATTCTTCGGTTATGCATATCAGCATCATTGACTCAAAAATCGGAATAAATCGCGGCATCACCCATGTTGAATTTTTACTGAGTCGATTTATGAAGCAATTGGGAACTATAATAACAACTGCTCCTATTCAAAATTCAACGCAGTCAGATTTTATTTTTGATTTAAACACACAACAGTTTCAACAATAGCATGTGCGTCAATACCAGCCATTGCTCGCAATTGATCTGGAGTTCCAGAACAAGGAACTTGTGTAACAGCCAAAGAAATAACGTGAATATCATGCGATGCAACGGCAGCTTGCACCATATGGCCAATCCCACCAAAAAGATAATGGTCTTCTACAGTGATAATGATAGAGCCTGATTTTTTTGCAACAGCAACAATTGTTTCAACATCTAATGGCTTGACACAATAAAGATCAATAATTGCTATCGATATCTGTTTAATTTTTAACAATTGAGCTGCTTTCAATGCCTCATGTACTGTAATCCCTGCTGCAATAACAAGAGCGCATGCACCATCAGGTGCCGCAAGTACATGACATCCTCCAACTTTAAAACTGTCTTTTTTTGTATGCAACAAGGGCGTTATTTCTCGCGTCAATCTCAAATATGACAATGCTGTATCGTGCCCCGCCATAAGACTTACTAATGCGCTTGTGCTTACTGCGTCAGATGGATAAAAAATAACTGAATGTGGCACTGCTGCAATCATTGCAATATCTTCAAGAGCCATTTGAGATGGTCCATCTTGACCAATGGAAACTCCGCAATGAGATCCAACTAAACGAAGCGCTGATTGTCCAATTCCTGCCATGCGAATTTGATCAAAAGCACGCGTCATAAATGCACCGAATGTCGATATAAAACAGATTTTTCCTTGAGCTGTTGCTCCAATTGCCATACCAACCATATTTTGTTCTGCAACAAAAGATTCTACAAACGTATCTGGATATTTTTGTGCATACATACCTGCATACGTTGAATTGCCCACCTCAGCATCAAAGACCATCAACTCAGAAAAGTTATTTTGTAATGCAACTAATGCATCTCCATACGCCTTACGCGTAGCCATTGGCTCTGTATAATCAATGGGACTTGTATAAAGTTCAAAATTTTTTTTACTTTTCAATACTTTTTTCACAGATGATACAGAGGATATCTCCATATTCTTAAAATGATTTTCTATGTATTTTTGCACTTGCTCATCAGACACTCGCTCTTGCTGCCCTTCACAAAGCTCATCCAAGACTGACTGTAATTCTTCAGTTTTAAAGGCAACGCCGTGAAATCCATTTTTATTTTCAACATGCGCTACGCCTTTTCCTTTAACCGTATGTGCTATAATTGCAACGGGCCTATCAACCATGGATCGAGCCTGATCGCACGCATTCATAAGTTGGTCAATTGCGTGACCATCAACAGTTATCACATACCACCCAAACGCTGCTAACCGTTTTTCCAAAATTGCAGAATTATCAAACAATGTTGAACCACGCTGTCCCAATCGATTAAAATCAACAACCGCAACAAGGCCATTCACTTTATAATAATCAGCCAACTGCAAAGCTTCCCAAACAGAGCCCTCTGCACATTCGCTATCTCCAAGCAATACAAATATTTTATTCTCAATTCCATCACTATGTGCTGCAAGACGCATACCCAATCCCATAGAAAGTCCACAGCCTAAGGATCCGGTTGCAACTTCAATACGATCAAAACGAGTTGATGGATGACCTTCAAAAATAGATCCTTGTTGTCGCAATGTCATCAATTTTTCTTCTGTTATCGCACCAACCTGTTTCCATAAAGCATACAGGAGCGGCGCTGCATGCCCTTTTGAAAAAATACAATGATCTTGAAATAGGTTGTGAGGATTATTTCTATCAAAGTGCATAGCATACAAAAAAAGCACAACGCCTATTTCTGTTGCTGAAAAACAAGATGTAACATGACCAGAACCAGCCTGCGTTGTTGCGCGAACAACATCAACTCTCACCCGGTATGAAATTGTTTTTAATAGTAACTCTATACTTTCTCTTTTCATAATAAAGCTAGACTAATAATAGCAGCTTCTTTTAATCAAGGGTTCAAGAAAATAATTCGAAATCATTCCATGGACAATACTCAATGGTACCCACCTTACCCTTTAAGTTTCCTCCATAAATCAATATCCCTTGCGTTAGTCCTGATAACGTCTGCCATTTTAAAACATTGGTATATAAATTTTCATTAAATGTCATACTTGCTTTTATTTCAATCGGAAGAACATTGCCACCTTTTTCAATAACACAATCAACCTCATGTCCATGACTATCGCGCCAAAATGAAATTCGAGGATTTTTTGCAATGTTATAATATTGCTTACATAAATCTGCTATCACATAATTTTCAAAAAGAGCTCCGCGCGCATAGTGAGTCATTAATTGTTCAGGTTCTTCAATGCCTAAAAGACTTGATACAATACCCGTATCATAAAAATACAACTTCGGACTCTTTGTTAATCGCTTATTAAAATTAGTATGGTAGGGCTGCAATAAAAAAATAATATAACTCGCTTCCAACAAAGAAAGCCATGCCTTAACGGTAGGTACACTTACTCCGCAATCAGTTGCCAGAGAAGCATAATTCAACAGCTGACCAACACGACCAGCGCATAAGCCCAAAAATTTTTTAAATGTCGACAAACTCGTTACATTAATCATCAAACGCACATCTCGTTCAACATACGTTTGAATGTATAAACTATAATGCTGAGAAGCTGTAACGATAGATGACTCAAAAATTCGCGGATAACAACCTTTAATTAAAGCATTATTTATTGAGGATACATCAATACTCGCCGTTCTCATCTCATCAAGCGATAATGGCAGCAACGTTAAAATTCCAACCCTACCGGCTAACGATTGACTAATCATCTCATTCATCAAAAAATTTTGTGAACCCGTAAGAACAAAAAAACCAGGCCTTTTACGTTCATCAACAATTACCTGAATATACGACAGTAACTGTGGTGCATTTTGAAATTCATCAATAATTACCCCCACCTTTTCTTCAAATTGTTTTAAAAAGGCAATCGGATCAGCAACGGCCAAAGCCATAACATCAAGTCGCTCTAAGTTAACATATTCATACTGAGCAAATTCATGACGAGCCAATGTTGTTTTACCTGACTGACGAGGACCTAAAACTACAACAACGGGAAAAACTTGAGCATATTTTTTAAGCTGCTCGCTTATTGTACGCTTGATAAACACAAAACACCTCACAATCCGGCAAATCGACAACACGACTTATAGAATTACACAACAAAGCTAAAAATGCAATACAATAAGCCTACGTTTTAAACGGACAACCTTTGTAAAAATACAAGATAAGTTGATTTTTCATAATAAGCTTAACCACGCTTAATCATGAAAAATCAAAACTTTAAAAAGAGCAGTTTTCACAATAAATCATCGATCTAGTCGGAGTTTTATGCTATCTTTTTTTCATGAATAAAATAACAAACAAAATGCAATGGTGGCTACTGCGCTACTTTCAAGTTCAATTATTTTTGTCGCTGGCTGCTTTACCCTTTATTGCTGCCCACGGACTACCATTTTCACCGCTTGCTTTTGTGGGAAATTTAATTTTCAATCCCATCATTTCACTTTTTTTAGTTGTCTCGTCTCTTTATTTTTTTAGTATTTTACTCCACATTCCCAATGGACTTATTACGTATGCCCTTGAAAAAATTACCGCTGGCATGCTTTGGTGTCTTTCCTGGGGAAGCAACAAATGGCTGATTAGCCTCCCCTTGCCTCAATCACCGATCGCTCAATGGATGATTTTTATTATTTTATTTATAACGCCACTTTTAATTATTCAATGGATACGTTCACTACGATCAGCACTCATCACAAATGCTTTCCTTTTATTTGTTTCAATTGCAGGATTATATTTTTTACAACCAAATACATCAGACTTACTTATTGAACTGACTACAAAAAAACACATACTTATAAAACAATCAAAAACAGCCTCTGGAAAACACTATTTTCAATTTTTTGATAATGATACATTTAATAGCCCACGCGCAACAAATAGTTGGATTGCATTTACGCTTATTCCAACATTACGAACACAACGCGGTATTGCATGTCTTAATTCAGTTATCATAGAAAATACAACTGGACAAAGTTTTCGCGCGCTTACTTTTTTATTACAACGCATACATATTAAACGTATCTTTATGCCTTATTTTGAACCGTTTGAAAAAAAACGAGATTGGCGCGCCTATTTTGAATTTAAACGCGCAGTAAAAGAGCACAACGTCAAAGTTATTCGTTACAAAAAAATTAACAATTCAACCGAAACTACGCCAAGCGATTTTAATCAAAACTGATAGAGCATTCGCTGAATAGATACCAGAAAAAAGTGGTTCCCAACGATTATTATTTCCCAACATATATGCAAGAAATCCTCCAAGCATTAACATTATCGAAAGAGATGGAGCCATTAATAAACCACTTAAAACAAACATTGGATTAACATGACATCGCTTAAGTACAAATCCTAAAATAACTCCTAGTGCCAACACAACGTAATTAAACGTTACCGCTTGCATAAGTAATGCACGGTTTAATCCTCGTAATGCACACAATTGCTCAGAGCCTAACTGAAAAGAAGTCACCAAAAAATAAAATGCGTATGCTGTTGCACATGCCCCTGCAATCAACCCAATTACTTGAAAGAGAAATACCGATCGTCGATCAATGCATGCAAGTTGCGCTGTTTTATAACTAAACATATAATCAGTCGCTATTCCTCCACACAACTCAACAAATAATGCAACGAAGGTCACTTGCAAATGACTATATCCAAATAACATAACGCCCGGAACTAAAACATACGTCGCAAATCTCCCAAGCAAAGCAAGACCAATTTTTCCTGCAATCACTGTAATTTGATACGATGCAAAAAGAGCTCCCATAATTAAATATACAGACGCACAAGAAGAAAATTGTAAATGACGTAAAAAAATAAATACCAAACTAAAAATGCTCAGGGGCTTCCAATTTCCCGCTAAAAAAGTGCCCCATTTACCATACGCAATAGGCGTTATACTTGGATGCGAAAGCTTTTTTTTACACCAACCAAAAAGTTTTTTAAAAGCATCAAACATACCTATGAATGCACCAGAAAGTACAATTCCGCTACTTAAAGCAAAAATAAAATCTGTAGGTTCAAGATAGGAAAAAAAATAAGCATACACAGGATCAACAAATAAATTTTTAAGAAGAACGCCAACAAACAAAGGCAATGATATTAACGTTCCAGCACTAAATCCAATTGCAATATACATAGGAAGTAAAACAGCATCCAAAGCAATCGCAGGAAGTGTAAATGATGCAACCGTATACATTTTACATACAATAATTTTTGTCCATCCTGCCGCGCTCTGCACTACCCCATATATTAATGCAATAAATATCCCTGCAAGCAACAAATACACATTTCGTTTGCTTTCTTGAGATGTAACAATTGAATATTGTAAATTACCTATAGGAAAAGTAAGATCAGCACGTGCAAGTAATCCGGTTACCGCTCGCTGAGTTACCAAAAATGCAAGCGCTCCTGCGCACATAATAGTTACGAATAAAAAAACAATCATATACATTTGATTTTCAAGCAACTGTTCAAACATATGCTTATCTAAAAAATACAAAGTAGGCAAAGAAAAACTTACTGCCGTTGCTATAATCCCACCAAGAGACCCTGCAAAAACAGGTAATAAATAATCACTTGTTGTACGAGCAAATATACGACAAAGCACAAGTGACATTAAGGTTAAGGTTGGTCCCATCCATGGCCCAATTTGTGTTGTAAGTGCAATGTATGAAACCGTAAATGCAGAAAAACAAGAAAACAACACACCCAAAACACATAAAAAAATAGTTTTAACCATATGTTACACGCGCCAACCTTGCGACACGCCTTCTCCTGCCAAAAAATGCATATGAACATGAAATACTGACTGCCCTGCAGCTGCACCATTATTTACATGTAACTTAAATGCCCCATTTGATACATGTAATTGTGAAAGGTGCTGAGCCATAAGAAAAAATGACGCCATTACTTCCGTTTCATCCGGATGTACTGCCGTAATATCCGGATAATGTTTTTTTGCAATAATAAGATAGTGAACAGGTGCCTGAGGAGCTCTGTCTGCAATAACAAAAACATGTTCATTTTCTGCTATTTTTTTTGCAGGAATCGTACCTAATTCTATTTTGCAAAAGACACATGGTTGATCCATTTTTTAACTCCTTACTGTTCAAAGCGTACAGCACTATACATGTTTATAGTACTGTATCGTTCTGAGTAAAAAGCGTCAAACGAAACTAATTACCTTGTTTTTCTATTTTTTGCATTATAATGCACTATGCACATCTCCAAGAGCCATATACACATTATAAAAATCTCTAATTTTTTGTGGTAATCCCTCACACAATTCAGGCGCCTTACTGTGTTCTCGTTTCTCAAGAAGAGGTAAAAATAAATCTGCAAAATACACCAACGATACTTCTTCTGGCTTAGGCAATTGTGTACTTGTGAGATATCGTATACAAAAAGGCTTAATCCGTTCTTTTGAAAAACCTACACTGTACGCTTCTGCTATGATCTTTGATGCATTTTCAAACGTCAGTTCAGAAAATTGCTTTTTCATTAAAATTTTAAAAATTTCATAAAACGAATCAGTTTTTAATAGAGAACTCTTAAGATACATATTTAAACAACTTATCATGGAATCATCTGATTCATTTAAATCAAACCATGTACCATCTAAAATAATGCTCAATACTCCCATCTTAACAATATAATTTCTATTTTCAACGGACAACCCAGAAAGCAAAGAGTGTCCCAAATCACCATTCCACCATCCTAATTTTTTAAATGCCTCAGTGTTCGCGCGTAAGGCATGTATCAACACTTCATCAACAAAAAACATTTTACTTTCCTCAGAAAGTCCACGGAATAAATTATCCCCTAACTCATACTCCCACCATCCCAATCCTTTAAGCTCATCTATTCCATTAGACAAGGTTAACTCTAAAATTTCCTCAGAAAGCTTATTACTATCTTTATCTGATAATCCCTTGAATAAAATCCTCCCTAACGATTCTGCTTCCCACCACCCCAAATTTTTTAAAGCATTAACTCCACCATCATCAAAAACTTCCAACAATACTTTTTTTGTAAAGACATGCCTATGCTCTTCAAACAACCCCCCACGCAATAGAATTGGTCCACATCCATCCCGTTCCCAATTTAATGTTTTCAGCCCCTTTATGCCACCTTGTAAAGTTGCCGACAAAACCTCATTAGCAAACATGTCTCTATCTTCAGGAGACAATGCGCGCCATAAAGCTAACCCCAGCCCTATTCTGTCAATTCTACGGTACCACCCCAGTGCTTGCAATGATCTCCTTTCATAAACCTGCCTTAAAGTTTTTAGAGCAAACTCCCTCTTTTCATCAGGTGATTGCAATGATACAAATTGCTGTAGTATTTCATCCAATTGCTGATGACTCATTGCATCCATTTGATTAATGCCACAAACACCTATTAATAGGCTTAAAATTATTATTTTGTTTTTCATAACAAACTCCATTTTAAAAAACATTTCCCTTAGAACCCCCGTTCCATCTATTATTAACATAGCAAGAAAACAATTTCAAAAGCAATGCATCGTCAACCCCTGTAGATGTTCAATTAAAATGTCCGAATGAAATTCAATTAAAATGGCAAAGCTTAAAAAAGCAAAAAAATATCATCTATTTTTATATAATTTTTATTCGCAAATTTAATGAAGGCATATCGCATACGTCTACCTTTTATAGTACACTGAAACCTTGCAGTTATAAAAAGAGGAACTTTCATGGAAAATATAATGCAAAAAGCACCCATTAATCAAACATTTGTACATGAAGAAAATTGTGAAATATTTGATCCCCTTGGAGACGGAATAAGCTCAATTGAGCTTGTGAGAGTTTCGGGATCTGACCTTGATGTAGCAAATGCTGCTCGCGTCTCTTATGGAAAAATATCAACTCAACTAACAGACAAAGATCGCTCTTTAATTAATTTTTTAATGGAACATGAACATACAAGCCCTTTTGAACACAACCAACTTTCATTCAGAGTAAAAATGCCTATTTTTGTTGCACGTCAATGGATGCGCCATCGTATGCATTCATACAATGAAGTAAGTTATCGATATACCAAAGTAAAAACAGAATTTTTTGTACCCCAAGAATGGCGATTTCAAGATACCGTTAACCATCAATCATCCATAGGAGCTTTTGAAAATGAAGAATTGCGTACCTGCTACGAAGCTTCAATCAAAGTTGCATGGGACACCTATAATAAGCTCCTTGATGCAGGAGTATGTCGTGAATTAGCACGTGCAGTGTTGCCAGTCGCTACCTATACAGAAATTATTTTTACAACAAATCTTCACGCTCTTATGCATTTTATGAGACTCCGTTTAAGCAGTGGCGCCCAAAGAGAAATTCGTGCTTATGCACGCGCAATGTTTAAGCTTGCTTTTAAGCATTTTCCTGTATCATTACTTGCATGGCAAAAAAAATATGTACAGTCTATCGATAAAGAACTTGATGATGAGCTCAATGCATGGATAGATATGTTGGGGGATGTAAAGTAAAAAAGAAAATATATAAAAATACTTTGTTCAGCGGTGATAATGTATTACTGCTTAAAAAAGAAACGATAAGCTCATTCCTGAGAGACTATTGACTTTTGTGTGCGCGGTTGTCATACTGGAAAATGAAATCAAGATCAAAAGTCCTTTCTGGGTTTTTCGAGATAAGAAGTTAATAATTCAATAGTAGTGCATTCAATGAGGATTTCCCCATGGCAACGAGTAAAACGGGTGGTTCCACATCCAATGGCCGAGATAGTATAGGCAGAAGGTTAGGTATAAAATTATTCGCAGGTCAAGTAGTTAAAGGTGGTGAAATTATTGTACGTCAGCGTGGAACAAAGTATCACCCTGGCACAATGATTGGCCGAGGAAAAGATGATACGTTATTTGCAAAGGGTCCTGGTGTTATTAAATTTCATTATGGATTTGGTGGACGTAAATACGTATCCGTTGTTCCTGTTTAATTTTAATAATACAATCTTATGGAGTAGGTAAAAAGAAGTAATTATTTACTCCAGCATAATTTTGATAAAAGTATAAAGAGAGAGTTACAATGATACATTTCCTTAAGTATAAATTCATTTGTTTTGCGGGCTCAATAGCGATGATTATTGCTGGCGTTTCAGGATATATTTACTATGATGGATTCCGTTACAGTGTAGATTTTACAGGTGGAACGCAAGGACGTTTTTCGATGTCTCAAAAAGTTGGGTCTGAAAAACTTAAGGAGATTATAACAGCTGGTGGATGGAATGACCCTGTTATTCGTGAGTTTGAAAATAATGATGTGATCATTCGTATCGCTGCGTTTGCAAATGATTCACAAGGACTTGTACAAAAAATGTCAGAAGTTATGCGTGCACAGCTTCCTGATGTAAAGATAGAAATTTTAGAAGCAAACATTGTAGGATCTGGAGTAGGTGAATCTTTAAGGACCAATGCTCTGTTAATGGGTTTTTTTGTCTTACTTGCAATGCTCTTATACATTGCATTTAGATTTTGGTCTTGGTCATATGGCGTTGGTGTTATTGCAGCACTGATACATGATGCATTGTTTTTATTAACCGTGCTTGCCATTTTCCAAAAAGAAATTTCTCCTCATGTTGTGGTGGCAATCTTGGCAACATTAGGATACTCTATGAATGATACGATTGTGATCCTTTCTCAAGTTCGTAAGAATTTTGCGAAAATGAAAGGTCATTCAGCAGAATATATAATAGATTTAAGTCTTAACCAAACATTAAGAAGAACATTGCTAACAAGTTTTGCAACAGCATTAATGGTTGGTTGTGCTTATATTTTTGGTGGCGAAACGTTACATGGTTTAACGTTTACGCTCTTAGTGGGAATTGCTATAGGTACATATTCTTCTGTCTATGTTGCAAGTCCCGTTATGCTACTTTTAAAACAATAGCTTATTAACTAAGAGTTTAAATTATATTATGTAGTGCATCAACAGACGTGCTGTTGGGCCTGCTTTCTTACCATGTTATGCACAGGCAAAAAGGACTACATGTATGTGTTTTTTTATAAACGGAGGTTGTAAATGAAGGAAGATATTCGCAAACGCGAAGGCGCTATGAGCTCTGAGGGAACTGAGCCAAAAAATGAAATTTCAGAAGGACCTATTGTCAATGAACCTCAACCTCAATTGCAAACAGTTGAGCATGAAAAAAATTCTGAAAAGGTTGATCCATCAAATGATCTGGTAAAAAGTGAATTGTCACAACAACAAGATGTTTTATCTGAAAATCAATCACCAAAAACCCAACAACGATCGCATAGTCGACCATATGGTAATAATCAGCAACGACAACCTCACCATGCTGTAAAAAAGAATTATCGTGATGGAAAAGGCGGCGGGCACTATAGTAACCAATCTCACCAAAGTGGGTCAAGCAATCAATCGTCACAATCACAGCACCATCAAAACGAAGCTCCATTAAAGATTTTGACAAAAGAACAATTGCAAGAAATGACCACGCAAGAATTAAATTCTCATGCTCGTCGTTTGGGTATTTTGGGTGCAAGTTTAATGACGCATAGAGATTTGGTTGAAAAAATTATTGCAGTGCAAGACATCCCCGATCGTGAAATTTTAGTTGAAGGGGTTTTAGAAAAATTACCTGATGGATTTGGATTTTTGCGTTCTCCACGCTTTGATTATATGTCAAGTCCTGATGATATTTATGTGTCTCCTTCTCAAATTAGAAAGTGGGGTTTACGTACTGGTGATACCGTTACTGGATCAATCCGTAAACCAAAAGATAATGAGAAATATCTTGCATTAAATAAAATCGACAAAGTTAATTTTGGTGATCCAGAAAAATTAAATGAACGCAATCATTTTGATCGTTTGTCTCCCGTTCATCCTTATATGAAGTTTAAATTGGAATATATGCCTCAATATATTTCAACACGTATAATGGATATTTTTACGCCTATTGGTAAAGGGCAACGTGGTTTAATTGTTGCACCTCCAAAAACAGGTAAAACAGTTTTACTCAAAGAAATTGCACAAAGTTTAATTGCTAACAATCCTGAAATATATTTAATATATCTAGGTGTTGATGAACGTCCAGAAGAAGCCGCTGAAATGCGTCGAAGCATCAAAGGTGCTAATGCAGAAGTTATTAGTTCAACATTTGATGAAGCAATCGAACGTCATGTTCAAGTTGCAGAAGCAGTGCTTGAAAAAGCTAAGCGATTAGTTGAAGTCGGTAAAGACGTTGTCATTCTACTTGATTCTATTACCCGTCTTGCTAGGGCATACAATACAGTTGCCCCTGCATCTGGAAAAGTATTGACTGGTGGTATTGACGCTAACGCATTACAAAGACCTAAACGATTCTTTGGAGCCGCTCGTTGTGCTGAAGAAGGTGGTTCACTTACCATTATAGCAACTGCTCTCATTGAAACTGGCTCTCGCATGGATGAAGTCATTTACGAAGAGTTTAAAGGCACAGGAAATATGGAAATTCACTTAAGCCGTAAACTTGCAAATCGTCGTGTTTATCCTGCATTTGATTTATTAATGTCTGGAACACGAAGAGAAGATCTATTGCTTAACGAAGAAGAATTAAAACGTACATGGGTATTGCAAAAATTCTTGGCTGCTATGAATCCAAATGAGGCAATGGAATTCTTGATTGATAAAATGAAAAAATTCAAAACAAATGAAGAATTTTTCGAATCAATGATCGCAAAAAAAGGTACATCTAACGGAAGCGGAAATGGCCCAAGTAGTAACGGTTAATCTGCCCTGAGCAAGCGAAAATTAATACATAAAATATGCATGCTTTTTTTACATATTAAAGCATGCATATTTTATGTAAATAATACTGTAAAGTATATGCTCAATACTTTAACAATCCTTTATTCTGAAACAGAAATCGAAAGACTTAACTCATTACTGTGTCCATCACTATGTCCAGAAGACATTGTATATTCCATTGATTGACAACATGTATCATGAACATTGGTTATTCCTGTGAAAAAATCTGCATTCATTTCAAAAACAGCAAGATTGGTCGTACTGTTATCTTCATTAATCTTTAAAACGGTACAAAGTAAATCAATTTTATTGTCTTCAGTGATATTGGGCAAAATTTGAAATTCAAATGCTGCATCTTTATAAATTAAAACTTCATTATTCTTAAAATCAGAAAATGTTTGACTCATTTCAATTTCATTATGCACCCACGTAATAGTGCATGTATATCCACAAAGAGGAGACAGCGCAACAAAACTTAAAAATAACAATACATTTTTAAACATAAAAACTCCTATAATTTTACATACCGTTACATACTTATTAGTAAGTTTAAGCCTATGCATGTAATAGTAAAGATTTTGTGAATAGTTTATTTTTTTTAAGAAACTTCCTGCCAATTTTTTCCCAAACTACATGAAACGGTCAATGGGATTTCCCAGTCAACTACAGATTCAAGCACTTTTTGAACAATTTTTTGTACCTCTTCAGAATGTTCTTCACTCACTGTAATCAACAATTCATCATGAATTTGTAAAATAATAGCGGCCTCATATTTTTTATGTTGCAATAATGCATCAACTACTAACATTCCCTTTTTCATAATTTCAGCAGCCGTTCCCTGAGCGACAGTATTAATAGCAACACGTCGTGCCAAATCAAATAAATGTTTATTCCGCTCCTTGATTCCTGGGGTAACTCGCCTGCGTCCAAGCATAGTCACAACATAACCATGTTTTTTTGCAAACTCAACGACAGAATCCATCCATGTTGAAACTTTTGGATAATGTTGAAAATAAGCTTCGATATATTTTTTTGCATCCTTTAACGAAATATCTAAATCCTTAGACAAACCATAAGGTGTTAATCCATACAAAATACTAAAATTAATTCGCTTACCAATTGAACGTTGATGTTTATCAACCTTGTCGATTGGAATTCCAAACAATCCCGCTGCCGTTTGAGCGTGAATATCCGCACCATGTAAAAATGCCTCTTTTAATTTTTCATCTTGAGATAAGTGTGCCAAAATACGCAACTCAATCTGAGAATAATCAACCGATAAAAAAAGTTTTCCTTCACCTGGAATAAACGCCTTGCGAACACCAAGACCAATTCCCTCTGCAGGAACATTTTGCAAATTGGGCTCAAGGCTCGACAAACGTCCTGTTGCAACTTGCGTTTGTGAAAATTGCGTATGAATTTTTCCCGATACAGGATTAATATACATCGGAAGTGCATCAATATATGTACTTTTTAATTTAAAAAGTTCACGATAATGGGCAATATACCCAGGAATAGGATGTGTTTTTGCTAACTCAACAAGTACTGCATTATCTGTTGAAAATCCAGACCCTTTAGCACTTTTCCTTTGCGTTGGAAGTTGAAGATGTTTAAATAACAACTCTTCAATTTGCTTGGGAGAATTTAAATTAATATCAGCAAACTTTGGGCCGACAACAGAAATAATTGTTTCTTTAATTTCGTGCAATTGAGAAGATACCGTTTTATCAAGAACCTTCAAAACCTCAACATCGCACAAAATTCCCTGTTCTTCCATCCGCTCTAAAACACTTATTAAAGGAAGCTCTAATGAATAATAAAGTTCATCAAGATTTTTTTCTGATACCATTTTTTTTAAGATAGGATATAATCGCAACGTTTGATGCGCATCAGCAGCAGCATATTCAGTAGCCTCTTCCAATGGAACTTGAGAAAAATTTTCATAACCTTTATGTGTTACAACTTGATCGAAAGTTAGCATAGGCTCATTAAGATAACGCATTGACAAAACTTTAAGCGATATTTTTTCCCATTCCTCTTTGACTAAATTTGCAGCAATTAAAGTATCAAAAATAACGCCATTGACCGCAACTCCATACCTATGCATTACTTCATTATCAAATTTTGCATGATGCAATATTTTTTTGTACGATTCATCTTCAAAAAAAGGTTTTAATGTTTTCAAAACATGATCCTGCGATAGTTGTGTTTGGCCAGTCGTATGACCAAAAGGAATATAAAAAGATTCCTTCGTACGGCAACAAATAGAAAAACCTACCATAGCACATGACATGCCTCCAAGTCCGATTCCTTCAATATCATATGCAAAAATTTTTTCTTTTTTTATCGTCGAAACAACCTGATCAAGTTGCTCTTGTGTTGTTACACAAATATACTCATACCCTTTTGTTTTTGAATGAGATACATGAACAACATATTCATTGGTCAATTGCTTGTCCGCAATATCTTTCAACATACTTTTAAACTGAAGTTTTTCAAAAAAAGGACGTGCCTGCGACCACTTCTGAATATCAAATGACATATCCTTTGCTGTTAAAGGTACTGGATATTCAAGCAAAGTAAAAAGTTTTTCACTCAAAAGCACATCCCGCTCTGACGCTATCAAAGCAGTCTTTATACGCTTACTTTCAACACGATCAATATGCTTGTATAAATCTGCTATAGAAGAAAAATGAGAAACTAATTCAAGTGCTGATTTCTCACCAATTCCCTTTGCCCCTGGAATATTATCAGAAGAATCTCCTACTAATGAAAAATAAAAAACTGTCTTGTTAGGAGAAAATCCCATTTTTTTTTCAAATGCGACATTGTCAATTATTGTCTCTTTAAAATAATCATACAGCACAATATCTTTTTCAATAGCCTGTCCCATGTCCTTATCAGATGTGACAATCACAACATTTCCACCATTACGTTTCCATTCTCGCGCAACAGATAACAATAAATCATCTGCTTCAATACCCACTTGCGCCCACTGACATAATTGAATGGTGTCAGCAAATTCTTGAATCAGAATTTTTTGATCAAATAAATCGCTCGGAGGAGCTTGACGTGTAGCCTTATAATCTGAAAAAATAGTGTGTCGTTCTGTTTTTCCCTTACTATCCCAAACAAGGATCATTGATGTTGGATGAAAAGTCTCAGTAAGTTTTTTTATCATACGACAAAAGCCATACACTGCCTGAACAGGCACACCTTGAGGCGTATGCAAAGGTCGAAGCCCATAATATGCGCGATATAAAAATGAAGAGCCGTCTATTACAATAAGTGTTTTATCAGAAGTTTTATAGACCATACTTGCAAATCCTCTGCATAAAAAGGTGAATAGTTTCACCCCCTAGTCTATAGCGTTGATTTAAAATAAAAAGAGTCGAACATCATTCCGACTCTCTAAAACAAGTATCTTAAAAAAATCACGTAATTTATTGAATTTCTATAATTATAGCAGAAAGTGTTTCATTGCACCCTAAATCTTGGGCACGCGAAACAAGATGTTTTGCTATGTCAGATAAATTTATATTATTTTCACGCTCGTAATAAACAAAATCAATCGCCTCTTCTGTTGAAAAAATTGTCCATAATGCTCGAGAAGCAATAATAAAATGATCCCCTTTTTGCACTGTAAGTCGATAAACAGAAGGGACCCCTGCGTCTTTATTTTTGTCAAAATGACCAAAATGACCAAAAACACGCTCAAGATTAAATCCACTTGAAGTCATACTTACATGATCCAATGTAGAAAATATTTCTTGTCCATCACGCTCAACAACAATACGAGAATCGCCTACATGCACCAATGTTGCCGCCCCAGGCGTTATCAATACAGCTGCCATTGTTGATCCACTCCACAATGAAGCAATTGCGTGATATTTTTTAAGCCATTTTTGAAAAGATGCTACCGCTGTAATAATAGTAGGGCTGTCATAACGATTTAATTGCCCAAAAGCAGTCGGTATCTGTACTTGCGCACCATCTGTAATTTCTGATGCCTGATTGCCACTTCCATCAAATAATGAAAATCCAACACGATCAGCGGAATGAGCCCAAATTGCAACCTTATGATAATTTTCAAATGCTTTTCCATCAACACCATAAGCTCCCCAAGCCGCCTTGTTTGCAATAGACTTAAGAGTCGTTGCGTTATTATCAATAATTTTAATATCAAGTGAGCTTCCATAAGCAAAACAAACGCTACCTAGTGAAAAACCAAAAAGTAAATATTTAAATATTTTTTTTAAATGAAAATTCATAAATAACCCCTCATCTGTATACATAAACTTAGCATACCAGAACAACAAAAAACCGCAACCAGTAAGCTTTTTAAGCTCATTCATTTATAAAAATGAATTTTCGCTAAAAATCAACTTCTCCGTGTTTTTTTAATAATTTCCAAGGTTCCTCTTTCATTTAAAGTCTTCCTTTTGTAGGCTATTTCACGCATTTCATAATGTAATGAAGCATGATTTTTATGTATATTTAGTATAATTTCATCGTCTTCAACCCTATCAATATAATGCATTATTAGAATTACTTTAGAACTATCCATTTCATTTTTAGCAGGCAAAATTTTACAAATAATTTTACGTTGAGATGTTGACAACAATGCTCCCAATTTTTCCCAAATATCAGCATTAGTTCCCAATAAAAAATTAACTACCCTTAACATATTTTGCACAGAAGGCTCAATGGCATAATTTCGCCCCTTATAATATTCAACCCCTTGAATATTTGAAGTTATATTAAAAAATGCTTGCTGATATTCCTCAGTATTTACCTTTTGCGGATCATTATAATGAGCATAAAATTCTTTTAGGTCTTTATTCAGCGATTTTTGTATATTTTTTGGTAAAAAATCAAGATTAAATGTACTTGTATGAGCATCATACAACAAATTATTTAATAAATCATTCAATGCTGCATCAGCACAATTTGGTACTGATGGTTGACCCTGAAATCCATAGTTATGCGTAATAATTTTCCCAGGATACTTTCTTTCTGCCATGCCTACATGCCCTATTGCAATAATTTTTTCAAGTTCTTCTCCTTTTATTTCCTTAAATAAATGAAAAAAGGCTTCTGAAGAATTTACATTTGCAACAGCCAATAATTCTGCATCAGAATATTTTTGTTTCAAAAGATCAGTCTTTTTTATTTCAGTTAATGGTTCAGTAAAAATAAAATCACCCAAAATTTTCCGTAAACTTTCTAAATAATTAACCATTTCTTGTTTTTCAACTGACTGCTGTAAATATAGAATTGCCGTTAACATTCCAACTGTTAACAATTTATCATCATCATAACTTTTTTGTATTAAACATATCATTTTATAACAGTTAGAAACTGTTAACTTAATAGAATTGTCCAAAGCAAGACATCGTTTTTTCCATCTAGCAGCTAAATCTTCCTTAATACTTTCCAATGTTCCCTTTTGCAAATGACCAACTATCTCTCCAATTAAGGTTCCATTTAACCCTTTCGCCCAATTTTGCGCCCTCTGACTAATACGAAAATTTTCATGAATCCCCCTAACTTCTAAGAACATGTATTCATGAATTGAAATTTATGGTATAAATTACTTGGAAGGGGGATAGAAATGAGCTATCCAAGTAACTTAAAAGATGAAGAGTGGGAATTAATTAAAATTTTTTTTAATTGTGGCAAATATGGAAACAAAGC
>SXGT01569185.1_pt1 | contig 20281 bp, 16 predicted proteins | sample 3176221 | NCBI WGS metagenome assembly SXGT01 (sample SAMN11356862, study PRJNA531348) | freshwater metagenome | isolation source: freshwater sample F1-120 | place: China: Fuxian Lake, Yuxi | collected 2017-12-25
GTTTTCCCACGCCCCCTCCGAGCTTGCCTCGGTGGAGCGATGATTGACAACTCGAACCATGCCGCTCGTAGTGGTCAATCACGGCTCCACCGAGACAAGCTCGGCGGGGGCCAGGGAGGTGATTCGTTGGCGTTTTAGTGCTCAATCATGGCTTCCACCGAGGCAAGCTCGGTGGGGAGCTGTCGGGATCAGCGAGAAGTTTCGAAAAACTTCCAGAATTTCTGACGGGTTTGCGCGCGGAATACGCATGAGTGACGTTGCCCTGTTCGGTGTTCAACTCACTCGTTTCAGAAAGGCTCCGCATCATGTTGAAGACCCCCTGGTTTCGTACGTTGCAGCAGACGATCGCTCGCAAGTTGTCTCGCGGCTATTCAACGAATCGGCGGAGTCGCCGGAACGGAATCTCATGGCGGCTCGAACCACTGGAGGAGCGGATTGTCCCGGCCAACATCATCACAGTAACAAGCGCTGCGGATGATCTGACGGCTGGTGATGCCTTTATCACATTGCGAGAAGCACTTCATGCCGCCAATTCGAATGGACTCCAAGATACCGTGACGGGGTCCGCTACTGGGGACACGATCCAATTCTCGAGTACGCTCATCGGGCAGACGATCACGCTGATCATGGGCGATTTGCCGATCAACAGCTCACTGAACTCAGCCCTCGATCCCCTCACGATCGAAGGACTGGGAGCCAGCTCGCTCACCATCAGCGGCAACCATGTCTCGCGGCTGTTCTCGGTGGGAGGCGTGAACAACGTCGCGACAATCTCTGGTCTCTCGCTGATTGATGGGGATCCTGGTTCGGGGAATTCCATCGGCTGCATCGCAAATGTCAGCACGCTGACGATCAATAACTGCATGATCTCCGGAAACACGTCCGACGTTTTGGGGGGCGCGATCGTGAACAGCGGAACGCTGACGATCAACTACAGCACGATCTCCGAAAACTCGGCGACCGGCAGTGCCGGCGACGGGGGCGGAATCTATAACTTGATCGGCTCCTCGCTGACGATCAACGACAGCACAATCACCGGTAACTCGGCCGACCGCGATGGGGGCGGCATTTGGAACGCTGGTTCGCTGACGATGAACAACAGCACCATCTCCGGCAACTCGGCCAATGGCGGCAGCGGTGGTGCCATCAAGAACCAGGGTGTCGAATTTATCCGCAACAGCACACTCGCCGGAAACACGGCCGTTATCAGCGGTGGTGCTATCGACAGCGTTTTGGGTTTTGTGACGATCAGCAACAGCACGATCTCCGGGAACGTGGTCGATAGCGGCAGCGGCGTCGGTAGCGGTGGTGGCATCAACAACCTCGCCACGCTGACGATTAGCAGCAGTACGATTTGCGACAACTCGGTCACCGGTGACGGCGGCGGAATCTTTAACGACCCCGTCGCCACCGCCACCCTGCAGAGCACGATCGTGGCCAACAATGCCGTGATCAACGGCGGAGGCCCGGAACTCTTCGGTCGGTTTCTGTCGTCGTACAGCCTGATCGAACGGCGGCTCGGGGCGACCTTCCAAGAGACCGTGCCCGGCTCGAATCGCTATGGCATGGACCCGCTCTTGGGGCCGCTCGCGGAGAACGGCGGGCCGACGCTCACGCACGCTTTGCTCGTCGGCAGTCCCGCCATCAATCGTGGTGCCAACCTCGGAATCTTTGCTGGCTCACCGGCACCGGTGTTCGATCAGCGTGGCCTGGGCTTCGTCCGCGCCACCGGCCGTGCCGACATTGGAGCCTTCGAGGTCCAACAGAAAGGCTCGTACCTTGTTCGCGATCTCGACAACGGTGCCAATCGACAAGTGATCGTCGTCGGCACGCCGCTCAATGACACGATCGCCATCTCACTCGTGGCTGGGAAGATCAACGTCGCCTTCAACGGTCAAACTCAGAAATTTGCTTCCGCGAATCCAAATGTTGTCGGTGTCGTCGTCATGGGGAATGATGGCAACGACATCATTACAAACAACCTGACTTCGATTCCCAGCATCCTGAATGGTGGCAGGGGAGATGACACGTTGAACGGCTCCAATGGCGCCGGAACCCACGACATTCTGCTGGGCGGCGAAGGCAACGACAGTCTCTTCGGCCGCGGCGGAAGAGACGTGCTCATCGGTGGCGACGGGCACGACAGCCTGCTCGGCGGCGCGGGCGATGACCTGCTGATCGCTGGTGCCACGATCTACGACAACTCGCCGACCGCGCTGAACGGCATTCGGGCTGAATGGACCCTGCCGCTAGCGCTCTACGCGGACCGAGTGCGCAACCTCCAGCAAGGTTCCAGGGGTGCGCCGGGTCTCGATCTCTCCACGGTCTCCGATGGCTTCTACGACGAACTCACCGGCGAGCCAGGAGGCCCAGGCAACCTGGAGTTTTGGTTCCACGATCAAATCGACCTGCTGACTGGCTACGGCGTTCCCGAGGTCAAAGTGCTGCTCCCGTAGCCTTGGCACCAGTTCAAACTTCCGCTCCACTTCCACCGCCGCATCGCGTCACGACCCACGACGCGATGCGGCGTTTGTTTGACGTCGAGAAAAGAGCGACTCGTCTTCGGAGCAAGCGACCGCGCTGTTGTCATCTGCGATGCGGATCAGCGGTTGAATAAGAACTCTTTGCTGCTGAGCACGCTCCAGTACAAATCCTCGGCCGCCTGCCGGCGCTCTTCGGGACTGGCGACGCTCATGATCTCGCTCATCTTCTGGCGCTCGCGATCCGTCGGGAAGCGGCAGAGCGCGGCGAGAAACAACTCCTCGGCGAGTTGCTCCGGCGAGACGTTGGCTTCGAGTTGTTTGCTGAGCCGGTTGTCTTTGGCTTCCAGTTTTTGAATCAGCGTTTCACCATTCAAGATGTGCAGAACCTGCGTCATGCTCGGTTCATCCGAACGTTCACACTCGCAGGTCAGGATGCGTTCGGGGCGGCCGAAGGTCTTGAGAAATTCAGAGGCGATGTTGGCATCGGGAAGCTGCATCGCTCGCGTGCCGGCCGGGAAGTCCTTGAAGGCCGTCGGCGACGCGGTCACTTGCGACATGATGTCAAGCAACACTTCGGCCTTCAGCCGTTTGGGATAGTAGCGTGAGTAGAATCGCTCATCGGGTTCATTGCCCTTGGTGGCTTGGCTGCTGCGTTGGTAACTCTGCGACGTGAGGATCAGCCGCATGAGTTTTTTCAAATCGAAACTAGCCCGACGCGCCAGCGAGGGGTCGGCCTCGGTGGCTGCGGACTTCGCCGACGCCGGAGACCCCTCGCTTGCGCTTCGGGCTGGTGAGACGTCGCCATCCGTGAGAAACGCCGCCAATGACGACAGCAACTCCGGGTTGCTCGGCGGATTCGTCAGCCGCAGGTCATCGACTTTCTCGACGAGGCCAACTCCGAAGAAGTTCGCCCAGACGCGGTTCACGATCGCTCGGCTGAAGTACGGGTTCTGCGGCGCGGTAAGCCACGAGGCGACGGCGAGACGACGATCTTCGACGGACTCAAGAGTCAGCGGCTGTCCGTCGAGCGGCTTGGGCGGCTGCGGTTTGCCAGTGCGCGGTTGAAGGATTTCAGACTCATCGTCGAGGAAGATGACGCGGTGTCCGTCACCGCTCCGAAAATCGCCCCCCCAGCCTTTGCCACGCACGCGAGCAAACAAGCTGGCGAAGCCGTAGTAATCGTTGTTGGTCCATTTCTCCAACGGATGGTCGTGGCAATGGGCACATTGAATTGACATGCCGAGGAACGCCATTGAGGTCGTCTCAGCCATGTCCAGCGGGTCTTGATGCAGCGAGTAGAAATTGGCGGCTCCGTTGTCGAACGTGCTCCCCTTGGCGAGCACGATCTGGCGGACGAACTCATCCCACGGCGTGTTGTCGGCGACGTTTTGGCGGATGTACGCGTAGAACGATTTCAACGCCTGTGGCCGCAGCTTCTCGCCCGACAGCAGCAACAGATCGGACCACTTGTAGGCCCAGTAATCGACGAACTCCGGTCGCGTCAGCAGTTGATCGACCAGTCGATCACGCTTGTCGGGCGACTCGTCGGTCAGAAAAGTTCGCACCTCGTCGGCGGTCGGCAACACGCCAATCGTGTCGAGAAACGCTCGACGAAGGAACTCCGAATCACTGCATCGCGGCGAGGGTGGAATGTTCAAACTCTTGAGCTTCGCGAGCACCGCATCGTCGATGAAATTCGACCGCTCGGCATTCGCGAAGACCGCCGCGTCAACCGGAGTCTCGTACGGCGAGCTGACCGTCGCGATCACGTTCTGACTGAGGTACCACGCGCTGATCGCTCCCTCACCGGAGCCGATAATCTTCACGAGTCCTCGATCATCAACACTGGCGACCGTCGCGTTGGCCGACGTGAATTTGCACCAGCGAGTCACGTCCTCGACATGCCCGTCCGAGAAGTGCGCTCGCACGACCATTTGCTGGCTCGCGCCCTTCTTCTGCTGGGATGCCGTCGGCAGGATTTCGAGCTGCTTCACTCGCGGATCGTCATCGCTCGGAGCGGGATGCCCGGCCGCGATCCACTCGGCGATCGCTCGGTATTCGAGCGAATCGACATCGAACCGCAGCCCTCCCTTGTGGGGGATCGCGCCCGACGGTTTCGTCAGCATCAGGCTGCGTCCCGGATCGCTGGGCACAATCCGCCGTCCGCGAGCTTGCCGAGTCAACGTTCGAAAGTCGGCGTCCGGATCGTAACCCCGTAGCGAGAGTTTGAAGCCGCCCTTCCCTGCCAACGCCCCGTGACACGATCCCATGTTGCAGCCCGACTTCGACAACACCGACTGAACGTGATTCCGAAAGCTCCACGAATGCGGCTGCTCGAACTTTTCGACCGTCACGGTGGCCGTCGCACTCCGATCACCAACTTTTGCCGTGAGCGTCGCCTTTCCATTGCCAACCGGCACAGCGAAGCCGTCTTCGATCTTCACGACTTTCGCGTCCGACGATGACAGCGCGACTCCATCGGTGACTTGCCCAATCACTCGTCCGTCAGCCGTGGCTTGGACAAGAAGCCGCTGTCGAGCCTCCGTGCCGCTCAACGTAAATTCCGTCGGCAAGACCGACAGTGACTGCGCCGGCAACACCGTTGTTGCCGCAAGTAGGAAAATGACTCCGCTCAACACCGCCGCCAACCGAGCCATTCGACACCTCCACCACACAGGAGTTTCACCATGACGATCCGCTAACGAACGTCGTCATCCAGCTTTTCCGAACCCAGGATCGAATCCACATCACGCGAGCCATGCAGGACACGAATAATCTCCACCGCCGGATCGCCGTCAACGACGCGGTAGTAAATCATGTAGCTCCCGCAAGGGAAACTTCGCAGGTCCGGCTGCAACTCTTCACGCCGCTCGCCAATGAACGGCTGACGCGACAACATCTCGAACAACCTACGAACTTTTCCGAACCACCGATCGGCTGCGGCACGATTGTCGTCAGCGATGTAGCGGTAGTTGGATCGCAGATCAAACTCGGCCGCCGGGAGCACGCGATACTGTCGGGTCATGGTGGATCGACGGTCCCCGTCAGCGCCTCAGTTCGCAGCCGATCGAAATACGCGGTCGCGGCTTCGTCACCATCAATGACGGTCCCCTCGCCGCGCTGCGATTGGTCAAGACCGACTTGAATCTCCGCCCTCAGATTGGTGAGCTTCTGCTCACGCTTGCGAAGCAGACGAAACGCTTCCGTGACCGCTTCATCGCGTGTTCGGTAGCGGCCACGAGCGACTTCACGCTCAACAAACGCTTCCAACTCGGCAAGCTCCTCGTCGTGAGCAACAGCAGACATCAGCGGACTCCAGGCGAGTGTGACTAGCTGAACAACTCAGTGATCGGTTTGGTTCCGAAATCGACCAACGGGAACGGGCGACCGGCCGGGCCGGGAAGATGCGCTTCCAAGTTGAAGCCGAGGCTGTGGAAGATCGTTGCCACAATTTCCGACGGATTGACGGGACGCTCGGCAGGATAGCCGCCGATCGGATCGCTCTTGCCGATGACTCGGCCGCCTTGCACGCCGCCGCCGGCGAAGTACATCGACCAGCACTGCGGCCAGTGATCGCGACCGCCGGCCGGATTGACGCGCGGCGTGCGACCAAATTCGGCGAGATTGCAGACCATTGTATTGTCGAGCATTCCACGTTCTTCGAGGTCTTCGATCAGCGCCGCGTAGCCCTGGTCGTACATCGGAGCCACGATGTCGCGCATACCTTCGATCGACGTGAAGGGCTTCGTGCCGTGGATGTCCCAGGTGATCTCGTCGAAGACGGTCAAGAACGTGTTGACCGTGACAAACCGCACACCCGCCTCGATCAACCGCCGAGACAGCAAGCAACTTTGACCGAACCGGCTCATGCCGTACTTCTCGCGAACCGCTTTCGGCTCGCGAGTCAGATCGAACGCCGCGCGAGCTTGCTCGCTGGTGACCATGCGGAACGCGGCCTCGAAGCTGCTGTCAACGAGCTTGGCGTTTTCGCTCTTCTCGAAGTTGTTGACGGTGGTATCGACAACCTCACGCAACTTGCGGCGGCGGTCGAGCCGCACTTCGCCGATTTGCTTCGGCGGCAGCAGGTCAGGCACGCGGAAATCTTCTTTCGACGGATCGGCGTTCAAAAAGAACGGTGCGTGCGCTTTGCCGAGGAACCCGCTGTCCTGGCCGTGCGGCAATCCTCCACCGGTGTTTCCCATCGTCTGCGGCATGATGACGTGAGCCGGCAAATCAGTGCGGCGCCCCATCAGGTAACTCGTCACGCAACCGGCGTGCGGCGTGATGATCCCGCCAGAGAACAGCCGCCCCGTCTGCATCATTTGATGCCCGGTGTCATGCACGGCGGCTCCGGTGTGAAAGCAGCTTCGCACGATCGAAAACTTGTCCGCGATCGCAGCGTGCTTCGGAAAGATTTCGCTGATCTGAATTTCGGGAGACTTCGTGGCGATCGGCTTGAACGGCCCGCGAATCTCGGCGGGAGCATCCGGCTTCGGATCCCACGTCTCAAACTGGCTCGGCGCGCCAAGATTGAAAATCATGATGCAGGAGCGTTCCTCCTTGCCCTTCTCGACGCCGCCGGCCTCATTGGCACGGACGGCATCGGCCAGGGTCAGCCCGGTGGCTCCGAGTGCTCCCGCCTGCAAGAAGTCGCGCCGTGTCACTCCGTCGCAAGTGTGAGCCGTTCCTTTGCCGGTGAAATGCAGCATGGTGAACTCCGATTGGGGTAGGTCAGGCTTTCCAGCCTGACTGTCCGCAGCGTCGAGTCGATCTCACTTCGGGTCAGCCTAGAAAGGCTGACCTACGAGCGGAGGATTCTAACATCGGTCGGATTCGCTCACAGCCCGCGAACAAAAAAAGCGAGCGTCGGTTGCCCGACGCTCGCTCGTTCGATTCAAAGCTCGGAGGTCTTGCCTCCGAGCAACTCGGCTTACTCAGCCGTGCATAGCTCTGCGTGCGACACACCCTCGATCACGATTCCATTCGGATCGCACAACTCTTCGCGGACGATATTCATGTCCTTGGGAGCCTCAATCCCCAAACGCACCGCGTTGGGACCAATCCGAACAATCGTGACGACCACCTTGTCGCCGACCAGAACCCGCTCACCGACCTTCCTGGAAAGTACCAGCATGTCATTTCTCCTTCCTTAGAACCTTCCTTGTTCGATCGAGTCGGCTTTGAAGTTCGCCTGCCTAGTTCCACCTCGGACGGCACTTCTCGTTTCGCCTCGATCACGTCGCCAACCTGACGACGCCAGCGGGATGATAACACCCGCAAAACCAACCCGCCTAGACCAACCAGCAAAATCTGCCAGACCGCGACCCACAACCAGCCAAGACGCCACAAACAGAAGCAGAGCAAGCTAAATAAGCACACTTTCCGCCATCACGCCCAACAAGCCAGCACCAACAACAAATCAACCTACAACCAAGGGCTGCAACCTCGCGGCAAACCGAACCAGGCGGCGACCCGACTTGCCCAAGGCAGAGGCATTCCAGCCGCCACCAACTCGCCATCGGCCGGCCGCTTGAATCTTTAGGCGTCGAGTCGGATGCTACGCACCCTTTCGGAAACGACTCGAAAGACTCAGAACGCCACGACCTCGGAGCACCAACATGGTCCGCATCGGCCTGATCGGCATCGGCTTCATGGGGATGACCCACTTTGAAGCATCGACAAAACTGGAACCTGACGCCGTTTCCGGTCGGCGCAAGGCGATCGGCTCCAAATTGAGCGGCGGAGAAATCGTCGCCGTCGCCACCCGAGACACCAAGAAGCTGGCCGGAGACTGGACCTCGATCCAAGGCAACTTTGGACCGCGCGGCAGCCTGATGGACTTGTCACACGTCACAGGCTACGCGGACTACCGGCAATTGCTGGCCGATCCGAACGTGGACCTGGTCGATATCTGCCTGCCGACCGACCAGCACGAGACCGTTGTACTGGAAGCACTCGCGGCCGGAAAACATGTGCTCGTCGAGAAGCCAATCGCCACGCAGCTTTCCGCCGCGAACCGAATGGCCGAGACCGCAACGAAAGCGGGAAAGCAATTGTTGGTCGGCCAGGTTCTGCCGTTCTTCCCAGAATTTGCATTCGCCTCACAGGCGGTTCGGGGTGGCAAATACGGAAAACTGCTGGCGGCACACTTTCGCCGGGTCATCGCTCAGCCGAACTGGTCCAGCGACATGAGCGACTTCCACAAGCTCGGTGGTTGGGGAGTCGACTTGCACATCCACGACAATCACTACATCGGCCTGTTGTGCGGAGTGCCGAAGCAAGTTTTCTCGCGCGGCCTGCTGCAAGACGGACTCGTCAATCACGTTCACACGAACTACCTGTTCGACAATCCGAACCTCGCCGTGACGGCAGTCAGCGGGGGCATTGCGGCGAAGGGACTCGCCTTTGGACACGGCTTTGAGATGTACCTCGAACAAGCCACGATCGTGTACGACGCCGGGACGTACGCCGGAGAGTGGGTCGTGAACCGTCCGCTGACGCTGATTACAAACGATGGCTCTGCCGCGAAGCCAGAATTGACGGGCAGCACCGAGTGGTGTGCCGCGTTTACAGCCGAGCTTCAAGCCGCCGTCGCCAGCATCGCGACTGGCCGCGATGCTCCTGAGTTGTCGGGAACGCTTGCGCTCAACGCGTTGCGATTGTGCGAGGCCGAGCGGCAGAGCATCGCCAGCGGCAAAATCGTGGATGTCGCATGACGTGTGCCAAAGTAACCCGACGCGTCAGCGAGGGCGAACGCTGAAAGAGCCTCCGAAGTCAAAGCGTCCTGGAGCATTCGCCCTCGCTAACGCTTCGGGTTATTTTGTAGTGAAACGAACTGGACGGGCTGGTTGAAAACCTGCCCCACGACACATGGTTGAAAATCTTCCCGTCCGCACCCACAAGCACAAAGCATTGACCATCGAAGGTTACTCGCGAGCGGCGGTGCAAAGTTATTGGCGAGTCCCCGAACTGCGGATCGGCTTCGATCTGGGCGGGGCACCATGGTCGTTCACGGGAACGCCGACAATTTTCATCACGCACGCACACCTCGATCACATGGCCGCGTTGCCGGCGTTCGTCGCTCGCCGACGGATGATGAAGATGGAGCCGCCCACGATCTACTTGCCGGAGTCCGTGCTCGAACCAACCGAACTGCTGCTCAAAGTTTGGCAGCGGCTCGACCGAGGCCGCATGAACTGCAAGCTCGTCCCGGTCAAAGCGGGGGACACGATCGAACTCTCGCGCGAACATCTCGTCACGGCGTTCGCAACGACGCACACCGTCCCGTCGCTCGGCTACCTCGTGTGGGAGCGTCGCAAGAAACTGCGTCCCGAATACTTTGGCATGACGCAGGATCAGATTCGCGACGTCCGACTTTCTGGCAAAGAGGTTTCCTGGGAGGTTCGCACTCCCTTGCTCTGCTACACCGGCGACACGTCACCCGCCGGACTCGACGCTGAGCCGGATTTGTTCAACGCTCAGATTTTGATTACCGAGGTGACGTTCTTCCGGCCGGAACATCGCAAGGAAAAAATCCACAAGTTCGGCCACATGCACCTCGACGACATTCTGGAACGGGCCGACAAATTCAAAAACGAACTGCTGATCTTCGGCCACTTCAGCACGCGCTACAACGAGCGACAGTTCGAGAAAGCGTTGCAGCAACGGCTACCGGCGTCGCTGAAAGAGCGTGTCGTTGCGTGGTTGTGACGTAGGATGGCCGCCCTCGGCCGTCCGTGTTCGAGCGTGACCCCCGGGGGGGGGCGGAAGGTCGGCCGAGGGCGGCCATCCTACATTCGCAACTCACGGCCCCTTGAAGACAACGCCCTCTTTCATCACGAAGATGACGTTCTTCATGAGGCTGATGTCGGCCAGCGGGTCACCTTTGACGGCCACGATGTCGGCGAGTTTTTTCTCTTCGATCGTGCCTAACCGATCTTCGATCTTCAGGAGCTGCGCACTCACGAGCGTCGCGGACTGAATCGCTTTCATCGGCGGCATTCCTCCCGCGACCATGAGCTCGAATTCGTGAGCGTTCTGTCCGTGCGGCGACACGCCGGTGTCGGTGCCGAAGGCGATCTTCACTCCTGCGGCGTGTGCTTTCTTGAATGTGTCTCGAATCTGCGGGCCGATGGCGGCGGCTTTCGGACGCACGATTTCGGGGAAGTAGCCCGGCTCCTTGGACTTTTCCGCGACCCACTCGCCCGCCATGTTCGTGGGAACCCAGTAGGTGCCGTTCTTTTTCATCAGCTCGATGACTTCGTCGGTCATGTAGGTGCCGTGTTCGATCGAATCGACTCCGGCCAACACGGCCCGCTTCATCCCTTCGGTGCCGTGAGCATGCACAGCGACGATCATGTTGTAGTCGTGGGCGGTCGAGACAATGGCCTGTAATTCTTCAGCGGTGAACTGCGGGTTTTGGCCACTGGCGGCGAGGCTGAGCACTCCGCCAGTCGCCGTCAACTTGATGAGATCGGCTCCGTCCTTGTACCGCTGACGCACCGCCTTGCGAGCATCGTCAGCACCGTTGATGACTCCTTCGAGCGGCCCCGCATCGCGTTTGTAATCGCCGCGCAGCGCGTTAGTCGGATCGGCGTGGCCGCCCGTTGTCGCCAGTGACTTGCCGGAGGTGAAGATTCGCGGGCCGGGAACCCAGCCATTCTCGATCGCCTTCCGCAGAGCAATCGAGTTGACGCCGTTGTCCCCCAAGTCTCGCACCGTCGTGAATCCGGCGAGCAGCGTGACTCGCGCGTAGACGGTCGAACGGAGCGCGTAGTCGGCCTGTTCCATGAAGAACCGCTCGGTGTACGAGTCCTTCGAGTGCTGCGACTGCAGGTGCGTGTGCATGTCCATGAGGCCGGGCATCACGGTGTGCTCGGTGAGCCGAATTAGCTTGTCATCCGGACCGGCTGCAATGTAGCCAGCCGCCACACGCGTGATGCGACCATTTTCGATGACGATCGACACCTCTTTGCGGGGCTGGTCATTCCGCCCGTCGATCATCCGACCCGCGTGGATAATGGTTGCGCCGTCCACGACAGACGAAGCCGTTATGGCCATGAAGAGAACCATCAGTGTTGCCGAACGCATAGACCGTCTCCTGATTCTGTCACCGCGTCAAAGTGCGGATCAATGTGGACGCCTCCGCGATTTGGAAAACGCGGTTACCTGTCGGCATTCAATCGTGTTTCGCTCGAAACGAGTAGCATCAGGGGGTCGGAGCAAGACGATCCTTTGCTTCGGCGGCGAATTGCGTTGATGATGCCTCGCATTCGACGACCTCTTTTCACGAAAGGCATCTCATGCGCAAGACGTTTATTTTGCTCGGCCTGTCGCTAGCTGTGGGTGCGGCTGTGGGCTTTCAGGCTGCCAAGTTCGGTCCTGTGAATCCTGATCCAGACGGCGTCCGGCCGATTGATGCCGTGGACTCGGTCTTCATCGAGGACATGACCTGGATGGAAGTCCGCGATGCAATGAAAGCCGGCAAAGACACGGTTCTCGTCGCGACCGGCGGCATCGAGCAGAACGGTCCGTATTTGGCGGCCAACAAACACCAAGTCGTGCTGCGCGGGACGACTGATGCGATCGCTCGCAAGCTGGGGAACACGCTGGTCGCGCCGCTGATTGGCTTTGTCCCGGAAGGTGACATCGACCCGCCGACCTCTCACATGAAGTACCCCTCGACCGTCAGTTTGACCGAGGACACTTACCGGCGACTGCTGACCGATGTTTGCTCTTGCTACCGGACTCACGGCTTCAAACACGTCGTGCTGATCGGCGACAGCGGCGGCAATCAGGAAGGCATGAAGGCGGTCGCTGCGGAACTCAATGCGAAGTGGAAAGACGGCAAGACAAAATTCCATTTCATCTCGGAGTACTACAACTACGGCAACCTCTCGAAGTGGCTGGAAGAGCGCGGCATCAAGCAAACCGACGAGGGCCTGCACGACGACTTCGCGATGGAGGCGATGATGCTGAGCATCGATCCCGTCAGCATCCGCATGAAGCAGCGTGTTGCCGCCGGCAAGTTTTCGATCAACGGCGTCAACCTCGCGCCGATTGAGAAGACCGTCGAACTGGGCAAGCAGATCATCGACTTCCGCGCAGAAAACACGGTGAAGATGATTCGGAAGTCGATCGGCGAGGCGAAGTAAGTCACTCGTTCGACACAGACGAGACCTCTGACAATCCAGCGATCGCGGCGGCGAGTTGAGCCGACAATTCGGACGCGGCTGGGTTGCCAGTGTACTTCGCGAGATGAATTCGCGTGACGAGTTCTCGGACTTCGGAGAGTTCGTCGAGCAAGTTTTGATGGGTCCGTTGTCGGACTGCTCGCAGACGCGTGAGATTTTGTTGGCGTGATTGCTCGCACTGGGTGGCTCGTTCGGTCTCGGAGCCTACCGGCGCTGATTCGACAAAGGCAGGTTGCGCCAGCAAGCCGTCAAGTTCGCGAACTCGTTCAGCCTGCACTCGCCACGCGGATTGCAGCTCTCCGAGAAGGTCCAGTTCCGGTCGCAACGCCGTGTCGTGCTCAACATTTAAACTTTTCAACGCGCGGCCGAGTTCCGTTTCGACTTGTGCGATCTGTGCTGCCAACTCGTCGCTCGGCGCGGCTGGCGGTGGGGTTGCTGGCACGGAAGGACTGGTCGGACTCAACAGCAACGGCAAGTAGAGTGGCCAGAACAGGAAGGCGGTGAGCACTCGAAACGAACGCTCGTAACGCGAGCCGGTTGAGTCGCTCAAGAACAACGCCACAGCGACTCCCGCACCAACCAGACCGTAGAAGATGGCTGTGATGGAAGCATTCATGACGAGAACCTCCTCAACGCGCGAGTCGCTCCCACAACGTGTAGATCATCACCGGAGAGACCGCCGTGTAGCACGCGGCCCAGGAGGCCACGAGCTGTCGCAAGAAACACGTTCGTCGCCAACGGCGTTCGAGCGGCAACGTGTCGCACATCAGCGTGAAGCTGTGATACAGAGCCGTCGTTCCCCACAACCCGGCGATAAACGGCAGGATCAATCCCAGCCAGTACGCGCCGATGCGAATCGGTTCGGGAGCTTCAAAGATGACGATGCCCATGCCGATGGCGGCGTAGATCGGCAGAATGCCGACCAGCGCGACGGCCGATGTTGCTTTTGATTTCAACGCCTGCACCGCCACATCAAGCAGGCTCATGCGGACTCCGGCCAACAGGCCATAGAAATAGAGGCTCGGCAAACAGACTCCGGTCGCGGCGATCAGCCCGAAGGCATATGCGGCGGTCAAATTTAACACCGAGCCATCCCACCAATGAGTCGCCATCCCCGGAGCCGGTCGAAACGTCACCAGCGAATCAGTCGTTCCTCGCAGCTTGTGCATGATCGACTCCAACTCTGGCCAGACGTGTGACGACGTCAGCACCAACGACATCGCCACACCGAAGAACACAAAGCCGATCAGCGAGATCGCCAAAAACTTTGGCAGCAGGATCGGCTGGAGACTCGGATCGCGAATCAGTCGGTCGAGTGTGTCACGTCGTTTCAGAATCAGTTCGACCAATCCCAGGACGCCGAGGTTGGCAGGCCGCTCGTCAATGTCCGCCGTAATCGCCGAGTTGTCGGGTTCCAACAGCGGCAAGTCTTCGTTCGCCGAGTGACTGGTTGGAGTCTGCGGCAACTGAGAAATGAACCTCTCGGCCTTCGAGAGTGTGTCGGTCGCCATGAGGAATCTCCTTGTACTGATCTTGGTGAGCCGGGCGGCGTCAGCCCCCGGACGTCTCAAATCTCAAATTTGAAATCTCAAAGAGTCCGGGGGCTGACGCCGCCCGGCTCGCCTGTTGAATTGGCGACACTCGACTCAACCCACGAAGCGAAAATCAAACAGTCCGAAGCTGTAGAACAGCTCGCTGCCGATTGCTCCGACGATCAGCAGCCACCACGTCGGAGTCGTTTCGCGCAGCGGCTCGAGTCGCCGCATCACGCGGTTGAACACGTCGATCATCGCCACGCCGACACCTGCGAAAACGGTCAGATTGACGAGCAGCACAAACCCCGAATGCGGCACCGCCACCGAAAAGAACCAGTTGATCGGGATCGACGCGATCATCGCCAACCCGCCCCAACTGGTTGTCACGAGAGCCGCCAGAAACGTACTGCTCAGCGGCAATCGCGATCCCGACAGACTATTGAGGATGTACAGCGCCGGCAGCGGGATACCCCAGGCCAAGCCCGCCGCCAGCGTGCAGCTCAACCCTTTGTGAACGACGTCACTGGCGTGGCCGAGCAGTCCCATCGTCATGCCGTAGGTCACGGTGCCAAATATTGCAGTCCCCATCAGCGACAGCCACACCCACCAACGGTAGCTCACCTGCCCCTCATTCCAAGCGACGGCAAACTCTTCAGGAGTACGCAGTGCCTGTCCGACATGAGCGATGCCTGACCTCAATTGTTCTCGCATGATCGGTCTCCTGAGGATGATGTCTCACCCATGAGACCGCGACTTCAGCAGACCATTAACGGCGAAACCGTCTCGCCCGAATTTCTCTTCCCACTGACGCCGATGGCCGACACAATCCGCCCACTTTGAAAGGATTCAAGGAGGAACCGCGAATGTCTCAAGAATTACGCCAATTGGTTGAGGCCACGCTCGTGCTAGAGCGAGATGCCGAACTCCGTTTGGCGAAGATTTTCGATTCCGTTTTGAACTCGTCGCCGTTTGTCGATCAGCCCAATTTCTCGGCGTTGTGCGACGAAGATTTGGCTCATCTGTTCGATCAATACGATCAACGGTTTCTTCAGGGAACCTGCCGACGGACACTGGAAGCAATGGGCAGCCCGATCGACTTCCGCGTCTCGCCGAGGATGACTCGTGCCGGCGGCAAAACGACTCGCGTGGTGCCGCGAGTCGCTCGCGGCTTGTCGCCCGTGCCGCGATTCGAGATCGCGGTCTCGTCCACGCTGCTGTTCCAAACGTTCGCCGATGTCGAGCGGCCGATCAAAGTCACCGGAGTGCTGTGCCACAATCGGCTCGAAGCCCTGCAACGCATCTTCGAGCACGAACTGATTCACCTCGTCGAGATGCTGCTGTGGCAAGCGTCCTGCTGCGGTGCTCCGAGATTCAAGGACATCGCCGGCCGTTTCTTCGGACACAAGGAATCGAATCATCAGCTCATCACGCCGGACGAACGAGCCCGCGAGAAATTCGGCATCCGTCCCGGCGACCGCGTGAAGTTTGAGATGGACGGCCTGCCGTACACCGGTGTCGTCAACCGCGTCACGAAACGAGCCACGATCCTCGTGGAAGACGCGCGCGGCCCGCGGTACTCTGACGGCAAACGGTACGCGAAGTTCTACATCCCGGTGGGAATGCTCGAACGCTGTGCGTAAAGTGCTCTTCGTTCGCGACCATTCGCACCGAAGGATCATTTAAGATGTCGATTCAGCGGTCCCGCCGAAAATTTTCTGCTGGCGAGCCGGCGGGCGTCAGCCCCCGGACGTCTCGAATCGCAAATTTCAAATCTCAAATTTCAGAACGTCCGGGGGCTAACGCCCTCCGGCTCGCCTGTTTCTCGGTTGCGATTGCGACGATCGCGTTGAGCATCTCGGCGTTCGGCGACGAACCAGTCGAGTACGAGATCACCGACTCCGATCGCGACCACTGGTCGTTCCGTCCGATCGCTCGGCCGGCGGTGCCAGCGGTGAGGAATCGCGATTGGGTCCGTACTCCGATTGATGCCTTCATCCTCGCAAAACTGGAAGCCGCCGACTGGCAGCCGAATCCGCCCGCCGCAAAACGCGATCTGCTGCGGCGAACGTTTCTCGATCTGACCGGCTTGCCGCCAACGATCGACGAACAGGACCGATTCCTCGCAGACGATTCGCCCGTCGCCTTCGAGCGACTGATCGACGACCTGCTCGCGCGACCCAGCTACGGCGAACGCTGGGGTCGTCACTGGCTGGACCTCGTGCGCTACGCCGAGACGAACGGCTACGAACGGGACGGCGCGAAGCCGAGCGTCTGGCGGTATCGCGACTACGTCATCGAAGCCTTCAACTCCGACAAACCGTATGACCGGTTCGTCGTCGAACAGTTCGCGGGCGACGAACTGCCAGACGCCTCGACCGAAACCCTCATCGCCACCGGCTTCCATCGGCTCGGCCCATTCGACGATGAGCCGGCCGACTTCGAGCAGGACCGCTACGACCAGCTCGACGACATCATTCGCACAACGTCGCAGGCGTTTCTCGGCATCACGCTCGGCTGTGCTCGTTGCCACAACCACAAGTTCGATCCGCTGACGAATCACGACTACTACCGCGTCGCCGCCGTCGTCAACACGCTCAAGCGACCGCAAAACGGCCGCACAGAACTCGACCTTCCGGCGGGGACGCTCGCTCAACGAGCCGCGCTGATGGATCGGGATCGCCGCATCGACGAGACCCGCAAACAGATCGCCGAGATCCGCGATTCGATTCGCAACGACTTCCTCGCTTCCGGCAAAAGTGCTCTGTCCGACGACGCCGTTGCCGCGTTCGGTATCGAACCGGACAAGCGAACGCCGGCTCAAAAAGAGCTGGTCGCCAAACAGGCACCACAACTCGAAGCAGAGTTGATCGCGGCGTTGCCAGTCGAAAAGCGGCAACGCATCAACGACCTCGAACAGCACATCGGGGGGCTGCGTGTCGCGACTCCCGATTTGCCGCGCGGCTACTTCATGACCGAGTCGACAGAGCCGCCACCGAAATCGTTTCTGCTGTTGCGCGGCCAAGCGTCCGCTCGTGGGCCGGAGGTCCAGCCCGCTGTCCCCGTCGTGCTGACACGCCAGCCGATTGCGATGGTCAATCGCACGACGACGCACGGCACCAGCGGCCGCCGTCTGGAGTTCGCTCGTTGGATGGCGAATGCCGACAACCCACTCACCGCGCGAGTGATCGTCAATCGAGTCTGGCAGTATCACTTCGGAGAAGGACTCGTCCGCACCCCCAGCGATTTCGGCATCATCGGCGAAACGCCAACGCATTCCGAATTGCTCGACTGGCTGGCTCATTGGTTTTCGCACGACGCCAACTGGTCGATCAAGAAGCTCCATCGGCTGATCCTGTCGAGCAACACCTACCAGATGAGCAAAGCCGATCATCCGGTCTACGGCGAACAAGACCCGCGCAACGTCAAGTTCTGGCGGTTCCCGTATCGACGGCTGGAAGTTGAAGCGATCCGCGACTCGATGCTCTCAGCCAGCGGCCAGTTACGACGCACGATGGGCGGGCCGGGCGTGTATTTGGAGATCCCGCCGGAGGTGCTCGCTGGCAACAGCGACCCGAACGTCGTCTGGCCGAAGTTCGATGAGGTCGCCTCGTCACGCCGCACCGTGTACGCCTTCGTGAAGCGAGCACTCGTGGTCCCGTTCCTCGAAGTACTCGACGTCTGTGACACGACCCGCTCGACGGAGCTGCGGAATCGGACAACGATTTCGACCCAAGCTCTGACGCTGTTCAACGGCGACTTTGCGAATCGGCAAGCACGACACCTCGCCGAGCGACTGCAACGTGAAGCGGGGGACGATCCGGTTCGGCAGATCGAATTGGCCTATCGGCTGACGCTCTGCCGATCACCAACGCACACCGAACTCGCCACGATGCGACGATTCCTGACCGACGCGAACGGTTCCGAGATTCACCGACAGGCTCTCGAACAACTCTGCCGAGTGATTCTGAATCTGAATGAGTTCGTGTACTCGAACTGATTCGTGGGGCAGGTTTCCAACCTGCCTTTTTTGCGTTCTACTGGCGGGCAGGTTAAAAACCTGCCCCACGATTCGACGTCGTCACCCACCCTCCCGCCGACCGAGGTGCCCACATGACATCCCGCCTGATTCTTGGTGTCGCTTTCGCCTTCAGCCTGTTTGCCAACTCCGCGTTTGCTCAGAACAAGATCGACGAAATGTCGCTCGATCGCTGGAAGCTGCTCCGCGAGGCCGAGCGGCATCAGATGAACGTCGCCGAGAAGTACTACCGCGAGCGGCAATACAAAATCGCACTCGGTGAGTACGAAAAGTTTGTGACGCTCTACGAGAAGAGCGAAGGCTCGTCGTTCGCACAGTTCAAATGGGCGATCTGCCAGATTCATTTGAAGAAGCTCAACACGGCGATCAGCGATGGCTTTCAGACGGTCATCGACTACTGGCCCGATTCGCAGGACGCTCCGAACGCGGCGTACTACATCGGTCGCTGCCAGAAAGAGATGGGGGAGCCGAAGAAGGCCAAGAAGTCGTACATGCAGGTGGTCTCGAAGTACGAGACGTCGCTCGCGGCGGTGTATTCGCTGTCCGATTTGATCGACCTCGCCGACGCGGAGATGGACGTCGAAGCCAAGGTCGCGACTTGGAAGAAGCTCGTCTACGACATCAAGCGGATTCCGGGGGATGCCAACAACCTCTGCGTGCAAGCGTCGATTCAGCTCGCTCAGCATTATTTTTCGGCCGGCCAGCCGGTAGATGGCGCGGCCTCGATCGCGACGACCTACAAGGAGAACTCGTTCCCGTATCACCTGTGGTATTACTGCCGGACTCCGATCGGACAACTTGCTTCGGACGCAAAGACCAAGGACAAGGCTGACAAGTCCGCCGACGGCTGCGTCGCCGCAATCCGCGAACGGATCCCGACAGACCTCACCAAGGAAGAGGACAAGAAAAACGCACGCGAGTGGTCGTACTACATGGCCGACATCCACGCCTACTCGCGCCGCGACGACAAGGTGATCGAGGCCTATCAAGCGATCATCAAGCAGTACGGAGTCGATGACCCGACGTTGCAACGCTTCGCCGATTGGTACAAATCGGTGTTGAAATACGACGACGCTCGGAAGCTCTACGGCCAGTTCGCCAACCGTCCGGAGGGGCTGAGCCAGATCGCTTGGAGCTTCGTCCAACAACAAAAATACGACGACGCGGTCGCTCATTACCGCCAAGCCGCCGGCCTCGACAGTCAGAATCAACCGAAGTGGAACGAAGCGATCGCCGTCGCGTATCGCCACGGCAGCCGTTGGAAAGAGGCGATCGACGCCTTCACCGAGAACCTCAAGATCGACGCCGCGAACACGGAGAAATGGTTGTGGTGGATCGCCATCACGCAGCGCGACGGCGGCATGTACAAGGAGGCGATCGGGACATTCCGGCAATGCACGAACTTCCCGGAGAACACCAAGCAGATGGCGTGGTGCCATCGGCATCTCAAGGAGTGGAACGAGTCGATCATCCTCTACGGCCAAGTCACATCGAGCGCCCCCGACGCTCCGTGGGCGCTCTACCAAATCGCACAGGTTCGCGAGGCCTCCGGCGACAACGAAGCCGCGATCAAGGCCTATCAAACCGTCTGCAAGAAGTTCCCGAAGGATGGCCACGCGGCTCAGGCACACGCTCACTTGCAGACCAAGTACAAAATTAACGTCACGCTCGGTGGCGCGGCCGAAGAGTGAACCACCATTTTGGTAGCCACGCTCACAGAGGGTGGTCTGACTTCTGCTCTGATGTATTACCCACCGAGCATCTGTCGCACCTTATTGCGTGTCTCGTCGATTAGTTTTGTCGGCATGTGACCGAGACGGCGAGAAAGTATCTTCTTTGCAAGCGTCGTCGGCTTTGTCCATTTTATTGCCGACTCCATTTTCAGGCCGGCAGGTAGCCGTCCATTGTGCGAAACTTGGTGATGCGTCGGAAACGGAAGATGTTTTAGAAGTCCGCCATGAGTGCGGAGAATGAACAGGCTGTCGAGCGTGAGCCACTGGTGGCGGAGAATGTGGAGCTTCGTCGGCAGGTTGA
>SXGT01660981.1_pt1 | contig 20277 bp, 10 predicted proteins | sample 3176221 | NCBI WGS metagenome assembly SXGT01 (sample SAMN11356862, study PRJNA531348) | freshwater metagenome | isolation source: freshwater sample F1-120 | place: China: Fuxian Lake, Yuxi | collected 2017-12-25
GATCGCTCCTCATTGAGGTGGCGACCTCATGCCTTCTCGACATCGACCACTGCACCTACCCCTATGTGACCAGCAGCAACTGCTCCACGCTGGGCATCCCATCGGGCACCGGCGTGACGGGTAACCGCATCCACCGCGTCCTCGGGATCATGAAGGCGTACACGAGCCGCGTCGGCGCAGGCCCGTTCCCGACGGAACTGCTCGATGGCACAGGCGAACGCATCCGCCAGCGTGGGCGCGAGTTTGGAACGACCACTGGCCGACCGCGGCGCACAGGATGGCTCGACCTGGTCGCTGTGCGCTACAGCGCGATGGTGTGCGGCGCGACAGGCATCGCCTGCACGCTCTTCGATGTCCTGAGCGGCTTCGACGAACTGAAGATCTGCGTGGGCTACCGCTTGCCAAGCGGCGCAGTGACAGAGCGCTTCCTTCCTGACGCTCGACTGCTCGCGCAGGTGGAGCCTGTCTATGAAACGCTCGAAGGTTGGCAGGAAGACATTCGCGATGCCAGCGACCGTCACGCGCTGCCACCCGCCGCCCGCCGCTATCTCGACCGAATCGAACACTACCTCGGTATCCCCGTCGAAATGATTGGGGTCGGTCCCGACCGCGCTCACACACTTGTCGCTGCCTGAGCCGCGCGCCAATCACTGACGCCAATCAACGACGCTGCAAACGACCGGCGGGCTTGGCAGGCTGAACGGGCTGCGAGGCATCATCTGCCAGACCGCCGCCCGCACAGAAGATCTGCGCCAGTTGCACGCACGATTCATCCCAGGCGAGAGAGCAGCACTCCGGCTGAACCTTGCCGCAGATGAGGAAGCAGCAGTTCTCTTGCGCGCAGAACGGCGTTGACTGTGCTTCAAAGCACGATCCCGTCGCATCGCTGCCGCAGCTCGGGCCATCACAACCACAGGAAACGATTCCTTGGGCAATCTTCACGCAGTTGCTGTCCCAAGAGGAATCGCAGCAGAATGGATCTGCTACGCACACTGCCTCGCAGCAGTCGATGTTGGCGCAGGATGGACCAGCATGCGGGAAACAGCATGGACCTGTTCCCGCGTCGCCACACTCCGGCGGAGGGCACGCGGCATCGGGTCCGCGCGCGCAGGATTCCAGCGCCGCCGCCACGCAAGTCACATCCCAGACCACCTCGCAGCAGAACGCATCTGCTCCACACACCAGCGTGCAGCAGGCCAAGTCGTTGCATGCCGTGCGTTCATGCGGCTCGCAGCAGGGTCCCGAACACGCATCGCCACACTCCTTCGCACAGTTGCAGGACTCTGATCCGAGCGCCAACTCCACGCAGAACTCATCCCAGAAGAAGTCGCGGCAGAAGTTCTCCGTGTCGAGTTCGCACACCGCCTCACAACATGCGGCATCTCGGCACTTCGGAGCGTCATAGTGCACGAGACAGCAATCACCCGCAGCCTCATCTCCGCACTCGATATCCGAGGCGCAGTTCTCCGTGTCCTTCTGAGCCATCTCGGCACACACATCGTCCCACTCCGTATCGCAGCAGTACGGATCCTTGCGGCAGACTTCGATGCAACATGGCGCGTTGCTGCAGCCCTGGCCAAGATGACCGAGGAAGCACGGCCCGTTCAGCGGCGATCCGCAGCCCGATGAGCAGCGCTGCTCGGCGGTCTGCACGCAGAAGCCGTCCCAGCCCGTCGAACAGCAGAACGGATCGACCGCACACACCGTTGAACAGCAGAACGCATCACGGCAGTACGGCGCATCATGCGGCAGCAGACAATCGCCACTGCACGGGTTGCCACAACCAGGTAATCCACAGCAGAGACCGCGTGCAAGGGACACGCACTCTTGATCCCATCCAATCGTGCAGCACTGTGCATCGTTGAAGCACACGGCGCTTGCACACGCCACATCCTCGCAGCCTGGGTTGTCATGCACCTCGGTGCAGGAACCGATGCAATCGGCAGTCCAAGCCGGAGCGGGACGGCAGCGCTGGAATGCGAGAGTCACGCACGCCTGATCCCATGCGTTGCTGCAGCACGATGGCCGTTCGAAGCAAACCGCATTGCAACAGGAGGGATCGATGCTGCCGGGTGTTGAGTGCACCGAAAACGAAGATCCCGTCCCTGGACATCCGCCCACCGTGACGCAGACAAAAGGCGCCAGGTCCGCGCACGCCTGATCCCACACGATTCGACAGCAGTTCGGCTCGATGGAACAGACTGCAGCAGCACACTCCACATCGGAGCAACTTCGTTGCGGGTGCGCTTGAAGGCAATCCCCTCGGCCGCTGCCAGCACCCGTGGGCAACTGGCAGCCGAAGCCGAGAGTTGCATAGGTGAGCGCCTGCTGCACACAGATGGAATCCCATACTTGCACACAGCAGAATGGGTCGAAAGAGCAAACCTGCCCGCAGCACGCGCTGTCACTGCATCCCTGCAGGAAGCTCGCCACAAAGCAGGTGCGTCCGTCGTCGGAGCCGCACTGCGTCTTCTCTTTCCGGCAGAGCGCCTCCGCAGTCTCCACGCAGTTGGAGTCCCACTCTTGCGTGCAACAGAAGGAATCGGTGGCACACACCAGCTCACAGCAGGGCGCGTTGTCGCAGAAGGGCGTCAAATGCGGCGTGAGGCAATCCTCGGCAAACACATCGCCGCATCCACCACACTCCGTCGCAACCAGCTCGACGCACTTTTCATCCCACTCGATATCACAGCAATTCGGCTCCACCTCGCAGACCTTCGAGCAGCACGCTGGATCCTCGCAACCTGGCTCCGCGTGTGCGACCAGACAACTGCCCGTTGCGGTATCACAGCTCGGATTCGATGCGCAGAAACTGGACGCAGCTGCGACGCAAGACGCGTCCCAGTTCACGCCGCAACAAAATGGATCGCTGTTGCAGACACTGTTGCAGCAGGTCGTGGAGCTGCATCCGGGCGTCGTGTGGACCACGAAGCAACCCTGCTCCTCGCCCCCGCCGCCGCAGGCACAGGACACGCCTGAACACAACTGCAGCGTTTCACTGACGCACTGAACGTCCCAAACGATGTTGCAGCAGTACGGATCCAACTTGCACACCGTGGTGCAGCACTGGGCATCATTGCAGTATGGAGTACCGTGGGAGAGACAGCAATCCCCCGCCGCCGGGCTTCCGCACGCGAGGTCGGGGCAAAAGAGTCCCGCATTGTCGATGCACGCCTGATCCCATCGCACCGTGCAACACTGGGGATCGACCACACACACGGTCTGACAGCACTGTGGGTCACTGCAGTACGGAAGCGGAGATGGAACGAAGCACGTGTTCGGGATGACGGATGCACCGCAGCTCAGGCAGTTGGCGACCGCCAAGTCTGCGCATGCTTGATCCCAAAGCGTGTTGCAGCACGCAGGCCGCAGCTCACAGACCACCTTGCAGCAGGTGTCATCATTGCATGCGGGCCCCGTTCCCCCGAGCAGGCAGGATCCAGTCCCGAGTCCGCCGCAAGTCCCGCACTGATCAGCTGCAAGCAAAACACAGTTCTCCTCCCACGCCAACGAGCAGCACGTGGGCAGGACCGCACACACGAACTCACAACAGTTCTTGTCCGAGCAGAATGGGCCATGGGTTTCGCTACACGGTCCAACCGCATCCGATCCACAGAACTGGTTGACTGCACTCGGCGGATTGGGGGCGCCAGGAGTGTCGATGCCCGTGATCACCACTTGATCAAAGCCACGGCACGCCTTGTTGTCGTTGTTGCGGTACACATGAAAAGCTGCCTGCTCCTGACCTCCAACGTCGACGGGTTCGACCTCATAGAGCGGTCCATCGCCGTAAATGCATCCTTGCCCCGTCGGTCCAGTCTCGTTGAGCGACCGATCCACGGAAATCATGTCGACGACGAAGTCCCAGGGCGGGAAGAGATTCGGCGGGGGCGACGCGCTGTTCGTGAAAGGGGCATCAATCTCACAATCTGAATTGGCATCAATCCGCTGCCCCACGGTGGGTATCGCGGCCTTTGCCACATACGTGCCCCCAGAGGGACGTCGATAGACCAACATCCATGTCGTGTTGAAGTCGTGCTGATTCGCGAATGTCAGTGACTGCCCCTGCGGGAGGGTGACCGCCGTGACCCCGTCTGGCGGCTCCAGCGAGCAACTGTCGTCTCGAACGAGCGCGAGTCCTGTCCCGAGGCCTGTCGTTGCGAAGGTGGCATTCGTCGCACGCAGGTCAATGACCTTCTTGATGAAGCCTTGCTGCAGGCTGGTGCCGTTGCCGCGCGATACTTGCAGCAGGTAAACGCCATTGTTGAACCTGTTGTCAAAGGCGAATCCTTGCGGGAAGGACCTCGGCAATCGAAACTCGATGTACCTCTGCTGGGGATCGATCGGATTCGGTACGCCGCTGCGGAACTCCGAAATGGTGAAGGCAGGTATTCGACCAGCAGACCCAAGCCCTCCCTGCCCGACAGGTCGGGCGACCTGCACGGCGGTAAGCAGCATGGTTCGGTCGCGCGTATCGAGGACTCCGTTGCGGTTGAGGTCCGCACACGCTCGGTACTGCTGCGGCGTCGCCGAGAACAGCGCGTTCCATGCCACCACATCATCCGCATCGACCTTCGTGTCCTCATTGATGTCGCCAACAAAGGACGCGGGTTCGCAGTACTGCGCACGAGCCGGGGACACCACACCAAAGGCAAGGACAGCCAGCACTCCTGCAAGGAGCGCTGACCAACACCCAGCCTGTGGCAGAGACTTCAATCGCACATCAAATCCGATCGGTTCATCGACCTCTTCTGTCCTCATACAGTACGGGCAGACAGCGGATTGGGATCACCTTTCGACAAAGTTGGAGGCAAGACCCCCCCGAATGTGCGCTTGCGAGCCGCGAACTCGGTCGCCGCGTCGCGCAGATGTGTGGGACGGAAGTCGGGCCACAACACATCCAGGAAGAGCAGTTCTGCATAACTGAGCTGCCAAAGCAGGAAATTCGACAGGCGCTGCTGCCCAGCCGTCCGAATCAGCAAGTCCGGGTCTGGAAGGCCGGAGGTACAGAGCGCCGAACTCACCTGCGCCTCGTCGATAGTGTCCACTGCGAGTGAGCCCTCTGTGGCACGGGTGGCAAGGTGACGAGCGGCAGCGACCAGTTCGGCTCGAGCACCGTAATTCAATGCCAGCGCCAGCGTGATTCTGTTGCACGCAGCCGTTGCTTGCTCAGTCGCATCCAGTTCGTCCAGGACGCGGGTCGGCAGCCCGTCTCGCAGACCAACACGCTTCAGGCGCACCCCGCTGCGAACCAGTCCATCTCTCTCTTCCACCAACTTCTCCACGCAGAGCGCCATCAGCGCATCGACCTCGGCCACAGGACGCGACCAATTCTCGCTGGAAAAGGAATAGAGCGTGAGCACCTGAATCCCGATCTCCGCTGCGCATTCCAGCACGGGACGAATGGCCAAAGCGCCAGCCCGGTGCCCGTCGACACGAGGCAGCCCGCGAGACTGCGCCCAGCGTCCATTGCCGTCCATGATTATGGCGACATGCTGCGGAACACTTGGCGAATCAACGCTCACTCCGTAATCCTCTCGAACATCAGAATGCGCGGTTCATCGCTCGGACGATTCACATTCGATCGGTCCACCACCATCAAGTAGCGCGACTCGTCGATCAGCGTGTTTGGATCGGTCGCATCCCACTTGCCGGTCTGCTGATTCTGTGCGACCGAGCGCACCCTCAGGTACACGGTGAACACATCGCTGCGGGTTGTCGCGATGTTGGCGATTCCCTTCAGGAGCGCGTTGCGTTCCACCTGGTCGCCAGCCACTTGACCCAGTGCGAACACTGGATCGAACGCGTTCGTGGTCGTCAAGTTGTCAGTGGCAATCACGCTGGTTGCCAATCGTTCCGTCGCCAGCTGGGCAGAAAATCGCCCTCCCACGGGCGACAGCGGAGGATGCACCATCGCGGCACCGGTCGATGTCGGTGCCCGCCAACCACTCCCTGCGTCGGTGGGCGGCGGGTTCACGGGTGCTGGCGTGTGACCGCCGGTGGGTGGCTGAACGACCGGCGGATCCTCGCTCGTTCGGTAGGGATCTCGCCCCGCAAAGTTCACGCTCCACGACTTGTTCGCTTGCCAAGTCGTGTTGGCGGCGACGGCCTCCGGATCGTCCTGGAGCTGCGACGGACGGAACTCTCGGTCGAGCACGGCGAGCTCACCGACGGAAACGAACCCGCGTTCTCCGCGCATGCCTGGGTGGAATGGGAATGGGTCGGTTGCTGGAGGCACTGGAACGAATCCGCGGTCGTCATACTTCGGACCATCGAGGAACCCAGGCGCTGCGCGGTAGCGATCGCGGTAGTTGATGATCGTTTCTGGGAAGTTGACTTTGACAAGTGTCGGCGGAAACGGCGGTTGCGGAGCCCCGCCGACCGCATCTCGGTTGTAACTGAGGTACTGCATGTTTGGAAGCGCCCGAAGTACTTCAAGCGGTGCAGTATTCAGATTGACAAGCCCGGGAGTCAACGCACCAGTGAACCCGCGTGCAAGCCGCAGTCGACGCTGCTCAAACGCCATCATCTCCCCGTTCTCACCGAGCGCTCCGTCGTTATCGAGGTCCTTTCGCGCGAAGCCTGCTCGGTCGAGGGTGAAGCCGTCAAGGATCGATGCACCCGCTGGCATCGCAGGTACAAAGCCGACGACGCTGCGGATCGCGGTTCTGCTGCGCTGGAACTGGAAGCGTGTCGTATCTCGTTGGTCCTGGGGATTGGCACCGAAAGTTGGGAAACCTGCATCTGCGCTCTGTCCGCCACTTCGCGTCGACGATGTTGAGGTGTCCGTTCCACCGCCAGACTGACCGGCGTTCGCGACTGCATCGCCAACCAGCATCTCGCCCATGGTTCCGCGGACTGTCCAATTCGATCCCTGCTGCTGCAGCACGGGACCCCACACTGGCACATCGTAAATCTCGGCAACCTGCTCAAACGGACCGTCACGCTGCGCAAGTCGAATCGGGTGGCGGTAAAAGTCGAGGTTGCGATTCGGCACCCCGGCTCCCGTGTCGCCGTAGATGGTCTCTGCGGCTCCGGTCGCGCTGCCGAAGGGCAGGTACAGCCGCGTCCGACCGTCGTTGTCCACAAAGGTGCACAACGAGAAGTTGGTTGGCTTTCCCATCAGCGGTCGATTGAACGGCGAGCGCGCACTGCTGACGACAAGCGAATCAGGTTTCGTTTGAAGGTCATTCAGCTGGAAGACTTCCCCTGCAAACGGCTCCGGGGGGCCGACTCGAGCGAAGAGTCGCGCCGTGTTCTGCTGACCACTCGACAGCGCGACGCTCCGCGGTCCAAGATCATGCGCGAACACATACCTCGGCGAGCGCTCGTTCTCCGTGATCTCAGAGTTCCCGTCGATATCGAGCACCCAGGGTCGGCTGATGCGAGTCCATGACATCAGAAAGTCATTCAAACCGATATCGACATGAGGAAACTGCTGCGTTGCACTGCCTGGATCGGGCGCCAGATACGGCGGCGGAACGAACTGGTTGTCTTCCTGCCCGGCAGCGGGTGGCTCAAGCATGCGGCGCAACTGATCGAGCCACGCGTTTGTCTGCTGAGGATTGAGTTGGTTTTCAAGGCGGTCGACGACGAGCGGATAGGAGTTGCCCGCGGCCAAGGGGTCTGCAACAAGTCGAATCAGCGAGATATCCCGACCTTCCTGCGCACCACTGATGCGGTTGGCGTAGTAATTGGGTTTCACGCTCCACTTGTTTGAGCCAGCCTCAAGAGCGGGCTCCGCTTCCGTGGGCTGAGATGCATTGAAAACCAGGCAATCGGCATAGGGCGTCGACGGATCCTCGAAGAGGTCCGCGACATTGCCGCCGCCCACGGGAAACACTTCCGCGGACGGCACAGCAGCCAATTCAGCCTGGAGGAGGTTTGGGAATGTTCCCGTCGCCACGCCAGGACGGAGCCATGGATGGGTGAGATCCAAGAAGTTCATCATGTGGGCGCGGAAGTTCAGGTCACGCCCCGCGCCAACGCCCATGGTCTTTGGAATGGCGAAGACGGTCGCCGTGCGCGGCCCTGATTCCGTTGTTGGACCGAGCACCGGCGTGACTCCGTATCCCCAGTTCCCGTTGGATGCGCCCGCAGGCGGCTGCAGGAACTGGAACTCCTGACCAAAAACACGCAGTCGATAGGACCAGAGATCGATGGGCGTGTTGTAGGGATTCGCAATCTGCACTGCGAGCACGACCCTCGCTCCACTGCCGTCGGTCGCGTTCGCCGCTTGTGCGGGGTCGTAACACACATAGGAATTGCCTGCGCCCGTGACCCCCTGCGGAACCACACCCGTCTTGGGATACACAACGCCAAAGAAGACTTGGGTGATGAATGGGTGCTTCTCCTGTCCGATGAAGCTCAAACGCTCGCCCCCCTCTTCCGTGATGAGTCCGCGCTCCGGATGGAGTGGAGCGTCGGTGGGAAGAATCATGCCGGGCCACTGACGGGGTCCATCGAGCGCAGCAATGATGTTCGCTGTCCAACTCAGCACGGCGCGCCGCGCCTCGCGAAGGGCATTCCTGTTGAAGTTCGGTTGTGCCTGGGAAAACTCCTGACCAAAGATGGAGATCCGCGAGTCCACATCGAGGAGCGACCGCTGGAGAACGCGCACAATGTCGCGGGCAAGATTGTGCTGATGCGCGAGGTAAAGAGCCGGCCCCGCATTGTCGTCTGTCACCTCCCTGTTCAGGTCGGTCTTGGTGTTCCACATGTTGAACTGCGCGCGCGCGAGCTGGACATCCGCCTCATCGAGTACACCATCGCAGTTGCCATCGCCCATGCTCGCGCCTGGCTCGTCGGGGAATTGGGCGGTGGGGTCAAACCCACCTCGAACAGGCACGCTCTGAAACGCGCTGTAATCACCCCAACCGTAGTTGGTCTCGTGAAGGTCCTTCCACCCGCGTTCCGTCCCCGCAGGCCAAGTCGATGGCTGCCCGGGCTGCTGTCCGAGGCGCGACGCAGGCGGCATCGTCCACAGCCACGGCGGCATCATCTCGTTGCGGGCCCCACTGATTGTCGTGAGCTTTCGCCGATTGTCGAACAGGAGTTGACGACCATCGAGTTGGTCATTGAACTCGCTGGTCTCCTCCCGAATGACCGCCGACCGCAGGAACTGCGTGCCGAGCAGCATCGGCTGTTGCTCTGGAAATGGAGCGGTGGCATTGAACTCTGAATCGACTGCGCGCTCGAGCCGCGACCGCAGGGCCGGACTGTTGTTGCCATGGAATGCGCGCAGTTCGTACTCGTCCGCCATCGTGAACGGATCGAGCTGGGCCGGCGTGATCGGACTGGCTGCAGACCGCAGGGTGGCGGTCGCTCCGCCTGACGCAAGAAATCGCAGCAGATCGCCCTGTCCGGCAGCCTGCTCGAAGGCGAAGTTCGTCGATGACGGATTCAGCGAGAAGTAGTTGTCCACATCGCCATCGCGCGACATCGCCTTGAAGTAGGTGGTGCGTTCAAGGTCGGACTGCAGCAGGTTTCGGAATGGGCCAATCGCCTCTGCTGCTTGCGTGCCGCTGCTGCGCCAGGCCACGACACCAAGCTCCGAGAGCAGCGTCGGATTCGTCCGAAAATCGGCCAGCGCCGTTTGCCCGCCAAGGATGCCACCAAAGCGGGCTCGGTCGAACTTCACAAGGAATTGGGGTGAACCGTTTTCGTACGTGTTTGGGCCTGCGCAGTTGTAGTCCGAGTCCAAGTACCCCACCCGCGAATTGGCGGGGTTCGTAGGGCCGCTTGAAAAGGTATCGCTGTCGGGGCGAACGGCGTTTCCAACGAGCGCGACATCGGACGGTGTTTTCCCCCCCGTGTTTGCCGGATTGAATTGGGTCGCGACATTCACATTCAGCAGCGCACTGTTGTCCACGATGGAGACCCCGACGACATGACGCACCGATCGGTCAATGGATGTTGGTGCGAGGAACCAGAAACTGTCCGTGAATCCATCGCCGTCGGTATCGCACAGCGTGCGGGTGATGATGTTGCGCGGGCTGTCGAGAACGAACTCATCGGAACGCGGACCGAACCACTTCAACCGAAGGAAATTCGGCAAGCAGATCTCGGAGTCTCCCAGCGCCAGCGGATGCTGCGAACTGAACCAGCCGCCGACGGGATTTGGGTTCGGCGTGGCACCCAATGCGAGCTGCCGAAACAGGAGCGCCGCCTCGCCCTGCGGCGTTGAAACATTGGGGTATGGCGGCGAGGGAGCAGCAGGAACTGCGCCGATGGTCGTGGGGATCCACAGAACGGGGTCCGGCGGTACCGACGGCAGCCACTGCTCGTAGGGAATCTCGAGACCCCAGCGCCGCGGCGGATTCGGAAAGAACGATGCCGCGGTCGCGGATGGCGCGACATCGGCGGCCGTGTTCGCAGCGACATCGGCGATGTCCGTCACGAGCCGCCAACCATTGTTCGCCGTTGGTATCCACGACAGGTGCGCCCAGTGCGAAAAGGTGAACTGTCCCTGATAGATGACACGCACGGGCTCCGTTGAGCGAAGCCATCGGCAATCGCCGAAGCTTGGGTTCCCCACTGGATTTGCCTCCACCGAGCGAATGTCGCCCGCGGGCGACTGGTTGTAGCTGTCCGGCCAGTTCGTCCAGGGACGGACTTCGTACGGAGCGAAGTTGTAACCGTCGATGATCCCATCGGATCCACCGGCGAGCGTGGAGTTGTTGAGTCGATCGAGGACATCCACGCCATAACGGATCGCATTGTCATCGGCCGCGAGGCGCGGAACCGCGGCAGATGCCGTGGGCAACACCCCAGCCGCTGTGCTGGCGAGCGCAGCATCGCGGCCATCCACCGCGCGCGGGAAGAGAGATCCGGCAATCTCGTCTGTCACGGCATTTGCGATTGGACCCACGCGGTCCGATTGCGCTGCAACACCCTGCTGCGCCGATGCAAGCACCCGCCCAGACTGCGCGCGCGACACGAATGCGGCCGCAATCAATACGAGCAGGACCAACATCGACACCACCAAGATCATCGTGCTGCCACGGCGAATGGGCTGAGGGCTCATGATGTTGGCCTCCGCGGAAGTTCGATGACAAGTTGCACGGTTCTGCCCTGCTCGATGCGATTCTCCGAGTCATGCAACTGCATGGTCAGGCGAATGGCGGTGGGCCATGGCGTGTAGTCGGCGCGCTCGATCGCTGTGACCGCAGGTGCACTCGGCGCAGGGTCTTGCAGCGGAACGAATACCTGCTTGTCGCTGTTGAACCCAAAGACTGCCGTATAGATGCGGATGGGCACGTTCTGCCCGTACGGGGAGAACACAGCCGGCGCTCCGCCCTCGACTGCCAAGCGAATCGCATCGGTGGCCGCTCCGAGCGGCGAACCCACAAGATCGTTCAAGCACGACACCCCCCGCCGCTCCACCGAGTTGGCAGGAAAAGCGGAGTCTGGAAACCCGAACCAGGTGATCTCGGACAAGGGTGTTTGCGAGAAGCCCGTGGTTGCAATGTCATCCCAAGTCCAGTCCACCATGAAACTGGAGCAGTTCGTGGCAAGCGTCGGTGTCGTCAGCATGACATCCTGGCGATTCATGCTCGGCGCGAACTTTTCGCTTCGGACATAGCCGCCCAACTGGCCAAACCCTGGTGGACCGAAGAAGCAATTGATGATCCGCCTGCGCTGCCCCTGCGATCCCGACAGCACCGTCCCAGCGCGAGCGATCGCAGCAGCATCGGGCGCAAGTTGTCGGCGAAGATCGTTCAGTGAAGATGCGGCAACATCCACTCGCGACGACACAAGGTCATTGCTCGGAGAGAGGGCGTTGTCCGCGAGAGGGACATCCGTGCCCTGCGCGACAGATGCTTCCCACAGGGCAATCGCCGAGTTGTTGCCAAAGGTCGATTGCGGCGCGCGAGGGCCTGCATGAAAGTAGATCTTGTTGGCGCCGTCATCCGCGAGGAGCACCGCCTGCCGCGCAAGAATCCAGTCTCGTGCCTCAGGCTGCGTCCCGCGCGCAATTCCCCCGCCGCTTGCGAGCCAAGATGTGTACTCCAAGGACCCTGTCGGCGCTGGATCGAAACTCCACGGGACGAGGGTGGATTCGCTGAAAGAAAGTGGATCTGGTCGCCTCACGATGCCGCCTGCCAACTGCGGCACGAGTTCAGGCAGCTGAACGCCGTGCCCATAGAGCAATCGCGCAGAGGAACTCTTTGCCATGGAGATGGGAGCTTGAGTGCCCTCACCCAGATCCTGCGTGCCCGTGAAGCGGACGGAGGTTTGCGCACCCTTGGTGAAGAACACGAGCTGATCGCAGCGAATCACCGCGTCATCGGGGCGCGATGGATCCACAAGCGGCGCACTGGCAGAACTGAACTGGATGCGATTCACATTGTTCTGCACGGCCACACACTGGATGGCGATGCATCCATCGAAGTCGAGCCGCGCGAAGTCGCTGCGGATCTGCCGCTCGATCGCAGAAGTCTCCTGCAGCAGGTCGTTGTTTGCCTCCCCGAGGCTCGTGACCTTGCTCGCCGTGCTGAAAACCCTGCTGACTGCGATGACGACCACCAGCAGCAGCCCAACCGCCACCATCAGTTCCACGAGGGTGAACCCGCCTGAAGGGCGCATCCTGTGATGTGTGCTGCGCGCCGGCATCAGAGCTCCTGCACCGTGGCGTAGACCGCTCGCAGCGGTCGACTTTGCGAATCGAATGTTGGAATGAACCAGAGGAACTGTCCGCCAAGATCGGGCCCGGGCGTTCCATTGACCGACCCGCCCACATTCAGGAGCCCTCGAACCTCTGGAATCGCGGGCTGCTGGGGAATCGGTCGCGACAGCGTGATGTTGACGGCATCGCGGGTGTTGCGACGCCCAACCGCCACACGGTGCACATCACCGTACTGGTCAAGCAGCCACTGGTTCGGCGACTGCCATGAGTGCTCCCGCAAAAGTTCAGTTGGTGTCGCGGTCATTCCCTGCGTTGCCACGACAGAGTTGTCCAAGAATGTCGCCAGATTTCCATCCAACCCGCCAGCGCGAATCCGAGCAAAGGGCGGTGCTGACACATCGAACAAGAATGGCAGCGGCGGAACAACGGCGGCAGCACCGGTGCCCTGCGCAACCGAATAGGGGCGCGGCTCACCCCCCCCGGGAGCAACTCGGTAGACGAACACCGCCACTTGAACGCGTCCCGCAAACTTTCGGAACATGCACTCCCAGAAGTACACGGGGCGGGCGGTCGATCCACTTCCTTCGGATACCTGCGGATAGGAGCGCTCCCCCTGAGTGATGACAACGATCGGCAAACCCAGTCGGCGATTCCAAGGGATGCCGAACAGTTGGTCACCTCCACCGACCGAATCTTGGTTCTCGACGGCAACCTTTGCCAGATTGAGTCCACCGAACGAAACACCGTTCACGGTTGCCCCAAACTGATTGAGTGTGAAGTACGAACTGAAGATGTCGATCGCACCAAGCTCGTTCACGAGCGGGGTGTCAGCAAAGTCCGCGAAAAGGAAACCTGGGCGGCGCCATGTCCAGTCTCCCTCGACGGTGGGAGGGACGGCGATCGGCCCTCCGATGTTGGTTGTCACGAACTGCTGCTGACCAAATGCCTCGAGCGTGCCGAACTGCTGCGGCGTTAGCCTCGCACGCAAGAGCGCGATGGCACTGTCAGCGACGATGGGCCCCATGATGTCGTCGCTTGCTTGCCGCTGCTGGGCGATGCCAGCCGGGAACAGCGCAGAAATGCCGATCAGCCCGATGCCCAGGATGAAGACAGCAAACAGCAGTTCCACCAGCGAGAACGCGCGGCGGCCCATACGAAGATGCACGCGGTGTGCGTTCATCGTGGCACGATCTCCGCAACCCCAGTGAAACGGTTGAAGGTGATCCTGTCGCAGAACTGATTGATGAAGTTCGTGCGAGCAGTATTGAGTCCAGTCATCCAATCACCAATGTTCTGATACTGCCGCCATTGCGCGATCTCGTTCGCCGTTGCCTGCTGATGGAAGAGGTCGTCGTCGAAGACCGCGAGGAACAGTGTGTGGTTTCCCAAGGGCTCGTCGCGATGCTCATCGAGTGCGTAGAACTTTCCGTTGGAACTTCCAGTTGTTGTTCCGATGCCACAGAAACCATCGCGGTTGAAGTCGATCCAGGGCGCAAGAGCTGCGGTGTCCGTCGACATGGTCGGAGTCACATTCGCCGGCAAACTCGGGTTGCGGGTAATGACGGTCCCATCGGGGGAAAACCGAACCACCACGAGCGAGCCTCGCTCGACGGACGCAACCGTTTCGGTCGGTCGAAGGCTCATCACAGGTTGCGACACCCAGATGTCGTCGTACGGGAGCCCATCGATCGTCGTGATGTCCGCAGCCTGCCCAGCCACCTTGATGCCGACGGGCAGCAGACGAAGTCCGACCCCATCCACGGGAACAAACTCCTCCAGGAGCAAGTCGTCCGTTGCCCCGGGCGTCGTCACGAGCGGATACTGACCTGTGCCTGTCAGCGACCCCGGATAACCCAACCGGCCCGTTGCCTTGGCAATCACGATCTGAGTCTGTTGCGGCTGGGTGAAATCGATCGTCTCAGGGCTGGTTGTGGCGGCGCGGTAGGTCTTGCGGAACACGGTAAATGCCACGAGCACCTGCACACGGTCACGGATCGCGATCGCTCGTCCCTCGGCAAGAGCCGCGAGCACCTGATTGGCGGAAGTTGCCACGCGCGCTTCCTTCGCCACTCGCCCCGCACTCGTTGTCACAACCACGCCAAGAATCGCGATCACCGCCATCACCGCGAGCAGTTCCACCAATGTGAATCCACTCGGAGCGCGCTCTTCGCGAGTCCAAGGTTGGACCGCGCCTCGCTTCACTGCTGCGGCCTCGGCAGAAGTTCATAGGAATAGATCTCATCCCCAGTGCCAAACTCTCCATCGGGTCCCGCGGACACAAAGCAGATCTTTCTCCCACGGCACACACCAAAAGCAAACTCGTCGAGTGTCCGCACAGATCCGTCTTCACGGTCCACGCTGTTCCCCGACGCGCTCAGCTCACTTGCTCGCGCAAGGCGTCCGGGGAACACGACTCCGACCCGCTTACCCCACGGGTCGCACACCTCGCGGATCAGCCCCACATCGTTCGGCATCTGATTCGGATCGCCCTGCACATCGCTTCCAGTCCAACCAGACGGAAGCGCCTCCAGGGCAGTTCCCATGGTGTTCTTCGGAACAAGTCGGAGTGCCGTGCTCGGGATCTTGGCGATGATCTCCGACGCTTCGGGGTTGGATGCCAATCGATCGAGAATCACGCAGACGGCGTAGGGGCCAGAGAAGTTCTCCTCGTAAATGTCGAAGCCGGCCGAGGGTCCCGTCGACGACACCGTGAAGTCCGGAGTGCCGGTGGTACCGGTAGGAATCGTCCGGCGTCCGAACGACAACTCGCGACCCGTCTGCGCCTGCCAGGACGCGATCGCCTGATCAAGCAGGAGGAATGTTCCTTGCATGCTGCGTCGGTCATTGCCCGACAAGACGCTGCTTGTCACCGTCAGCGCGAGCGTCATCAGGATCAGGATCACGCCGATCACCACAACCAACTCAAGCACAGTGAATGCGCGCCGCATCAGTTTCCAACCTCCACGATGTTGTCCTCGTTGAAGAGATCCGCGTCAGCGCGAACGAAGTTGTTCACACGCTGATCGGGTCCCGAAGAAAAGAGTGCGAAGTCGGCAGTCTGCAGCTGTCTCGAGGTGGCTCCGTCATTGTTTGCATCCACGACTCCGACCAGTTCGCTTCCGGGCGTGAATCGCTGCGGACGAAGGACAAAGATGTCCGACAAGTCCCAGCCGATGCCGCTGCTGCCGCCCGAGCCCGATGACTTGCCAGCCGTCCGCCGCGGATCGTCGCTCGAATAGCCCTTTCGGTAATAACGGATCGGCTGCCCGTAGTAGTCCAGCAACACCTTCGGACCGTTCGGATTGAAGTGGTTGTCTCCCGGGCGAGCGACGACAACCAAGCCGTTCTGATCGAATCCTGCAACGGCTCCGATTGCCGAACCATCCTTCAGTTCGAGGTAAGGGCCCAGTGAGCGCCCCTGCACATTGGGGTCGGTGGAGGTGTTCGCTTCGACTGTTCCTTGAGGCAGGTTGCGCGAGTTGAAGGCGCCATTGCCAGGCGTTGCCTGCCGCGGCGAGGCCAACGCTCCCCACACGCCATCTCGCAGCGGCGAGCGAATGCCCACGGCCGGCATCTCCTTCGCACCAAGCCCTGTTGGCGTGGCGCTGACGCCGCCGTATCCATCTTCATCCCTCCCGCCGGGACCGATGAGATATTCCACCGGGGTCGTCAACGAGAAATACTTCTGCAAGTCAGTGACTTGCTGCGTGTTCAGCCCCGCAGGCGCCACCACAGGGCGAATGAGGTCACGCATGTAGCCCCTGTCCGCGTCTCCCGTCGCACCGATCCCAAGCGCTGGCGGGAAGTACCCGACATCCCCCTTGAACATCACAAGTGCGCGGCTGACGGATGACATGAGGTTCCGCGTGTTCGCAGCCTGAGCGCTGCGCGATGCGGCGGAGATCCCCACCACCAGGATGCCAACGAGGGTGACGATCACCCCCACCACCGTGAGCAGTTCAAGGATGGTGAACGCGCGCCTCTTCATCAGCTTCCCTTCTGTGCGGAGCTCGAAACGCTCTCGATCATGGACACGAGCGGGAGGAACAGCGCCAGCACGATCGTGCCCACGATGCCTCCAAGGATCACCACCATGAACGGCTCGAGCAGCGACAGCAGGCTCGCCACCGCCACATCGACCTCTTCGTCGTAGTTGTCCGCCACCTTCATGAGCATCGAATCGAGATCGCCGGTCTCCTCGCCGACATCGATCATGTTCACCACGATCGCGTCGCACACCTTGCTCTCGCGAAGCGGCTTTGCAAATGTGTCGCCCTCGCGGATCGAATCATGCACCTTCCCGAGCGCCTTCTCAAAGACATAGTTGCCGGAGGTATCGCGCGTGATGGTGATCGCCTCGAGAATCGGCACACCTGCCGCCACGAGCGTTCCGAGCGTGCGCGTAAAGCGCGCGATCGCCGTCTTGCGGATCAACCCTCCGATGACGGGGATCTTGAGTCGTATCACATCGGTCACCGCCCGACCGAACTTGGTCATGCGCACGAGTTTGAAGAAGAAGAAGATCAAGAACGGCGACATGATGATCCAAAGGACGCCGGGCACCTTCTGGCCATCTTGCTGTCCCGCCACCCACTGGCTCGACGAAATGAGCCACTTGGTCAGGGCGGGCAGTTCAATGTCGAAGTCCGCAAAGATCTCCTGGAACTTCGGGATCACGAAATACATGATGCCCGTGACGATGGCCACGGCGATCAGGATGACCACCGATGGATAAATCATCGCGCCGATGATGCGCCGCTTCAGCCGCTGCGCCTTCTCCATGAACTCGGAGAGCCGCCGCATCACGACATCGAGCACGCCGCCCACCTCGCCGGCAGCGACCATCTTGACATAGAGGCGCTTGAACACCTTCGGATGCTGGTTGAAGGCCTCCGAAAGCGACGAGCCCGAGGACACCGCCTCGCAAACATCCTCGAGAACGTTCTTCAACTTCGAAGGCTTCTGTTGGTCTTCGAGGATCTGCAGCGATCGAAGCAGCGGCAGACCTGCGTCCTGGAGCGTGGACATCTGACGCGTAAAGAGCGTCAACTGCTTTTGATTGACGCCTCCGATGGTGATGGCACGCTTCTTCTTCTTCGCCCCCGCCTGCTGCTTCTTCTTGGCAGCGGCAGCCTTCTTCGCCTCCTTCTGCTCGCGCACCGCCGTTGGAAACAGCCCCTGGCTGCGGATCTTCTTGATCGCATCCTCGCTGTTGTCCGCCTCAATGGTGCCCTTCTGCGTCTTGCCCGCAGTGTTCGCGGCCTCGAATGCGTAGCTTGGCATGTTCAGTCTCCCGTCAGGATCGTCTCGCGGACGATCTCGTCAATGCTGGTCTGCCCTTCGTACAGCGCGAGCAGTCCCGACTCGCGGAGCGTCCGCATGCCGCGCTTGCGCGCTTCCACCTGGAGGACTGCGGTCGACGCCTGCCGCATCACCATCTCACGCAACTCATCATCCATGAGCATGATCTCAAAGAGCGCCATTCGTCCCTTGTAGCCCGTCTTGGTGCAGCGATCGCAACCTCGACCACGGAAGAACTGCCGTCCTGCCACGTCCGCCGGCTGCATGCTCAGTTCGAGGAGCTGCTCGTGCGATGGCGTGAACTCCTCCTTGCACTGGGTACAGACCCGACGAACGAGCCGCTGCGCCACGATCGCCTCGATCGTGGCCGTCAGCAGGAAGGACTCCACGCCGAGATCGAGCAGACGAAGGATGGAACTGGGTGCGTCGTTCGTGTGGAGCGTCGCGAACACCAAGTGCCCCGTGAGGCTCGCCTGAATCGCGATCTGCGCAGTCTCGAGATCTCGCACCTCACCCACAAGGATGATGTCGGGATCCTGGCGGAGGAACGAGCGGAGCAGTTTGGCGAAAGTCAACTCCTGATCGATGTTGACCTGGCACTGCACCATGCCGTGAATGTCGTACTCCACGGGATCCTCCGCCGTCAGGATCTTCGTATCGATCTGGTTCAGCTCGCGCAGCGCGGCGTAGAGCGTGGTGGTCTTCCCCGAGCCCGTGGGGCCCGTGACGAGCACGATGCCGTTGGGCTTGTTGATGATGTACCGCATCTTTTCCAGCTCATCCTCGCGGAGTCCGATACGGTCGAGTTCGAGCTGAACGGCCGAGCGGTCGAGCACACGAAGCACCACCGATTCCCCGTACATGGTGGGCAAGACCGCAACACGAAGATCAATCGGATCTCGGTCCGCAGACAACTGGTAACTGATGCGGCCGTCCTGCGGAAGACGCCGCTCGGCGATGTCGAGCTTCGCGAGAATCTTCACGCGGCTGACGATCGCCATGGCGATCTCTTTCGGCGGATTCTTCATCTCATACAGCACACCATCGATTCGGTAGCGCATCTTGAACTCGTCCTCGAAGGGTTCGAGGTGAATATCGGATGCGCCGTTGGCGATCGCCTGCACAAGCATGTTGGTCACGAGTTGAACGACGGCGTTGTCACTGCCCGCGTCCACGAGAGACGCAACGTCCACGGAATCTCCGCGCCCCTGCAGATTCTTGACTGCTTCGGAGCGGTCCACCTCCGAGAACAACTCCGCAGTCTCGGACTTGCGCGTGTACTCCTTCTTGATCAGCGCATCGATGTCCGCTGCCGGGGAGATCACCACCGTGATCGAGTACCCCGGGAACATGTTCATCCGCAGGTTGTCGATCGCCTGGAAATTGCCCGTCGAACCAATCGCCACCGTGATGGTCTTTGCGGCAGGATCGATTTCGAGTGGCACAACCCGCATGACCGTGGCGGCCTCCGGGGTGAGCGCTCGAAGCGTCTCCGGTGGGATGACCTTGCCGCTGAGCGGCACAAATCGAAATCCACGCTGACCCGCGAGCGCAGCCGAAAGGTCCTGCGCGGAGATGAGGCCCATGTCCACCAAGACCTCGCCAAGCTTCTTGCGGCCCTTGGTCGGATCAACCGTTCTCGCAGCGATCGCCTCGTGTACCTGCTCGCGCGTGATCTTCCCCATCTTGGTGAGAACACGACCGAGCTTTCGCCCTTTGAGTTCACTTGGATCAATGTCCGAAAATGCGCTCATGAATACACCTCAAGAATGTACGACCGAGCAAGCAAAACCACGCAATAGCGATCCAATAATTCTGCCACCACTATTTCGATACGGCAAATGAAGACTAATCGCCCTTGGCAACTTCTTCTTTTTCATCCCATTCCGGGCGACCAACCGTCCCGCCAGAGCGATGGATTTTGTCGCGGATAGCGCCTGGGTTCTTGGCGCAGTCGATCATTTCTTCCGCGTCGATGGTGCCAGCTTCGTACAGCCGCCACAAGTGATCGTCAAGCAACTGCATACTGAACTTCCGACCAGTCTGAATCGCAGAGTCGATTCGGTAAGTCTTGTTCTCGCGGATCAGGTTGGCGATCGCCGGCGTGATCATGAGGAACTCGTAGCCGGCCACGCGCCCTGGCGCATCCTTCCGCTTCAGCAGAACTTGACTCAGCACGGCGATGAGCGCCGTCGAGAGCTGCACTCGGATTTGCTCCTGCTGATTGGTCGGGAACGCATCGATGATTCGGTTGATTGTTCCAGCCGCCCCTGTCGTATGCAGGGTGCCGAACACCAAGTGCCCTGTCTCGGCGGCTCTGATGGCTGCTTCGATCGTCTCCAGATCGC
>SXGT01756339.1_pt1 | contig 20271 bp, 14 predicted proteins | sample 3176221 | NCBI WGS metagenome assembly SXGT01 (sample SAMN11356862, study PRJNA531348) | freshwater metagenome | isolation source: freshwater sample F1-120 | place: China: Fuxian Lake, Yuxi | collected 2017-12-25
AGGGTGTGACGATCGCGGTGCTCGCCTTGGGGTCGATCGCAGTCATGGTCAATGTGCTGTCCGCGCGGCACCCGCAGCGCTTTGACTGGTCAGGGGCCAACCGGTTTGAACTGACCCCGCTGACGGGAAAGATACTCGCGTCCCTCACCAATTCGGTGAAAGTGACGGTACTCTTTACAGCACAGGCGGATCTGATGGGTCTGACGACGGGGTTGCTTCAGGAATACGAACGTCGCTCACCCTTCGTGACCCTGCAGATGGTGGACCATCGCGCGGAACCAGCGGCCGCCAATGCGTTGCGCGGGCACTACAAAATTGCTGCCGACGCAGCCAATGTGGTCATTTTTGATTGTGCGGGCCGGACGCGCATGGTTTACGACACGGAGCTTTCGGAATTTCAGGCCGACAAAGACTTTCTCCAGTCGCGCCAGATTCGGCGGGCTGGGTTCAAGGGTGAGATGCTGTTCACTAGTGCGATTGCGAGTGTGATGGATTCGACACAAACCAAGGTTTATTTCCTCCAAGGACATGGCGAACACAAACCGGACAGTGATGAACAATTCTTCGGTTATTTGAAGTTTGCTCAATTGGTGGCCGACAAAAACGTTCGGTGGGAAACGGTTCGGCTGCATGGACCGAAGGACGAGATTCCGGCGGACTGCGAATTGTTGATCATTGCGGGTCCACAAAACCCGCCACTGCCCGAGGAAGTGACCCGGTTGGACGAGTTTCTGGAGCGTGGTGGTCGACTGCTATTTCTGACCAATCCCATTCACCTCAGCCGGGCGGAGACCACTGGATTTGAACTGCTGTTTCGCAAATGGGGGATAGCGATTGTCAAGGCAGCTGCGGCCGATGAGGTGTATTCGAGTCGTGGATCGGATGTCCAGAGCACCAGCTTTTCTGCGCACCCAATCACGGCTCCACTCACCCGTTCGGAAGGTCTGCTCCTCTTTCCCAATCCAAGGGTTATCAGTGTGTTGCCTCCCGAAATGCGCGGAGCCGAGACGCCGTCGGGTGAGAATCTGGTCATGACCAGCACCAATGGAATCACGCGATCGGGTTTCCGCGATGGGATGGCCTATTCACGGGCAGGATTGGACAAGCGGGGCGAAGTCCCATTGGTGGCGGCGGTGGAGAAAGGCGGACTGGATGGTGTCACCGCCAATCGCGGGGCGACACGAATTGTGGTGATTGGCGATTCGCTGATGTTCGGCAATGAGTATATCGCGGCGGGATCGAATCGGGATTTTGCGAATCTCACGCTTGCATGGCTGTTGGACCGAGCGACCTTTCTGGCGATTGGCCCGAAGCCGTTGAATGAATACCGATTAAACATCACGGACCGCCAATTGCGGTTCCTCCGCTCCTCACTGCTGTTGGGTATGCCAGGGACTGTCCTCTTGGTGGGATTTGTCGTTTGGTTTCGGAGGCGTTCATGAGTACCCGAACCACCTGGATATTACTGGTTATCGCCGCGGCACTCGGGGCGGTGTTGTGGTTTGGCGAGAACCAATCTGGCCGCCGAGTGACGGGGACCAGCGGAGCTACCGTCTCGTTTTATCCGCCCAACCCGGAGGAGGTGTTGCGACTGGAAATTCAACGTTCCAACCAGGTCACCAAGGTGATCCGAACTGAGTCGGGGTGGTTGCTGACATCGCCAATCGTCTACATCGCCCAACCCACCAGTGTGGAGCAATTGCTCAAAGCGATCAACGAACTGGCGCCGGTGGATTTTGTCCCTGGGAATCAGGTGGCGGCCCAACCCGGTGGTTTAGCATCATTTGGGTTGGATCAACCGACCTCAATCACTGTCGAATCGCGCGGGGGCCGCACGATGAATCTACGCGTCGGCAGTTCGACCCCTCTCGAAGGACGATTCTATCTTCAAGTGGCGGGCATTGACGGGGTGTTTGTGGCGGAATCCAGGGTTTTGGCGGCGCTGCCTTCGGCGTCGGATGACTGGCGCGACCGCGGGTTGTTTGATCTCCGCCGAACTGCTTATGACCGACTGGAAGTTCAACAACGCGGCAAGACGGTATTCGAAGCGATGCATGACGGACAGGCCTGGCAACTGACCAAACCGCTGTCGGCGAGAGCGAGTACCGAAACTCTGGAGGCACTGGTGAGTCAGCTGCAGACGGTTCGGGTAACGTCCTTTGTCAGTGACGGGACCATCCTCAATCCGGAATCCTTCGGCTTGCAGCCGCCTGAATCGGAGTTGGTGATTGGGCGCGGAAGCAACGACCTGGTTCGGCTGAAATTCGGAATGAGTCCCACCAATGCCCTCGATCAGGTTTACGTCCAGCGGGTGTTGCAGACCAACGTCGTGCTGGTACCGACCAATGTGTTATCCTTGGTCCGGTTGCCCCTGGATACCTTCCGCGACCGGCGCTTTCTGCCGTCGTTGGGAGAGCTTTCCAGTCTGGAAGTCCGCGGTGTGGAACCGTTCACCGTCTTGCGCGACGGAACCAACTGGTTTGTGACTCAGCCTCGCCGTTTTCCAGCGAGCCGATCCCGTGTCGAAGAAGCATTCCGAAACCTAGAAGCCCTTGAAATACAGCAATATGCCGCCGATGTGATCGACAACTTGTCGCAGTTCGGCCTCGACAAGCCCGCACGCGAATATTCCTTGGGAACGATGACGAACCTAGCAGGAGTATCCACCAATGTGCGCCTCCTAACGGTGGAATTTGGCGGTGTGCCGACCAATAACGTCAACTTCGTTTACACGCGCCGCAGCGATGAGCCAAGCGTCTATTCGATCGTACGCGCCGAATTGGCCCGCCTGCCGGAAATGGCGAACCAGCTCCGCGATTGGCGTTATGCGGTTTCGAACATCGCCACCATTTCGATTGTCCGCTCCAATGTCGTGCGCGAATTATCTCGATCATTACAGGGAGATTGGAGCGTCAAACAAGGGACTCCTGCCAACCTCATTAGTGACGCCCTCGACGAGACCGCGTTCCGGTTGGGTGACTGGAATCCGTCCCGGTACGCGGTCCGAGACGAGCGTCTCTTGCTGGCTGGCGGCGGCTACTTCCAGGTGGCCTACGAGATCACCCTGCATTTTCGCGATGGCACCGGTCCCTTGCGGCGATGGCGCTTGCGCTTCGGTCGCGAGGTGGCCCGCGAGGTGCCCGCATTGGCTTATTTTGACGACGATCTATCGCCGATACAGGTTCGGTTTCCAGAGGCGATCTACCGAGATGTGATCCGGGATTTCAGTGCACCCTGAAAGGTGGCTCTGGTGTCTCGAGCGAATCTAGTGACGCGAATGAAGACCCCCCCCTCCCGACTACGCCGAGCCACCCAGTGGTGCGGACGCAGCCTGTTGTTGGGATTTCTGCTGCTGGCCTACGGATTGGTCCATCTCAATCAGATCGGTATGCCGGGATTCGTGAAGAATCCGTTGCTGGCTGAATTGAAACAGCGTGGGTTGGCACTGGACTTCGAGCGGCTTCGATTGCGGCTGACTCGCGGAATTGTCGCGGAAAACGTTCGGATCGCTCGCGAGTCCAAGGATGCCAAAGATCTAGAAGGGCGATTCACGGCGGATGAACTTCAGGTTCGACTCAATTACGCCGCCCTTTTGCGGGGACGAGTTGAAGTGGCCGCATTGCGTCTTCGAGATGGGCAAATTGGTATTCCCTTGGCGGTGACGAATGAGCCCCCATTTCAATTTCAGATCGCACACGTGAATGCTTCGCTGCGGTTTGTCGGCACGAATCTCTGGATGCTCGATTCCCTTGAAGGGAGTACTCACGGTGCTCATTTTGACATCGCCGGGCTCCTAACCAATGCTGCGAGCTTGAAACGGCCGTCAGTCACGCCGCCGAAGCCTTCGGATAGCGATGGTTGGAAGTTGGCATTGTCCCGTTGGGCGCGGCGGTTTGATTCGATGCAATTTACCAATGCGCCGCGGTTGAAATTGCAGTTTCACGCCGATGCTGCGGTGCCCTCGGCGAGCGTGGCCAACATTCAATTCAGTGCCCAGGGCGCGGACACAGAATACGGACGACTGGCAAACCTCCAGCTCACAGCTGACGTTCAAAGACCGCCGGATGCACCGGCGGACGCCTCCCTTTCAACGCAGGACGAACTCCGCCTCAATCTGCATGTGAGTGCCAGTCGGACAGCGAGCCAATGGGGGGATGCGATGGAACTGGCATTGGATGCTCAGGTGGATCAGCCGCTCACCAACCAACCGCCTCGGCGGGTGGATTGGTCACTACTGGTAGCGATGGTTCATACTCCCTGGGCCGACGCGTCAAAGATTCGGGTTCAAGGCACATCGAAGCGACTCGACTCCGATCCCGCGTTTCGCCCACCGATCGCTGAGGGATCGCCGCTATATCAAACGGAATGGAATCTCGACGTGGATTCGCTGAATACGACCAACGCAAAGGTTCGAGGTGCCACGATGGTTGGGCAGGCGACCCACTCATTCAACCACTGGAGTCGGGCGGCAGTATCGATTCTGATGGATCATCCGGAGACGGATTGGGGCAGTGGCGACCGGATTGGCCTGGACTTGGAAGCGTCACCGAATGTGGGAGTTCTGGACAAGCCCGAGCTGGGTTTTTGGGGGCCGTTGCAACGCATAAAGCTGCAAGCCAATCTGCAGGCAAGCAATGTGATTTCGCCTAAAATTCGAGTGGATTCGCTCAAATTAAACGCGCGATGGGCGGCGCCTCAGCTGGAACTCGTCTCTTTGGAGACCGCGTTATATGGCGGGCAAGGCCGAGTGTCGGGCACTCTGGATATCGAGTCGAGGGAGGCGCGTCTGACGATTGAAGAGGCTGTGGACCTTCGGAAGTTGGCCCCATTGCTGACGCCCGTGGCGAATCGTTGGTTGGCACAATACGATTGGGGTGGGGCGACCCCTTCGGCAGTGGCGTCGCTGGCGGTGAAATTGCCAGGGTGGACGAATCACCAACCTAATTGGCGCGTCGACGTGCTGCCTACCCTGACACTCGACGGCCGGTTCAAAGCGGACGCGGTCCGGTTCCGGGACATATCGGCTGGAGATGCCGAAGGCAAATTCACGTTGACCAATGCCTCGTGGTTTATCCCAAGGGTCACACTTCGCCGTCCGGAAGGTTTGGTTCAATTTGTTTACCGCGGAGACATGCTCACGCAGAACTACCACTTCACTCTCAGAAGCACCATCGACCCGACTATTGCTCGGCCGTTGTTGGGCGGTGAAAAAGAACAACGCGCGTTTGACCATTTTTCGCTCTCCACACCGCCCCGGATCGAAGGGGATATTTGGGGGCGCTGGATGGAACCGGAACGAACAGGATTCCGCGTGCAGGTGACCGCCACCAACGCGACGGTCCGCGGTGAACCTTGCGATTTTGCCGACGGCTGGGTCTCATATACCAACCAGGTCTTAACCTTCTCCAATGTCACTCTCCATCAAGGCACTGGACGAGCCAGCATCCCGGGAGCCGCCTATGATGTCCCGAAGTTCCTACTTTCTTTCACAAACGCCCATAGCACCCTCGCTCCTGGAAGCGTGACGCGAGTGATAGGACCCAAAACGGCGGCGCTCATTGCGCCTTACCATTTCGTTCAACCGCCGCATGCCATTGTCAATGGCGTGATCGGCACGCGCGACGAGGAGGATACCCGCGTGGAGTTTGACATTGATGGTTCTGAGTTTCACTGGATGCGATTGCGTGCGGATCAAGCGAAGGCTCGGCTTCGGTGGATTGGCAAGACGCTGACGATCTCGAACATGGTGGCCTCTTGTTATGGTGGAAACCTCCTGGGAGATCTAAACTTCTGGTTTACCGAGCCAGACAACAGCGATTTCAACTTTGGGTTGGCATTTACCAATGTAGACCTGAGACGTCTCATGGCAGACGTTTCCGATCGGACCAATCGGCTGGAGGGACAACTAAGCGGCGTGTTGAATTTGGATCGGGCGAAATCAAGGGACACGAATAGTTGGTTTGGGCACGGGCGTTTGGTTTTGCGCGAAGGATTTCTGTGGGACACTCCCGTTTTCGGAATTTTTTCGCCTATTTTCGAGGGGCTCTCCCCGGGGATGGGTCAAGCCCGGTTTTCTTCCGGCAACGCACATTTCGTTGTGACCAACAGCGTGGGACGCACCGAAAACCTGGAAGTGAGATCCCCTGCGTTTCGGTTGAAGTACTCCGGCACGGTGGACTTGCAGGCACGTCTCGATGCCCGTATGGAAGCTGAGTTATTGAAGGATCTTCCCGTGCTCGGCCCCGTGCTGAGTGCGGCCTTCACGCCCTTTACCAAACTGTTCGAGTATCGTGTGCAGGGAACCCTGACCAATCCGATTGTGGAACCGCTCTATATTCCGAAATTATTACTGGTGCCCTTGCATCCCTTGAAAACCTTGAGGGACTTGTTTGTGCCGACTGACAAAAAACTTCCTGAACCGTCTCCGGTGTTACCCGTACCCAATCCGCCAAAATGATCCAACATCGAGCCGTCGATATCCGTCGATTCACTTCCGCCACCGAACTGGTGCAGGCTGCCGCCATCCGGTGGATAGAACTCCTCTCTCAGAAGCCACGGTTGGGCACCGGATTGCTCGGTGGTCGGATTGCTGAAGCATTCTTCAAGGAGTTGGCCCGCCAGGTGACGGCCGAGGGAGCCGATGTCAGCCTGGCTCACTTTTTTTGGAGCGATGAACGCTGTGTGCCGCCCACGGATCCTGACAGCAACTATTGGATCGCTGAGAAGGCCCTGTTAGACCCGCTGGGGATTCCGTTGGCGCATCGACATCGAATTCGAGGGGAACTCTCCTCGGAAGACGCCGTGGCTGCCGCAGACCAAGAACTCCGAGTTTGGTCGAATCTCCAAGGCCACTTATTTCCCAGCTTGGACTTGGTGCTGCTTGGTGTGGGTGAGGATGGCCATGTGGCGTCGCTGTTTCCGGGCGCGGCACTTGAGGTTATTGAATCCGAGGCAACTTACGTGGCGCTGATCGGCCCGAAACCGCCACCGCGCCGTGTGTCCATGACATACCGGACGATCGCGGCAGCACGCGAAGTTTGGGTCCTGGCCTCGGGAGCTGGCAAAGAGTTGGCATTGCGCCAATCATTGCAGGACGCCGCCCCAACGACTCCGCTCGCGCGTGTTATTGCCGGCCGAGATCGGATCACCTTGTGGACCGATGTTCGGATCGAGTGACACGGAGATCTTAGACAAACAACTTCGGCACCAAGATCTTGCGTCAGATGAGTGGTAGGCAATTCACGGTTGCAGGATTATTGAACATACCCGCTTGCAAATCGTCAAAACAGGTGTTGGTTAATGCTGTCGGCTAAGGGTTGGCAGAGGGGTCTTGCTTGAGTCGGAGTGCCGGCAGGCTCCAGTTGGCTCCGGTTCACATCTGAGCGTACGGGTGGGTGCGTTTACGACCTCACCACCGGGCGCTGATCGAAAGGTCAGCGCCCTTTGTGCTTTTTGTGGAGTCTTGTGCCGTGATTCGACGTTCGGGCTAGCATTTTTCCCGCGCTACATGCGTGGTTCCCAACCCCTGCGATAGTCACGACCCCAAAGTTTCGTTGCCGCACGATCTTTCAGTACGACTTTGCGGGCGGGATCCAGTGTCAACGTGTGGCCGGTTCGCCACGCAATGTTGCCAAGGTGACAGAGCAATGTGCTTTTCTGGCCTTCTTCAATTTCCGAGTTCAGGGAAGCGTTGCCGCGAATGGCCTCGATGAAGTTGAGGAAGTGATCGGCATCGCGCCTGGGAGCCTTGCCCTCAGCCATCTGCTTGTTGTTGGCATCGAATGTCTTCCATTCATTGTCCAAGACGAGCAGGGAACCGCCGTCCCCGAGGAATTCGACACCGACGGCCGCACCATAGTACCCGCGCGTATTGCAGCTGTGGCATTCCCAGAGGATTTGGCAGTGGCCAAAATCGTAGGTGGCCATGATGGTGTCGGGTGTCTCCTGATCGTCGTTGAAGTAATAACGGCCACCCGTGCAGCTCACACGGGTAGGGCAATCGACGCCCAATCCCCACCGGGCGACGTCGAGTAAATGGATTCCGTTATTGGCGAGTTCACCACCACCCCAATGCCAGCGCCAATGCCAATTGTAGTGGACAACATTGTCGAGATAGGGCCGTTCGGGCGCTGGCCCTTGCCACAGAGAATAGTCCAGCCACTCTGGGACCGTGGCGGGCTTGCCGTTCCCAATCGACGTACGGTTGGCATTGTACCAAGTCCGTGCCGCGTGGGGCTTGCCGATCACGCCCGATTTTAGTTTCGCCAGCGCCTCCTGGATGCTCGTCCAACTGCGACGTTGATTGCCCATTTGAACCAAACGCTTGTGCTTTCGCGCGGCCGCAACGATCCATTCGCCTTCGCGCGCGTTGTGGCTTCCTGGCTTTTCCACATAAACATGCTTGCCGGCCTCGCATCCCAAGATGGTCGCCGGGGCATGCCAATGGTTTGGGGCTGCCACACTCACGGCGTCCAGGGAGCGATCGTCCAGCATGCGCCGAAAATCAGTGACTTCTTTTGGACGTTTTCCGGTCTTCCGCTCCACCCAACTCGCCGATTCGGCGGTCGCGCGACGGTCGACGTCACAAACGGTGCCAATCTCACAGCCGGGTACGGTGAGGAAACTTTCCAAATGGGCTTTGCCGCGGTGAAGCCCCATCACGCCGATGACCACGGCGTTGTTGGGAGAAGCGCCGCGCAAGCGCATGTGAACACTGGCTGATGCCGCCAGTAGGGCCGATGTTCCCAGGAACGAACGACGGGAAAGGGGAGTGCGTTTCATAGGCAGGAGTGAACCGAACTTTATCGGGGACGTCGAGTGAGCGGTTTAATTGTCCACGCTTTGCCCAACAAGGAGGCGGAACTTCCAACTGGTGTCGTCATTACCGCCCTGGGTTTGTTTCATGAGAATGCCAATGAGGTTTTCCTGAGGATCGGCGAAATACTGGGTATTGAAATAGCCACCCCAGTCAAAGGTGCCGGCACTGCCCTCGCCACCCCGAGCCTGGCCTTTTTCAGTGACCACGCCGAAAGCCAGGCTGTAATACTTGTCGGGGCCACCCAAAAGTTCGGGCGCGACCTGTTCTTGGAGGATCATTTGGATGGTTGTGCGACTCAGAATTCTCACGCCGCCGAGCTCTCCTTGATTGAGAAACATCTGGAGAAAAGTCGCGTAATCTTTGGCTGTACTGCACAGACCAGCGCCTCCCGAGAAGAACGATTTCGCTCCTTTAATCGGATATTCCGGATCATAGAATGTCACGGGGTACCGAACCCACTTGCCGTTCTCTGGTTTTTGCACGGCGACCAGTCGAGAGGCCTTTTCTGCCGGCACATAAAACCCGGTGTCCTTCATTCCCAGCGGATCAAACAACCGACGCTTCAAGAACACATCGAATGGCATTCCTGAAACGACCTCAATGAAGTAGCCCAGCACGTCGAGGCCTTCACCGTAGGTGAATTTCTCGCCTGGATGATGGTGAAGGGGGAGTTTGGCGAGGCGTTTGACGCTGTCGCCAATGGTGACGGCTTCGGTGGTAAAAAGATCGACAACTCCGGCCTTGGCGTACATGGCCCGAAACTTGGGGTCCCCATCAATGACTCCATAACCCAGTCCAGAGGTGTGGGTGAGCAAATGCCGGAGGGTAATCTCGCGTTTCGCGGGATCCGAGGTCCAGCTGCCATCCTGTTCATTGTAGGATTTGAGGACCTGGGGGTTCTTAAACTCCGGGATAAACTTAGAGATGGGATCGTCCAGTCGAAATCGGCCTTCTTCCCAAAGTAGCATGACTGCTGTGGCAGTGATGGCTTTGGATTGGGAGGCAATTCGAAAAATGTCATCGCGACGCAGCGCGCGTCCAGCTTCGCTGTCTGCCATTCCGAACGCTTTATGATAAACAATTTTCCCATGGCGGGCGACCAGCGCGACGACTCCGGGAATCTTTCCGTCGCGAATGGCTTCCTGGCAAAGGGTATCGATACGCGCCAAGCGTTGAACCGAAACTCCCGCCGCTTTTGGGGCGGACTCGCGCAACGGTGGCGAATGGCGGATCGATTTGGTTTGGGCTGCCGAGACCAGTGGGGAAAGAGCCAAGCTGCCGGCGAGTAACCAGGGCCAACTATGGCGAACAACCGTGGAGAACGGAGTGGGCATCGGGTCTGAGGGGGTGAGAGTGTGTGCCTGTCTCTACTAGCCGAGCCCTCAGTTGTGCAATGGAATTGTTTGCGCGGCAAGCCGGCCCCCCGCCCGTCGCGGGAAACCGACCCTGTCAGACACGAACTGACTCAGGCGCCATTCACTATTCCACTCACGGAACTATCTAGAACCGCCAGGAGTCGACTGCGCCCGGCGATTTCGGAACTCGGCGGCCTGCTCGCGCGGCGTGGTTATACGCAAGCGCAGGGGGGAATTGCGGTTGTCCATCCGTACGCCAACCGCCGTCAAACGCTGCTGCAATTCGTCGCGTTGCCGTTCCAGTTCGCGGACTCGCTTTTCGAGCGAGGCCGTCACTTGAGCGCTCGGGCTCATCATCGGCACGGGGGCCGAACGGGCGGCGACAGTCATCGCCGCAGTGGCGCCCGCAGCCGCGGTGGCAGTCGCGGTATTCGTGGTGACAATCGCCTGAAGTGCGATCAGGCGCTTTTCCAACTCTAGCTTTTCTCGTTGGAGTTGGACCCGCAGAGTCTGCTCTTCGGCGAGCAGGTTCTTGACTTCGCCCTCTCGCTCCCGGCTTTCACGGACAGCGATTCGAAGGTTTTTTGCTTCGGTTTCGAGCTGCGCGAGCCGCTGGAGGGACAGCAGTTGCGGCAATGCTGTTTGCGTTGCCAAATTGGCTTCGGTTTCGAGCTGCGCGAGCGGCTGGAGGGTTTCCGGGTCGGGCACTGGGGCGGGTGGTTGTAGCGCGTTTGGTCCACCTTCGGTCCGTGGGGTGGGCGTGCGATTCACAGAGGGAATTAATGAGGCTAGTTGCTTCTCTGTCTGCAGCAGCGTTTTTTCCAGCTTAGACCGTTCCAACTGTTCCTCGGCTAGAGTGTCCTGCAGGTGTTTGACGGTGATGGAAGCGCTCGTGTTATCTTTGGTCAAGGAGGCTACACGATCTTCGAGCGACCGGTTTTGATTTTCCAGTTGGTCGGAGCTGGCTTTTACTTCTCTCAAGGCGGCAGCGAGGGACTCCGCCTTTTGTGAATTGCGAATGGCGTCGGCTTGGGCCAGCGCAAGATCCGTTTCGAGTTTGGCAACGCGTACGATGCTTTCCTCAGCCTTTCGCACGTTCGCATCACCCAGGTGCTTCTCCAGGGCGGTTTTGTCGGCGAGCAACTTTTCGTTCCGCGCCTTGTACTCGTCGAGTTGGGTCTGGAGGCGCCCGAGCTTGCCAGCGAGTTCAGCCACTTGACGGCCTTTTTCGGTGTCGGCTCGCAGTTGGGTGACTTGCTCCTTAAGCGCAGAATTTTCGCCTTCGAGTTTCTTGAGTGGGCCGTCCTGCAATTGGCGCAGTTGGGCTTCGGTCTCGGTCTTGGCTTTCTCCATAGCGCTGGCCGCAAGGCGTTGTTCGAGCAACTGGCGATTGGCCTCGTTGAGAGCCCGTTGAGCCTCCTCGATGACCACTTTTTCGACGAGATTCTTCCGTTCCTTCTCCTGCTCATCGAGTTTCGAGAGCAGCACCTTGTTCGTTTGCTGGAGGGATGTGATTCGCTCGGCGGCTTCCCGGAGTTGCCGTGGGTCGACCGGGGCTGGCTGGGCGCTGAGAGCCTCCCTCAACTTTGCCTCCAACAGATTCTTCTCGGTCGCCAGTCGCTGAATCTGTTCATTGAGCGCATTGAATTGTCCAATGACTTCGCCGGCGGGCGCGAGGACATTCGAGGCGTCGCCAGGTTGAACGGTTTTGGGCGTCGATGTTGACGTCGCCAAATTGGCCTTTGGAGTTGCAGCAGAGGCCCCCGCGGCTTTGAGAGTCGCCAACCGTTCGGCCACGTATCGGAGCCGGTAATTCACGACTCGTTCGTTCCAGCTGGGATATTGCCGATGGAGGAGCTTAAGATCCTCCTGGGCCTTGGAATAGGCAGTGACGGCGGCGCTGGAATTGCCGCTATCGGCCTGGGCGTCCGCCTGCTGAATCAAATTGTAGATTGCGATGAAGAGGTCGTCGGCGCCCGCCGCCTGGGCACGCGAAAAGCCCAGGCAAAAGACCAAGGCCATCAAGGCAACAATGCGGTACATACGGACTCTATACGGGGTGTCCGATGACTTGGCAACGCCGCTCGTCGAGCCGTTGCCGTCTCCAAGCGTCATTCCACACTGAGGAGTTCCACGCTGAAGACCAACGTGGAGTCGGGAGGGATTGCGCCAGGATACCCTGCGCGCCCATAGCCCAGGTCAGGGGGGATTGTCAGTTTGACTTTGTCTCCAACCCTCATCGTAGCAACTCCTTGGTCCCATCCGGCAATCACCTGACCTGCTCCTAGAATAAAGACGAAGGGATCATCTCGATCGACGGAACTGTCGAACTTGCGTCCGTCAGTGAACCAACCGGTGTAGTGGACCGTAACCGCCTGACCTTTTCGGGGCATAGGACCAGTGCCGGAAACGAGCTTGTCGATCTTCAGTTCTGCAGTCGCCATGCCGCAGTGTCAACAGGTCTTGGCTGGGAGGTCAATCCATCGACGGCCGCCTCCGCTCGGCCTTTTTATCCGCCTGTTTGGATTTGTCGGCCAGCATACGTTGCTTGGCACCGCGACTACGACCTCGTTTGGCGCGCCGAGCCTTTTCACGCCGAGCTTGTTCAGCAGCCGAGGCGGCGGTGCGTTGGGCTTCGATCTTGTCCAATAGTTGTGCCCGAGCCAACGCCCGATTCTGCCCTTGATGCCGCGTGGTCTGGCATTTGACCTGGACCCCGGAGGGCCGATGGAGCAATACGACGCAGGTGGATACCTTGTTCACGTTCTGGCCACCGTGGCCACCGGATCTAACGAAATGCTCCTCCAGATCGGCCTCGGAAATTCCCAAAGCCACCATCCGCTTCTGAAGAGAATCGTCCTGACCTGGACCCACAAACAGCGTGCTCACGACGGTCAGCCTATCACGCGCCAATCCCGAATGACCAACGCGAACTGTCGACCGCACCGGAACACTAATCCACTCAGGAATCAGGCGTGGACTTGCCTCAGCCCATTGGCTTGAGGTTGCTGGGTGGTTTTGGGTTTCGTTGCTTTGGTTCCCGAGGCGGATTCCACGACTTCATTCTTCAGACAGGCATGGACAATGGCCAAATAAGTAACGGCGATCCCGACGGCGGCAGCACAAACAATGAAGGCAGCGATCATGGCAATGTTGATTCGAATTAATCTTTCGGAATGCCCAGAACACGAACTCAATCGGCCCGGTTCATTCACTGCCTGCATTCCATGCTCTAACGGCGCTGGTTCGCTCCGTTAATATTGCCCAGGAATAGCCATAAATTGGCTTCGAATCCGCGTTGGCTCGAGAGCCCAGAGATTGTTCGAAACCACTTTAAATTCTCAGAAAGATCTTCCGTCGATACATCCAGAAGAGAATCCACCAAAATATGAGGAGAACAGTCGCTCCATGGAAGAGTCGTTCGTACGGCATTCCGAACAACTGGAAAAAATTCTGTCCCAAATGAGTTTTTAGATTCTTGAAGATAAACCCATCAAACAGATGTGCGATGGAATATGCCGCGATGGAATTCATGCCGATGACCATCAGTGGCAGGCTCCACGAGCGGTACTGGCGGAAGTCGATGATGGCATAAAACCCTGCGAGCATGAGGAAACACCACCCGCCGCTGAACAGCACCCAGCTGGGGGTCCAGATCTTCTTGACGACGGGGCATATCCCCAAGGCTCCTAAAGTCCATCCGGCGGCGAGGCTGATGGCTCCCGCGATGAGCAACCAGCGAATCTTGGCAGTAGGTGGCCGAGAATCGCGGAGAATGCCGCCGGCAATGAGACCCAGGATCATCGTTCCCAGGGTCGGAATGAAGCTGAGCGTGGAGTAGCCGCCACCGTTGTGCGTGAAGGGTTTGAGCCTTTGGAAAAGGTTGAGAAACCAAGTGTCAAAGGCCCACGCCGGGTTGGTGTTCTTGTTCCAATGCGCTGCAAATCCTTTGAAGCCATGATCTCGGAGCCATTCAGCGGTGACGCCAACTTTGGCGAGGTCGGCATCGGCGGCCGGAAGGGGGTACGCGGCGAACCAGCCCCAGTAACCAAGCAGGATGGCGCCCAAAGCGATCCATTGATCACGAGCCGGACGGAAACCTAGGGCAAAAAGGAATCCGTAGCCCAGACCGATCTGACTTAAGGTATCTTCAAACGTCCAGTTGCTGATCGTGGAATGAGTGGAGCGCAGGAAGACGCCGAGCAGTGTCAGGATCAGCGCTCGACCAAAGGCGTGAACAATCATGGCGCCTTGGGCCTGGCCTCGAGCAGTACGATTCAGGATCGAGAACGGCAGGGAAACGCCGACAAGGAAAGAAAAGGACGGCTGGATCATGTCGTGCAAAACGCACCCAACCCACTCGACATGCGACTGCTGATGACAAAGAAATCCCCAGAATGAGTTGCCGGGAAAGTGCTGGGCGACGCTGCAAAAACTAAGGACCTCGGCCATCATGAGCAGCATCACGAAGCCGCGATAGACGTCGATGGACGCAATTCTTACCGGTGCTGGCGCGGCTGGAGGGGGCATGAGACGAGACTTTAAAGGTTGGGGCCCAAACTTGGCGAGTAAGTTTGAAGTTTTTGGACGCAGAATTCGTTGTTACGAGGCTTGTTTAGGGGTTTACGTGCTCTTTACCCACAACATTTATCGTGAGGTTAAAGTGATGGCGAAATCAAACTGCGAGTGTCACCACGTTGCGATTCTGCGAAGAAAAACTCGGGCGATGGCGAACTTTGTGTTTGACCCATCAGCAACCGTTCTTTACCTAGCGCGCAGCTTTACCGAGTTGAAACGCCTCAAGGCATTGCTTGGTGAGTTATTTTTTTTCGCAGTCGCAGCGTGAGAAAATCCGATAGACATCATGCTCAAATCGAAATCATTCCTCGGCATCGACTTCGGGGCGGGTACCCTGAAGATCGCCGAATTTGACCGGGCCGACGGAGGGGGCTTACGCCTCACCCGATTCGGAACCAAATCCTTAGGATTGGCCGGTTCTCAAGATGCGGCGCGTGAAAAGACCTTGCAGAAAGCGCTCACGGAACTGCTGGCCGAAGGTGGCTTCACCGCGAAGGCGGCGAACATCAGCGCGCCAGGCTACCAGGTATTCTCTAAGTTTGTTAAGTTACCGCCGGTTGACACTTCCAAGGTCACCCAGATCATTCAATACGAGGCCCAGCAAAATGTCCCATTTCCGTTGGCAGAAACTTGCTGGGATTACCAAATCCTCGGAACCACGGCCTCAGGCGAACTGGAAGTCCTGTTAGTTGCCATTAAGTCGGATGCCGTTGAGAAGCTTTTTGCTACAGCGGAATCCTCGGGTTTCCGCATGGAAATCGTCGACGCCTCGGTGGCGGCATTGGCCAACGCGTTTCGGTACAACTATGGCGATCAAGAAGGCTGCAGCCTGCTGATCGATATCGGAGCCAAGACCAGCAACGTTCTCCTCTTCGAAAAGAACAAGTTTTACGCGCGCAGCATCAACGTCGGCGCCAACGCCATCACCCAAGAATTTGCCGCCGAAGTGAAGCTGCCGTTCGCGGAAGCAGAGAAGTTCAAGCTGAGCGATGGGTTCGTCAGCCTCGGCGGTGCTTACGAGGAGCCCGATAATCCCCGGCAAGCCGCAGTTTCCAAAGTGGCTCGGAATGTTCTCACGCGCCTTCATCTGCAGGTCAATCAGACCATCCAGTTCTACCGCACCCAGCAGGGTGGTTCAGCACCAACTCAGGTCTTCCTGTGCGGTGGTGGTTCGGGGATGGGCTACGCGACCGAGTTTTTTCATGAGAAATTGAACCTGCCGGTGGAATATTTTAACCCCTTCCGAAATGTTGAGATTGGGCAAGGGGTCGACGTCGCTGGTTTGGAAAAAACCGCTCAATGCTTTGGTGAGGTGGTCGGTCTGGGTTTGCGCAATATTGCGCAATGCCCGGTCGAGCTCAACCTGATGCCCAAGTCATCGAAGGAGCGGCAGGAATTCGGCTCGAAAAAGCCCTATCTTTTGGCCTCCGCCTTCGCCTTGGTGCTCGGAGCATTCGCCTGCGGACTGTTTTATTCAGAAGTAGCGAAGGTCAAAACCGAGGCCAACGACAAGATCACCACGGAACTGTCGCCCCTTCAAGCCAAGGAGGGCCGATTGCAGAGTGAGGAAGCCGCGCTCAAGAAGGCTACCAACGAATTGGCGGTACTCCAGGAGTGGATGGTTGCCAAAACAACTTGGGCCGACATACTGTCCGAATTACGCGGTGTGCTTTTGAAAACCGAGGCGAATTCCCAAGCGAAATTGAATCGTGAAGTGGGGATTTGGGTGCATACACTCCTCAGCACGGAACCATCCAAGCCCGCCGAGGAAGCCGCAGCCGAAGAGGACAAGCCGCGGCCTATGATGATGGATCCACTGTTGGCCAAACGCTATGGACTCTGGCGACCAGGATTCCCCGGGTATAGCGGACCCGGGACGGATGCCGCGACAGGGGATGCCGCGACAGGAGACGCCGCGACAGGGGACGCCGCGGCTGGTGGCTCCGAAGAATCCGCTGCAGGTGGAGAGTCGACGGGTGCGGCCAAGAAACCTGCCGCTGCCAACACCAACGAAATCGCCACTATCAGCGTCAAGATTCGCGCCACCAATATGCGGCAGGTGAGTCCGCAAGCTAACAACGAGATCGCCTACGATCTCGAAAAAGAACTGCGGGGCAGTCGATTATTTGATGAAAAAGAAACGGCACTTTCTGGTGAGAGCAAACTGCCCGAGGACGGCTCGCCCTACTTCGAGTTTGACCTGAAACTGAAACTCAAAACCCCGATTAAGATAACCCCGATCAAGCTCTGACCTATGGAATGGATCAAGCGCAATTTACTGTTCGTGGTCGGGTTGGCCGTCGCCGTGGTACTTCTCGGAGCGGGAGTTTTCTACTTCCTCGGCCAGATGGAAGCCGCCACGACGGCTTCTGGAAACCTCGACACTTCCTCGGAACAATTGAACACGCTTTACAAGCGAGACCCATTCCCGAGTGAGGAAAATATCAAGGCAGCCAAGGCAGAACAGGAACGTATTGGCGCCTTCAAGAAAGGCGTGTCCTCCCTATTTTCTCCGGGACCTCTTCCAGAGAAGCTCGAGACAGCGAGCTTCAAGGCGTTACTCGAGAACAATATCGCGCTGCTGAATCTTCAGGCTCAGCGCTACGGAGTAAAACTTCCCGAAAAATACAGCTTCACGTTTGAAAATCAGCGCCAGCAGATGCAGTTGGACCAAAAGGCGCTCGTCCCTCTATCCGTGCAGTTGAGTGACATCAGTCAGATGAGCTCTATCCTGTTTAACGGCAAGATTCATGAACTGGTCTGGTTCCGACGTGCTGGCATTGTCTCCAACGAGGTTGGCAGTGATATTCTCAACAAAAAAACTGCCTCAAACGCCATCACAGGCGTTGTGACTTACCCCTACGAAGTTCAATTCAATTGCTTCAGTGCGGAACTTGCTGCGATTATCAGCGCCTTGGCTAGTTCCAAGGAAATGTTCGTCTTGAAGACCTTGAATATTGAGCGTGCGGATGAAGCGACCACGCTGGAAGCTCCGACTATGTCTACCGGCATGATGGGTGGAATGGATCCAGCGCTGGCTGCGCGCTATGGCATCCGCGGGGGCATGTCCCCGGCAATTGCTATGCGGTATGGTTTAATGGGCGGCAGAGGCGGTATGCAACCTGGGGCAGCAGCAGCTACTACCCCGACTGCAGTCGCACCCACCAAACCTGGAGCTCCGGTACTCGACGAAAAGGCACTCAGGATTACGATGGGAATTGATGTCTTAAAGCTCTTTCCGGTGAAGACCAACGCACCTGCTGTTAGGACCAGCCCACCGTCGACTCGTTGATCTCAGGTCCTTAACCAACCATTTCCAAACACTCTACCGCACCGATCCATGGAGTTCCTAAAGAAGCATTACGAGAAAGTCATCCTCAGTGTGGTACTCCTCGGGCTAGCCATCGCTGCGTTCATGTTGACGGTTCAGGTGAAGTCTGTTCAGGAAACCATTCAGGAGCAAAGTCAGAGTCGTCAACGTCAGCAGAAAAAGCAGATACCACCGGTGAATCTTTCCACCGCAGAAACAGCCGTCCAACGGCTCGGCCGATTAGTAACTCTCACGCTCGCCGGAACTGACCACAACTTGGCCAATCCCGTCCCGTGGGGACGGGACAAGAGTTCCAATTTATTTAAGCTCAAGCCTGGCCAGGGAGTGGGTCCCAATGGGCTGGTGGTCAGAAAAATTGACCCCTTGGATCTCATAGTGGCCTATGAAGAAGTTGCAGGCAAAGGAGACGACATTCGATACAAGTTCGGCATCACGAAGGAATATGCCAAGCAGGTAAATGCACGCCGCCGGAACACTTTCTCAGCCACGGTCGGGGGCAAAACCACGGATGGAACCTTAGTGCTTCGAGAAATTCGCGGGCCAAAGGAAGATCCCACGGAGTTGGTTTGTGAATTGCTAGATACTCACGAAACCTTCGTTGTGGCTAAAGAGAAACCCCTCCGGCGATCTTTGGGATATGCTGTGGATCTGCATTACAAGATCGAAAAGCGAGATATCAACGCCAAACGAGTGGATGATGTCATTCCTTTATCCGGTTCAAACTACAAGATTGTTGCTATCTCAAAAGATGAGGTAGTAGTCTCCGACCCCGACACCAAAAAACGTTTTACGATCCGAACGGCTTCCGCTCAGTAGCCCAGCCTAAACAATTTCTGTCACAACTGTTTTTCAGATCCCCATGACCAAGGCGTCATCTATACTAACTGCGTTGCTCCTGTGTGCCGGAATCCCTAGCACATGGGCTCAGGTCAACACCTCCCAAACCGCTGAAGAAGAAGCTGTTCGCCGGCAAGAGCAGGCGATACTGCTCCGAAAGACCATCGAGTCGGCTCAAGCCGCCCAAAAACAGGGCGACCTTGCATCAGCGGCAACCCTATACGAGAAAGCATGGGAGGCCGTTGAAATATTAGGAAGCGGTGTCGGCGAACCTGAAAGAGCGGCGACTGTCATTGGTTTTGTCACCGTGCGTCAAACGCTGGCCGAGCGGGCAGCGCGCGGTGGCAACTATGAAGAGGCCAATACCCAGATCAATCGAGCGCTCCGGATCGATCCGAATAATCTCAAAGCTCGAAACTTCAAGCGCGACAATGAAAAGCGCGTTGAAGGTCAACGACGCATGGCACCGAGCCCCGGGGCTCTAGCACAACTGCCTGAGGTGCGAACCAACATCACCAATTCACAGATTCTGGTGAATGACGGTAAGCTCTTCTTTGAGGCCGGCATGTTCGAAAGGGCCGAAAAGAAGCTCAACGAGGCAATAGAACTCGACCCAAATAACGCGGGAGCCAACTTCTACCTGAATAAGGTCAAGGAAGCCCGATACGGTATCGAAGCCAGGAAACGAGAGATCAACGTCAAAGACAAGATCATCGAAGTTGAAAAGGCTTGGAATACCCCGCCACTCAAGCCGTTGCCGTTCGCCAATCCTTTCGCGACAACCAATCGCATTTACACGGGTACGGGGCGGCAAGCGATTCAGCACAAACTGGACCGAATCGTCTTGGATGAAGTTAAGTTCGACGGCATTCCTCTGAGTGAGGCCATCAAGATTCTCGATGAGGAATCTCGCGAACGCGATCCGGAGAAAAAAGGTGTGAATTTTATCATTAGTTCACTCCTTGATCAGGTAACCACTGTAGGACAACCGACTTTGGATCCGGCCACGGGTCAGTTGACGCAACCACCTCCTTCGGAACCCGTGGACGTTAACAACATCCAAATCCGGTTGACCACCAAACTGCGCAATATCCGTCTTGCGGATGCGTTGGATGCGATGATCAAGACGGCCGAAAAGCCCATCAAGTATAGCATTGAGGACTATGCGATCGTGTTTAGTCAGAAACTGCCCGAAGCAATTCCTTTATATACACGTCGCTTCCGAGTCGATCCCAATACCTTCCAGCAAGGTTTGGAAAGTGTTACAGGGTTCCCTTTTGGTGATACGCTGAGCCAAGGCGGCGGCGGCGGTCAGGGTGGCGGTGGCCAGGGCGGAGGCGGTCAGGGTGGCG
>SXGT01191300.1_pt1 | contig 20267 bp, 15 predicted proteins | sample 3176221 | NCBI WGS metagenome assembly SXGT01 (sample SAMN11356862, study PRJNA531348) | freshwater metagenome | isolation source: freshwater sample F1-120 | place: China: Fuxian Lake, Yuxi | collected 2017-12-25
CAATGTCCGAGCGCGCCATATTGTCGCCCGATATTTGCACTCAAGCACTGTGGTGGTACAGTCAAGGCATGGAATCACTGTTTCTCGGTGGACTTGTCGGGCGCTCGCACGCGACGCTGGAAAAGCGAGTTCCTATCAATCGCCGCGTGAAGTGTGCCACTACAGTGCAAACTTTAACGGAATCATCGATAGTGCAACAGTCGACACGAATATTGATTTAGGGATAACCGACTTTCAGTCTGATTTATTCATCTAGGATATTTCATTCACATATAAAACACTTTCAATTAAGTGTGTAACCTAAAGTGCAAATGGAGGTGCGTGAATGAAATATTGGCTGAATCTTGGTGGTGAAAAGACCTACGGCCCATACGAGGTAGACCGACTTCGTATTTTCCAGTCAGAAGGGAAGTTGGGCGCTTCAGCACAGTTGTGTCAGGAGGGCGGGATGCAATGGGTACCCGCAGCGAGTGTCCTCGGTCCTACTAATACTGTCACCCCTCCACCATTGCCTCAGTCAACCGTTGCCGCACCTCTGGGGGTTCAAGGCGAATTCGAACTGGCACCATTTGGGAAACGTGCAGGTGCGATTGTTATAGACGGCATTATTCTCTATGCGGGGTTTAGGTTGATAGAAACGGTGGCGTTAGCGTCTGTCGCCAATGGGCTTGGTTCTTGGGAACGGGCTATTTTCACTGTAGGATTGTTTGAATTGGTCATTGCTTGGCTCTATTTCGTTTTGTTTGAGACTTCGCAGAAGCAAGCAACACTTGGGAAGATGCTGGTAGAGATCAAGGTCACCGATATCAATGGAAATAGATTGGGCTTCGGTCAAGCCACGGGTCGATATTTTTCCAAGATGATCTCTATGATAATCTTGGGGGTTGGATATTTCTTCCCCCTGTGGACTCCTCGCAAGCAAGCTCTGCACGACATCATCGCGGGAACATTGGTTCTTAGAGAAGCGCGAGTGTGACGAACCGGTTTATTGGGACAATCTGATCAACATCAGTACTCCTGCCGTCACGCAGGTTCCAGCGACCCATCCAAGAGTTAGGATTATGACAATCTGCTTGTTACGAGTCATCTGTGCTGCCGTCGGCATTCTGTTTGTATTTGTGCAATTCGGATGATACTATAATCAGATTGCTCACTTGGTCCTTTTAATTTCGAAGTTGTTGTGTGTAAAAAATGGGGTATTCTATGTCTATTAGAGCTCACACATTTAAATTGATCGTGAATCATGATGTCAAAGCTCTCGCGTCATCTGCGCCAGTTTCCAAAGAGATATTTGTATTCGCATATCAACTTGTAGCAAAAGGCGAGAGTGGCGCAGCGGTCGTTGTCCCAGTCGGGTTGAATGGGCAGGCGATTTTGAAGCGTGTGGGGGAGACGAACGAAGTGCGGGGTATCACAATAAATACTGTGGCTGACGAGGGCTCAAGTCGAGCACTCCGCGACGATCTCGCCTTCTGGTCTCGTTCATCGTTCACGCTCGGCAGATTTATCGATGCACCGCTTGACCCATCGGAAGGCAACGAAGCAAGATGGAGCGTGGGACTGCCAGTGCTCGCGCCCACGAGAGCAACGATGACTGATACTCGAGTGCCGTTCGTTGCGACCCCAAGTGCACAAATAGCGGCACATCAGCCCGAACCTGCATCTTTAATTAAACGAGTTGTGCAAGCCGCAAGCGAAACTGCCTCGAGTTCGCAGCAACTTTTTCCCCAACATATGATCCGCGTCTGTGCGTTTGTAATGTTTGGTGCAATGGGATTTCTTGCCGTCGTTCTCGCAGTACGCTTGGGACTGAATCAAGGAGTTTCGACATGAAGTCAATCGAATGCCCAGCATGCTCGACTGTAAATCAAATTTCCGATCATGATTCCGGCCGCGCTCCGTGCTGTAAAAGGTGTCAAAAGCGGTTAGTAATGCCTAGACCAATAGTGCGACCTTCTGGACAAAGCGGAGGAGTGGGGGGTACTTCACTAGGAACGCGAGACGTGGGCTCTGGGACTCTTGATCCGAAGCTTTTTGGGGGGGATTGGCAGCCACCCCAGACTGAGCGGTCGTTTCCTTGGCGTGGCATTGGTGTAGCGACGGTGCTTGTAATGATCGTTGGAATTGGGTTCTTTGTCTATGACTTCGCCAAGCCACCCGCGGCGAGCCGTTGGAGTATGTCGGACAAATTTGGGTTTGCGACCGATGTTTATGCCTCAAGCCTCCTTGGACTACAGAAGTTTGATGACAAGTACATCGTGGGAATCGAGCCAGAAGTCGCGTTCGCCCTGCTCAAAAAGGAGACAGAAAAATTTCCCGAACCCCGCCGCACAATCCTGCTTGCTGACCTGATTTACAAGTTCAATGTGCTCCGAATGGCACGCCCCCAATTCGAGTTCGCACTCAACGCAGGGGCTGCAGGGATCTCGTCGGACAGGGTGACCGTCGTGTTGAGCATCGATCAGAAGTACAGGCACCTCTTCTCGGTCAACGCAAGCGGCGAGTGCATCTTGTTGGAGAACGCCGCCCTTGTCGAGTCTGAACAGACCGGCAGCGGTGCCCGAATGACGGTGGAGGAAGGGGTGTACCGCATCCCGGTGTCGCTGCCATGGGCCAAGGATGCACTGCGACAACTCGAACACCCCGCAGATATTCACGTTGAGGTCAGTGCGCGTTTCCAAGATGGAACTGGCCACACAAAGCAGTACTCGATCAAGGTTCACCCTCCGACCCAGATAGAGTCTTTGTACCCGTGGGGAATGGGGTTTGCAGCCTGTGTCGACGAAGATCACCCGTGGATCGACGAAATCATTGCAGAGATCAACAATGACCCATCACTAAAGGCAGCAAGTCTCGAACTTACGGGGGGGGGGGGCGATGATGATGGAAGGGTCATTTCGATGTACCTCGTCTGGCGGCACCTAGCGCGACGTGGCATTCGCTACTCGAATGTCGTTGGGACAAACCAAGAACATCAGGGAGTTCAACTCTTCCACGATGCATACCAAGATAAGGTTGCCAATTGTGTCGATGGGTCGATGATGCTGGCCAGCATCTACGGGAGGCTGGGCCTCCAGTGCAGCCTGGTCCTTATCCCAGATCACTGCTTCCTCGCGGTTTGGGACGCGGATGGGGAACATGCCATTTTTCTTGAAACCACACGATTGGGTGCAACAAACGAAGACTTCCAACCCCTAGAAGAATTCTTCCCCGATTCGTTGAGAGGGGATCCGGAATTGGGGAGTTTCTGTGAGGCGTTGGAACTTGGGGAAACGGCTTATGTCGAGTCATGGGAAAAGGCGAAGGATGCAGCGGCCCAATTTAATGCAAGATTAGCAGCGCATGAGCAGAATTCTACTCCCGAGACACTTCAAGCCCTTAAAGAGACGGCGCGAACTGTGGGAAATCACCTCGAACTCGTGCCCATCAGTTTGTCTCGCGCCGAGCTCGGCGTCGAATCTATCGGCGCCCCAACCAACCTTTCAAAGTCTCCACCGCCTGTTGATCCAGTACAGGGAGAGAGCGCCTCTATCGGCACCCCAACCAACCTTTCAAAGTCTCCACCGCCTGTTGATCCAGTACAGGGAGAGAGCGCCGAGGAGATACAACAGCGTTCCAATTGGACTTACAACGGCTTCTCGTTTTCGGACATCGACACCGGAAATGCCCGTAAAATACTAGTTTCTGACGGTTATGGTTCGGCCTATTTTGAAAAAAAAGTAGGGGGCAGGTGGCATGCCGTGATTAAGAATGCCCATGGACAAGTCATTTTCGATGGTGACCCGGATTCGGAGTCGCAGCGCGCCGCGATTCCACCAAATGCACTAGAAATTCTAGAACACTTCGAGAAAATAGGCCCTAGGTGAAAAATCACCTCGTGCTCGTGCTCATCAGTTTGTCTCGCGCCGGGCTCGGCGTCGAATCTATCGGCGCCCCAACCAACCTTTCAAAGACCCCTCCTCCATGACACTACGGAAGTCCATCATTTGTCCAGCGTGCTGGCGCGAGTTTTCACCTGGAACCGCGAAGTTCATCGCCACAAGCGATCAATTTCAGGCGGATCCAATCGCTGGACCCCGCGAGGCCCTTCGATTTCGTGCGATGCGTTTTGACTCGTTGGGCAATGCGCTTGATCCGGGTGACTCGCGTTGCAGTTGCTTGGCCTGTCCATTCTGCCACTCGGAATTCCCGCGGGTTCTTTTGGAACTGCCACCTATGCCGATATCCATCGTGGGAGCCCCCACTTCTGGAAAGACCAACTTGCTTGCTTCTGGGTTGTGGAGAATGGCTCAGCGAGCGGAGGATTTGGGTTGCTCAATCACTGACCCCGAGCCTCGCTTCAATATGATCGTGCATCGAAACGAGGACATACTGTTCTCATCAAACCGAGCCGATAGCGATGTGACCCTGCCCAAGACCGACATCGGCGGCGCGGAGCTCTACCGTACGGTGCACATCAACGGTACAGCCCAGATGGCGCCGCGGCCGGCGTTCTTTGTGGTCGGCGTGGGGTCTGCGCCGAAGTCGGTGATGTTGCTTTACGACAACGCCGGCGAGCACTTTATGCCCGACAGCGGCACTGCTTTGTCTGACTCGGCCACGAGGCACCTTGAGCGCAGCGCGGTGATCATCGTCGTCTTCGATCCCCTTCAGGACAAGCGATTCCGAGAACGATTCGTGCCTCATATGAATGGGCTCGCCATAGATGGTCACCAACGCCAAGAACTTGTTTTTTCGGAAGCCATAGCGAAAGTGCGGCGCCTTCGTTCGCTTTCGCCTTCCGATCCCATCGACATCCCGATCATTGTGGCTTTGACGAAGGCAGATGTTTGGGGGAAAAACGCTCTCGGAGACTCTTGGACCAATATAAATACGTCGAGTGCAAAGCCGATGAACAGTTCCCAAGTGTTGGTCCAACTCAAATCCGTCAGCGAAGCGGCTCGCGCCGCAATCTCCTCAGTCGCCGCGGAGTTCACCAACACTGTAAAGTCGCAGGTATCCAACGCATGGTTCGTTCCAGTCAGCTCCCTTGGGACTTCTCCGGAGCTGCGCGATGGCCGGTATGTGATTCCGGCCGGGTCGATCCGTCCATGCTGGTCCGAGATGCCCTTCGTGTTAGCCTCGTACCTTGCTGCAGAATCAGCATAGCGCTGAGGCGACCTTTTTGACAGATTCGATTATTGAACTCGTCCATTCCTCCGCTCCGTGTGGTCTTTTCAACCCTTCGGCTGGTTACACCACTGTTGGCTGTACTGCAGGGATGTCGCAACATCTGATCGCACTGCTTGAGCGCGCGTCGAGTATCGCCACTCCGCTCTATCAGGTTGATCAGCCGCTCGATCAATTGAGCGTTATTCGAATCTGGCCACTCAATATGGACGGTGAATGGCTTGTGATAACGAGAGTCGTGCCGGTGTTGATGGATTTCACCGGACGTCCAGCTCGTCTCTCGCACCATGTTCTGCTTCCCCGAGGCATATCAACAGGCGCACATGTGCAGTCGTTACTAGAAAGTGCCGACATTTTTCGAAATCAGTGGAATGGAGCACCGCAAACACTACCAAAGCGAGCGATTCCTCAACCCACGTCAAGACGTTTGCCATCGATTGCAATTCGGTCGATCACTACTCAACCCGAATCGTGGCTTAGGAGAGTGGCCGATCTCGCACAGTTGCGAAGCGGCGCATCAAACGCAGTTGCCGTTCCATTGGGATTCTCACGGCAGCACGTGATTGCAGAAATTTGCGGGTATGTGAATACTCTTGAAAAACTTCATCTTGCGTCAACTGCGGAACCGTTCGATGGTCATTCGGCTCTCATAGTAATCAGTGTTGGCGACCAACTTCCAACAGGAATGCGTTGGGTTGAATCCACACAGGTCGAACCAGTGCCGCCGTCTCAACCACTGAGTCCTACAAAACTTGCGCCTCCCAAGCCCAGAACGCCGGCTGGCATTGACTTATCTGGACTTCTGACTGCACCTTCAATAAAAAACTTCACTTCCGAAGACGAATCCGAGGAAGGAATTTCAGTCGAGTCTCCTTGGACAAATGCTTTTTGGACTCGCTTCGCTTCGATTGACGATCAAACGCTCGTACTATTAATCTTTACAATTGGGATGATCACGGGGAGTGCTGTAGTCTTGTTGATTGCAGAGTTAATCTTTTAAGAGAGTGTCAAAAGCCAAATGACCGAGGTTTACGATCAACTGAGTTTGAGTAATTGGCGCCCTGCGCAAGAAGAAAAACTTGTGCGAGAAGCAATCCAATTGAGTGGTATGCAATACCCGAATTCGGAATCGATCAAGCGGGTGCGGGACGATTTACAAGTTGCGATCGATAACTGCAATCACCGTCTAAAAGTGCTCACGGATTGGATCAGCCGTGGATTGGTGATCGAGGCAGTATCGATCGAATCTGCAAATGGAGGTATGTGCCGCGCTGCTCAGCGCTTGATTTTCTCCGAGCATCGCCTTAATTGGGACAAGGCTTGCGATACAGCCGGGCTTCAGAGCAATAGTTATATTTTGATAAAGACGATTGAGGAATTGGAGCTAGGGCTTGCGAGCTCAAACAAGTTGAATGTCTTTGTGGAGGCACTGCAGGTTGCGGTGCTAGGGCGTGAATCTCTGCTTTCACGAATGAAATTGCTTAGGTCACTGTTTATGTTAGTTCCGCGCAACGCAGCGATCAAAGAATTGGTCGGCAAGTACGAGCGGGACTCGATTCAGCAGATACAGAGCGAGATAACAACCGCGATCGCTTCGAATGACTTCGATGTGATGGAGTCGGCGCTCGAGGCAATCGAGGGACTTCAGTGGCAGTCGCACTTTTCCGCAGGGCTGATAAAGAATCTCCGTGACAAAATCAATGCTCTTCGACAGAAACGGACAAATGCGAAGTTCTCTCGCATCGCCTTGGCGTGCGAAGAAGCAATGCAAACTCAAGACTTTTACCGGCTCGGCCAACTCCAGAACGAACTCGCAGATACCTGCGAAGAAACTATAGAGGAGCCTGATGATGAGACGAGGCGGCGAATGCAACCAGCATGGGAGTGGCTTGAAAGCAAGCGTAATCGATTGCGGGTCGAGAATCAGCACGGTCAGGCGAGCGCAAGTCTGAGAGAAGCAATCGATCAAGGTGCGACTTGGCTGGAAGTAGAACCGATCCGTGCAAAAGTCTTGGAATTCCAGTTAGGTATTGCTGATGATGTGGAAACTCGTTGCTATACCTTAGAACAGGAGTGGAAAGCTAACAAGCGTCGAGCGCATTACCGTTGGATCTGTGTGAGTAGTGTTGTGGCCATCGTGATCCTTGCAGGAGTAAGTTGGATTGTCTATGAGAGTTTGCAAAGGCAGTTGGCGAACGAGGAAGCAGAACGAATTTCTGCAATGGCAGACAAATTTGAGTTTGACAAAGCTCGAATAGCACTTGAAGCGCTTGCAACGTCGGATCCTTCGCTACTTTCGCGTGGTCCACTTCAGGCTGTACAGGCGCGCGTAGCCGAAGAAGCATCGAAATATAAATCTCGGCGTGTTGAGGTGCTTTCTCTGCTTGATGCCGCTGAGCAGACTTATGAAGATCCTGCCGTCACTGAGGCGCTTCTACGAGATCAACAACGCAAGTTAGACGAGGCAATCGCACTTTCTGGGATGAATCAAATTGAACCAGGAGAGCTATTGCGTGCGAAGGATCTGAAAAAAGCGATCGCTGATAAAATTACGGCTCAACGAGAGGCAGAAAGTCAGATCCGATCCGAGGCGTTCTTTGCCATACGGCGGAAGTCGCAAGCGATCCCACTTTTCTTGGACCGCACTCCCGAAGACAGAGTCGATGTGGTGGCGACTCAAGCTTATAAGGATCAGCTCATGGTCCTTCAATTTGAGATCGAGGCTTTTAAGGCTGCATGCCCCGTTGATGCCATAGAACGTACTGAATCGGAAGTGTTACTTGACCGATTAAACAAGGACATCCTTTCTGCAGATCAGCAAGTTGGGCGCTTGAAAAAGTTTAATGAGGCGTGGGGGTATATTATTGCAGTTCCTGTTTCGCCGATGACGTGGGCGGATGCTGCACGACGCGTACGGGACGAGTTCACCGACATCCTCAAGGCGCGTGGGCTGAAGGAAGTAGAGTTACTCACGGCAATCATCGACCTACAGAGGCCGGGGGATCAGATAGAAAAATGGCGCGATCAAGTGCTTCCCAAAATCGCCTCATTTTCGCTCAATGGCGCAATCGAGATTCCTTCGGATACGGTGAAGGTCAAAGAGGTCTATCAAATACTTCAGACCTATGCGCGCGAGTGCAATCAGTCTCCATATCGCACGACGGCAGCGGACTGGTCTGATTTAGCATCGATTGCAATGAAATTTTCCAGTTACAGTTCTGTTGGGGAGGCACTTCGGGATAAAATTAAAAAATTAGGTTTGTTTGATCTTAGGCAGGTTAAGATGACAAAGATATTGAATACTGGTCGCTTTGTCTTTGTGAAAGAGCCGCTGAATGGCAAACCGGGAATCCTCGATCATCTTGTGCGTGAGAAAGTCGACCTTCAGGCTGACGTTAAAAATCTTCGGGGCGACTTAAAATTGCGAGATAACGCATCGATTGTTGATGGTCGGATGGATGTCCCATTTGTCCAAACGATAGAGAGTTTGCTTGCGAATCTCGGCAATGCCGACATGACTGTGATTCAAAGCAAATGGCTTAAGAATATAAGTGAAATCGCCGAGTCAACGAAACCGACTGATCTTGTTGCGAAGGCCGCTGTCGCACTAAGTATGCTTCGAATTTTTGTTGAAGAACTCAGCACTTGCTCTAGCAGTCCAAATCTATTCTGCAGAGATGCCAATCAATTGCTTGAAAGATTCAAGAATGTTGAGGAAGCAGATTGGCCGCAACTCGCACTTAAGCCAGACTCCCAGTTGACCCAAGAAGCGGATACAGCGATTAATGGCATCAAAAAACTCAAGTTAAATAAATGGGCTGATGAGATTTCTCGCAATTGGAACTTACAGAGAAAAGTCGCCGAACCACAGCGCGTGGTTGGGATTCTCTCCATCAATTCTCTCGATCAACCTAGAAAGACAATCCCCTCCACACTGAATGGGAATTACTTCTTGTTGATCACCGACCCCAAGAACGCAGGGCTTTGGATGCTCTCGCCGGTTAAAATTACAAATGGAACTCTCTCAAAGGGATACGGCTCGATTGAAACTACCCTGATCTATGCCGACCACTAATATCCCATCTCCGAAGGCTCCATCTGCGAAAACTCCGATCGAGTTTGAACTTCGTTTTGCTCAGACAGATATCGAAAGACGATTTGGACTTCCAATCGGTCGACTCACGAATCCTCACTGGTTCACAGGGGCACTTCTGGCATTTGTGCTTCTTGTGGTTCTGTACAGCAGCAGTTGGGTGACTCGGACAACTGAGCCGTGGGGACCGACGGCATGGCTATGGCTTACAAGTTTTCAAGGAATTCCGATTGCGATAGCCATTTTGTCATGCTGGGCTTGCTCGATCCTCTTGCTCAAACTTGTGAAGATTCGTGGTCAGCGGCGTGTGTTAAAGGTCCAACTACTTCCAAAGGATCCATTATGGGTGCTTGACGGTGGTTCGGCGGATCAATTGATAAGGGAAATTTCCGTTGAAGTTGAAGAAGCCGAATCGTTTATGTACTTGCGTCGGGTGCTTGGAGTACTTCGCACGATGCGTAATGTTGGGCGCCTTGCGGATGTCGAAGAACTTTTCGAATCTCGTGCAGGTGCTGACGAGGCAATCGTCGACAGCGGATATGCACCAGTCAAGGCTTTTATATGGGGCGTACCTGTTCTGGGATTCATCGGAACCGTTATTGGATTAACACAGGCAACGGGCCGGTTCGGTGCCGTGCTTAATAATGAGGAAATGAAGAAGGATTTGGATAAGCTCGCTGGAGGTTTGACGGATGTACTTTCGGGGCTGGATACCGCATTTATTACGACTGCAGAAGGTCTCATCGCAGCCTTCTTTCTTTACCTCTTTCAGATGATAGTTAAGCAGGCGGATGATCGACTGCTCGACGATGTGCGGGAGGCTTGCAGCATTCGCATCGTGACCAGGGTTCGGATCATCCCCTCGCAGGCTAAATAAAGATGGCGCGACATCGACGAGGTGCGAGCGACACTCCAGTCTCGTTCTTCTCATTCCAAGATGTCATGATGTGCATGATCGGCGTGACGCTTATCACTACGCTCATTCTGATTCTTCAATTGGGTCGAGTTGCACAGGCTGCTCTCGCTGTCGGACAATCACGGATCCATGACGAGTCACAAGCACAGATCATGAGTTTGACAGCAGTAAAGGACGCTTTGTCGAAGCGCATTCGCAAGGCGGAGGAGGCCAGGGGAGTGAGCACAGATGCTCGGTTGTCTCGTAAGGTTGGGACTCTTCTTGAATTGGGGGAGGCGCTCGAGCAAGCGAAAGCCTCAATCACGAATGCGCGCGAAGAACTTATTGACATAGCGGGGGAAGCAAAAGCTGATCAACGTGCGCTACTGGTCCTAGAATTGATACAGCAACGGGATGAACTATTAGAGAAGTTAGAGGAACTGAATCAGCGTCGCATGATCTCTTATCTTGTCGACAAAATGGAGCCGATCCATCCACTCGTTACCGAAATCTCAAGTGCAAGAATTGTGATGTCCTTGGATCGGTCGCGGGAAAGTCCGATGAGCATCGTCGAAGATGATCCTGCGACAGCGGCTGAAAGCATTATTGCAATCTTCCAAGCCTATCCACAGACTTCACCGCTGTACCTCCTGCTTGTAGTCAAGCCGAGTGGTATTCCTGTGCTCAAGGAGTTGATGAGGCGAGTGGCAGAAGATCCGGCGCTTGCTGGAATTCAGGTTGGCATCGACCTGATTCCCGAGGATCACTGGACGACCAATGCGTTTCCCGCACCGCTCGAGCAGGGGGGCGCATCACCATGACTCGCCGTCGCAGAGGGGTTGATGATCTCGACAGTCTAGACCTGCTTCTCGACACGATCTGCAATATGTTCGGCATATTTATTTTCTCAGCTCTTATTGTGGCTCTGCTCGCGATGACACGATCGAAGGAGATAGTTCAGGCAGCAGAAGAACCGACACGGACAACAGGTCAAACAGCCAAGATTGCGTCACTCGAGACGGATGTGGATCAACTCTCAGAGCAGCTCACAACACTCGAGTCGGGTCGAAGCGCTTTGATCGAGGAAAGGTCCCGCCAAGCCGACGAGAAGATTGAAAAGGCGAACGAGCAACTGACCGTGCGTATTCGAACGCTTGAGGAGTATCGCGTAAAACTCAAGCGAGACGCTGACTTCGTTGCGAACCTTCATGAAATCTTGCCAATAGTCAAGCGCGAAGTGGAGGAACTGACGGAGGCAATCCGCAGAACAAAAGAGATCAAGGATGTAGAGGTTCGAACCCCTCGACGGCGGGAGATGGAGGGGAGGACGCCAGTGCAATTAGTTATTGACAAGGGAAAGGTTTTCATACTCAATCCGTGGTGGGAATATAAATTGGACGACCATCCTTGCGATATTTGGTCTGACTGGAACCGCGATGCAGTTGATGCTGCTGCAAGTAGGTGTGATATTATTCGCTGTGAACGCGGGGGCGCTATCGAGATACGACGGGAGGTTCTTCTGAGAAAAGACGGTGGCATCCAAGCAGAAGACCCTGTCGCTCTGGCTGCAAATAAAAACTGGCAGGAGTTCCTACGGGCTATGAATTCTCGCAAGCATGTGGTTGTAATAAGGTGCACCGCAACAGGATTCAAGGCATTCGGCCCAGTACGAAGTGCGATTGTCTCGAAACAATTGCCGTACAACGTGGATGCGATTCGGCTCGATCCCTTTTACAGGGATGCGATCGTTGAAGGAACTCCGATTGGACAATAAGCCTATCGCGTTGGGAAACAAGCCTCATCTAATCTGATTGAATTGACCCCAATTGTCAGTTGCGATTGCGGACAGCAAAGCTTGATCAGCATCATCACCAATAGCGAATGTGTCAACTCGAGTCTTCGCCTTCGACTTCCCATTGAGGATGGAAATGAGACTCCTAGCGTCGGTCTGCATTAGTCCGTCGGTCATAAAGAACACCTGATCTGGAACAGGGGATTGACCGAATGCAATCTTCAGGGCCTCTGTTGGATCAGTCCCCCCAAGCACTGGAACGCCGAGAATCGATTGCACCAGATTCGCAGAGGCGCTCGACTTTGCGGGAACCCAACGATCAAAGCCGGGAATCGTGAAGGCGGTCCCTGAGAAAAAGACAACGAAGATATTGGTGCCTTTGGGGAGCGCTTCGATGGTGCGGATCATTTGCGCCTTTGTTGCGTCGAGCTTCCCTGCGTTACCCATAGATCCAGAGTTGTCAATCACAAATGCAACATAGCGACCACGAACTTGGGTTCCGAAGAAGTCGACTTGTGTAGGTATAGACTCAACTGTGGTGTTTGTTGTTACTCCGCCCGGTCGACTGGCAGTTGAATCCTTGGCTGACTGCTCGATCTTCTGATCGAGTGCGGTTCCCGAGAGCACGGGTTCACCTCTGACAAGTGTCTGGGCAACGCTATCGTCGATTCGTCGATATTCCTTCGAGTTAATGATTAGCGTTGAATCGCAGGCGCGGGAGGACCACTCACACCTCAGTGATTTGCTAGTGGGTGGAGTGATCGTGCAGGTGCCGCCGCCGCCAAGCGGAATAGTTCTAGGCTGGCTGGGAAACTCTGTGGGGTTGATAGAACTTGGGGCGATTGCGCAACTACCATCCGCATTAAGATTCATACTGAATTGACCACTCAATGTTGTGTTGCCGAATGTGCGGTAAAGCGAGCACTCGTTTCGATTTCCGTTGATGATTAAGCACGATTTCGAGTACCCGCCAGGTCCGAAATCGGGTCCATTATTGGTGGATACGCCGATCTGTTCCCATGCTCCGGTTGCGAGTTCGATGGGTGTGCCCGTGCGATCAAGGAGCGAATTGGTGGTAGGAGCATTGATCGAGCTGAGGTCCAGATCCGGGACTTCGATTTCTTCTGGCGCAGGTTGTACGGTCACAGCGCCAGTTGGTGTTTCAGTACTGTCTGGTGAAGCAGTTGGATCTAATTCTTTTTTGGAAAGCGGGAGAGTTGCTGGTTTTTGTTCCGGTGATGGGAGTGCGCCTTGAAGATCACCAGATCCCGCGGCAGATCCTTTTCCGGTCTCGCGAATACCGCTACCAGTTCCGCCGAGCGCATCATCTTGGCCTGCTCCACGCATAGGCTGAACTGAAACAACATCAGTAGCGCCTGTCGACTCACTCGTGGACTTCTGCTCTGTGGAGTCGCTCGGGGGCATAGTGCCAGCTCGAGCTTCGAGTAAAGCTGCGGCAGATGTCGAGTTGCCTTGTCCGCCTCCAGTTTTCCCTTGGTTGTTTGATACATTCGAAGTGTTCGTTGTCGCACCGGGGGTCGTGTTTGAACCATTCCCTAAAGGGCTACCAGGCGGATCCCCGTTGGGTTGAACTTGTCCGCCACTTGAGCCCTGTTTAGACCCTTGAGCTTGCGGCGACCCTTGCCCCTGCGTTGAACTTTGCGCAAGCTGAAGTTGAGTTGTTGAGCCACCTGAATTCGCGCCTTGTCCCGAACCACTTTGTCCCGAACCACTTTGTCCCGAACCACTTTGTCCCGAACCACTTTGTCCCGAACCACTTTGTCCCGAACCACTTTGTCCCGAACCACTTTGTCCCGAACCACTTTGTCCTGAACCACTTTGTCCTGAACCACTTTGTCCCGAACCACTTTGTCCCGAACCACTTTGTCCCGAACCACTTTGTCCTGAACCACTTTGTCCCGAACCACTTTGTCCTGAACCACTTTGTCCCGAACCACTTTGTCCCGAACCACTTTGTCCTGAACCACTTTGTCCTGAACCACTTTGTCCTGAACCACTTTGTCCCGAACCACTTTGTCCCGAACCACTTTGTCCCGAACCACTTTGTCCTGAACCACTTTGTCCCGAACCACTTTGTTTGTTTCCAGCCGACTGTGCGCCGATGGTTTTTCGTGACGTTGTGTTTCCGCTTGCTGAACTGCCTGCTGTTGAACTACTCGGGTTGATCTGAGGAGTTCCTTTCGCGCTCGGAGATTGAATCGCTGGTTGAGTCGGCGGTTTCTTGTTGGATGCCAGTGGGGCAAATGGCACATTTGCCCTTACTGGCTCCTGCGGTATGCGCAGGCTGTTCTTCTTCGAATCTAGTTCGTCGGCTGTGGGATATCCTTGCACTTCTTGCGGGACTCCTTGTGGCTTCGACTTGCAACTCGACTGTAAAAGCACAAGAACTAAAAGAGGCGCGTACAACAGATTTTTATGTTGTAATCCATAGACAGCCAATGTGTATATCTTTTTATAAACCAAGATTTAAATCCTTAAAGCAAGCCCGATTATAAACAGGAACAATACAGCAAGGACAGACAGTAATGATGCAATCAAGCCAAGAATTGCCAGCGCATTGCGCTTCGGTGTATAGCGCACCGCTAGGATTCCAGCGATAACTCCCAATACAGAAGTTCCAATGATCGTGAAAATAATGCCCGCTATTAATGGATGGCTTCCAAAGCTTTCCCCAACCTCGACTGATTCTTGAAGCGACATCGCTCCACCAGTTGACTCTTTAAAACTTTTGTTCGTGTCTAACATAAGTAAAAATATCGCCCACCCAGTCCAGGCAGTCACGGCTGCCGAGACTGCGATCAAGCGAAAAATCTTTCCGTTATCTGGCTTCGGTGGGGCATGACCAAGTAGTGCGACCGCCCTCCGCGCGAAGGCGACATAGCTTGGGTCTTGCGTCTCCGGCACACGACCAAGCAAGTCCATGACATATTTTACTTCTTCCGACGAAACAGGCTGAAGGCCGTCGGCAATCATCTGAAGACTCGCTTCGTCTCGCGTTCTGCAAGCCAGGACAACACGCAGAAACTCTATATCGCGCATTAGTGTTTTCTGCACATCCATTGTCTGCAATCTCTGGAGCTGTTGATTGGCGACAGGGTACTTGTTGGTCACGACCGCAGAGCGCGTAGCTTTGAGAGCATGTGATAAAACTTGGCTCAATTTTTGGTCTCCAGAAAGTTCTTCACTTTATCGTGAATCTTCTGTGTATATATTCCACGATCTGATGCGTTAAGTGCTTGATCCCACAATCCATTGAATTTTTCAAAGCTACTGATATCACTGCAATAAGTGGTTGCTATTACTTTACTAAACAGATTGAGAGGATTCTCTCCATTTTTCTCAGCATTAGGAGTTTGTATTGAATGTTTTTCTTTCGTATCAAGCTTGTCACAATTGTTAAAAATTTCACTGCACTCTTTCAGAAGATTGCAAACCAAGGTTGATTTTACGAGTGAAATCAATAGGTCTTTTGTCACTTTGCTCTTCCTGCTTAATTTTTCATATTCATCCCAGTTTTTTTCTCCTTCAGTTTTAAGGGATTGAAGATTTTTTTTCTGTCCCAATTTGTTATCCAATAATCCTGTTTCGGCTTTTTTGTAATCGCCATAGCTGCTGTTAAAAAAGGTTTTTAGATTGATTAGTTCTTTTTCTTTTTCCTCCTTCGATTCATTTATTAGTAAACGCTCCTTCCATTTATCTTTAAGCTCCCGCATTTTGTTAGAAGCATTTAAAAGGTTTTTGAGTTCTTTGAGGGCGTCCATTTTGGCTGTCTCCACCTTTTTGAAAAATTGATCGAGATTGTCATAATCCTCTTTTGATAAAAACAGCCAAACGCAGTTGCCTACTTTGGGGGGAGAGTCTGGGCTAGAAATTCCAGCTTTTGTGTAACGGCAGATGTATGTATACGTTTCATTTGGTTCGGTATCTCTGTCTTCATATAAACCAGCCTCGCCGGACGCAGTAAATGTTTTCTCGTTTTTTTTTGTGTCCGTGCGCTCGATCTCAAGAATTGTTCCGTGTTGAAGCTTTTCCCATTCGATTTTCACGACTTCCTCCAAATCCGTGGTGACTTTTACGATCGGGGCTGGGAGTGCCTTTGGGACAGCTAAACCCTTCGCAGGGTTGCTCTCCTCGCTCATGATCTTGTCGCTATTCGCATCTACGACAAATGCTTTTACCTTGTATGTGTATTCCACGCCTGGCGCCACATCTGTGTCAGTCCATTTTAGTTCAGTCTTGGGATCCAATTTTTTCTCTGCACTTCCATTGCTTCGGGTGATTTCGTAGTTATGTGGGATAAGTGACGCTCCCGAAGGCGCGGTCCACTCCAGGCGTACTTCGCCTGGCTTGTCATTTGAAGCTGTCAGACCTTGAGGGGGTTGTATTGGACGCGTGCCTGGAATTTGCGACGGGATGCTGTCCGCATCAGGTGCCTTAGCGACGATGGAATATGTATACAACCTTCCAGGGATAGCAGTGGTGTCGGTGAAATCAAATTCAGGTTTTTTGATCGAGAATTCTTTCTTCTCCAACTTACCGTTTATGTCGGTGTATTCCCGACTCACTGTGTAACTAGTCGCTTGAAGATCCCTTTTCCACGACACTTTGATACCACTCGCGCTTTCCTGCACCGTAAGATTGACGACCTGATCAAGTCTGCGAGTTCCCACCACCGAAGTACTTTCAGTACTCGGTCCGACCGATGTTTCCGCCCGAACCGAGTATGTGTATTTTACCCCATGGGAGCCGTTGTCATCGGTCCATTCTGTAGATGGGATATTAGGGATTTTGATCTTGTCAGTTCCATTCTCTCTGGTGATTGTGTAACTGAGAAAGTTTTCGTCGGCCTTCCAAATGAGTTTTACCTGACCAGTATCTTTATCAATCGATACAGATAAGCCTTCAGGTTTGCTCGGCCTATCTGCAAGTCTGCCCTTGTCGGACGCACTCGGCGAGCTTGCCTTGTCGTTGCAAATGGTTTGGACGGAGTATTCGTATTCGATACCAGGCAATGCTTCTTTGTCCTGGTAGTTGAAGCTTTTAGCATCAGTATCAAATTGTTTTCGTTCTTTCTGGGTCCGTACATTCTGCTTCGTTATGTACTCGATCCGAGTGACTCGGTAGGCGGTCGCTTCCTTGACTTCATTCCAAGTGACATCTATGAACTCGCAGTTTGTCTCGTCCGAGGCCTTGACTTTCGTAGGGCTAGGAATGGCGGTCAGGCTCTTAGTCACAAAGAACACGCCAATTAAAAGAGCCGAGATGGAAACCACTATCAACGCAACCCAGATCGACAGAGTTTTTCGCCCTTTGGGGACAGGTGGATTGCGGCGATTAAGGGAGAATTTTTCCTGGATGTCATCGCCCGTTTTACCGCTAATAGTTTCCTCAGAGTTCGTCAGGGCATCACCAACTTGAATTTTCATCAGCGACGGCAAATGACTGGGATGGGCGAGGTGCTCCGACTCGATCCTGGGGTTGACACACTGCCCCCGACTGATGCCAAAGGCTGGACGGTCGGTACCCTTTTTCCCGTAGGGTGACAGTACTGTGATATCAACCCAGTGGACTGGGCGTAACATTCCTATTCCCCAAGAGAAAGTCAACGCGTCGTCTTTTTCGTCGAGCATCGCTGGCATCTTGAGGACCTCGCTGGCGAAATCAGATTCGATGAGGATGCAGTGAGGCCGCCGAGCCTGCATACTGAACCATGCGTCGAAGATTCGCCAGGACCACTCACTCGGGTGCGGTTGTGGTACGGCAGGCACGGAAAGTTCGATGGACTCGCCTGCTCCGAATTGCGAAGACTCCCAAACTCGGAGATTCTTGACGAGATCCGGCAGTGCGGAGCGAATCGATAAGAATTGATCCGCACGGAAAAGAAGCGTTCTGAATTCGAGAGTCACACGATTTGCAACGTCTGGCTTGCCTTTGAAAACCCGAGTGAGCGCATATCGCCCACTTGCAAGCATGCGCCCGAGCGCAGTTGGATTGCTTAAAAGCCCGTCAAGGAATCCATCGTCCGAGCTCTGACCGAAGCCGAACTGCGAGAGTTCTTCGTTCTCTGAGTTCGTAACACTAAGAGATTTTGAAAGACACTCGTATCCGTTCTTCGATCCAAAAACATGAGTATCGATTTTCATTAAGTCCTGCCTTTCCAAATCCACCAAGCACCTGCAATCAAGGCGAGTGCTAGGAACAAAAAGGACAAACATACAACCCAATAATCTTTGCTCCTACCGATTTTATCTAATTCTATTTCATTTTCTTTCTGAACTGCCTCGATACGTGCCTGCTCAATAGAAATTCTTTTGGCTTCTGCTTTGTCGATATTTTTTATGACACCTTTAAGGCAATCGCGAAGGGGCTCTTCGACATCTTGTAAAGGTGCATCCCAGTCTGGGCGATGCGACCCCAGTGTGCTTTGCACTGTTTGGATTGCGATGCATTTGTACACCTTAGTTCCTCCTTTCTTTGCTGCTTCAACTAGGTTGGGGTAGTGGTGGTTAATGAAATTTACGCGACCTCCTGCCGCTTTTACCTCTTCATTAAATTCGTCGTACTTCGTCAGGACAAGGCTGATCGGGATTGCTTCCCCGCCTGGGGAGGATCGCAACCGCAGAATGGCTTGCGTGAGACCAAAGCCTTGCTCATTTGTCGCTTTCAGATCGGTATCAATCATCACTTTTGGATCGACAAGGAAGATGATCGCTTGGGCTCGATCAATTGAATCGAGCAACTTGATCACTTCCGGATCGGAATTGTCGTCGTCCATGAAAGCCTTTTTAAAGATTTCTCCTGGGTAGTCGGACACGACCATCGAGAACTTTCGAGATTGAAACTCGAGATCGAATGAATGCTGGTCAGTTGCCGTGGTGGATTCAGGCCATTTGCCATCTTTAAGCAACTGCCAGAACCCCACCATCGCCTGATGCGTTACACCAGTGCAAGCTTGCATTCGCAGATCGCTTCCGGATCGCCAGAGTAGGTGATATAAGCGTGCGATATAAACGGTTTTCCCAGATCGAGTTCTGCCCAGCACGACAATGCGGTCTCTGACCTTTTGACCTTCAAAGTGGTTTGGTGTCGCTTGTGGCGGCGCAGGCATCGGTGAGATGGGCAACTCTGTCCCAACATTTTTGCTTGGTGGTGGCGGTGGTACTTCTGAGGCTGGGGGTGGTGATGCTCGCGGTGGCGGGGGCGGGGGCGGGGGCTGGGGCGGGGGTACTTCTGAGGCTGAGGGTGGTGATGCTCGCGGTGGCGGCGGCGGCGGGGGATGTTGCATTGGCGTGTTATTGAGCGATTGTGGCAGAGTAAAATTTTCTGAAGTCTACCCAAACAACTCAATGGACCCCAGTATTGGTTGAGACCAAAGAATACCGAAAATTCTCATTGTATGGAATGCGGCGGATGTCGATCTGCGACAACCTCATCTTATACCGTCACCTACGCGGCCAAGGGCGGCGCATACGGTTTCGTCGCCATCGACCCGACCGACGGCTCGGTGCTCAGCACTACGCCGATCGGCTCGTCGGTCGACGACAACACGCTGCAGATGGTCGGCACGCTGGGGCCGAGCCGGGTGCTGTACCAAGGGACGAAGCGGGGGCTCTTCAGCGTCTCCGCCGCCGATCCGCCGCCGTGCGCGTGCGCCCCGAGCTGCGAAGACATCGATCTCGTGTGCGACCGGGTGATCGACTGCTCCGACCTTGCGGTGCTGCTGACCGAGTGGGGCACCGTCAAGGGCGCGGCCGCGGCCGACCTCAACAACGACGGCGAGGTCAACAGCCTAGACCTCGGCCTGCTGGTGGGGGCGTGGGGGCCCTGCGTCTTCTTGACAGGCACAGGAGAAGGCCGCGCGCGAGTCCACAACAACAGCAGAGCAGGGGTGTGGCGCAAAAGCAAGCGCGGGAGCAAACTCAACTGTGGAAATCATCGAGCATCTCGCGCCGAAGCCGCGGCGCATTCCATCACGATCGTGGCGCGAGCTGATCAAAAGAGTCTGGGAAGTTGACCCGCTGTTATGTCCCAATGTCATCACTAGATTGATAGGAATTCGCTTTTCCAGTGTCGCGGGCGAGTGGTGTCGCTCACACGCGTCCTCGGCAATTGCGCAAGAACTCCCACCGCATTTCGGCGAATGGTCAAGAAGGCTTGACATCGATGCGTTGTCGCGTATACTTGACACCGTGTCGATCTTTTTTGACCAGGCTGCGAACCCGAAAGGAGCACAAATGAGCGCGTCGTTTGAAGAGAAGAGTGTTTGGATCCAACTGGGGGCGATGTCGATCGGCCTC
>SXGT01016390.1_pt1 | contig 20266 bp, 13 predicted proteins | sample 3176221 | NCBI WGS metagenome assembly SXGT01 (sample SAMN11356862, study PRJNA531348) | freshwater metagenome | isolation source: freshwater sample F1-120 | place: China: Fuxian Lake, Yuxi | collected 2017-12-25
CAGGGGGCAAGCAGCCGGGCAAGATTCCCGGAGAAAAACTCCTCGAGCTCATCAAGGCGGATCTGGGTGGCGATGAGGCCGGCGGCGGCATTGCATTCCTCCAGGGACGCCTCTCGGCTCGTACTTCGCTCGAGAATCACCTCAAGCTGTCCAACCTCCTCGCCCAGTTTCGTAAGGCTTCCGGGATCCTGGTCACGGTCGAGTCGCGATTTCTCGACGTTCAGGACAACACCCTGGAAGATATTGGAGTCAACTTTGGAAGCGCCAACGCCAACTTCCTCCCCAATAGCATTCCGGACATCGACGGCTCCGGCACAAGCATCTCGCCTGGGTATGAGTGGGTCGATGACTCCGGCGACAAGAACGTCCGCCTGGCCTCGATCGGCCAGTTGAGCCAGCCACTGGGCACGAAAGTGAATCCCTTCAACCTTTCGGCCTCGGGCGGCGGCATTTACCAGCTCAACGTGCTCAAGGCTGAACGCTATCAGCTCGAAGCAATCCTCTCGGCCGTGGCGAAGGACCAGGAGATCCGCAAGCTGAACTCGCCACGCGTCACAGCGTTCAATGGTCAGGTCGCCCACACGCTCGTCGTGAACCAGGCAGCCTATATCCAGGACCTCGAGGTGAACCAGACGGGTGTCATCCCTGTGATCAATCCTGTCATCGACGTCCTCAACTCGGGCTCGATTCTCGAGGTTCGCCCGACGGTGAGCTACGATCGCAAGTACGTTGTCCTGGAGATTCAGCCGACGCTAGCCGAGAAGCTCACGTCCGAGGTCGCAAACCTCCAGCTCTCAGGCAACTTCACGCAGGTTCCGATCGAGCTGCCTGTCCTTTCGGTCACGAAGATCAAGACGACGGTCACCGTGCCTGACGGTGGAACGGTGCTCGTGGGTGGCCTCAAGCGTGAGATATCCAACAACACCAAGGTTGGTATTCCGGGCCTGCTTGACATCCCGATCCTCAACCTGATCCTTGGCAGAAAGGGGTCTTCGAACCTCCGTTCGAATCTCTTCGTTCTCATCAACGCGAAGATCACGATCATTCAAGAGGAGGAGGCCCGTCTCTTCGGGACTTGATCCCGAACCGCGAGTTCATCGAGGATGGCCAGAAGGCATTGGGAATGAATCGATGGTCTGTATTGCTCGGGGGGCTCACCGCTGCGTTGCTTTGGACGCGAGAGGGGGCTGCTCTGTCCCCAGAGGACCAGGCCTTCGCTACCTACCTGATCAAGGAGCTCAAGTACCACGACACGGCGGAGAAGTGGTTCCGTTTTCTCGAGAAGCAGAGCCGTCTCGAGCAGCGTGACCAGGCGGACATCGCCCGGTGGAGGATTGATGTCCTCCAGATGCAGGGGAAGAAGGCCGAAGTCGAGAAAGCAATTGCGGAGTTCAAACGCAGGTTTCCTGCCGATCCGCGCGCCTCGATCGGGAACCTTGATGTGATCAGCCAGAACTTGAGCGATGTGCTCGCCAAGCTGGACAAGGCGGCTGCCGAAGTGGAGGGTACCAAGGCTCAAAAGCTCAGAGCCGACGCGGCCAGGGTCTTTACCGAACAGGTCGCAGGCCCGGCCGACGTTCTGTGCAACGACTTGAACGAAAAGATCAGGAAACTCAAGCCGGAGGACAAGGCCCACGGAGTCGCGGTAAAATCTCGCGATCAGGCCGAGCTTTCTCGTATCAAGGCCTATTTCCTCTACTCGAAGAAGCTGCTGCCGGAGGCCCCGGAGCGTCAGAAGCTTCTGAAGAAGGGCCTATTCCTCGCCGAGGCGTTCGTGGAAGAACGGGGCGAGTACCCTGTCATGGTCTACGAGGCGCAGCTTCAGCGGGGCAATATCTTCTTTGAGTTGCAAGATTATGCCGGGGCCGAGGACGCCTTCTCGATTCTTTACTCGATCGAGCCGCCCTTTGATCCCCCCTACACCAAGCTGCTCGTGAGTGCGATCAAGGGAATACGTCTGCAGGCGATCCTGTACGGGTCCCGCTGCGCCATTGCGGCGGGCGAATCCGAAAAAGCACGCAAGTCCATCGAGGAGAGCTTGCTCAAACCGACGAAGGATGTCTTCGATCTCTCGAAGTCGGAGAGTGACCTTGAGTTGAGGAAGTACGCAATACTTGTCCGGCTCGAGTACGGCGTTGCGTTGGCTGGTTCAGGTCAGGTCTCGCGAGGCCTTGAGCAGATCCAGGGCGTGATCCAGCGGTTTCGGGAAGACCCTTCCCCGCAGGCGCAGGCCTTCGTGATTGACGCACGCAAGGCTTTTGGTCGCGTCATTACGATGGGCAAGGTCCAGCTCCGGGCCCAGGACTACTACGAGGCAGCGCTCGGACTCAAGAGCGAGCTCAGGCTTGACCCGGCGCTCGAGACGTTCCAGGCAGCACTCGACGCCTTGAATCCCCGGGACTTGCAGGAGCGAAAAACTCTCGCGCCCCTCTGCCTGAACGAAATTGGCGAGATCCACTACCGTCAGGGGCACCCGGCCGAGGCAGCACTGGCCTATGCCGAGATTGTCAATTATTTCCCCGATGCCCCGGGAGACCTCGTTGCCAAGGTAGCGCAGAACTACCTGGCGGCGATCTCGAAGGCCGTGGACAGCACGAAGGGCGGATCCGCCCACGCCGGGTTTGCCAGGCTGCGCGAAGAGGCTTCGGCCTTCTACGACAAACGAGGAGAGGGCCTCGGCGGCCTGCAGGCCATCATGGTCGAGGCGCGAAAGCTTGAGGAGCAGAAGAAGTTTGAGGAGGCTCGCAGGCGGTATCTCGACGTCCCCCAGGAGCTCAAGAAACAAGAGGTGCCCTTCTACTGGCGCGCTCAGGCAAGCGCCTGGGCGACTGTTTTTCACCAGTGGGAGAATGCAAGGGACGACGCAAGAACGCAGCTCGCGAGCGAGGTTGCCGAGATGGTGAAAGCTCTTGAGAAGATTGTGCCCAGGGCCCTCGAGAAGGAGGACCTCCCGGGCGCTGCGCTTGCCGCCCTCACTCTGGGCCAGCTTCACTACCTCCGCGAGGAGTTCGACAAGGCTGTGGAGGCGTTGAAGCCGTTTGGGACGGAGCTTGAGTCCGAGACCTACTACCGGTGCCCTGGCCTCGGTTACCTCGTCCTCTCCCTGGTGCGCATGAGCGACTGCAACAACGCCAGAGAGAACTTCCTCAAGCTTGAGGAGTACTGCAAGGTCGAGATGGTTGTCGCGATCACCTCCCAGCAGCTCGCTGACTGCTTTGAAGCGGTCGGGGATGCAAAGCAAGCTGCGTTTTTCGCGCAGGTGCACATCGAGCACCCGGCCGCGGTCGCGGACCTCTCGAGAATGGAGTCCCTCATGGAGACGGCCCGCCGACTCATCGAGGGCGGCAAGAGCCAGGAGGCTGAAAAGTACATTGGCCTGGCGAAAAAACTTGGCAAGGCGGGCGACCAGGAGCTCGATCGGCAGCTCTTGATTCTTGACGCCAAGACGCTCATGAGCTCGGGGAAAGTGGACGAGGCGATTGCCCGCTTTGAGGAGTACACCCAAAAATTCGGAAATGAAGGCAAGAATTACGAGGACCCCTACGTCTGGCAGAGCCTGGCGGAAGCCCACGTGACGCGCTCGGAGAAGGGCGCGAAGCTCAAGGAGATCGAGGCGGCCGAGAAGGCCTACTCAGCCGCATGTGCGCTCATGCAGCAGCGCAAGTTGGCTGCGCCGAAGGACGCGAAGATAGAGCAAGCGTTCTGGCATTGGCTGTTCCGCTATTTGAAAATCAAGAAGGTCCTGGGCGATGCAGGGGACGCCAATCGACTCTCCGACATTATTCTCTTTGTCGAGGACCAAAAGCATACCGACATGGGTGGGCTGAAGGAGGAGTTCCTGAAGCTCGCCCGGGAAGCAGAATCCAGGAGTGCGGGGAGCGGGAGAAGCTCACCATGAGACATTTCCTGAATCTGAGAATGACTGGGTTCCACTCAGCGCTGGGCGCCGCCATGGTCTTTAGCCTCGCCCTGGAGCCTGTGGCGCGCGCAGATTCCATTGAGCTCTTGAATGGACAGCGCCACGACAATGTGCAGATTCTTTCTGCCAAGTGGGACCTTGTTCGGTACAGGCTTGCGAACGCCCCGCAGGCGCAGAGCGTCCCTGGCGAACGTGTACTGGCCATTGTCCGGGAGTCGACGCTTCTTCAGGGGCCCCGTATGGCCCTGGAATCCGGCCGCGCAGCGAAGGCGCTCAACGATCTGGAGAGCATCGTGGCGGCTCCGGGCAAGGAAGACGACTGGCAGAAGGGCGAGGCGATGTTTCTGCTCGCCCGGGCGCAACGAGTCGCCGGGCAGTCGAAAGTGGCCATAACCGCTTACAAGGACTACCTTGAGAAGTTCAAGGCTGCGAAGGATTGGTTCCTGCCGCGTGCGACCTACGAGCTCGGAGAGACGCAGCTCGGTGCCAGTCTGCCGGGCACGGCGGAGATCACCTTCAAGGAGCTCGCGGCCTATGGTGGGCAGTGGACGCTGCGCTCGAAGCTCGGCGAGGCCATGGCGGCGCTGGCCGCGAAGGGTGCCGCCGAGGCGATGAAGATCCGCGGTCTCTGCGACGAGGTCGTGAAGAGCCGTGATGCTCCCCCGGAGCTCAGGAATGAGGCCCTTGTCATCCGGGCCAGGGTGCTTCTTCTCCAGAAGAACCCGAAGCAAGCGATCGAGGAGCTGACGAATAATTTTTTTTCCGTCACGAAAAGCGATCTCACCTACTCCGCCGAACGTGCCAAGGCGACCCTCCTCATGGGCAAAGCTTTCCTGCTTCAGGAGGGCAAGGAGAGCCAGGACTGGGCGGAGATCTGGTTTCTTCGGGTCGCGTCGCTCTACCGCTCTCACTCGGCCCTTTACGCGGAAGCCTGCGATCAGCTTTCGGCGCTGTATCAAAAGGCCGGCAACTCGAAGAGAGCCGACGAATGGAAGGCCCGCAAGGATCAGGCCCGCACGGTTGCCCCGGCGCACGCGCCGGCTCCGTCCTCTGCGACCCCGACAACCCCGGCGGCGCCACAGCCAACCTCGAAGAAGGCATCACCGCCCGCCACTGCGCAAGGTGGCGGGTCGAAGGGCAGCCAGTGAAATCCGCATGAAACTGAAACGCGCAAACACAGGACCAGGAACGTGCAAAGGAGTTTCGGAAATGCTTTTTCGAGTCGGTTCGATGAGAGTCCCGGGCCCGTGGGCCGGGTTGAGAGCTCGAGTCGCAGCTCTCTTGAGTTTGATAGTGGTGGCAGGATTCATCTTTCTGGTGCCCGTTTCGGTGGTGGATGCCCAGAGTGCGGCGCCCAACGCGCAGAAAAAGCAAAAGACACTGATCGACTACGTGAAGGACGGCGGAGGGATTGGCCACACGATCATCCTCTGCTCGATCATCGGCGTGTCGCTCAGCATCACCTACGCGTTCCAGATCCGCAGGGACGTCCTTGTTCCACCAGAGGTGCTGGGACAGCTCGAGCAGCTCTTCGAGGAGGAGTCCTACGAGGAAGCCTTCCAGGTCTGCGAGGCGAACCCTTGCTTCCTGAGCTCTGTGGTGGCGGCCGGCCTCTCCAAGCTCGACGAGGGCTATGACGCCATGCAGGCCGCCATTGCGGAGACGGGAGACGCCGAGACGACGAAGATGAATATCAAGATCAGCTACATTTCGTTGATTGCTGCCGTCGCTCCCATGCTCGGCCTCTTCGGTACTGTGTCCGGAATGATTAGTACCTTCGACACGATCGCAGGCGCCGAGGTGCAGCCGAAGCCGTCCGACCTGGCCGGTGGTATCTCCGAGGCCCTTGTGACGACTTATGAGGGCCTCGTGGTGGCGATCCCCATGATTGTGCTCTTTAACGTCTTTCGAAACCGAATCACTGGAGTGCTCCTGGAGATCTCCGGGATCATGGAAGACCTGATGGGTCGTTTCAAGACACCCACTCAGGCGTCCTGATCGAACGAATTCTCGATTCGGGGTCGCGGAAAGAGAGCTCAAGTCAAATGAAGATGACGAAATCCAGCGAGGGAGACAACTTTGAGTCCAAGATGGACATGACTCCGCTCATCGACATCATTTTCCAGCTCATCCTCTTCCTTGTGCTCACGAGCCAGATCACGATTCAGTTGGAGGACGTGGACCTTCCCTTCGCTCTTGAGGGGAAGGAGAGTAAGCCGGGAGAGGGCGAGGTCCCGCCCCTCCTCGTCAATGTCGTGCGGGACTCCACGCCGGAGAAGAAAGGGGAGCGGTCAGCGCGCATTGTCTACGAGGGCAATCCAGTGGATGGTAAGCAGCTGGCCAACGAGCTTCGCAAGGAAGCTGCCCGCGATGCCAACCCACGCCCCCGCGGCCGCGGGCGTGGCTACGAGCCGGGGCCGGGCGGTAAGCAACTCTCGAAGCTTGCGGTGCTCCTGCGAGCCGACAAGGGTGTCAATGCCCAGTATCTTCGTACGGTCTTCGAGGCGTGCATGGAAGCAGGGATCTGGAGGCTCAAGTTTTCGGTCGTGCAGCCGGACTGAAGAGAAACCCCATGAGACTTGCCAAGAAAAAAGCTTCCAACGAAGAGATCGCCGGGGACATGACCCCGATGATCGATGTTATTTTTCAGCTCGTCCTGTTTTTTGTCTTCTCGATGAAGTTCATTGCCTTTGAGGGGCAGATCCAGTCCTTTCTCCCGAAGGACCGAGGTCAGGGGCCGGGCCAGGTCGTTGATCCCATAACGGCCACGATCTTTCTCGGCTGGGAGGAGCAGAATGGGGGCAAGGTGGTGGCCCGGACGGACAAATACTATGCTCCGGACGGCACGGTCCAGGAGAACTACCAATTTCCCGACGAGCCTGGAGTGCGGGTTGAGCAGGCTGCCGATGGCACGAGTCGTGCTTGGACCGAGACGAAGATGCAGGGCCCGACTCGCCAGCACACGGTCACGTATGACTATGCCGTCCCGCAGTGGGCTCAGGTCGAGGAGTACCTCGCGACCCGGAAGAACATGTACGACACGAAGAAGCAAGGAATGGGCGACGGCTTGCCCGTCACGGTGAACGTTCATAACTTGGTCCCGTGCCAGGCAGTCGTCAATGTTCTGGACATTTGCACTCGACTCAAGATTACCAATTTTGCACTCAACATGACGGAGATTGAGCAGTGATGGGCCCTTGCGCCCGGCTCGGCTTTTGCCCCGTAAAAGGAGAAACGTTCATGCAGCGGCACCACTTCAAATTCCAGAGCCTCAGTCTTGCGCTCTTGCTATCGCTTGGCTGCTTGAGCGGTCCAGATTCGCCCGAGTCGATCCGCGAGCGTAGAGCGAGGCAAGAGTCAAGCAAGTCCGAAGATGGCACTGCTCCAGAAAGCGACCAGCTCCTGGCCGAAAGTGACATGGCTGACGAGCAGGGCGAGGCACCCATGGAGGACCTCGGTTCCGCCGACGGCGCTGCTGCGCAAGAGCCTCGCGGCGAGCAGACGTCCTCGAAGAAGGCCAAAGCCGCGGCTGCCCAGGACTCTCTCAAGGAGGAGCTCGCCGGTGAGGAGCGAGGAGGTTCCCGGGAGGTGGAGCTTCTCAAGGAGCTCCGCAAGGACAGGTCCCTCAAACTCCAGCGTGCCGAGTACCACGTCAAGAAGGGCGACGAGCTCTTCTCTCAGGGTCGCAACGAGGAGGCCGTGATCGAATACCAGTCCGCAGTGGATCTCGACCCGCTCAACGATGACGCGCGGGTCAAGCTCAACCGCGCCAAGATCCTCCTCGGCGACCGCGGAGGGGAGATCGGGACCATCGCAACTGAGCTCATCGAGGCTCAAAGAGCCAGGACTGAGCAGCAGCTTTCGGAGATTCGTCGCAGGATTGACGATGGCGAAGCTGCCCTGAAGGACAAGGAGCCGGAGAAGGCGGAGCGGAGCTTCTCGCAGGCCGTCGACATGATCCATGTACAGCCTGAAATTGACGCAGCGCTCCGTCAGAGGGCGACCGACGGCCTTCGACGGGCGAAGGACGATCGGCTCGCCCTCAAGAAGGCCCGCGAGGACGAGATTGCGAAACAAACTGAGCAGATTGCTTTGAAGGAGCTGAACCAGTCGAACGCGGTCAAGAGTGCGCAGGTGCAGGAACTACTCCGCAAGGCGGCCGAGTTCATGCGCCAGCACGACTATGAAAAGGTGGTCGAAGCTTGCGAGCGCGTCCAGCGGATCGATCCGGATAACCGGGTTGCCAAGTTCTGGCTGCACGACGCTCAGGACCAGATCGTGCAGGAGCGCCGGATGAGGCTCATCAAGAACCGGTTTGAAAATACTGGCTTGACGGCCGAGGACTTCACCAAGGCCCTCGTTTCGCAGGACAAGCCCTTCGAGTTCCCCGATGAGCCCGACTGGGTGCGCATCCAGGGTCGCGCGAAGACTCAAGGCATGCTTGACGTTAGCGATCCCGAGCCGATCCGTCGCATCAAGAATGCCATGAATGTCATTGTCGACTTCGCCTTCGACAAGACTCCGCTCGGTGACGTCGTGCAGCAGCTCCGGACCGTGACGGGCGCAAAGATCGGGGTTGACCCGGCCGTGGATGAGAGCGGCGTGCTGGTGACTGGAATGTACCAGGGTTTGCCGGCAATCAGCGTCCTGAATCTGGTTCTCGAGAGCGTGGGCCTCAGTTATACGTTCAAGGAAAACATTCTCTTTGTCACGAATCCGGGTCCCAACACCGGAAATGTGGTGTTTGGGATTTACAACGTCTCCGACATCCTGAACAAGATCCGCGAGTTCAGTGGGCCCGAGCTGATCTTGCGTCCGAGTGGTGACACGGGTGAGTCGCCCATCGCATTCACTGCGTCCACTGAGGAAGATGATTCCCAGCTTGACCCGGAGAAGCTCCAGGAGCTAATCAAGTCATCGACCGGCGGTGATTCAGCCTGGGCCGATCCGGTAAAGATCGAGTTTCATGGGGGCCAGTTCCTCGTGAATGCTCCGCGCGAGCTTCACGCGGAGATTCAGACGGTGCTCGAAAACTTGCGCAAGGACTCGGACCTCTTTGTCGTGATCGAGGCCCGGTTCATCGACATCAACGACGACTTTCTCGAAGACATCGGGATCGATTCCCGGGCCCTGGGTCTCGCCAACAACTACGGCACGCCGTATGGGAACGTCGTGAATGACGGACGAACGGGCGGTCAAGACCTCGGCTTTGTGAAGCAAGGCAGTCCGGTTCGTGACGTGACCCTCATCATGGGTCAGGACCGATGGGCTGGCCGGGTTCGCCACATCATCGACGGTTTTACCGGGACAATTCGAGGCGAACGTCTCACGGGGGGCCAGGGAATCAGCGGCTTGACTTTGCAGTCGACCTTCCTTGAGCCCTTCCAGCTCAACACCATTCTGAGGGCCGTGCAGGAGAAGTTGAACGTTCGACAGCTTACTGCACCTGTCGTGACCGCCCACAATGGTCAGCGGGTGTTTGTGTCGGTGATCACCCAGCGGGCCTATATTGCTGACTACAATCTTGTCTCTGGCGGTACAGGCTTCGCGATCATCGAAGTCGCTGACCCTGAAGTGCAGACCTTTCAGGAGGGCGTGATCCTTGACGTCGATCCGGTCATTTCACACGACAAGAGGTACGTAACGCTCGATGTGCGACCGACGCTCGCGACCCTGATTGGCGGAGTCATCTCGACGATCCTGATCTCTCTCGGTAGCTTTACGAACGTGGCCAACCAGGTGCCGATCGGCGTACCAGAGATTTCCCTCCAGCAGTCCTTTACTTCCGTTACCGTACCGAACGGGGGCACTGTGCTGCTGGGCGGATTCAAGAGCTTGAACGAGACGAAGCTGACCTCCTATCTACCGATCCTCGGCAAGATTCCCATAATCGGAAACCTTTTCCGGAGGAAGTCCCAAATCGCCGAGAGGCGGAGCCTGGTGATTCTGCTCACCGCTCGTATTGTGGACCTGCGCGAGTCGGAGTCGAGGCAGTTCAACGCCGAATAGCGAGCGAACCCAGAGCATGGCGTGGCCCTGGGAGGCTCCACGATGTGGGGTCTCCCGGGGCGGTTATCCTGCGCGCGGCCATGGTGGGGACATCCTGGCCAGCGCTCACCCACCATCGGCGCCGGAGGCTGCCGGGCGCCTATCGAGCGCCAAGGATGGGGGAGGAGTATTGGGGGGCTCTCCAGAATTCCCGTCGCTCTTCCGATATACTTTCCAGGCCCAAACGTCCGGACGACCCTGGAACGTGCATACACCATGTCCACTCCGCTCAAAGGAATTTTTTTCGACGTCGACGACACGCTGTACTCGACGAGCGAGTTCTCCGAGTTGGCGCGGTCGCAGGCGCTTGACTCCATGATCGCAGCGGGGCTCGCGGTCGACAAGAGCGTCCTCCAGGAGGAACTGGAAGAAGTCATCGCCGAGTTTACCTCGAACTACGAACACCACTTTGACAAGCTCCTGCTCCGGATCCCGAAGCGTTTCTACCGCGGCATTAATTCCGCGATCATTGTGGCAGCGGGAGTTATTGCTTACCACGAGACCAAGATCCGCCGTCTGGCGCCGTACGAGGACGCAATCGAAGTGCTCCGGCTGCTCTCGAAATCGAATCTCATCCTCGGTGTCGTGACGGAAGGTCTCGAGGTCAAGCAGGCGGAGAAACTGGTCCGAATGCGGATCAACCAGTACCTCTCGGCCAACGCGATCTTTATCTCGAACCAGATCGGGATCTCGAAGCCAAACCCCAAGATCTATCAGAGAGTTTGCAGCGACCTGAATCTGAAGCCAGCCGAGACCATGTACGTGGGGGACAACCCACTCCACGACGTCGACCCTCCCAATCAGATAGGCATGATCACGGTGCGGATGCGCCGGGGCGGCAAGTACTACAACACCGAGGGCAAGACAACCCCCGCGCGGGAAGTGCAGAACTTTTGGGATCTCCTCGACTACCTGCGGCAAGAGTTCGGAATCCAGGTGTGAATCGTGCGCGAGATCGAAGGCGAAGAGCGGAATGCGACTCGAAAAGAGGCCCGGCCCCCCATCAGCGTTGTCGTGCCCGTCCTGAACGAGGAGCCGAGTCTCGGGGAGCTTCACACCAGATTGTCGCAGTCGCTTCCGAGGGACGCCGAGATCATCTTCGTCGATGACGGCAGTACCGATGGCACGCCGGCAGTTCTTGCCAAGTTGGCGCGGCGAGACGCTCGCATTCGAGTCATCCGCTTCCGACGTAATTTTGGGAAGTCCATGGCGCTCCTGACGGGCTTCCGGCGGGCTCGCGGGGCGATCGTGGCGACGATCGACGGCGACTTGCAGGAGGACCCGGCCGAGATTCTGAAGCTCGCCGACAAGCTTGCAGAGCGCTTTGACCTGGCTTGCGGCTGGCGAAAGGTGCGTCAAGACTCCGCCCGGAAAGTTCTGGGCTCCTGGCTCTTCAATTGCGTCGTCAGTTGGCTCTCGGGGGTGCGTTTCCGGGACATCAACTGCGGGTTGAAGGTCATGCGTCGAGAGGTGGCGGAGGAATTGCTCCTGGGAGGTGGGTTTCACCGCTTTATTCCCCTTCTGGCCCACTGGAAGGGGTTTCGCGTGACCGAGGAGGAGGTGGCGCACCGGCCTCGCAAGCATGGGACATCCAGGTACGGCTGTGACCGAATTCTTCAAGGCCTTCTGGACCTATTGGTGATCCTCTTTCTTGTGCGGCAGGAGGGTCGCCCCAACCGCCTCTTTGTCGGCGCCGGGGTCGCGCTGGGGGCGGTAGGAAGCACGGTCTCTGCCTACATCGCCTACCTCAGAATCGTTCACGGCACGATCGAGAGCCGCTTTCCACTTCTGGCCCTGGGGCTTGTCCTCATGGTGGTGGGGGTGCAGCTCTTTTCGCTGGGACTCTTCGGCGAGTTGCTGGCCTATCAGTTCCGCTCCCGTAGGCCTTTCGAGCCGGCACTCTGGGAAATAGATAGTCGCTCCGAGATGCTGGATGGTGGCTCCGGTCACCCGCCGGTGCTAGACTCGAGCCGTGGCGGTGGTGTGTCGACGTGAGAGTCGTGGTGCTTACCGCTGCCTATCCTTCGAGCACCGAGCCGGAGCGAGCCGTGTTCGTGGAGACGCTCACCCGGGCTCTTGCAAGCTCCGGTGGCGCCGAGGCGATCGAGCCCTCTGTCGTGACGCCCCGCGTCCACAAGAACGACGCGGCCCGAGAGGTTCGTCATGGAGTGAAAGTGCAGCGATTCATGTATCCGTCGGGAGGCCGACGGCTCAAGGAGGTCGCGAGGCCTTCCATGGCGGCACTGGCCGCGTATGTTGCCTCGGGCACCGCGGCGCTTCTGAAGGAGACTCACCTCCGAGCCGCCCATGTTGTCCTTTGTCACTGGGCCCTGCCGTGCGGACCGATCGCCGCCACTGCTTCGATAGTGCTGCGCGTTCCTTTTCTTGTCATTGCTCACGGCTCCGACATTAGCCGGCATGCCAGGGCCGGCCCCATGGCTTGGGCCGCTCGTTGGGCGCTATCGAAGGCTCGTTGTGTCGCTGCCGTCAGCGCCGACCTCCGCCGCAAGATTGAGCACCTTGGCCTCTTGCCGTCGGGCACTGGCGCTTCCGTGCGAGTTGTCCCCATGGGGGTCGACTCGAGCCTCTTTCTGCCGTCGTTGAGCTGGCTGCGTGACCGTCTGGACGCTCGAGCACGACTTGGAATCAAGAGAGACGCCGCGCTCCTCCTCTTCGTGGGAGATCTTGCCCCGGAGAAGGGGGTGCTTGATTTGCTGGAAGCGCTCGGCCTCCTGCGTCTCAGGGGCTTCGAGGTCGAGACCGCACTGGCAGGTTCCGGAATGCTCAAGCCCCTCCTCGAGAAGAAAGCTTCCGAGTCAAGGCTGCGTGTCCTGGGCCGTGTCTCCCAGGCCGATCTTGTGACCTGGCACCGAGCTGCTGACTTGCTCGTTCTGCCATCTCATTCGGAAGGCGCGCCGGTCGCTGTGATGGAGGCACTGGCCTCGGGACTTCCCGTCGTTGCGACTCGAGTCGGCGGGTTGAGCGAGTTGGTGCTTGACGGAGTGACGGGCTGGCTTGTCCCGTCGAGGGATCCCGCTTCGCTCTCCCGTGAGATCGAGCGATTGCTCGGCGATCCAGGACTTCTGGCGGGCGCAAGGCGGACCCTCGCGGAGTCGCCGTGTGATTTTGGTGTGGAGCGGCGCGCCAGGGAATACCGGGCTCTCCTCGAGGAGGTTGTGCATGGCGCTTGACCCGAAGAAGTACTACGACAAGTACTGGGTGATGGGTGGCAGGGCGCGCAGAGAAGCGCGCAGCCGTGAGCGGGCTCTATTGACGCTGGACTTGCTTCGATCGGGGGGCGTGCGCAACGGCCGACTTCTCGACGTGGGATGCGGGCCCGGCTGGGCGCTCGAGGTCTTCAAGGCCGCGGGATATGAGACTGTTGGTGTCGATGCCTCGAGCGTCGCGCTCGAGGATGCGAGGTCGAGAGGGCTCGACGTGCGTGGTCTGGATCTTGAGCGAGACGATCCTGCCCTGGCGCTCGGGCCCGAGGCCCGCTTCAGTGCGGTCGTCTCCCTGGAGGTGCTGGAGCATCTCGTTCACCCGCTGGGGTTGCTTCAGAAGCTTCGCGGTCTTCTGGCCCAGGGTGGGCTCCTCGTGGTGTCGCTTCCGAACGAAATCACGCTGCCCGCACGGCTGCGCGTGCTCATCGGGAAATTACCCTTTGGAGGGCATGACGATCCGCACCTGCGCCACTTCGACCGGGCAAGGGCCCTGGCGCTCTTCGACTCGGCCAGGCTTCGAGTGACCGGGGAGCGCCGGGTCAGTCTTTTCCCGGTCCAATGGCAGACTCTACGTGCCTTGACGCGGCCGCTCCTTCGGCTCTGTCCAGGCGCCCTGGCTCTTGCCACTGTTTTTCTCCTCGAGGTCAGGGAGCCGCAAGAAACAGATGCGAAGTGAATGGACGAATCCGGGCCGTGGACTGTGGTGGACACGAATCCTTCTGCCGGCATTCATCGCCCTGGTGGCCATCGTGCCTTACCTGGGAGTGCTCGATTCTCCCTTCGTGTTCGACGACGAAAAGCTAGTCAAGGAGAACCAGTTCATCCGGCAAGGGTGGGGCGACTGGGCCCACATCGCGGCGACGTTTGACATCACCAGCCGGAAGTGGGACGAGGATGAGCTGCGGCTCAATTACCGGCCGCTCAGGTTCTTGAGCTACCGCATCGATAACACCATCTCGGAGGCCATCTTCGGGCCGACCCCGGAGTCGGGTCCGCCCGTCTTCGCCTTTCACCTCTCGAACATTCTCCTTCACGCCGCCAACTCCCTTCTTGTCCTGGTGATGGCTCGAAGGCTCGGGCGCTGGATTTACGGTGATTCTGGCCCTGACCCAGATGGTGCCTTCTCCGCGTTCTTCGCTGTCTCCACCGCGCTCCTGTTCGCTCTTCATCCGATTCAAACGGAGGCGGTGACCTATGTTTCAGGCCGGCGAGATGTGCTTTCGGCGTTCTTCTTCCTCTCGGCGATGGTGATCTACATGGGGAGCCCTTGCGGCAAGGCTCCAGGGTGGATGAGTGTGATCTCGGTCCCCGTTCTCTGTGCCCTCGGACTCCTCACGAAGGAGTCGGTCGCGACTCTTCCGGGCGCCATGATCTTGATCGACCTCGTGCGCAGATCCCGCTGGGGTGTGCGGCGTGCCTTGCAGCTGGCTCTCTGCCTTGCTCTGGCCGGGCTCTCTGTCTGGATCACGCTCACAAACCCTCGCCTGGTATCCTTCAGTGATTTCGGTGCGCCCCTCAACACAGCGCTGACCGCGTGCCGCTATGTCGTTCGCTACCTCGCGCTCACCATCTTCCCGGTACGGCAGAGCATCGACTACTCCTTTGACGCCATTCAACCATCGACAGGTCTCTTTTCGCCGCAGAGTACGCTGCCGGAGGCGCTTTTCGTGGCGGGCCTTGTGGTCACGGCGTGCTGGGGGCTTCCGCGAATCCGGCGCCGAAGTGAGGTCTCCCCGTTCCGAAAGCTGTGGCCACTGGGTGTCTTTTGGTTCCTGGGCACACTTCTTCCTGTGCTCCAGTTCATTCCCATTGCCGAGAAGTTTGCCGAGCGCTTCGCCTACCTGCCTGCGCTCGGCATCTTCCTGCTCCTTGCATCAGTCGCTGTGCGGCTCTTCCAGAAGGAGGCGATGCTGGCGATTGGGGCCCTCGCGCTCGTGGGAGTTGCCATGCTCGCGGCGACCGTGCGAAGGAATGGCGACTGGGAGACGCCGCTTTCGCTCTGGACGTCCGCCGTGGACGCGCAACCGAGGGCCGCGAGGGCGCATCTTGGCCGAGCCAATGCACTCAAGGAGGCCGGGCGCCACAGGGAAGCCGTCGAGGAGTACTCGCTTGCGCTCGCGATTTTCGAGGAAAAGCCTGACGTGCCGCTTCACCATGGATTTATCCTGCACGCGCTTACCTTCCGGGGAAGCATCACAGGGCTGCTCAGTGAGCAGGATCCTGCTCTCCTTGAGGAGGCAATCAGCGATTATCGCCGTGTGCTTGGGCTGAAGGATGTGGACCAGGTCGAGATTGAGTCGTCGCCGAAGCATGTTGTGCTCCACTTCGATCTGGGCGGCCTCCTCCTCAGAAAGGGCGACCGCCCCGCGGCACGCAAGGAATACGAGCGCGTGATCGAAATTGTGCCCGGTTCCCCTCTGGCCGGGGCCGCGCACTACTACCTGGCGACAATCTTCGTGGCCTCTGGCGACCTCGAGGCCGGCAGCGCGTCGTTCCGCAAGGCGCTGGATGCGATCCCGAAGGGGGACCCTTCTCGCCTGCGGGTCGTACTCGAGTTTGCGGACCACCTCATCGAGCGAAAGTCCCTCGATGAGGCCTACAAGTTGGTCAGCGAGGCGATTGCAAGTGGTGCGACGGGAAAACTGAGGCTCCACCTTCTCATGCGCGAAGCGAAGGTGCTTGACAGAAAAGGCGATCTGAAGGGTTGCATCGCCACGCTGGAGCGCATCCTTGCCGAGGATTCGACATATGGGCCCGCGTTGCTCACCCTGGGGCGCATCGAGGCCTCCGAGTCAAAGTACGACAAGGCCGAGGGGCGCTATCAGGCCTTGCTCAAGCTCGAGCCCTCGAATGCAGAGGCGCTGGAGGGGCTTCAAAGTGTTCGCCTCCTTCGCAGGATCGCAGAAGGGAACCTCGGGTCGAAGGGTACGGGCGACGACCCCAGGCCGCTCCTGGAGGCGATGGAGAGAAAAGGGCTAGAAATGATGGCGAAGGGGGAGATTCTCGCTGCGCGCGATACGTTCTCGAAGCTCCTCATCAGGGCGACCGAGGCGAAGAAACTTGACTTCCAGACGCTCTGCCTACGAGCTCTGGCGAAGTTGGAGGAGACTCTCGGGAACCACAGGACGGCCGAAGCGCACCTCAAGACGGCGCTCGAGCTCGATCCCCGGGATGCCAGGGCGTTGCGCCAGCTTGGCGATCTTGTATTGCGGAGGTTCGACGACCGCGCTGCTGCGCGGCGTTACTACGAGCAGTGCGTGGAGGCCCGGCCCGGTGGGGAGCTGGCTGATCCACTCGTGTACATGAACTTGGCCGAGCTCATCGGCGCCTCGGATCCGAGCCTCGCCCTGAGCCATCTCGAGCGCGCCAGGAAGTCGGGCTACGCCGAGCCCGCTCTTGATCGAGCCTTCGGCTATCGACATGCGGACGCTGGGCACTGGAAGGAGTCGCTCGATGCCTTCAATCGCTATTTTGAGCGTACGCCGGTCTTCCAGGAAGGCGGTGGTGTCGATCGGGCCCGAGAGGCGGCGAAGGACTTCGTGCGCGACCGAGTCGTTCCGCAGGTGGGGGAGTGAGGGGTTTCCATGACGAGTGATGCGAGGAGATTTGCGCTACTGCTCCCGCTCGTCGTGTTGTCGGGAGCGGCAGCGCTGGCTGTCGAGGTGGTCGTCTCGAGGATGCTGGCACGGACCATCGGATCCACCTCCTGGGGTGTTGCCTTGACGCTCTCGGGCTTCCTGGGCGGCATGGGGCTTGGAGCGTGGATTGGCGAGTGGTGGCTTGAGCGGTCGGTACTTCGGGGGAAGGGGCCTCTCGCCAAGCCGCTCCTGGCCTACGCAGCCTGTGAGATCGTGGCGCTCGTCCTCAGCGTGGTCTTTGTGACTGGATCGAAGGTGATCGGGCTGATACTGACCCTACCGGGAGGAGAGGGGTTGCTCCTCGCCGCTGTGGTAACTTTGTCCATCCCGTGGGGAGCTTCATTCCCGTGCATCGTGCGTGCGGCGGGTGAAGTCAGAGACGCTGCCGTGCGGCTACGCCTTGTCTACGGTTTTAACGCGGTGGGGGGAGCACTTGGAGCCCTGGCCGCGGGCCTCGTCGTGATTCCAACCCGGGGCGAGTGGGGAGTTTTGCTTCAAGCGGCCGTACTTGAGATCACGGCCGCTTGCGGTGCAGTTGCCCTGGACCGTGCAGCCCGGGGCCGCGCGGTTTCCTCTGATGAGCCTGGCAGCGAGGCGGGATCCAGCTGGGCGAAGGCGAAGTCGCGCCCCTCCTCGAGCCTGGTGGCCTTTGTCTTCGCATGCGGTCTCGTAGTTCTCTACTGGGAGGCCCTCTGGACAAGGATCCTCACGCTCACGGTCGGCTCGACGGTCTACGCGTTCAGCCTGATCTCGGCCTCGGTCCTTGCGGGGATTGGGCTCGGGAGCCTCGCATGGAGCGGTGAGTGGTTCCGGAGGCACGCCGGTTGGGCGCTGTCGCTCCTTTCGGCAGCAGTGGCAGGGGGACTATTCTTCGCAGTTCCCTACCTGCCCGACGCCTACCTCGCCGCAGTGCGTGTCGGGGGCTTGTCGCCGATTCTCGCCGGATCTCTGGGCGCTGGCTGCGTCGTCTTCGGGCCCAACTTCCTTCTTGGCAGCCTCTTCCCCTGGGGCACCTCCCGTGTGGTGGGCAGGAGCGGCAGGCTCTACGCGGTCAACGCCCTCGGGTGCGTCGCCGGAGCGTTGATGGGGGGGCCCCTGGGAGCGCAGTGTCTGGGGCTCCAGACGGCTTATGCCGTCGGCGTCCTGGCGCTCGTACTGCTCTCCTTCCTCGGCCTGTGCGCTTCGGGGGCCAGGAGCCGGCGTATTCTTGTGCCCTGGAGCCTGCTGGTGGTTGTCCTGGTGACGGTGCTGAGCGCGGCCGGCGGTATTCTGGGATTCTCCTGGGATTGGCGACGTGTTCTCTCTGGCGTCTACCAGTGGTCGCCAGCGGATCTTGCCAGTTTGCCGCTCGAGGAGAGCATCGCGTCTCGTGAGATTCTGCACCTGGTGAAAGGGCGTGAAACGATTGTCTCTGCGGAGCGTGAGTGTGACGCGAACACGATCTACCTCCGTGGAAACGGAAAGGTGGAGGGTGGCATACCGCTCGACTCTTCAAGACGAAGCCTTGCGGACCTTCCCACCCAGATTCTGCTGGGGGATCTGCCCTGCGCATGCCTTCAGTCCCGGTCCAACCAGAGAGTGCTCCAGATCGGGCTGGGAAGCGGCGTGACCCTGGGGGCCCTGTGGAATCATGGGCGCTGCTTTTCCGCCGATCGGATTGATCTCATCGAGATCGAGCCGGGCTTTCTCGAAGCGCTGTTTGCCGTGCGAGGTGTCGGTGGGGCTGCGGATCTTGTCCCCTACGAAATCCTTGGGGGGGGCGACGGGCCACGACCCGGGCTTCATTTCGGAGACGCACGCCGCCTCATCTCGCTCGAGCTCAGAGCGTCGAAGTGGGATGCTATTGTAAGTCAGCCTTCCGAGCCGTGGACCCCTGGCTCGGCGCCGCTTTTTACCGTGGAGTTCTTCGAGCTGGCCTCGAAGCATTTGACCGACGGTGGAATCTTCTTTCAGTGGCTTCAACTCTACAAATTGGAGTGGGATGCGTTCCGGATGGCTGTGCGGACGTTTCGGAGGGCCTTCCCGGTCGTTTTCGTGCTTCGCCCTCCCGGAACCGGAGAGGTAATCCTCCTGGGCTCTTCCAAATCGATTCCGCTCGAGGGCATGCTCGAAGCTGTACACGGACCGGAGCTTGCTTACGCACTCATCGAGGAACCCATCGATCGGCTTGCGGCGTTTCTTGTTGGGCCAAACGGCGTTGACGACCTCGTGGGCCTCGAAAGGATGCTACCCGTCAACACTGATTCGCGCAGCGAGCTCGAGCACCTTTCTGTGCGAGGGCTTTATGCCAGCGGTGATTTAGCTCTCACGACCTTGCGCCAGCTGCAGGAGGCCGGCGGTCGCGACCCGATCTCTCGTTATCTCGCGCCGCACCTCAGAAACGATCGCCAGTTCCTCCGGCGCCTTGCCACGCGCAACATGAGATTCGGCGACTTCGCCGAAGCGATTGCGATCATCGAAGGAGACGAATCCGCCGATGCCAGGAGCCTGCGGACTCAAGTGGAGGCGGAGAAGAGAGGATGATCTCGTCATGAGAATTCCCCGGGCCTTCTTCGATGGCACGGCGAGCCCGGGCGATGTGCTCGAGCTCTCCGCCCGGGAAGCGATCCACATCGTGCGGGTGCTTCGGCGCAGGGTAGGCGATCGAGTCGTGCTCGTGTCGCACTCGGGAGACATCTTCGACGCGGAGATCATCGAGGCCGTGGAGGGGCCGCCACTTGTCGTCAAGGTCAGGGTCGCGCGGCGAGCCGACGCGGACCTCCCGCCGATTCGTCCCTGGACGCTCGGTCTGGCGCTCGTGAAGTCCGACGCGTTCGAGCTTGCGCTCCGCATGGCGTCCGAGCTGGGAATGCTCCGGGTGACCGCGCTAATCACCTGCCGGTCGATCGTACGGCCCCGCGAGGGGTTGCAAGGGTTCGAGAAAAAGGCGGAGCGATGGCGCTCGATCGCAGAGGATGCTGCCAAGCAATGCGGAAGGGGGGCGCCGCTTGAGATTGCGGGGCCCCTTACGTTCGATTCCTTCGTGCGAGACTCCGTGTGCGCGAAGCGGTGGATCGCCATCCCCTCTGGACCTGTGCGTTTGTCAGAGATCGTGGGTGCGGGGTCCGAGCTGCCGGAGAGCGAGTTTCTTCTGGGGCCTGAAGGCGGTTTCACTCCCCGGGAGGTTGCTCGAGCGAGAGAGGCTGCCTTCGAGCCGCTCGGGCTTCCCACCCCGGTCCTCCGGACCCCAACGGCAGTGGCGTTGATAGCAGCCCTGGGCGTCCTGGGGCAGGGGCGCTTTTGATGCCCTGCGCAGTCTTGTGCCTCGCACGCCCCCCGCGTGAGACATTCCGAATGGGCAGAGGAGGACCATCTCAAGTCTGCTGCTCGTTTCTGCTGGTGGGGGAGGCGGACCCTCTTCCCCACGACGGCTCGCCGTCCGAGCGGAGCGAGGGCGG
>SXGT01578326.1_pt1 | contig 20266 bp, 17 predicted proteins | sample 3176221 | NCBI WGS metagenome assembly SXGT01 (sample SAMN11356862, study PRJNA531348) | freshwater metagenome | isolation source: freshwater sample F1-120 | place: China: Fuxian Lake, Yuxi | collected 2017-12-25
CGGATCGATCCACGGCAAGGAAGCGCTCGAGAAGAAGACCGAAAAGACCGCGGTCTGCTCCGACTGTCACACCACCCACGACATCATCGGCAGTTCGACTGACAAGGCCAAGCTCGCGATCACCGCCAGTTGCGGTGAATGCCACCAGGACCAATTCAAATCCTACAAGGCTTCCTACCACGGTCAGGTCAACTTGCTCGGCTACGCCTATACCGCCAAGTGCTTCGACTGCCATGGCAGCCACGGGGTCCAGCCATCAAAGGATCCGAAGTCGAAGATGCACGAGAAGAACCGGCTCAAGACCTGCCAGAAGTGTCACACGGGCAAGGAAGGCAAGCCGCCACTGGCCACGGCGGGCTTCCTCAGCTTCCATCCGCACGGCCATAGCCAGGATTTCGACAAGTACCCGGAAATCTGGATCACGATGAAAGCGATGATCGCCCTGCTGGTCGGCGTATTCGCCTTCTTCTGGCTGCATTCCGGCCTGTGGTGGTATCGCGAGTACGCGGATCGCAAGGCAGGCAAGCACGTGCCTCACGTCATGATCGACAAACTGCCGGCGGAGTTCGCCACCAAGCACGTACGGCGTTTCGGCCCGATGTGGCGCATCGCGCACCTCGCATTCGCGCTAAGTGTGATGACCCTGGTGCTGACCGGCATGGCCGTGTTCTTCCCCGAGACCGGCTGGGCCAAAGCGGTGATGGCGGCCTTCGGCAGTCCGAAGATTGCAGGACAGGTGCACCGCCTGGCGGCCTACACCATGCTCGGCATCTTCCTCATCCACCTGTTTGCCGTGTCGATCAACATCCTGCGCCAATGGAAGGACTTCAAGTTCTTCGGCCCGGATTCCTTGGTGCCGAACTGGAAGGACCTCGACGACATGATCGGCATGTTCAAGTGGTTCGCCGGCAAGGGCGAACGGCCGCGCGTCGATCGCTGGTCCTACTGGGAGAAGTTCGACTACTGGGCAGTGTTCTGGGGCATGGCGATCATCGGCGGTAGCGGCATGATGCTGGCCTTCCCGCACGTGACCGCGACTTACCTGCCGGGCTGGGTGTTCAACGTCGCCACGGTGGTTCATGGCGAAGAGGCCGTGCTCGCCGCCGTGTTCCTGTTCACGGTGCATTTCTTCAACAACCACTTCCGCCCCGACAAGCTGCCGCCGCCCGATGTGGTGATGTTCACCGGCACCCAGTCGCTGCAGGAGTTCCGCCACGAGCATCGGGCGCAATACGATCGCCTGGTGGAAACGGGTCAGCTGGAGAAATACCTGGTCGACGCTCCCTCGGCGCCCTTCACACGGGCCTCGAAGATTCTCGGTCTGGTCCTGATCGCCATCGGCCTGACCTTGCTGCTGATGATCGCCATCGGCTTCCTGGGGCGCTGAGGGTGTTCCGCTTCGAGGCGTCAGCCTCGAAGCGGAGCCTTCGTCCCAGGGACAGGAGGAGACCGCGCATGAACCACGCGATACTGATCACGCTGCTGCTTGGGCTGGTAGCAGCCGGCCCGGCGGCGGCGCAGGCGGTCGATGCTATGGCGGCCCAGGCGCTGGCCAAGCGCAATGACTGCTTCAAGTGCCATGCCATCGACAAGACCAAGAAAGGCCCCGCCTACAAGCGGATCGCCTCGAGGTTGCGGACCAAGCCGGATGCCGTGGACTTGATCGTCGAACACATCACCAGCGGCCGCATGGTCGAGCTGGATGACGGCACCCGCGAAAAACACAGGGTTGTCGATACCGCCGATCCGGGGGAACTGAAGAACCTCGCGCGCTGGATACTTTCGCTGTAGGCACGGCGGACGGTGTCACGGTCGCGATCGCACTGTATGCCGGGCAGCCTGAAAAGTCGGCGCCCGCGGCACGGTGAATAGACGGCGGAATCAGAGCTGGGCGCAGCCCGGCCTGGGGTTCGTTCCTCCGGCGCAGGCCATGGTCATGATTCCCAATCCAGAGAGTTTGCGCGAATCGATGCGGTGATACCGCGCGTTGGGGCCGGTCGACTCGATGGCACCTTGACCCAGATCAAGATGCGGATGGCTGCATTTGCCATACTTTGTTAGTGGTTTATAGGCGGGTGGTGAGGCCTGTGCCTGGACTGCAGGCCAGGAATCTTGGCCGGCAAGACAAGAAATTCGTTGTGGTTACTTCAGTGGCATGAGTGCACTGGCCATTTGTGGTTCATTTTTGGGAGATGATGTGCGGTTGATATCTTGGCGGAACAGCCTGGCGACCTTTGCGGTCGCCATGCTTTTGGCATTGCAGGCGCATGCCGCAACAGAAGCTGCTTCAATCGATCCTGCCGTAGCGGAAAAGAACCGCAAGGCCAACGAGGCCTGCTTCAAGTGTCACAGCGAATTCGGCTTCAAGAATCCGCCGCGCACCGACATGGACATGAAGAAGCTTGGGGAGCAGCTCTACGATCCCAAGGTGTACGGCACGTCCAATCACGGCACCATGGACTGTCGTCAGTGTCATGGCCAGGGTTACAACGACTTCCCGCATTCGGCGACCGGCAAGAACGAAACCAGCCCGTGTTCGGAATGCCATGCCACCAAGGTGGCCCGCCTCGAACCCCAGTACGACGCCTCGGTGCATGCGCGGCTGGAAAGCGTCAAGTCAAAATTCACCTGTGCGACCTGCCACGATCCGCATATCGATCTGGGCGCCACCCTGCTCAAGGATCCGCTCAAGATCGCCGTGCAGGACAACAAGGCCTGCCTCGAGTGCCATGATTCCGACCTGGAGTTCGCCAAGTACGCCGCGGACGATAAAAAAACGCCAGGCGTCAAGAAGAAGCGTCCGAATATCGACGAGATCCACGATTGGCTGCCGAACACCAAAGTACACTGGAAGGCGGTGCGTTGCGTCGAATGCCATACCCCCGAGGTGAAGGCCAACCGTCCGATCTCGCATGAGATCCTCGACAAGGAAAAGGCAGACAAAAACTGCCTGAGCTGCCATTCCGCGAAAAGTTCCCTCAGGACCAGGCTCTATCGCCACCTGGTCAAGGAAGAAGTCGCCAGGCTCGGCTTTACCAATAGCGTGATTCTTTCGAGTTCCTACGTCATTGGCGCGACGCGCAATCCGACACTTGACTTGATCGTCATCGGCCTCGTCGTACTGACGCTGGCGGGCGTGCTCCTGCATGGCGCGATCCGGGTCATCTTCGCAATTCGTCGCAAAGGGAAAAAGCAATGAGCGACCGCATCTATTTACTGCCGCTGTGGATCCGCATCTGGCACTGGACCAACGCGCTGCTGATCATCACGTTAACCGTCACGGGGATCAGCCTGCATTTCGCCGATCCCAAGCTGCCACTGGTGGAGTTCTCCCTCGCGGCGCGCATCCACGACATCGCCGGCATCGCCCTGGCCGCCCTGTATGCCTTCTTCGTCATCGCCAACATCGTCAGCGGCAACTGGTGGCAGTACGTACCCAAGCCCCCCGGCGTCCTGGAGCGCTGCATCGTTCAGGGCAAGTGGTACATGTATGGCATCTTCAAGGGCGAGCCGCATCCCTATCGCGTCTCCGAAGAGGCCAATTTCAATGCCCTGCAGGCCATCAGCTACTGGCTGATCATGTACGTGGTGATGCCGGTGATGCTGCTTACCGGCATCATCTTCCTGATGCCTGAATTTGCGCCAGACCGCTTTTTCGGCTTCGACGGCCTGCTGCCCGTTGCCGTCCTGCACTACCTCACCGGGGCGGTCATCGTCATGTTCATGATCGCCCACATGTATCTCGGCACCACCGGCCAGACCGCCACCAGCATGCTCAAGACCATGATCACCGGCTGGCACGAACACGAACACTGAATTTCATACCGCTCATCCGTTTCGATCACTACCACTCAGGAGATAGAAAATGAACTTCACCAAGAATTCGATCGCCTTCGCCGTCATTGCCGCCGTCGCCGGTTCCGGCGCCTTTGCTCAGGAGAAGAAGGAAAAGCCCAAGGCCCACAAGCCGGTGCCGGTCGCCGCCGTCAAGGCGGCCGTGGCGCCCAAGCTCGACGGCGTCGCGGACGACGCCGTCTGGAAAACCGCCCCGGTCGTCAAGTTCAACGCCATCAAGGGTGTCAATTTCAAGGACAACAAGGGCAACACCTCGGGTACGGTGCAGATCGCCTATACCGCCGACACGCTTTACATGCTGATCACCTATGCCGATCCGACGCTTTCGGTACGCCGCTCCCCCTATGTGAAGAAGGGCGAGGGCAATTGGGAAAAGCTGAAGGACCCTGAAGACAAGGGCGGTGACAACAACAAGTACTACGAAGACAAGCTGGCCGTCATCTGGAACATCAACGACAGCATCTTCGGTTTCAGCGACAAGTTTTCCTGCACTTCCACCTGCCATGGCGGCGAGAAAGGCAAGCCCTATGGCAACAAGTACACCGAGGAAGAAGGCGAACTGGGCGACATGTGGCATCTCAAGTACGTACGCGGCGGCGTGATCGGCCAGATCGACGACCAGTATCTCGATCACACCCGCTTCGATGCCGCCAAGTCCCCCAATGCCGGTCGCAAGAGCGACCCGAAGACGGGAGGCGGCTACGAGGACATCAAGCTCGTCAATGGCAAGCCGGAGTTCATGAACAAGGATGGCAAGGCCGCCAACAAGGGCGGCACCTACTGGCTCAAAGCCGAGGAGAAGGTGCCATTCGACGACAGCAAGTTCAAGGTCGGCGACGAGGTGTCCTCGATCCTGATCGCGCCCTTCGCGGGCGATCGCGGCGAAGTCTCCACCGGCGCGAAGTGGGAAAACGGCAAGTGGACAGTGGAAATCGCCCGCAAGCTGGTCACCGGTTCGAAGTTCGACGTGAATTTCGATGACATGGCAAAGACCTACGCCTTCGGCATCGGCTTTTTCGACAACGCCCAGGTGCGCCACGCCTACATACAGGAACCCTTGCACCTCAAATTTCAGAAGTAATCGGCATACCGGAAGGAGTCGTCATGAAACTGAACAGACGTGAATTCATCATGGGTTCGGCAGCGACCATCGGCCTGCTGATGGTCGAGGGCGTCTATGCCGCCGAGCCGCGCAAAGCCAAAGCCAGCGCGATCAAGGTGCGCAAGGCCGGTGCCGCAGCGCCGTCGAAGGGCGCCTGGGTACCGACCACCTGCCAGGGCTGCACGGCCTGGTGTGCCGTGGAAGTATTCGTGCAGAACGACCGCGCGGTGAAAGTGCGCGGGAATCAGCTGAGCAAGGCCAACAGCGGCTTCTGCTGCCCGCGTGGCCACATGATCCCGCAACAGGCCTACGATCCGGATCGCATCAAGGTACCGATGAAGCGCACCAACCCCGTCAAGGGGCGTGGCATCGATCCGAAATTCGTGCCCATCAGCTGGGACGAGGCGCTCGACATGGTCGCGGACAAGATGATCGCGCTACGCACTGCCAACGAGCCCCACAAGCTGACCTACATTCGGGGCCGCTACTCGTCGACTTCAACATCCTTGCTCTACGGCGCGCTCCCGGCCATCTACGGCACGCCGAATTATTTCTCCCACAGCGCAATCTGCGCCGAAGCGGAGAAAATGGGGCCTGGCCTGACGCAAGGCTTCTTTGGCTACCGCGACTACGACCTGGCTCGGACGCAATGCCTGGTGGCCTGGGGCTGCGACCCCGTGTCCTCGAATCGGCTGGTGCCGGCGACCATCAAACACCTTGGCGACATCATCGGGCGCGGCGCACTGATCACCGTCGATCCGCGCATGTCTACCTCGGCGGCCAAGTCGCACGAGTGGCTGCCGATCAAACCCGGCACCGATGGTGCTCTGGCGAGTGCCATGGCGCATACCCTCCTGGTGGAAGGACTCTGGAACAAGGAGTTCGTCGGTGACTTCAAGGAAGGGAAGAATCTCTTCATTGCCGGTGCCACCGTGGATGAGGCTGCTTTTGTCGAGAAGGAAACCCACGGCCTGGTGAAGTGGTGGAATCTGGAGTTGAAGGACAAGACGCCGGCCTGGGCGGAGAAGGAGACCCTGATTCCTGCGGCACAGACCCTCCGCGTCGCCCGCATGATGGGGAAACATGCACCCAGGGTTGCCGTCTGGATGGGCCCCGGCGCAGCCATGTTCCCCCGCGGCACGTATGCCGCGATGGCGGTGCATGCGCTCAACGGATTGCTGGGTTCGATCGATGTCGAAGGTGGCGTGTTGCAGACTGCAAGCCCGCCGCTCGGCAAGTTTCCCGGGTATGAGGCATTCCAGGACGAAACTGTAAAAAAATACGGCAAGGGCAAGAAGATTGACGGGCGCGGCGACAAGGACATGCCGGCCATGATGAACGCCAAGCCCGGAAGCGGGGTGGTCACCAACAACATCGCCAATGGCATGCTCAAGGACCCGGGGGCGGTCAAGGTGCTGCTCAGTTCCTGGACCAACCTCAACTTCTCCTGCACCGATCCTGCGCGCTGGGACAAGGCTCTGGCGCAAGTGCCCTTCTTCGCGCACATGGTCACCAATGCCTCGGAGATGACCCAGTTTGCCGATGTGGTGCTTCCTTCGACGTTCAACGCCAGCGAAGGCCTGTCGGTGATTTCCAACAACGGCATGATGCATGGCTTTGCCTCCATCCAGCAACCGGTCGGCAAGCGGCTGTGGGACGTCAAGCAGGAGGAAACCGAGGTAGTCTGGCTGCTGGCCCAGAAGCTCAAGGCCAAGGGTTTCCCGAACCTCTACGACTACTACGCCTCGTTCAAGGATCCGGAAACCGGCAAGACGCCGACCAACGAGATGGAGTTCGGCGAAATCCAGGCCAAGATCTCCAGCGCGCCGATGTGGATGCCCAAGGAGCCGCTCAAGGGTGACAAACTTGAAGGCTGGGCGGATTTCCGCAAGAAGGGCATCTACAACACCCAGCAATACTCCTTCAAGAAGGGCTGGGGCGGCAAATTCAATACCGCGACCAAGAAGTTCGAGTTCTACAGCGAGACGCTGAAGAAGGGGTTGGCGGAGCACGCCACCAAACACCAGACCACCGTTGACGATGTGCTGAAGGTGTCCGGCTACCTCGCGCAGGGCGAACTGGCTTTCGTGCCGCATTACGAAGCACCCAAGCGTCACGGCAGCTACCAGGACTACCCATTCGAGTTCGTCGATTACAAGTCGCGCCTGAATCGCGAGGGACGTTCGGCCAACCTTCCCTGGTACCACGAGTTCAAGAAGTTGGACACGGGCGACGTGTCCTGGGGCGACGTGCTGAAGATGAACCCTGTCGACGGCGCAAAGCTTGGACTCAAGAGCGGCGATACCGTCAAGGTGAGTTCGCAGGTCGGCGCCATGGTGGTCCAGGTCAGGCTCTGGGAGGGCATCCGGCCGGGTACCGTGACCAAGGCTTATGGCCAGGGGCACTGGGCCTACGGCCGGGTTGCGGCCGGAGACTATGCCAAGGCCCTGCCACGCGGCGGCAACAACAACGAAATCCTCGTCGATGACTACGATCGTCTGAGCGGGGCCACGGCGCGCAACGGTGGCTTCACCGGTGTCCGGATCGAGAAGGTCTGAGCCCGGCGCACGAATCAAGGAGATAGAAAATGGCCAAATATGGAATGGTTATCGACCTGCAGAAGTGCGTCGGGTGCGGAGCCTGCGCCTTCGCCTGCAAGGCGGAAAACAACACCCGGGATCGTGGCGACAACAACGCGCATAACTGGGCCGACTTCATCACCAGGACCGAAGGCGTTTTTCCTAACACGACCCAGATCGTGCTGCCGGTGTTGTGCAATCACTGCGATGAGCCGGCCTGCATCCCGAAGTGCCCGGTCGTACCGGCGTCGATCTTCAAGACGCCGGACGGTTTCGTGGTGATCGACCACGACACCTGCACCGGCTGCAAGGCTTGCCAGCAGTCCTGCCCGTACAGCAACGAAAAGCTGGACGACCGCAGCCTTGCCGGCGAAACCTACAGCGTGATCAGCATGAACAACAAGCGCAGACCGGCGCAACCGCGCTGGGAAGACTCGAGCGCGATGATCGCCGGTTGCACACCCTCCGGTGCCGAGGTTGCCAAGGCGGCGGGTGCCACGATACCTGCGATGAACGGCTACGAAACCGCGGAAACCCAGGCGGTGCGCGCGCGTGGGGTAGTGGAAAAATGCACCTTCTGCTATCACCGCGTCACCCACGGCCTGCAACCGGCCTGCGTGGAAGTTTGCCCGTCCAAGGCACGCATCTTTGGTGACCAAAAAGATCCCAAGTCGGAAATTGCGCAGATCCTCAAGAAGCAGAAATACTTCCGCCTGCAGGAAGACAAGGGCACCAAGCCGAACGTGTATTACATCAACAAGTACAGCGCCCGGGCCTGAACCGGCGCGCATTACAATCGGAAGGCAGGGGTGACCCTGCCTTTCTTTTTGGACATGTCATGACAGAAACCGAAATACGCGACGCCCTGGCGCGTGAAGACCTGTGCCGCCTCCTTGCCGCCTGCTACTACGAACCGGAACCCGTATTCGCGGAAGAGGGCCTGTTCGAGAATCTGCTCGCTGCCGCACGTCAGGTCGAAGATGCTTTCGTCCCGCATGCGCAGGCGATGGGCGAGGCTTTCCGCACGACCGAGGCGCAAGACTTGTTGCTCGATTACACCCGTCTGTTTCTTGGCCCCATGGACATCCTTGCCAAGCCTTACGGCTCGGTCTGGCTCGACCAGGAAAAGACCCTGATGAACGACAGCAGCCTGGCCGTGCTCGAACTCTACAGTGAAGCGGATTTCGAGATGGACGAGGAGTTTCGCGAACTCCCGGACCATGTCGCCGCGGAACTCGAATTCCTCTACCTGTTGATCTTTCGCGTGAACGAAGCCCTGCGTGCCAAAGACGCGATCGCGCTGAAACAGGCACGCGATCTCAAGCAAAGGTTTCTTGACCAACATCTTGGCCGCTGGATCGGCCCGTTCGCGGCTGCGCTGCGCAAGCACGCGCAAACCGGTTTTTACCGCCAGTTGGCCGATCTGACGGAGAGGTTCGTCAAGATGGAAGCCGCGCGGGTATAGGCGATTCGCCGACAGCGGAAGAGTCGGCGCTGGCGGGACGGCGAATCGCCGGCCGAATCATCACTCGGCGCATCCCAGGCCGCTGGTCTTCTCATCCGGCGGCGGGAGCGACGTCCTCGGCGCGGGATTTCTGGCCTTCGGCTTCTCATGCCGGGCCACGGTACCAGTTGTTACCGGCGCAACTTTCGCTTCCTTGCCGTGCGCATCGACGACAGGCGCCGGGGCGATCGGTCGCGCCTCCCGTTGGACTTCGGCAAGCATCGGGGTTCCCGGGTGCAGCGCAGCGGCCACCAGGAACGCCAGAAGCAACGGCCTAAACGTCGCCCCTGACATCATGGCTATCCGCCTCGACGGCAAGGACCTCGACCTCGAAATGCAGGGTCTTGCCGGCAAGCGGGTGGTTGCCGTCCAGCATCGCGCCTTGCTCGGTGAGCGACAGAACCGTAAGCGGAAACCGTCCGGCGGAGCCGCCCGGATGCAGTTGCATGCCCGGCTGCAGGTCGAGCTCCGGTGGCAGGTTCTCGCGCACCGCCTCGAACACCAGTTCCGGACGGTGCGGCCCGTAGGCATCGGCCGGCGCCAGGGTGAACCCGGTGCAATACCCCGCGGCATTGCCGATCACGGCGCGCTCGATGCCGGCGATGACTGCGTCGCGCCCGCAAACGAAGACCACGGGACGGCTGCCGTCGTCGAGCAACTCGCCCGAGGCGTTGCTGACCCGGCAGCGCAGGGTGACACGGGATCCGGGAACGATGCGCGAACTCATCTGTGTATTATCGCGCCGGACCGCTGCGCCGGGTACCCAATCGCACCAGACGCCACGCCAGCCAGCCCCAGAGCGGCACCAGCGCCACCGCAAGCTGTTGCAAGGCCTCCACTGCCGCGTCGGCGTCCCGTGCCGGCAGGCGCCCCGCCAGGTGAGCGGCGATGATTCCCCGCTCGCCGTCCTGCAAGGGGGCGTCGTTCAGGTAGACCATGCGCAGGGTCACGATCTCCCAGCCGAGCCGGTTGTGGCGCTGGCCCTCGTAGTTTTGCGCGACGTGACATAGTGTGCAGCGGGTCTGCGTCAAACGCACCGGGTAGGGCAGCGCCTCCCAGGCCGCGCGCTCCGCGGCGGCGCGTTGCGCCGCCTGCTCGGCTTCGATGCGTTCCCGCTTCTGTTCGCGTTGCCGCTCCTGCTCCAGCCGGGCGTCCATTGCCTGACGTGCCGCCGTGGAAACGCGCTTGCTCGCCGCGTCGTAGGCGCCATCCTCGATATCGGCCTGCGCCGTCGCCGCAAGGCAAAGCGCTGCGGCGGCCATCACAACCCGCATCCCGGACAGACGTCGAACCGCGCCGGGCGATGTCCTCATTCGGGCAACAGCTGGGGCCTGCCGGAAGCACGCTATCGCTTCAAGGTGGGCGGCACCATCGCCTGCCAGCCCGCAAAGGGATCTTCCTTCTCTTCGGGGTCGAGATGGGCCGTGGACAAGCCCTTTTCCTCCAGGAGCTTGCGGATCTGCCGCATCTCGTCGGCGCTGACCGCGCGCTCGGCGCGACGCTGCCGGGCGAGCACCAGTGCGCGTTCCCGGCGCTCGGTGGCGGTGATCGGTCCGTCAATCGATTCCGCATCGTGCAGCACGGCCGCCTCGAGTATGCGCAGCAACTGGCGATACGGATTGACGACGAGCGACTCGCGTTCGCTGATCTGCGTGATGTCTGCCACCATCGGAATGATCCAGCGTTCCGGATAGCGGGCAATGAAGCGGCCGGCGTTGATCGCCGGCATCTCCACCCCGGCCGCGGTCATGCGGTAGAGATGGGCGATGAACTCGAGCTGCACGGTGACATGGTCGGCGAGATCGTGGAACTGCTCCGCGCGGGCGACGCCGTTTTCGGCGTAGCACTGCTCGAGCTCGGTTACCGTGCCGCCGTTGAAGCTGCCGTCGAGATAACTGGCGGCGTTGAGCTGCACCTTGCGCGGCGGCGCGAGGAACAACTGGCTGTAAAGGACCAGCAGGGCTTGCGGATCGCCGATGGCGTCGAGTTCGGTCTGCAGTTGTTCGATTTCGTGCGCCTGGCCATAGCCGATTTCCTGGTCGAGTTCGGCCAGGTCGCGGCTCAGGTCACCGCCGAGGACGGCCTGTGCATGGGCGTGGTCCATCGGCGCCAGCAGGGCGGCAGCGAGGCACTGGTAAAAATCGGCCTTGGCGGCATCGAGTTCGTGGTTGCGGGCATCCATGGTCATGGTTTCCTGTCCGGAAATGGCGCGGGGTGACGCAGCGCGCCACCCCGTGTTGCGACGGACGACCGGAAGACGCAGCGATGGGCTGTCGTTCCGGCCGTCCTCCCTGTCACTCCTCCTTCGGTGCGGCCCCCAAGTTAAGCATTTTCTCGCCGTAAGCCCAACCGGCGAGCACGATGCCAAAGGCCATCACTGTCAACATCCACTCCGTCAGCGACGGCGTGTAATTGATCAGCTCGGGCACCCAACTGCCCTTGAACAGAGGCACCAATTGTCCGCCGATCACGAACTCGTAGCGGTTGATGAACAGTCCGACGATGATGAGCACGGCGGCCACCATCAGCGAACTGCGGCTCACCAGCAGGTAGAACGCGGCAACCAGCGCGCCGGCCTCGATCCAGAACCACGGCGTCGAGACGATGTGATCCCACACCTGCATGCCATCGGCGTTGCTCCAGAGGCCGATCACCGTCTGGTATCCCATCACCAGGAGGGTGAAGCCCAGCACGGCAGCCAGCGCCGCCGGCAGCGGGCCCTGGACCAGCGCGCGAACCTTCTCCGGCATCGCCGATTCGCTGCCGTAGGTCAGGTAGGTCATCAGCAGGGCGAAGGCACCGCCGGTGCAGGCGGCTGTCAGCAGGAAGTAGAGCGGCACCAGGGTACCGTACCACATCGGGCGCATCGCCATGGCGCCGAAGGCCATGCCCAGCATGCCGCCGGCCAGGCACTCGGTGACCAGGGCAGCCAGGCCGACTTTCTTGCTGGTGTCGCTATCCCAGTCGTTGGCATGCAGCTTCATGAACTTGAGCACGCCGAGGACGATGAACATGGCGTAGAACACGCCCATCCAGTTCAGCGGCGACAGATACTGGAAGCTGAACGGCAGCGTCCACAGCATGCGGAACGGGTGCCCGAGTTCCATAGCCAGGGAAGCGAATCCGGCGACCAGGGTGATCAGCGACAAGAACACGCATCGCTTGGCGATCGGATAGAAGGCCTTGTTGCCGAAGGTCAGCGCCAGGGAAGAGACCAGGGTAAGGCCGGTGGACGCCAGCGCGAAATACACGTAGTTGACCACCGGCAGCCCCCAGGTCACCCCGTCGCTGCCGCTGTTGAACGAGGCGTGGCCGCCCATCATCAGGTTGGCCATGGCGAGGCCCAACCCGACGACGAGCAATGCGCCGCCGCCCATCAAGGTGGTATTCACCATGCCACCGGATTGCACTTGAGTTGTCATGTTGCCTCCTTAGGCTTTCTTGTTGGAACGATTGGACGGGATGCCGCCGCCGGCGGCACCGGCGCCGGTCAGGTAATACACCTGCGGCTTGTTACCGGTGTGATCCAGCAATCGCGTACCCTTCTTGGCCGAGATCAGCTGGTTCACCTTGCTCTTCGGATTGTCCAGGTCGCCGAAGTACCGTGCCTTGGGCGCGCAGGTGCGCACGCAGGCCGGCACGAACTCGACCAGGGCCGGATTGCTCTCGTCCAGATCGGGGGTTCCTTTCGGCGCCTTGCTGATCTTGTGGTAGCAGAAGGTGCACTTCGAGACCACGCCATTGGGCTGGATGCCGATGCCCTTGCTGTTGTCCTGCTGCGGCCCCTTGAACGGCGGGTTCCACGACAGGTCGCCCTCGCCCGCGAACACTTTCTTGACGTTCGGCTCGATCAGCGCCTTCTCGTCGGTGTAGAAGCGCACACCGTAAGGACAGGCGATCATGCAGTACTTGCAGCCGATGCACTTGTTCCAGTCGATCAGCACCACGCCGTCTTCCGTTTTGTACGTCGCCTTGGTCGGGCAGACATGCATGCACGAGGGTTCTTCGCATTGCATGCAGGGCCGCGGGAACCACGACAGCGTCGGGTTGGGCTGTTTGCCCTCGTTGTAGAACAGCACGTCCTGGTAGTTCTCGCCCGGCAGGCGGTTGTTTTCCATCTGGCAGGCAGTGCTGCAGGCTTGGCAGCCGGTGCACTTCTCCAGGTCGATGACCATACCCCATTTAGCCATTTTTCATTCCTCCTTATGCTTTTTCGACCGTGACAGTGGCCGAGTAGAAGTTCGCCATGCCGGAAATGCGATCGGACTGCTGCACGATCACCTGGTCGGTATGCGTACCCCGATCCTTGGCCCAGCGGCCCATCGCCCAACGACCCTGGCCGAAAGGCAGGACCACCACATCGGGCCGGGTGAGCTCCGAGATCTGCGCCACGGCAAAGACTTCACCGGCGCTGGACTTGATCTTCACCTTGTCACCGGTCTTGATGCCCTTTTTGGCGGCATAGCTGGGATGGACCTGGAGGAAGTTCTGCTTGCGCCCGCCGGCCGTCGGCTGATTCAAGGCGATGGCGTGGGGCAGGTTGGAACCGCGCCCTTCGGCATGCATCGCGGTCTTCGGCGAAATGAAATGCACGTCGCCGCCGCCAGTGTATTTCGGCTCCTCCCAATGCGGAATATGCATTTTTTGGGCGTTGCGGCCGGGCACCTTGGACATGATCCAGTCCTTCTTGCCGAGCAGCTTCGACGAGGTGAACTCGAACTTGCCCGACTCGGTCTTGAGAAGGTCCTTCTTGACGTCGTCGGCCTTCATCGGAATGCTGTAGGACTGGGCCGCCTTGTCCCACTTGTAGAACTCGCCGCGGATCTGGCGGAAGGCATAAGGCTTCTTGTACCAGACGCCTTCCTTCTTCCATGACTCGAAGCTGTTGACGCCGTTGTCGCCGGGATCGGCCTCGAAGCCCTTGGCCATGTGGCGCAGGACGTTCTCGGTATCCTTTACCTGCTTGTAATACTCGCCCATCGGTCCCTTCATGCGCTTGCCGATCTCGATCAGCACGTCGCCGTAGTACTTGGTGTCGTGCACCGGCTTCACTGCCGGGGTGCGCAGTTGCGCCATCGGGAAGCCCTGGAAGGGATAGGTTGGCGCATCCTGCAGGCGCTCAAGGTAGGTATGGTCGGGCAGGATCAGGTCAGCCATCCATGCCGTCTCGCCGGGGAAGGGCGAGGTGTCGATGACATACATGGTCTTCAGAGCTTCTTCCCAGCTCTTGGTGTCCGGGCAGGACATCACCGGGTTGGTCAGGTAGAACATCGCCGTGTCGAGGCTATAAGGCTTCTTGGCGTTATGGTTCTGCCCGGCTTCCTGGATCATGGTGCCAGCCATGGCATAGCCGTCATCGTGCCCGGCCAGGTCGATGCGCGGCTTCTTGCGGTCGGGCGACTTGGCGTAGTCGTCCATGAAATCGTCGGAGCTCACCGGCATCTTGCCGTAGGACTGTCCCTGCTGGCTGCCCAGACCGCCCTCTGCATACACCGCGCCTACCAGCGCGTTCAGGGAATGAATGGCCATGCCGTTGTAGACGCCGTTGCTGTGGGTGTGGGCGCCACGCTCCATGACCGCCATCGAGGGCCGTATCGTGCCGAACTCGACTGCCGTGGCGATGATCTGGTCTGCGGGAAGGGTAGTGACGCCTTCGGCCCATTTTGGCGTGCGATCCTTGAGTTCGAGGTTCCACCACTCGATCAGGCCCTTGGTCCATTTCTCGTTGAAGCTCTTTTCGTCGATGGTGGCGCCGGCCTTGAACTGATTGACGCCGTCCTTGAAATTGCCGACGAAGTTGCGGTCCCACAGCCCCTGGGTCAGGATCACATGCGCGATCGCCAGCGCCAGCGCGCCGTCGGTGCCCGGCTTCAGCAGCAGGGCGCGGTCGGCGGCGGCGGCCGTCGTGTTCATATGAACATCGACGTAGGTAACGCGCGTCTTGACCGGCTTCTCGCCGCGGATGTAGCCCCAGACCTGCAGGTTGTTGTTGTAGGGGCGGAAGGCTTCGAGGAAGTTGCAGCCGAACATCAGCAGGTTGTTGGAGTTCTTGTAATCGTAGGAGTTGTAGCCGCCGACGCCGTCGAGGCAGGACTTGGCCACTTGCGAACCGGTAGCGCAAATCGAGGCATGGCCGATGGCGACGTTGGGCGAGCCGTAGAGCTTGCCGAAGGTACCCTGCAGGCCGGCGCAGGAGGCGCCCCAGCCGCGGCCGTAGAAGACGGCGAAGCGATGCGATTCGTTCTTCTCGCGCAGGGTGTTGAGGCGTCCGGCAACGGTAGCCAGCGCCTCATCCCAGGAAATCGGGACGAACTTGGGATCCTGGTCGCGACCCTTCTGCGGGTTGGTGCGCTTCATCGGCCCCTTGAAGCGGTCGGGATCGTAGAGGACGTAGGTACCGAGGTGCATCTTCGGGCAACCCTTGCCGTTGGCGATCGGGTGGTTGGCTGCGCCGTAGATGGCGTGCACCTTGCCGTTGGTCGTATAGACATCGATGCCGCAGCGCGCCGGGCACTGGCCGCAGATGCTCTTATTGACCACGGTGTTACCGGCGGCTGCCTGGGCATGCGCCTCCTTGGTTGCTGCGGGAACGACGCTCAGAGCGCTGTAACCCACCCCCGCGGCACCGGCCACACCCGATGCCTGCAGGAAGCGGCGGCGGGATAGCTTGGATTTCAGGATATTCATCTGCATCCTCCTTGATGTTTTTGGAACGTTCCGGCGCGTCCGGAACGAGAAAGCAGGACTTGCTCTGCAACCGCCATGCCAGGCGGTCTCAGCGGCCGGAGCCGAAGAGTGTCTGGAAGGCTGATCTGGCCAGTCCATGCCGCTTGCGGCATTGAGGACAAAGGGTTTCTTCGCCGCGACTGGCGAAGTCGCGTCCGCACTCGAGACAGTCGCGTGTGGCGAAGGCCGCGAGCAGGGTGGGGCGTTCCGGTAACGCTTCGCCCGGCGCCGCGTAACCATTTGGTAATAGCTGCAGTGCACCAGTCGGGCACACGGATTGGCACTCCCCGCAACCGATACACAGGCTGGTGTCGAACATCAGTTCGCTGCCTTGGCCTTGCTCATAAACGGCCAGCGCACCGGTCGGGCAGATGCTGGCGCAGACCTGATGGTTCGCGCAACTGGCGTTCACCTCGACGCGATGGAACAGGCCTGGCGGCGGCGACAGCCAGCCGCCCTGGGTTATCCGTTGCAGCGCCCCAAGCATCCGTTCACGTTCGCGCGAAAGCACCGGCTCGCGCTCGAAGCCCCTGCGTCGGCGTACCTCGCCCCCCGGCAAAGGGCGGATCTGGTCGACGGCAACCGTCGCCTTGGCGGTCAGCGCACTGAAGAAAGCGCGCCTGCTCAGCGTGGCTTCGCCGACCGCCGCCGGTATCGCCGCCGGCATCAGGCCGGGCGGCAAATGCAAGCCGCGCAGGCGCGGCAGTCGTTCGGGTGCGGCGCCTGCGGCCTCCAGCAGGTCGCATGCGCGCTTCAAGGCCATACGCGCCGGATGTCCGTCGGCCCCGCCGGCGTTGCAGCCCGCACACCAGCCGCGATCGAGCAGTTCGACGGGCCGGCTTCCCGCGACGGCGACGATTTCGAGGATGCGGCCGGTGCTGAGGCCGCCCAGGCAGGGCACGCGCATGCCGTGGTCTGGCGTCAGCTTCGCCGGCACTTTCCAGCAGTCGACTCCCAGCGGCGCACGCTTTTCCTGCACGGGCTCCGGCACCGTGAAGCCAGGCAGGCCCAGGGCACCCATCGGGCAGGCGGCGGCGCAGCGACCGCAGGCGACGCAGGATTCGTCGAGGCTCAGTCCGCCCTCACCGACATGGATGGCCCGAGGCTGGCAGACATCTTCGCAGGCGCGACAGCTCGCGTAGCGCGGCGCGCGCAGCGGCAGGCAGGCATCGTCGATGATGCCGAGCGGATGCTGCTGGCGCAGCGGCCTGAACTTGAGGGGTGATGAAGTGTCAGACACGGGCCTGGTGCTTTACTCCGAAAAAATCCCGCCCCACGGCGGGGGGCCGAGGGGCGGGCGAACTCTCCCCTCGCTCGCGCGAGGATTGCTGCATAGCACGATCTGGAGGACCGGACCGTGCTAAGCATGTGTGATGCAACAAGCGGGCCAAGGCACCACCAGTACCGCCAAGCCGCGCACTGCCTGTGTCGGCGGAAAACACGGTCGATACGCTGGCTGGAAACGTTACCGATCAGTAACGTTCACCGCGGGGCTTGTTCGCCGACCCCGTGCGACCGACAATGGGCGCATTCCGCATCCGGTCGTTCTCATGCACCGTCGTCGCTTCCTCCAGTCGAGCTGCGCCACTGCCGGCCTTTTCCTCACAGGCAGGGCCACGGCCGCGACGGCAAGTGGACAACGCGAGATCAGCATCGGCCTGACTCCGGTCTTTCTCGACCATCAACTGGAGTTCCTCAAGCAGCTCAGGAGCTATTTCTCCGAACGCCTGTCGATGCCGGTGCGCTTCGTGCAACGCGGCAGCTATCGCGAGATCGTCGACCTGATCCGCGGCAGCAAGCTCGACTTTGCCTGGCTCTGCGGCTACCCCTTTGTCCGTTACCGGCGCGAGATGCGGCTGCTCGCCGTGCCCCTTTACTTCGGCAATCCGCTCTACCAGTCCTACCTGATCGCGGCGCGCAGCGACACCGCCACGTCTTCGCTGCTCGACCTGCGCGGAAAGATCTTCGCCTATTCCGATCCCGATTCGAATTCCGGTTACCTGGTGCCGCAATACCAGTTGCTGCGCGCCGGTGAAAATCCGTCGACCTTCTTTTCGCGCAGCTTCTTCACCTGGGGGCACCGCAAGATCATCGAGGCCGTCGGCATCGGCCTCGCCCAGGGCGGCGCGGTGGACGGCTACGTCTGGGATACGCTTGCCCTGGTGCATCCCGAACTCACGGCGACGACCCGCATCGTCAGCCGCTCGCCCGAACTTGGCTTCCCTCCTTTCGTCGCCCGCAGCGACATTTCGGAGTCTACCTACCGGCGCATGCAGCAGGTTCTGCTGGCCATGGCGCAGGATGCGCAAGGCGCGCACCTGCTGAAAACGCTCAACCTCGACGGCTTCGTCCCCGGCAGCGACGCACTTTTCGCCGACATAGAGAACATGGCGCGCGTCGTCGGCAAGGCGCGCAAATGAAGCTGTTCCGCTTCGCCGACATCAGCCTGCGCTACAAGATTCCGCTGCGCGTCAGCGCGCTGGTGCTGATAACCGCCGTCGTCGTCACCGGCGTCATGGTGCTGCGCGAGTACGACGAGTCGCGGCGCGACCTCGTCGCCCATGCTGCCGGCCTGGGCCGGGTACTGGCCGATACGCTGACCGCGCCGATGATCCACGACGACTTGTGGCGCGCCTTCGAGGTCATCCGCTCGCCGCAACGTCTGGACAATAGCAGTTTCGAAACCCTTGCCGCGGAGACCGTGGTGGTGCTCGACCAGAACCTGCTGGTCTTCGTCTCCACCCAGCCGCAGCGCTTCCCGCTGGGCATCAATCCGGCGCAGCTCGGCGGCGACTTCGCCGGCATCCTGCCGCGGCTGGAGAACGATGACAGTCCCGTACAACAACTGCTGGAACCCGCCGGGTCGGGCGCCATCTACATGGTCACGCCCATCATCGCCGAGGGCGTACTGCTCGGCCGGCTGGTACTCGGCTACTCGCGCCAGGTGTTCACCCCGCGCCTGGGCAACCTGGTGGCGCGCGCCGCACTGGTGACGCTGATCGCGCTGTCGGTGGTGCTGCCGCTGTCGGCCTGGTGGGGACGTCGTCTGGCCGATCCGCTGGTGACCCTGGCCGCGGCGATGGACCAGGTCGCCGTCGAACTGCCCGACCCGGACAAGCTCGCCCCATTGTCAACTGGCGACGAGATCGGACATCTGGCCACAGCCTTTCGCGGCATGCTGGCCGACCTGCACGAAAAGAAGCAGATCGAACAGCAGATGCTGGTCAGCGAACGGCTGGCCGCCGTGGGCCGCATCTCGGCCGGTATCGCCCACGAGATCAATAATCCACTGGGCGGCATGCTTAACGCGCTCTCCACCCTGCGCCGCCACGGCGCACTGGACGCGCAGACCGAGAAGACGGCATCGCTGCTGGAACGCGGCCTGACCCAGATCCGCGATACCGTGGCGGCGCTGCTGGTCGAAGCCAAGGTCGAGAGCCACCCGCTGACGCCGGATGACATCGAAGACACCCACATCCTGGTCGGTGCCGCGGCGAAGAAGAAGAATGCACACCTGACTTGGGACAACCGCGTCGATGCCGCCCTTCCGCTCAATTCGACGCTGGTACGCCAGATCCTGCTCAACCTGCTGCAGAACGCCGTGCAGGCGATCGAGCCGGGAGGCATCGTCAACTGCCGCACCGACGTCGATGCCGGACACATGGTGATCGTGGTCGAGAACGACGGCGCCCATATCCCCGAGGAGCGACTGCCCTTTCTGTTCGAGCCCTTCGCCACCGACCGCCGCGAGGGTAACGGCCTCGGTCTGTGGGTCACCTACCAGATCGTGCAAAAACTCGATGGCGGCCTCGACGTCGATTCGCGCCCCGGGCTGACCCGCTTCACCATCAATCTGCCGCTGCCGGAGACCGCATGAAAACCCTGCCGCTGTGCCTGATCGAGGACGACGAGATCATGGGCGAATCGCTGCTGGATCGCTTTCAGCTCGAGGGCATCGAGGTCGAGTGGCGGCGCACGCGGACGGACGGCGCCCGGGCACTGGCGGCCAAGCGCTTCGGCGCCGTGGTCAGCGACATCAATCTGCCCGACGGCGACGGCGGGCAGCTCTTTCTCGAACTCAAGGCGCGCGATCCCGATCCGCCGCCCTTCATCTTCATCACCGGCTACGGCACCATCGAGCGTGCCGTGGACCTGCTCAAGGCCGGCGCCGCCGACTACGTAACCAAGCCCTTCGACCTCGACCGCCTGGTCGAAAAGGTGCGCGAGGTGATCCGCCCGGCCGAGGTCGAGAACGACCCCGCACCCGTAGGCCAGCTCGGGGTCTCGCCCGCCATGCAGCGCATCGAGCAGAGCCTGCCAAAGATGGCGCGCCATGCCAGCGCGGTGCTGATCACCGGCGAAGCGGGCGCCGGCAAGGAACACGTGGCGCAGCTGCTTCACCAGTTCGCCCGCGACGAGGATGTCTGCCCCTTTGTCGCGGTAAATTGTGCCTCGCTGCCGGAAAGCCTGATGGAAGCCGAGCTGTTCGGCTACGAAAAG
>SXGT01912883.1_pt1 | contig 20264 bp, 22 predicted proteins | sample 3176221 | NCBI WGS metagenome assembly SXGT01 (sample SAMN11356862, study PRJNA531348) | freshwater metagenome | isolation source: freshwater sample F1-120 | place: China: Fuxian Lake, Yuxi | collected 2017-12-25
CATCTGCAGCAGCTTGGTCATCCAGTCATCCGATGACGCCAGATCATTGCCGCTGAGCTCGGTGACCTCGAATGAACCCGTCTGGTCCCAGGTCAGCATCACATCCAGAAGGCCAGCATCGACGGCGAGGTAACGGACCTCGGTGGCACACCGCGCGGTGATCTTGCGCGGCGACTGGTGTGCTAGACGGTGCAGCGCCGCCGGCTCACCCACGCGCACGCGGGCAACGGCTTTGCCGGCTGCGTCGATGAGATGGATTTCACCTTCCAGCAGGAACAGGGCAGAGGTTGCCGCATCACCGATCTTGAACAGGAACTCGCCGGTCCGCGCGCTGCGGATCGAGGATTTCTTGGCGAGATCGTTCTGGCTCTCCGGGCGCAGGGCGTTCAGGGGAATCAGAGACTTGAACAACGCCGTGTCGACTGCGGCTTCAGACGTCATGATCAAGGAACGCCGGTTACTCGAAGATGGGATTACAGGACCAGCATGCTAGCACGCGGGTTTCTCGCTACTGACCGGTTCCTCTGGCACGCAGTGCAGCGACGTGACCCGGCCCGGTCCGAGCGACCCCCGGGTAAACTGCGGCCTCACTTGCTGTGCTCAACAATATGGATCGTGGATGGCCAGACGCATCGGCAGTAAACCACGAGGAGGAAGGGGATGAATGCGACGAAATGGCGCCATCAACGCGGGCTTGCCGCGCTTGCAATGTCGTTATGTCTTGGCCTAATGCCGCCTATGGCAGGAGCCAACGAGTCGCCCATTGAACCGGGAACGGATTCCATCGTGGTGTTGCCGCCCGTAACGGTGACCGCTCGATTCCGGCCCGAGTTTGAGACCAAGGTGCCCATCTCGCTGGCGGTGGTCGGCGGCGATGCCCTGCGGACAGAGGGTCGTTTCACCCTCGGCCAGCTCGACAGCCGGGTGGCCAACTTCCAGCTTGGCGATCTGAATGGGACGCCGGCGTTGTTCATGCGTGGGGTGGGGGGCGGCGGCCGGCAGGTGGCTTTCGAGCCACGGACCGGGATCTATGTCGACGGCGTTTTTATGAACGCACCGCCCCTAACCGATGCATTGCTGCTTGATTTGGATCGGGTTGAGGTTCTCCGTGGACCGCAGGGCAGCCTGTTCGGGCAGAACACGGTGTCCGGCACCGTCAGTCTGGTCACGCGGGAACCCGGCGATGCTTTTGCGCTGGAGAGTCTGGCGCGGCTGGACCATCGTGGGGCGCGACGACTCGGACTGGCCGTGGATGCACCACTGACAGACATGCTGAGCATGCGGGTCAGCGGCATGCTGGCGCGCGGCCTGGGCGAGACCCTGAATCTCGTCGACGGCGACCGGCCCGATGCGTACTCGGAAGCGGGCGCCCGTCTGCGTCTGAAGTGGCGGGTAGCGCCGGGGTTTCGAGCCGATATCGCGGCGGATCTGTCCCATCATGGGGACGATTTTCCTACCGGCGAGGCGCGTACCAGCACCCTGGGGAATGGGCCGGACGCGAACCCGGGCATCTTCTCCGTTGCACTGAATACGCCCCAGCGGGATGACCTGCGGAACAGCGGCGCGTCTGCAACCCTGCGGTGGGACTACCCGCTGGGAGAGTTGACCTCAATCAGCGCGTGGCGCGCGGCCGAGCGCCGCTGGGCCGTGGATCTCGACTACTCGCCCGCCGACGGCTCGCGGCTTGACTATATCGACCGGTATCGCCGCATCAGCCAGGAGCTGCGCCTGTCCAGCGGGCTGTCTGCGTCACCATTCAAGTGGCTGGCCGGATTCTATGCGTTTCGACAGAGTGGCGATTCCTATCGCCCCCTGTTTGCGGACGCCGACATCAAGATGTTCGTGCCACCGCTGAACCCGGGTGACATGCTGATCGTCGAGCCCGATGTGCAAACGGATTCCTATGCGCTCTTCGGCAATCTTGGATATGCGCTAAGCGCTACCGTCAGACTGGATGCGGGCCTTCGGCTGGTGACGTCCCGGCTCGATCTGGATTACACGCAGCGATCCTCTGCGGGGTATCAATCACTGGGTGTGCTACCGGTCACAAACGCTCGGCGCAGCCAGACGGGAACCGCATTGCTGCCGGATGTCGCCCTGAGCTGGGACCTCGCGCGGACGATGACGGCTTACGGCCGTTATGCCCGAGGTTCCAAGAGCGGCGGGTTCGACGCCGACGTGCTCGGCGCGGGGCGAACGGTGCCGCCGTCCTTCGCGGAAGAGTCTGTGGACAGCGTTGAGTTCGGATTGAAAGGCGAGGGTTTGGAGGGGCGACTGAGCGGGAGTCTGGCCCTGTTTCTGGCGGAGTACCGCGACTACCAGGTTTCGCAGTTTCAGCCGGTGGGCAATAACCTGGTGGCGCCAGTGGTTGCCAACGCAGGCAAGGTCCGCAGCTACGGACCCGAACTGGATATCCAGATGCGTCCGCTTCAACGCCTGACGCTCCGAACGTCCATGGCCTACCTGTCATCGACCTATGTGGATTTCCGTGATGGCGGGGGGCCGGGTGTCGACTTCTCCGACAACCGCACCGAGTTTGCGCCGCGCTGGAGCATCAACAGCTCGCTTGAGTACTTCTGGCCGCTGCCGCAGGCCCAACTCGGCGGTGCACTCAGCTATTCCTGGCGCAGTCGATTCTTCACGCAGCCGTCCAATCTGCCGGCCTTCGAAGCGGACGTTCGCCGACTGTTGAGCGCACGACTGACGCTGACCGGTCTGGACGGCCGGCTCGATCTCGGGCTCTTCGGGGACAATCTGCTCGACGAGCGGTACGTGGAAACGATCAATAGGGGCACGCTCGGCACGATCTATGGCCGCTACGGCCTGCCGCGCAGCGTGGGCATCCAGGCTGAGTACCGATTGAGATGATCGGATGCGAGTATTATAATTAACATAATATACATTATGCGCAGTGGCCATTGGTACAAGGTGTTTTTCGTTGGGTGATCTGTCAGAGTCGTAACGCCATGAAATATCTAAAAATAAACATGGAGTTTGACCTGTATGGCGGCAAAGGACTGGCCTCACCCGATTTCGCGTGAAGAAGGTTACGAATTGCTGGAATGGATGCTCGCGCAACACAGCCGACGAACGGTCGTTGTCGCAGCACTTTGTGGGGTCCACGTGCGCACCTTAGAGCGCTGGATGCGCAAACGAACGGTGCCCGGGTACATTGCGGCATTGCTCGACCAGGTGCGTCATGGGCCGGTTTACACGATGGCCATGTGGCGATCGCCACACCGAGCTCGTGAGCCGTGGCGTGATTATCTATCGAGGGTGCACCGGGAACATGAACGCAAAGATAGGCCTTCTAATCGCAGCCTGCATATTTACGGGCAGCACGTACGCAGATCCAAACAAGGCGGTCACTGATGCGATTGTGGACAGCGTGCGCACCTCACCCGGTGCCATCGCACGAAGCGCGAAGATGGCCGCGGCCACGTGGGAAACAGTGCCGCCGAAGTCGGTGAAGGAATGTATGACGGTCAGCGGCGGCGAGATAAACCCGACCTTTGTGCGGTGCCGTCAGGGGCGTCAGGAGCTGGTGAACTACACGCTGTCGGGAAATCGTGAAGTGCTGTCAGAGCGACCGATTCCGGGCGTGAAGTAGACGACGCCGCCCAGGTCGCTACGCTCGCTGGGTCGGCGTCGTCTACTGCGCCGCGTCCATGTAGGTGCTTGAACGTGCGAGACGTAGAAGGCCCGAGCCGGTCCACATGGCGACCAGCTCGCCATCGACAGTGCACCGCCAGTCCGTGGCGGTTTCGTGGCAGTCGCTGGCCGGGATTCTTCGGGTGCCGGTGGAGCTTTGCACCATGGCGATGCCCTCCCCGTTTGCCTTCGTCATAACGCCGAGCAGGACCCATCGACCCGACTGCTGCGGCGTGTCCGATGGTTGGGTTTGCTGTGACGGCTGAGTCTGTGCCTGCTGCGATGGCGCGTTCGTGGTGGGCGCTGGTGCGTTGTTTGTCGGCGGTGCCACTTGGGCCGGCTTGGCGGGTGCTGTCGTGGTGGTGCTGGCCTTCGCCATGTCCTCGGTGCTGTCCGCGATGATCTTGGGGATCATGAACACGGCCACGAGGGCAATCGGGATAGCAAGGATCGCGGGCCGCTTCCAGAGTTGTCCGCGCTTGTCGGCTGGCATCGCCTGTGCGGCTTCGCCCTGGGTGTGACTCTTGTAGCGTGCGAAGCCTTCTTTTCTGTAGCCAGTAATCCAGCCATTTACGTGCTGAGATTCGGGAGGGCGTTGGCCGGTGACTGCGCCCTGGTACACATCGACCCGGTATTTGCTGCTGAACCCGATGTTGTTCAGCTTGCGCATGCGGTACGTCTTGTCCACCAGCTGGCGCACGAAACTGGCGATCTGGCTCAGGTCTTGAGTGACGAGGACGATCTCAGTTTCGGCACCGTCTGCGGTTCGGTGCCGGTGCATCGCAAAAAATTCCTTGATGTTCTCGGGGATGCTGTCGGCCTTCATGCCTGCCGGCCAGTAGCGCCAGCACTCGTCAATGCAGATCAGCGCGCCGGGTGGCGCGTCGAGGTACCAATGCTCGGTGAGATTGGTCACCACGGTGGCGCGGGGATCGGTCACCGGGACGTTGGTCCACACCGGGCGGCCCTTTTCGAGCGCCGCCTGTATAGGTCCGTTGGCGACTTCGTAGCTCTTGCCGCTGCCGGGGAGCCCGGTGTATGCCGTGATCGTCATATCAGCCCACCAGCGGGATGCGGCGGATCAGGAAGCGGATGGTGTAGGCGCTGAGAATGATGGCGATGCCTTCGGGGATCTGTGCGAACTCCGCGAAGAACATCGTGTAGGCCGGAATGTTGCCGAGGCCGCTGCCGGCCTGTGCGAAGAAGTCCGGGACCGGTATCGCCTCGATGATGCCGGCCAGCGCCTCAAGGATCAGCTGAAAGGTCTTGCGCGGGATGAAAAGCATCGCGTCGAGCAGCCATTCGGCAAAGCCGCTCAGGTGACATGGGAGGTCGGTCCAGTCGCAGGACTCGCCGGTGAATTGTTCCAGATCGCCTTCTTCCATGGTCAGGCACTCATCACGATGCGAACGCCGATGACGGCGTAGATGGCTAGGAACACGAAGGCCAACGGCGAGAGGTTGCCTGCGAGGTCGCAGTGAATGTCGGTGGCAATCGTGGTGTTGAAAGCGGGGAATGACAGCGGCGGGCAGCTGCCGGCTGCGGTGGTGGCATTGCTGATGTTGCGAACGGCTTCCAGCAGCGGGGAGCCTTCGACGGCTTCCTGAAAGTCACCGATGGATTCGCCAAAGCCCTTAGCGGTGCCTCCCCCGCCCTGCACGCTGCCGCTTTCGCCCTGGTAGTCGTCGCAGCCTTGGCCTTGGCAGTCGCCACCGCCTGTTGTGCCGCCCGTGGTGCCGCCTGTGGTACCGCCAGTCGTGCCTCCGATAGTGCCGCCGCCTGTGCTTGACCCGGCGACCGTGGACGAACTGTAGTAGTTGAACTGTTCGGATGGGCCGGCGAAGTTGCGGCTCGGTAGCTGCAGGTCCGGGTTAGCCGGCTGGCCCGGTGTGCCGTTGTCCGGCTTCGGTGGGGTCGCGGCTGCGTCCTTCACGATCTTGGCACCGTCAGCAAGGGTTAGAGCCTGCGCGGTGGTGGTGAGGCACTCGGAGCCCTTGCAGACGCCGCCAGCGTGCGAGACGCACACCTCCTGACCGTTAACTTCCATGCAGTCGGGGTTTGTCGATCTGCAGACGGATTGCCCGTTGACGGTGGCGCAGTTCTGCGGGGTGATCGGTGCCGATGGAGGGACGCCGCAGTAAGTGCCGAGGCTGCGCATTTGCCACTGCGAGAGGTTGGGCGCGCCGGGAATGTTGACGATCTGGACAAACTCGACGTCGCAGTTGTTGTAGCACTCGTTCGTGCCGGCGCTGCGTTGGATCATGCCGCTGTAGTAGGTGCCCGCAGGCACGCTGCAAACGGGGGCAGCGTTGCAATAGGCGGTGCCGCCCATGTACGACAGCCAGTTGCCGTTGCTGTATTTGCCTTCACAGCTGAAGGTGTCACCGCCGCCGTTTACGCGGATCTCAGAGGTGAACCCGGACTCTGTTGGCTTGTTGGCTTGGCAGAGACCGAGCTTTGTGCCGGCTGTGAACGTTCCAGTTGTGGGGCATGGCTGCGTGCCGTAGCCCGTAACGCAAGAGCCGGCCTGACTTCTGAAATTCTCGACCTGACCCGAAGGGCATGACAGGGCATTTGCGGTGCTGGTGCCGAGTACAGCCAGCAGCAGGCCGGCGAGTAGTTTTGTCGGGGTGTGGTTCATGACGACATGACGATCAGGACGCCGATCAGCGAGTAGATGCCGATGAACATCAGAGGGACCAGCGGCATGTCATAGGTGACGGTGCAATGGAAGTCGCTGGCAACGTAGTGGCCGAACACGCTGAAAGAGATCGGCGGGCAATTTGCCGCGCCTCCTGCATTCATGCCGATGGTGCGGACGGCTTCGACGACTGGTGCGGCGTCGATGCGTTCGTAGAAGTCGGTGACGGTGTCGGCGTAGCTGGTGCCCGCTTGGCCCGGTCCTTGGAAGGCTCCGGTCTTGCCCTCGTAGTTGTCGCAGGCAGGGCCGATGCAATTCGGGTCTGATGGATCGCCCGGCTCTTCTGGTGGCTGCGGGATGACAGCGGGCGGCAGATCGGCGGTGCCGACGCAGACCGCATCGACGTTGACGTAGTCACCCGTGAAGGACGGGTAGACGTTGGTGGAGCCGTCCTCGTCCACCGTGGTGAGGGTGTAGGTCGCGGAGACGGTGCAGCCGTTGTCGCAGTTCTTGATCTGTATCTGGTGAATGTCGACGGGTGGCATTGGTTCCAGCGCGTAGAAGTAGCCGACGCCATTGCTGGACTGTGAACCCGGCGTGCCGTATGACGGCTTGAAGCAGGTTCCGTGGATGACGTTGTTGTTCGGGTAGATCAGCCTGCCGTGGTAGCAGTTGTCCGAGTGTGAGGACGGCGCATAGCCGCCCCAGTTGCGTATCTGTCCGGCGACGGTCTGACCTTCCGGGCACGTGAGCGCCCACGCGTTGCCGATGCTGCACAGGACCAGGAGCAGCAGAACCGGCCAGATCGCGCGGATGAGTGTCATCGCGTGAAGGTGCCGAAAGAGGCGACGGCGCAGACGATGCCGAGCCAGAAGCCGGTGAGGGTGTACAGCTGTTCCATGTGGTTCTCCGAAGGATGGGGGGAGGTGTGCACCCCTCCCCTTGCCTTTTGCCGTGGTCTTAGCGACCGATGAAGCCCAGCAGCTTGCGCGCGCCCTTCATCGCCACGAGGACGACAGCGAGGGCGGCACCGACAGCCGCGATGCCGGTCAGGACGGTGTCCCAGTCGGCGGCCGCAGTGATGGACGAGTAATCCATGTCTTGCTCCGTTGTGTTGCGCGCTCGACTTATCGACCAATGAAGGACAGGAGCGAGCGCACGCCCCATCCGATCACGTAGGCCACCGCAACGAGCGTGAAGCCCGCTGCGAAGTGCCCACCGAATTGCTGTTGCCCTTGCGGGCTCTGAATCCATGCAGCCGCATCGAACTGCGGCACTTCCTCCGCGTACGTGATCGCCGTCCAGGTGCCACCGCTCGGACAGTGCGGGACCAGTCGGCCATCAGCCGCGAGGCCGATACCGTTGGGGATCGTGGTGCCGTTCTGGCCCGGGCAGGTGAACACGTACGCGGAGGGCATGGGTTAGGCCGAAGCCTTCGCCGGCATCGGCAGCAGTTCGAGCGTGCGGCGCACGTTCAGAGCGCCGTACTGGTCCACGAAGAAGCTGCCGGGTCCGAGCAGGTAGACGCCAGGTGCCGGAGCCTGCTGGCCCTTGCCCAGGCTGTAATCCGTCTTGACCGGGTACTTCTCGCCGGGGAGGTGCGCGTAGCACTCAACCATCGGAATATCGAACGTCTTGCCGGCGTTCGCGCCTTTGCTGCCGGTGACGGTCTTGATGTAGCTGCGTGCAACTTCAATCTTCAACATGGCCTTGAGCCTCCAGATATGCCGCCGCTGCAATGAGGTCAGCTGCAAGCTGACGACCGTCGAGGGCGGTGAGTTCGACGGTCATGAAAAGGTTGTGGGCGTAGACGCTGACGACGAGGGCATGTCCTTCGGCTTCTGCTTCTAGGCGGGTGTCGGTTGTGGTGGGATCGGCCATTGGTAGGCCTCCAGTGCTTGACGTATGGCTGGGAGGCCCGCGCTGCGACGTGCAATCACGAGGTGACGCGATCCGCGCGCCACAAGAACCCAGGGGGAAGAAATGACGCGGCGTAGGCCGCAGGCGAAGTGCTGGACGATTCCGCCACCACGGCGGCGCGTGATGCGCTGGCCGATGTAAGAGAGTTCGCGCACCCAGGCCGGTTTGCCGTGGTAGCTCATGCTCTGGCGTTCGGCTGGGCTGAATCCGCCGCTACCATGCATGCGCGCGCCGCATGGCAGGCGCATCTTGCTGGTGATCTTGCTGACGTACTTGACCATGTAGCCAACAGCGTTCCGCGCCCATTCGGCATTGCTCGATCCGTGGGGCCACCAGCCCATGTCATCCCAGAACGGCGGGCGGTCTTTCCCCTGGGGTAGCCATGCCAGAACGTGGTAATGAACTGCACCGCGCTCCTGTAGCTCGGCGGTCCAGACGTAGCGAAACTTGATGCCACGGCGGCCCAGCCAGTGGCGGACGCGCTTGAGGCACTCGGAGAGGTCGCGCGGTGACCAGCCATCCAGGGCGGCATAGGTGAGCGTCACCATTGCCGGTCGCATCCGTCCGTGTTTCGCGTCCGTGTGAACGCTGGCAGCCCGAACCACCCGACGACGCATCCGGGTCAGCCGAGCCTGATCAGAATCAATTCCAAGCAACGGCGTGTCACTTGTTGAATGATTGACAAGCCCAGGCGCGCTCCGCGCGCCAGAAAGCCCGACCGGTGCCTGCACGGTCGGGTTTGCAGCAGGGGCGTCAGCACACAAGGTGCTGGCAGGTGCCGCGCCGGGGGAGATTCGGTGAAAAGCGTTTTCCGGGGCGCGGGAGGGTTTCCGGGTTGCGGCATGACTCGCGGGCGCGAGTTGTTCCAGGCGCATGACGCGGCCTGCGTCGGGTTTCCGGCCTTCGGCCTGCCGTCCCTGCGGGACCACTGCGGGGGTGCCGTATGCGCTCATCTAGGGCGCCCGCAGAAGCGATCCCATGCGAGGTTGGCGTTCCAAACCAGTTCGTCGTGGACCGCGATAGCGATTCCATGCTTCCGGTCCCACTTCCCCTTTCTCGCCTTGTCGCGTTCTTTCTCAGCGAGGTCTGCGACGATGCTGGCTTCAAGCGGCACGTCGAAGCCGCACATGTCGGACGAGCCGGCGTTCAGACATGACAGGGGCTTGTAGTGGTATGTCATGCGTGAGCGCCCTGCCCCTGGCGTTCGCAGATCAGGGACCGCATAGGCCGGTCATTGACCATGCCCCGCGAGAGGTCGAAGGCATGGACGGCGTGAAGGGCCACCACATCGCGGCGTAGGCCGGCTTTCTCGATCTGTCCTGCCGCTTCCAGTTCGGCAACCCGTTGGAGATTGCGCTCCGCCAGAACGGCGCAGAGCTTGATGTGAGTTCGGTAGCGCTCGGCGGTCATAGAAACGCCCTCCCCTGCTCCGCCAGCGGGAAGAACGGCACAGCGCCGCGACCGTGGGCGGCGCAATAGCCGGCGTCCGGAACGCCATCCCAGGCGTAGGACTCGTCCACGACGATGCGCCGCCAGTCCCATACGCAGCGGATCGAACGGAGGTGGCCGAGGGCGAGGGTCTGACAGGCGCTGAACCACTGGCGCTCGGCCATGCCGAAGCCGGACAGCTGGCATTCCCACTGGCCCAGCCTGGGCCGCCACCGGGCGTAGAATCCGCGCGAGTGACCAGCGGGAGAGCGAAAGCGCACGCGCAGATCGCGCATGCGTGGCCCTAGAAACTGTGGTGGTCTGCCGCCCAGTGACATTGCCCCTCCCCGTTAGATGTTCCCCGATCAGGGAACACGGATTGGATAGTTCCCCGTTCGGGGAACGTCAGTCAAGGGGTGCGGAACAGTTCGGCCTTAAGGCTCTGAATTCGGAGGGTTTATTGTGTGGACGGCTTTTTTGATCCTGATTGCGGTTGTGGCGGTTGTGCTGCTGACCCGGTTAAAGCCGAAAACGAGGGAGAACGGCAGTACTTGGGAGTTGCAGGCCCGCGATTTGATGAATTCAACAGAAAAGAAGTTCTTTCGGCGTCTAGAGGAAGCGCTACCAGATCACACGGTTTTGGCTCAGGTGGCGCTTTCTCAGCTTTTTAAGCGGCCAGCACACCAGAAGGGCGGCGGATCATGGAACAAAGTAGACCGGAAAGTCCTGGACTTTGTTATCTGTGATGCAGATATGAAGATTGTTGCATGCGTGGAAATTGATGGGCCCACGCATCGTGGGAAAAGTCAGCAGCAGCGGGACGCAGACAAAAGCGCCGCTTTAGCTGCAGCTGGATATCGGCTTTTGAGGTTCTCAACTGACCAACTACCGACCGGTCAGGAAATAAGAGAAGCTGTCGGTATACGGAGCATTGAGAATGGCAACGATCAACAGCAAGACGCTGCTGGAACTGGCCGAACAGAACCTCGACTCAGCTAATGCGGTCGCGGAGTACCTGGGCGTTGGAAAAGCGTTCGTTTCGGACGTGAAGGCACGGCGCAAGAACCTTTCAGCGCTGCACATCGCACGGCTGTGCGATCTAGTGAATCTGGATTTCGGCGTGACGCTGGCAGCTATCGAAGCCGAGAAAGAGAAAGACCCCACGCGCCGGAGGTACTGGTTGGGAAAAGTTGCAGCGGCTTCTAAGGCCGGCGCTTCGACGTTGACTGTCGCCGCAGTGGTAGTGCTGGCGCTGTTTTCAACGACGCAAACCGCTTATGCGTTTACGGATATGAAAACGCCGTTGAATATACATTATGAGTTATATCCGTTGGTACAGGGTGTTTTTCGTTGGGTGATCTGTCAGAGTCGTAACGCCATAAATTATCTAAAAATGAACATGAAGTTTGACCTGAATGGCGGCAAAGGATTGGCCTCACCCGATTTCGCTTGAAGAAGGCTATGAGTTGCTGGAATGGATGCTCGCGCAACACAGCCGACGAACGGTCGTTGTCGCAGCACTTTGTGGGGTCCACGTGCGCACCCTAGAGCACTGGATGCGCAAACGAACGGTGCCCGGATACATTGCGGCATGGCTCGACCAAGTGCGTCACGGGCCGGTTTACGCGATGGCCATGTGGCGATCATCGCACCGAGCGCGTGAGCCGTGGCGTGATTATTTAAGGAATGTATGACGGTCAGCGGCGGCGAGATTAACCCGACCTTCGTGCGGTGCCGTCAAGGGCGTCAGGAGCTTGTGAACTACACGCTGTCGGGGAATCGTGAAGTGCTATCAGAGCGACCGATTCCCGGCGTGAAGTAGACGCCGCCGCCCAGGTCGCTACGCTCGCTGGGTCGGCGTCGTCTGTCGTTGGCCGGGATTCTTCGGGTACCGGTGGAGCTTTGCACCATCGCGATGCCCTCCCCGTTTGCCTTCGTCATCACGCCGAGCAGGACCCATCGCCTCGACTGCTGCGGCGTGTCCGGTGGTTGGGTTTGCTGTGACGGCAAAGCGCGCTTCTGTAGTTCTCACCGGATCGCTGACAATCTGCGGTACCGGCAAGGCTTGGCCAGCGCCCTTCGAGTCTTTGCCCACATGAATCCGTTCAAGTCTTAGCAGGCTCAATACAATGTCTCTTGAACATCAAGCTGCCGCTCGCCACTGACGACAATTTGAAGGTGTCGTTGTCAGTGGCGAATTCATTCATCGGTTCTATCTGGACACTCAGGGGTTACAGTACGGACAGAAGCGCGGATCGGCACATTTTTCATCTGTACGGATGCGAATCTCCCGGCGGCCACAGAGCGGGCATCCGAATTGATCGGCAAAGGGCTGTGAAGTAGGTGCATCGCAAGCCGCGCACGGTAAGCCCGGCAATGATTCAAGGTGCCCAAACCCTGGGGAATTACAGCTCAAGCAAACTGTGCAGAGGCGTCTTGAAAGATCCTCGGCTGCTCGGATGATCATCTTTTGCCGCATCGGATTCGCGTGAGCACGACCATCTGTTTCGACGAATACCTGTCCGTCTGAGGAGAGTTTCCTCATTGCTCGGAAGTATGCTGAAAGGGGTCGTCTGGTTGTTGATGCAAAAAGGTGCGCTAGAGAATCCTTTAGAATCAATAACTTAGAGCTGCCACATGACAATTGTCTAACAATATCAATGACTTATGGTATGCCTTGAATGGCCTTTTGTGGGTACATTTCCGAGCTAAATCCGATGTTGAACCCTCAAAAAGGTGCGTTAACAAGAGCAATACTCCGCGCACTCAGACCAGCTTGCCCTGAGTAGGCTTGCCAGCGGTCTCCGATTTCGTCCGCAGTGCCACCAGCTCGCTTCTTAAATCTTCAAGCTGACCCAAAAGCGCAGCGGCTTTGCCCTCTTGTCTTGCCGCTTCACGGATCGCCTCATCCCGGTCCTGCCGCAGTTGCTTTATGGCGGACTGCTCCAACGCGATCTCGCCTCTCAGCCGCTCGCGCTCAGCGGTCCAGTGTTGCTGGTCTTTTGCCAGGCGCTCCTGAGCGTTCGAGACCGCCAATTCTGCTTCGACCCGAACGCTTCGCTCATGGGCCAAATCGCGCTGCACAGTTGCTAGGTCACTACGAGTAGCCGCGAGCGCCTTGTTCGCCTCTGAAGCCGCTACTTCCAAGGCCGCAATCCGGGCTTGCGCTGCGGCCGCCTCCTTCTCGCGCTCGTTGGAAATGCGCTTGTTCTGGGTCTTTTGATCTTCGATGCGCGCCAGCAGATGGCGTTCGTTGCCCTCTGCCTGCTCACGAAGATGTGTGACTTCAGCCGCGTGCTTGATGGCTGCCCGCTCCCGTTCTGCGGTCGCAGATTGCGCCCGGGACTCCTCAGTTGCAGCCCGAGCGGTTTGTTCCGTGAGCGATCTCTCCAGCCCCAAAACCTTGGTGTTCTGGACCGAGAGCTGCTCCAGAAGCCCCTGCTTCTCGCTGGTGAGCGCTGCCAATTGCTGCTGTAAAGAGGCTCGATCTGACTCGAACGCACTTCTATCCGCGGCTAATTTCTGCTGATCGTTCTCAAGATCGCGTGCAAATGAGGCCTGCTGTTCAGCCACCTCCGCCTGGGCGGTCTCGCGGATTTTTTGATACAGCTCGGCCGCTGCGGTGGCGATCGCGGCCGGCAGGTTCAATCGCGTTGGCAGTGCTTGGTAGTACTCCTTCAGCAGGTTGTTGACGGTCGCCGGCGAGCCGGTGCCGAGCACCTTGCGTACACCATCCACAGTCGGCCGTTCGCCCTCTGCGAGGAGCTGGTCTGCCGCGCGAGTGATGTCTGTGAGCGTGACGCCAGTACGCATAAAAATGATCCTTTTCGGTCTCGTGATTTCAATTTTGGCAGATTTGCGCTATACCTACGTCAAGGGGTCGTTATCGTAGGTATGAGTTAGATATAGTTATAAATAATACAGAATACGTAACATGAAAGACATTCAACGTGAATCCGCAATTGTGCCTACTAGCGACACCGCCCCGCCCGGACTCCCCTTGGTCGACGGCAAAGTCGGCATTGAAGAGCTGGAAGCACAGGTTGCGAATGCCGTAGCGTCGATTCGCTTGGTGGCGACACCGATCGCTACTTGGACAGCGTATGCGAAGGCGCTGCGCTACTTCGGGGCGTGGTTGCGGCTGAGGACTGGTCAGTCGCTTTCGCTGCCGGTCAGCGTCGCCCATGTACAGCTCTTCATCCTCGATCACTTCGGACACGCCGAACGGGCCCAAAACGGCCGGGGTGAGCCCACGTTGGTGCTCCAGCATCGGCTGCCGGCGGAGATCGATGCGGCGCTGGTCGCCGCCGGCTACAAGGAGAAGCTGGGGCTGCACCGCATGACCACCATCGACCACCGCCTCTCGGTACTGTCCTGGGCGCATGGCGAAAAAGGCCTAGAGAGCCCCTGTCGAGACCCTGCGGTTCGCCGCCTGCTGGCGGACTGTCGGAAGCTGGCCAAGGAGCTGGGACAAGCCCCACGCACCAAAACCGCTGCCACCCAGGGTGGCTTGGACGGGATGCTGGCGACCTGTGATGACAGCCTGGAGGGACTGCGAGACCGCGCATTGCTGCTGTTTGGCTGGTCCAGCGGCGGCCGGCGTCGCTCAGAGATCGCTGCTGCTGAGCTCCGCGATCTCGAATGGATGGGGGCCGATACCGCGATATTCCGCATGCGGCGCTCAAAGACGGGCGATTCTGGGCCCAAGCCAGTGAAAGGCGAGGCAGCCGTTGCGCTGCGCGAATGGGTGGCCGCCGCCAAGATTACTGAGGGCGCCCTCTTCCGTCGGTTGTGGGGACCCAAGGTTGGTGAGCGGCTCTCAGCCCATGCGATCGCCGCGATTGTGAAACGGCGTGCAGCTATGGCGGGCCTGCCCGGAGATTTTGCTGGCCACAGTCTCCGACGGGGCTTCGTCACTGAGGCGGGATTGAATGACATCCCGTTAGCACAGACGATGGCGATGACTGGACATCGCCTGACCAAAAGCGTCGTGCGTTACTCAGAAGTCGGCGATGTATTGGCAAGTAAGGCATCAGATCTGCTGAACATCGGACGTAAGCGCTAGGCTGCCATCACATTGTGGTAGCGGGCTACGATCAGCAGTCGGCGTCAAGGACGCTTGTGACAAGATTGAAGGGAGTCAGATGACGAAAGACCTGTTCCTCAAAGAGGTTGCGGCAAGCGGCTACAACATTGGCTACGCCGCCAAGAAGCATTTCGCCACCTACGACATCGTCGAAAAAGCCCCTGGCTGGATTTCGCTCATCACGCTCGCGCTTGGGGTGATGGCTCTCATCAACCCACTATTCGATGACCATACGCTCGCTGCATCAGTGTTAATCGTCGGTATCGCATCGATGTACTTCAACTCATATTTGGACACGCGTCGTGAATACTGCACCCACGGCGAAACGCTTACTGGGCACTTCACCAGCCTGCGCAACCTTTACTACGAAATCCTGAGTCGCGATGACAAGGACAGTTTCGACGACCTCAAGGCGCGCTACCAATCCGTGCTGTCGAGTTCGCAGCAGATCGGTTCTAGCAAACACATTTTCTTGAGCGACTGGTATGCCCACTACAAGTTTTTCTGGCAGGCCCAGATCGGTTGGATTGATGAGCAGCTGAAGTTTAGGTTCTGGCGCGACAAGGTGCCTCTGAGTGCAGCGGTTGCGATCGTGCTAACGATCATCGCGGGTGTGTTTCTCCTGGTACGCGCTTACCTCGGCTGCGCGGTTGCTACGGCATGAGTGCTGCGACTTTGTTCTCGACCTTCCATGACAACCTGAAGGTCTCAAACGTCGCCGACATCTCTACGAAGTACTGCAACATCACAGCGCGGCTCAATCTTGATTTCTGGGAGATGACCTCGGACACCGCGCACAGCCTTCAGATCGGTTCATATGGTCGAAGGACTGCGATCGATGGCATCAGCGACCTCGACATGGTTTTCGAGTTGCCGCCGGAGAATCTGGAGCGCTACCAAAAGCTCACCGGAAACGGACCCTCCGCGATGCTTCAGGAGGTGCGAGCCTCCCTGCTCAAGCGCTACCCAACTTCTGATGTTGTCGCAGATGGTCAAATCGTCGGAGTGAACTTCTCCGGTTACCGGGTAGAGGTTTTGCCCGCATTCAAGGACGCTGATGGAGACTATATCCACGGCGATACCAACAACGGGGGCTCCTGGAAGACGACGATGCCAAGGCCCGAGATCAAGGCCGTCAACGATCTCGACACCACGACCAATGGCAACCTCAAGATCGCGTGCAAAATGCTTCGGGCCTGGAAAAATCGGATGGGTGTCGGCATCGGTGGACTGCTCATCGATACTTTGGCTTACAACTTCTTCAACCAGACCGAAGATTTCGATGAAGCAACCTACAAGGACTACCCAGAGCTCTGTGTTGCCTTGTTCTCCTATCTAGCAAACCTAGAAAGCCAGGAGTACTGGAAGGCCCCCGGTAGCAATCAGAGGGTGCGTTGCAAGGCCAATTTCCAGTCCAAAGCGAAAAAGGCCGCAGTCCGTTGCCAAAAAGCCCTCGACGAAGCCTCGGAAGAGAAACGAGCTAAGTATTGGCGGCAGGTTTTCGGACGCCAATTTCCTAAAGCTGACGAGGCGATTCTGGCGAAGGCCGCAGCTTCCTCTGGCTACAAGGATCCCGAGCAATACATCGAGGACCAAGTGCCTATCGACGTGCGCAACACCCTCGTCCTCGAATGTGACGAGTTGGACGGCAAAACGTGGATCAATCAGCTCAGAACCCGCCTACGAAAGAAGCAGAAAGTCCCTTTTGGCCGGCGTTTGCGCTTCTTCATTGCAGGCCACGATATTGCTGGTGATTTCGAGGTACGCTGGAAGGTACGCAATCGCCCCATTGAGCCGAAAGACGCTCACAAGCTCCGAGGTGAAATCGAACTTGATAAGGAAGGGACCAAGGAGAAAATCGAGACGGCTGACTTTTCTGGCGACCACTACGTGGAGGCCTACGCCATTCAGAATGGCGTTTGCATCGCACGCGAACGGATTCGAGTTCCAATTTAGGAGTTGATCTTTAGCAAGCCACTTTGCGGATCGGCGTAGCCTCAGATGTTGGGAAAAGTATCGGTAGAGCGGTAGATGGAATAATTCATTTGCTCGGAAAGCACTTGACCTTGGGGCTACCCCAAACCTTACAGTGCGGCCAGAAAGAACTGACGGATCCATGCGCCAAATCATTTCCATCCTGCTTGCACTCAGCCTGTCGTGGGTTACGACCGGCTATGCCTGCCAGATGGATGAGCAGTATCGAGTGCGGGCCGATTGCTGCTGCAAGGATAAGCACAGTGCTGAGTTGCCTGCGGAGACCGAGAAGGCGCAGCTCAGCTCGTCCGAGACAGCTGCCTGTTGCGATGTCGTTGTTTCGTCCTTCGTGGATCAGCAGCAGCCTGCGGCGCTGTTGGCCGCGCCGGCTCTCGACCTACCTGTCTTTGCGACTCTGCCGCTGGTGCGGTGGACTTTCGCTGCGCCGGTTGCCATCACCGTCGGTCTCCCCCCGCCAGCCCGTGGCCCGCCCACAGCGGGCACCCGAACCTATCTAGCCACCGCTCGCCTGCGGCTCTAAGAGCCGCCCATCACCGCGCCTTGCGCCGGTGATGGCTCATGATCTGTGCAGCCATCCGGCTGCACCTCCTACTGTCATTTGAGAGGCTCGCCATGTTGACTTCATATTCCCGCTTTACCCGTGTTTTGACCGTTGCCGTGCTCGCAGCAGGCTTTGCTGCCAGTGCTCACGCCCGTCCAACCGATCTCGATTGGAAGCCGGGCACCGGCCCCGCCGTCGCCCTGACGGCTTCGGCGCCCCAAAGCAGTCTGGGAGCGCCGTTCTACGGCCCGCGCCAGACCATCCCCACGCCCCTGTCTGAGGGAGTGCCGCAGTACGCGGCGCTTGCGAACGACGCCGTGCGTTGGGTTGGCCCGCGCAATATGGTCGCCGTCACGCGCTGACGTTTGCGCCCTGCGTGGCTATGCCGCACAGGGCCTCTTTCACGGAGCTATTTATGAAACGCTTCACCGCCCGTTTCGGGCTGCTTGCTGCTTTCTGCATCGCCACGTCATCGGTTGTTCAAGCGAACGACGATGCCAAAGCTCTCGTCGCGCTGAGTCTCGATGACGCTGCGTCGCTGGCGATCCAGCGTCAACCGCAACTGGACGCCTTCGACGCTGAGGCCCGCGCCGCTCGACAGCGCGCAATCGCCGCAGGCCAACTGCCCGACCCGACGCTCAATGTCGGCATCAGTGATTTGACGCTTGAAGGCGGCAACCGCTTCACGCTGCAAAACGAGTCCGACACCCAGATCATGGCCGGAGTGCGGCAGGCATTCCCCCGTGCCGAGAAACTGCGACTGCGTCGCGAGCGTGCCGAGGAAGAGGCCGAGACTTTCGATGCCGAGCGCAGCGCCGCCGAACGCAAGATTGCGCGCGAAACCGGGCTATCGTGGCTGGAGGTGTGGAAGGCCGAGCAGTCCCTGAGCGTGACCAACGCCAGCCTGATCGAAGCCGAGCGCCAGGTGAAGGCCGTGACCATCGCACTCTCCGCCAACCGCGCGACCCAGGCCGAGGTGCTGGCAGCGCGGGTAGATGCCGAGGCCCTGCGTGACCGAGCCGACGGTTATCGCCAGAGCGCACGCCATGCCCGCAACCAGCTGGCGCGCTGGATCGGCGAGGCCGCCTTCAACCCGATCTGCCCGGAGTTGCCGCCGGAGACGGCCCCCGATGCACCTGTGCTGATTGCCGCACTCGCCACCCATCCGCACTTTCTCGCCGAAGCCCGCAAAGTCGCGGTGGCCGAAACTGATGTCAGTCTGGCCAAGCAGGACTACCGTCCGGACTGGGCCATCGCCCTGGGCTATGGCTACCGCCCGCAGTTTGCCGACTACGCACAGGTGCAGCTCGAAATCCCTCTGCCGATCTTCTCGGCCAACCGCCAGGACAAACAGCTCGAATCGGCCCGCGCCATGCAGTCCGCTCAGGAGGCCCGGCTGGCGGATGCCTTGCGCGAGCACACCGCTGAGATCCGCCTCAACAGCGATGACTGGCAGCGCCTGCAAGAACGCCTGAGCCGCTACGACAGCAGCCTGCTGCCGCGATCGAAGGCGCGCATTGATGCGGCGCTAGCAAGTTACGGTGCGGGTAGCGGCACCCTCAAGGACGTGCTCGATGCCCGCCGTATGGCGCTCGAACTCGCCATGCAGAAGCTCGATCTGCAACTCGATTCCGCGAAGCACCAAGTGCAGCTGCGCTACTTCGCCCCCTGATTCGGAGAACGACCCATGAAGACCAAAAGCGTTGTTGCACTGACTGTGATTGCCCTAATCGCCGCTGGCGGCGGCTGGTGGCTGGCCTCGCCCAATAGCCCCCACAAACACAAGCTCGAAAAGCGCGTGGATGCCCAGGGCAAGACCTACTACACCTGCGCCATGCACCCGCAGGTGAAGCAAGGCGAGCCAGGCAGTTGCCCCATTTGCGGCATGAAGCTCACCAAGCGCACGGAAGCCCCGCAAGGCGGCATGAGCAGCGACATGGACGGCATGGCGATGTCCGGCGGTGCCATGTCCGGCGGCGAGAAAACGCCGCTGTATTGGTATGACCCGATGGTGCCCGACCAGCACTTCGACCAACCCGGCAAGTCGCCATTCATGGACATGCAGCTGGTGCCCAAATACGCCAGCGGCGACGAGGGCGGCGGCACGGTGGTGCAGATTGATCCGCGCATGGCTCAGAACCTCGGCGTGCGCGTCGCACCCGCGAAGAGCGGCACCTTCTGGCAGCGCGTGGAGGCCGTGGGCACCGTCGCGGTGGACGAGCGGCGCATCGTCACCGTCGAGTCGCGTACGGCGGGCTGGATCGAGACGCTCGACGTGCGCGCCGAAGGCGACCCGGTGAAGAAAGGCCAGCGGCTTGCTGCCCTGTATTCGCCTGACCTGTTCGCTGCCAAGCAGGAACTCCAGCTCGCCCAAAGCAGTGGCGACGCGGCATTGGCAAAGGCCAGCCAGCAGCGCCTGCGCCTGCTGGGCGGCGGCGCGCGCGGCGGCAGTCAGTCCGGCGTGTTCGCGCCAGCATCGGGCTTCGTGATGGAGCTGATGGCACGCGAGGGCGCGCAGCTCGCACCGGGAATGCCGCTGATGAAGCTGGCTGATCTCTCGAAGGTCTGGCTGCTGGTCGAAATCCCTGAAGTGCAGGCGGGCTGGGTGAAGGCAGGCCGCAGCGCCGAAGCACGCTTGAAGTCGCTGCCCGGTGAGGTGTTCGAGGGCACGGTGGACTACCTCTCTCCGCAGCTCGATACCGGCACGCGCACGCTCAAGGCGCGGCTGGTGTTCGACAACCCCGAGGGGACGCTGCGTCCGGGGATGTTCGCCGATGTCAGCCTATTCGGCGGGCCACAAAGCGACGTGTTGCTGGTGCCGAGCGAGGCGGTGATCCGCACTGGCACCCGCGCGGTGGTGATGGTGGCCGAAAGCGCAGGCCGCTACCGCCCCGCGCATGTGGAGGTCGGGCCTGAGCGCAACGGCGAGACCGTGATCCTGTCCGGCCTCGAAGACGGCCAATCGGTGGTCGTGTCAGGGCAGTTCCTGATCGACTCCGAAG
>SXGT01950395.1_pt1 | contig 20254 bp, 19 predicted proteins | sample 3176221 | NCBI WGS metagenome assembly SXGT01 (sample SAMN11356862, study PRJNA531348) | freshwater metagenome | isolation source: freshwater sample F1-120 | place: China: Fuxian Lake, Yuxi | collected 2017-12-25
CGTGCCCCCTGAGTCGCGCGAAGCGATCGTGCGCGTGGGACTATTTGGTGCCACCGGAGAGTTTAGTGTGGATGAGATTGTTCTAGCGGCTCCCTAGGCCCGAGGAGACATCGAGATATGCAGAACACGCCCGAAGAGTCTTCACCCCTGGAATCCCGTGAGGCGGAGGGGCACGATCCACCCAAACGCCCGCGTCGCCAGCGCGTGTTTGGCCGATTTGCGTTCACGATCGTCGCCTTGCCTTTCCTCGTCTATTTCATCGGGATGCAACTGGGCCTGTATCTGGATGGCTTGAATAGCTTTGTGCCGGTGGATACGCAACACAAAATCGTCCGCGGCTTGGTGCAGTCCACGATCGAGGAGTTGAAGACGACCGCTGCGGGGACCGCCGCGTTGGAGGGGGCCAAGGTAGCCGATTTTGCGAAGATCATGGAACAAGAAGGGCCCTCGATCGATGCCTTGCGTGACGCCGGCGGCCGCATCCTTCGGGACGACTCCAAGCTACTGGCCCAACTGCGCGGCGAGTTCGAGAAACTGTTGCAATTGATGGAAGCCCATGAAGAAGGGGATCGCGAGGCCGTCGCCAAGAGGTCCCGCCAAAAGGAAGCGGATGGCGAAGATGTCGGCGAGTCCTGGGTGACGAAATGGTTTCCCACGCACCAGACTTGGTATCCGACGATTTACACCTGCGTGATTACCGTGACCGCCGTGTTGGTGGTCATTGTCTTCGCGGGCTACTTTCGCATACCGGTCAACTTCAGCTTTTGGTCCGTGATCGTGGGTATCGCCGGCATTGTCGTCTGGGTTGGACTGTGGTGGTTGGACAAGCACTACCTGCATGTGGGGGAGTGGGTCGGCGCGGGCACGCGCAAGGCCTTCAATCCGTTTGAGGTGCTCAAGGACGACCCCACCTGGATGCGACAATTCTTGTGGATTCGCTTTGCTGGGCTGGTGGTCATCGTGCCGATCGTTGAGGAGTTCTTTCTGCGAGGCTTCCTGATGCGGTATGTGGACGATCCGGATTGGGACGAAGTCCCCATCGGCGAGAACACGTGGATGGGGATCCTCGCCCCCACGGCGTACGGCGTGCTGGGACATCCCGCCGAGTGGTTGGCCGCGGCCGTTTGGTTCAGCATGGTCACCTGGCTGTTCCTGCGCACACGGAGCATTTGGAACTGCGTGATCGCCCATGCGACGACCAATCTGTTGTTGGGCCTGTTCGTCATCTATTACGGCGTCTGGGAATTGTGGTAATCCCAGGCGTGCCGGTCCACGGCCGAGGGGTCCGTCGCCTTGACCGGATTTGCGGGCGGCGATACCATGCGTGAACCGCCGACCGACCCGTCGGCCTGTGTCGGGTTTGGCCTTGTGACAAGTTTCACAAAGTCGGAAGCTGACATGCGTAACTCTTTTGTTTTTAGGTGTTTATGGATAGCGCCGGCCTCCCCATTTTCCTGTTCGCCCTGATCGCCCTGGCGGTTCCTGTGGGCATGATAGGCCTGGGCGCCCTCATTGGGCCGCATCGCGCCACCGCGGTGAAGCGGATGCCGTATGAGAGCGGCATGGATCCTATCCATGACGCGCGACGTCGGTTCGACGTGCGATTCCACCTGATGGCCATCGCCTTTTTGGTATTCGACGTGGAGTTATTGTTTTTGTACCCCTGGGCGGTCGCCTCGCGCCACCCGGAAGGAATCGACCGGATTCTGCAGGTTTCTCAGGGGTTGGGGGAGCGGGGTTGGGTTCTGGGGGGCGTGTTGGTCTTTCTGGCCTTGGTGGCGGCGGGGTTGGTGTACGAATGGCGGCGGGGGGTGCTGAGATGGCGATAGAGCTGCCGGATAATGTGGTGGTCAGCAAGTTGGACGAGTTGGCCAGTTGGTGTCGCAAGAACAGTCTTTGGCCCATGCCGTTCGCCACAGCCTGTTGTGGCATCGAGTTGATGGCCACGGGTGCGAGTCGTCATGACTTGGCCCGGTTTGGCGCTGAGGTCTTTCGCTTCAGTCCTCGTCAATGCGATTTGATGATTGTCGCCGGGCGTGTGGTGATGAAGATGCTGCCGGTGCTGCAGCGTATTTGGCAACAAATGCACGAGCCGAAGTGGTGCATCTCGATGGGGGCGTGCGCGTCAACGGGAGGGGTCTTCGATACCTACGCGGTGGTGCAGGGGATCGATCGCTTCATTCCCGTGGACATGTATGTGCCCGGTTGTCCGCCACGGCCGGAGCAATTGATTCAGGCCATCATGGATTTGCAGGACAAGATTCAGCGCGAGGGGACCATCATGGGGGACGAGTTTTCCACGCAAGCTCGGCAGCAGCCGAAGCGAGCGCTGGTGGAATTGCCGATCATCGGGCGCCCCTCGGCGGCGTGCGTGCGAGGAACCTACGAGGGGTTGCGATGAACCGTCCACATGAGGTGGCGCAGGCGATTCTCAGCCGTTGCCAGGGGGCTACGACCAGTTCCTTTCGCGACCAATGCCGCGTGCAGGTGCCTGCGGAGCACTTGCTCGATGTTTTGCGGTACGTCAAGCAGGAAGCCGGGTTTGACCTGTTGGTCGACATCACCTGTGTGGACTACCTGCATTATCGGGACGCCACGGAGCGTTTTGGGGTGGTCTATTTGTTGGCCCGCACGGAGTCGGCTGAGCGGCTAACCCTTCGCGTGATGTTGAGCGAGCCGCAGTTGGAGCTTCCATCGGCTGTGCCACTCTGGGAGGGTGCCAATTGGATGGAGCGAGAGGTCTACGATATGTTCGGGATTTCCTTCCAGGGCCATCCCGATCTGCGTCGCATCCTGATGCCCGAGGCCTTCACCGCGCATCCCCTACGTAAAGATTATCCACTGCAAGGACGGGGAGAACGACACAACTTCCCCGTGCTGACCCGCGCGGAGGCCTGACCCCCATGTCGTCGTCGCGATTGTTGCTCGAACGGGACTCACCGCTACCATGCCGTTAGAACCAGCCACACTTGCCCCCCCCAGTGACGCCAGTCGCGATTATCTGTGGACGTTGAATTTCGGGCCACAGCATCCGGCCACCCATACCACGCTGCGCTTGATTTTGAAACTGGAAGGGGAACGGGTTGTCGGCGCGACGCCGGATATTGGTTACCTCCATTCTGGTTTTGAGAAAATCGGCGAAAAGCTGGACTACAACCAGTACGTCACGGTCACGGATCGCATGAATTACATTTCGCCGATGGCGAACAACGTGGCCTGGCATCATGCGGTCGAGACCTTAATGGGTATCACGCCGACGTCACGTTGCCAGTACCTGCGAGTGATCATTTGCGAGTTGGCACGCATTAGCGATCATTTGTTGAGTGTGGGCGCGATGGGGCTCGACGTTGGTGCCTTCACGTTCTTCTTGTATGGCTTTTATCAGCGCGAGAAAATTTACGATATTTTCGAGTCCCTTTGCGGCGCGCGTTTCACCAACAGTTACACGCGTGTGGGGGGCGTCATGCACGACATCACCCCCGTGACCATCGAGAAAATTCGCGAGTTCTTGCGGGATTTCCCCCGCACGCTGGCGGACATGGAGCGTCTGTTGAACCGCAATCGTATCTTCGTCGATCGCACCAAGGGGGTTGGGGTGCTGACCAAAGAGCAGGCGATCAGCCGCAGCGCTTCGGGCCCGGTTGCCCGAGCGAGTGGAGTTCCCCGGGATTTGCGCCGCGATGAGCCCTACCTGGCCTATGGCGATTTCGACTTTCAGGTCTGTTGTGCCACGGCTGGGGACTGTTTCGCACGCTACTACGTCCGCTTGGCGGAGATACGCGAGAGTCTCAAAATCGTGCAGCAGGCCCTGGAGAATCTCCCGGCAGGTCCGGTGAATGTGGGCATTGACGAGCGGGCGGTGCTGCCGGATAAGCAGCAAGTCTATCAAACCATTGAAGGGACCATCACGCATTTTGAGTTGCTGATGTGGAACCGTGGGTTCGAGGTGCCGCACGACGAGTGCTACGCGGCCACCGAGGCCCCCAACGGCGAATTGGGATTTTATCTGGTTGGAGATGGCTCCCATGTGGCCTATCGGGCCCGTTGCCGGCCTCCTTCCTTCATTCACTTCGCGCTCTTTCCGCATCTGATTCATGGGCACACGTTGAGCGACGTGGTGGCCGTCTTAGGGAGCCTGAATATTATCGCCGCCGAATTGGATCGCTGAATTTGCAGGATATCATGACGAAGTCCGATCGAGTCTTAACCGCCGAGATGATCGCCGAGATCCAGGCGTTGTTTCCGCGCTATCCCTTGCGGCAGGCTGTGACCTTGCCGGCGTTGCACGTGGTGAATCGCCACCTGCGACATGTGCCATTGCAGGCCGTGGTGGAGATTGCCGAGTTGCTGCAGTTAGCACCGGCGCAGGTGCAAGACACCTTGACGTTTTACGGATTTTTCAAGCAGGACGCACCGCACGGTCGGACTCGTGCCTGGGTTTGCCGTTCGATTAGTTGTGCCCTGCGCGGCGGCGAGGAGATGCTCGAGTATCTGTGTCAGAAAGCGGGTATCCCTGCTGGCGATACGACGCCGGATGGTGCCTTGACGCTGGAACCGGCCGAATGTCTGGGGGCCTGTGAGCACGCCCCCTGTATGTTGGCGGGTGATCGATTGCATAAGAACTTGGATCGAGATGCCGCTGACCAATTTCTGCGTTCGGTGCGATCGAACGCAGTCGAGACAGGTGAATCGGTTTCGTAACTAAGGGCGAGAACTGGATTGCAGATCAGGTGTGGTGACTGAATCATGGCCGATTTCGAACCCGTGCTGTTAGCCAACATCCATCTTCCCGACAGTCACACATTCGATGTGTACGAGGGGAAAGGCGGGTACCGCGCGCTCCGCAAGACGATGCGCGAGCTCAAACCGGTCGATGTGATCGAGATGGTCAAGGCCAGTGGTCTGCGCGGACGTGGCGGTGCTGGGTTTCCCACCGGGTTGAAATGGACCTTTCTCCCCAAGGATCACCCCGGGCCCGTTTATTTTCTCTTGAATGCTGATGAGAGCGAGCCAGGCACGTTCAACAACCGCATATTGATGGAAGAGGATCCGCACCAAATTTTGGAGGGGTTGATCCTCAGTTGCTTTGCGACGCGGGCCACGGCCGCCTATATCTACCTGCGATACGAGTACCCGTTGGCTCTGGAAAGAATGCAGCGAGCCGTGGACGAATGCTATCGCGCCCGTTACTTGGGGGCGAACATTTTAGGGAGCGGCTATTCGCTTGATGTCACGCTGCACCGCGGTGCAGCCGCGTATATCTGCGGCGAGGAGACCGGGTTGATCGAGAGCCTCGAAGGGAAACGTGCTTGGCCGCGCATCAAACCCCCATTTCCGGCCGTGGAAGGGGTCTTTCGCAAGCCAACCGTCGTGAACAATGTCGAGACGGCAGCCTGCGTGACTCAAATCATGAGTCGAGGTTCGGATTGGTTCAAGTCCATTGGTGTCCCCCCCCCGGCCGACAATCCTCGCGATGCGGGGAGCTATGGCCCGAAGCTGTATTGCCTGAGTGGTCACATCGAAAGGCCGGGCTGCTATGAAGCGCCACTGGGGATCACGGTGAGGCAGCTTGTGGACCAATACGGAGGGGGCGTGTGGCGTGGACGCAAGGCCAAGGCGGCCATTCCCGGTGGGATCAGCATGGGCCTGTTGCGGGAGGACGAGTTTGATTGCCCGCTGGACTTCAGCGGACCGGGGCGCTACGGATGTTTGGGACTGGGAACGGCGGCCGTGGTCATCCTGGATGAGACGGTGTCCATTATGGACTACCTGTATAACAGTGCCCGCTTCTTCGCTCACGAGAGGGGCGGCCAGTGCCCGCCCTGCCGCGAAGGAACGTCTTGGGCCCTGAAAATTCTGGAACGCATTCGCGCGGGCCGGGGGCGTCTCAAGGACTTGGACCTGTTGGCCGAGATCGCTGGCAGTATCGGCATCATCCCAGGGACAACGATCTGCGGTTTGGCGGATGGTGCAGCCTGGCCGATGAAAAATGCCTTGTCCAAGTTTCGCGAGGAATGCGAGGAGACGATCAAGCGGACCAACCCCAAAGGCTGGATGGTGACGGACCCCGTGCCGGCCCTGGAAGCGGGGATCACGGTACACGAATTGAAAGCAGTGCATTAAGCATGGCCACAGTGATTGTTGACGGACAAGAAGTGGAATTGCCTTCGGGCTCGGCCCTGAATGGCATTCAGGTTGCCAAACAGCTCGGCATCGAGGTTCCCCATTATTGTTGGCACCCTGGACTGACGGTGGTCGCCAGTTGCCGCATGTGCTTGGTGGAAACGGGGAGACGTGATCCGGCCACGGGACAGATCACGATGATGGGCAAATTGTCGCCGGCCTGTCAGACCCCCGCCACAGATGGCACCGTATTCGTCACGAATAGTGAAAAGGTTCGCGCCGCGCGAGCGATGGTGGAAGAGGATTTGTTGATTCGGCATCCGGTCGATTGTCCCATCTGTGACAAAGCGGGCGAATGTCACTTGCAGGATTATCATTTCGAGCACGGTCGCGACCAGCGTCGTGCTGATATTCGCCCCTTCACCAGTCGCCGTCGACCTGTGGGGGATACGGTGACCTTGTTCGTGGATCGCTGCGTGATGTGTACACGCTGTGTTCGCTTCACCCGCGAAATCACCGGCACGAGCGAACTGATGGTGATCAATCGGGGAAGCCACGAAGAGATCGATGTCTTCCCCGGCTATCCACTGGCCAACAAGCTGTCCGGAAACGTTGTCGATCTGTGCCCGGTTGGCGCGTTGGGAGATGTGGACTTTTTGTATCAGCAGCGGGTTTGGTTCATGAAGCGGCAGCCGCACGTCTGCGCGGGATGTGCGACGGGCTGTTCGATTTTTGTCGAAGAGAATCAAGATCGGGTCTATCGTCTCAAGCCACGCGAGAATGCGGCGGTCAATCAATGGTGGATGTGCGATGAAGGTCGTTATGGCTTTGCTCACCTGCACAGCCCCGATCGGATGACCTCGCCGCGCCGACGTGGCGACTCGGGGTGGGCGGATGTCGAATGGTCGCAGCTCGTGGTCGAACTCGATCAGCAGTTGCGTGCCGCCGGCCGTTTCGCGGTCGTGCTATCCCCGCATCTGACGGTCGAAGAAGCGTATCTGCTTGCCTGTTATGCCCGTTCGGTCGATGCGCAGGCCTTAATAGCCCTCGGTCCGGTCCCCACCGAGGGAACGGACGAAACGTTTCCCCAAGGATTTACGATTTCGGCCGAGAAATGCCCCAACCGCCAGGGCGTGGCGGCGATCGTGCAGCATTTCCAGGGGAGTCTCTTGGAGTTCGCAGAACTCCCGGCGCGAATGGCGGCTGAGGGGGTGCGGTCGCTCTGGGTTTCCGGCGGCTACAAGACGGATTGGCCCGCCACGGCGGCGATCGATTTTGGCTCCGAGTTGCGATTGTTGATTGTGCAGGATCTGTTTGCCTCCCCGTTGTGGGAGCAGGCGACCTTTCAGCTGCCCGGGGCTGCTTTCGCGGAGCGTGCCGGGTCGTACGTGAATCGACACGATCGGCTGCAATCCTTCGCTTGGGCCATACGACCGCCGGCTGGAGTGATGGTGGAAGGGCAGCTCTACTGGCGACTCTTGGGGCGGCCCGGGTTGTACCAGGCGCGTGAGGTGTTGCATGAAGTTGCGCGCGAGCTGCTGTACTTTGCTGCGGCTTCGGAGCCGATTGCGGAAACAGGCGTGGATTTGAAGGTGTTGCAGTTGGCGAAATGATCCCAGTGGTCTTGGGTTGCCTGGCCGTGAGCCGAAGATTGTGGACTGAGGAGTTTGGGACATCGTGAGCATGTCGTTGTTGCTGGTACCCCTGGTGAAGATCGCCATCATCCTGTTTGGCGTCATGACGGCCGCAGCCTATTTTGTGCTGTTGGAGCGTCGCGTGGCCGCTTGGGTGCAGGATCGGCGTGGTCCCAATCGGGTCGGCATACCGGGGACCAACATTCGGCTGTTCGGTTTGGGGCAGCCTCTGGCGGATGGCTTGAAGATGATCCTCAAGGAGGAATACACTCCCGCTCACGTGGATCGGGGACTGTACCTTCTAGCTCCGCTGGTGATGATGTCCGCAGCGTTGGCGGTCTTCGCGGTGATTCCCTGCGGCAGCACGTTGCCACCGATTCCCGCGTTGGGGTTGCAGGAACCGATCGCGATGCTGGTGGCTCCGTCGTTCGACGTGGGGATGATTTACGTGTTCGCGCTCTCGAGTATCGCCGTTTATGGTGTGATCCTCGGAGGCTGGGCGAGTAACAGTAAGTACAGTTTCTTGGGCGGGCTGCGGTCCAGTGCCCAATTGATTGCATATGAACTTCCGCTGGGGCTCGGCCTGTTGGGCGTGGTTCTGGCCACGGGGTCGCTCCGTTTGGATGCGATCGTCGCCGAGCAGGCGAATACGGGCGTGTGGTTTGCCCTGTCGCAGCCGTTGGGGATGTTGATCTTCATGATTTCAGCGTTTGCAGAGGCGGCCCGCCTGCCGTTTGATTTGCCGGAGTGCGAACAGGAATTGGTGGGTGGCTACCATACTGAATACGCCGGCATGAAATTGGTTGTTTTCTTGACGGCAGAATTCATTCACATGATCACGGCTTCCTTTTTGATCTCGATCCTTTTCTTGGGAGGTTGGCATTTTTGGGGGCTCACGGGAAATGCCGAAACGCCCATCACTTGGACACTAGCCGCGATTCGCGTGGGCGTCTTGTTCGCTAAGGTATTCGCGGTCATTTTCTTCTTTATGATGGTCCGGTGGTCGTGGCCTCGCTTCCGCTACGACCAATTGCTGGCATTGGCCTGGAAGGTACTGCTTCCGTTGGGGTTACTCAACCTGGTGGTCCTGGCCATCCTGATTGAAGTACAGCATCCGCAGGTTGCAGGCGGATGGCTCGATGAGCGGTTCGGGGCTGGCCGCGCGGTCGTGTCCTGGCTCCCCGGATGGCTGCTATTGGTCCTGGCGTTTATGTTGGTTGCTTGGCTCCGTCCGATCATGACGGACAATCGGCCGCGCACGGACGTGGATCTGTTGGATTCGCCATTACAGGAATAAGTCACGATATGAAGGCGGACGACCCTCGCATCCATTGGATCGCGGAACCCAAATTAGGCCTGGCGGGCTCGATGTACCTGCCACTCGTGGTGGGGGGCTTGGTCACGACGGCCAAGCACTTGTTGAGTCCCAAGGTGACGGTGAGTTACCCGGATCAAGAGCCCGAAATTGCCAACCGGTCGATTTATCGTGGGGTTCATCGCTTGAATCGCGACGGACAGGGACGCGTCAAGTGCGTCGCTTGCTTTCTGTGCGCGACCGCATGTCCCGCCCATTGCATCGATATCGTCGGTGCCGAAAGCCCTTGGCCGGATCGGGAGAAGTACCCTGAGAGTTTCACCATCGACGAATTGCGCTGTATCTACTGCGGCATGTGCGAGGAAGCATGTCCGGTCGATGCCATTGAATTGACCAGTCTTTACAATCTGACCGGGCGAAGTCGCGAAGAGATGGTGTTTGATAAGGAGAAGTTATTGAGCGTGTACGATGCCACGCATAAGCAGGAACCCATGCGTTCAGCCGCACACAAAGGGGCGCCCTGATGGATTGGAGCGGGTTCTTATGGGCTGCTGCAGACAGCAGCGAATTGGCTACCCCAATCGGTCCGGCTTGCGCCTGCGTGGCGGGACGCCTGCTGGTGGCCGTGGCGCTTGCCGCCTTGGGACTGTGGTGCCTTCTGGCGTTGGATTCAAAGTGGACACGTCGGGGTGGTGTGGGGTTGGCGGCGGGCGGGGTGTTGTTGATGGCCAGTCAACTTCAACTCGTGCAGCCCTGGGGAGACTGGCTGGGCTTCTGGTTGCTGGCGGCCTTGGCCGTGTTGCCGGCCGCAGCCATGATCGTTTCGCATCGCCCGGTCTACAGCGCCATCTGGTTTGCCGTAAGTTTGCTGGGCGTGGCCTCACTCCTCTTGTGGCAGGGGGCTCAGTTTTTGGGGTTGGCCACGATGGTGGTTTACGCCGGCGCTATAGTGGTCACGTTCTTGTTTGTGCTCATGTTGGCGCTCCCCGCTGGCTATGGCCGCTACGATCGCATTAGTTGGGGCAAGTTGCCGGTGGGCGTGGCCTGCTTGGTCGCAAGCGGCCTCGTGGGACTGTGCGTTTGGGGTTTAAGTCCGGCACCCGGTGCGGCCGGGGAGTCCCCTTGGCAATTGGCCAAGCCGGCATCGACCGGGATGTTATCCGAGGATCTCCTCCACCCGGCGCATGTGGCCCATTTGGGATCGCATCTGTTCACGGAATATCTATTGGCTATCGAATTGGCGGGGGTCCTGCTGTTGATGGCACTGGTGGGAGCCGTGTCCTGGATGGCGCAGGCCCAGCGATATTGGCAGGTGCCTGGAGATGGCGTCGAAAGGACCGACCATGTCTGACACGGCGATTCTTCAGAATCATTTATTTGTGGGGGCCGTACTGTTTGCACTGGGCCTGATCGGCTTCTTGGTGCGTCGCAATGTGATCGTGATGTTTCTGTGCGTGGAGTTGATGCTCCAAGGGGTGGCCTTGAGCCTGGTGAGCTGGTCTCGATACCACGGAGACTGGGGGGGCCAGATGCTCGTGATCTTCATCATCACCGTCGCGGCGTGCGAAGCAGCCCTGGGGCTGGCACTCGTCTGGATCATGGCCCAGCGCGGTGGGAGCTTGGACATCGCCATCTGGCAGACGCTGCGCGAACGCGATCAGGCTCCGTACACCGACCGGGAGGTTCCGGAGGAGGACCGTTCGGTGGAAGATTGGCCTCAGCTAACACCGGCCGGGGTAGAGCCCGTCCATCCCCGTGAAGAGGATATGTACCGTAGCCATGTTTGAAGCGATTTCGTTGCGAACGCTGTTGATCTTAATTCCCGCGTTACCGTTGTCGGGCGCGATCCTGACAGCCATTTTTGGTCCCGCGATTTTGCGCCGGCAGAGTCACTGGCCGACCGTCTTGGGGCTGGCGGCTTCATGCATTTGTAGTTTGATGTTGGCAGTGAAGTGGCAGGGTCAATTGCCGCAGGATGGCAAAGCGGGGCAGGGGGTCGAAGAGGTGGTTACGCTTTGGGAGTGGGTTGGCATTCCGCAGGCCTACGCGCCCTCTCCGGCCACTGGTTTGGCGGCGATTGCCGCCACGGAGAATCATGCCCCGTTGGATTTTCGAATCGATGTGTCGTTGCGAATCGATACGTTGACGGCGACGATGCTGGTGATGGTCACTTTGATTTCGACGCTGGTAGCCGTCTATTCCGTCGGCTACATGCATGGCGACGAGGGATATTGGCGCTTCTTCAGCTATTTGTCTCTCTTCGTGTTTTCCATGACGATGCTGGTCACCGTGAGCAACTTCGTGATGCTGTATGTGTTCTGGGAGGGCGTAGGGGTATGTAGCTATTTGCTGATTGGTTTTTGGTATCGCAATCCGGCAGCCGCCGCTGCTGGAAAAAAGGCATTCTTGGTCAATCGCGTCGGCGACTTCGGATTCGCCCTGGCCCTATTCCTGATGTGGATGACGTACGGCAGTTTGAGCTTCCACGATACGGATACCGTGGCGGGCGTCTTGGGGGCGCGGCGGTTTGCGGGCGAGCTGTCCTTTGTGGGGGGTGGGGTGGGAACCGCCATCTGTTTGCTGTTGATGGCCGGCGCTTGCGGCAAGAGCGCCCAATTTCCACTCCATGTCTGGTTGCCCGATGCCATGGAGGGCCCCACACCAGTGAGCGCTCTGATTCATGCCGCCACAATGGTCACGGCTGGTGTGTACATGATCGCGCGGTGCATGCCGCTCTTCGTGGCGGCACCACAGGCGGCCTGGGTGGTCGCTTGGATCGGCGCGGGGACGGCGTTGATGGCCGGATTGATCGCACTGACACAATTTGATCTGAAACGGGTTCTGGCCTACTCCACCGTCAGCCAATTGGGATACATGTTCTTGGCGTTGGGAATGGCTACATTGGGGGGAGTCACGGCGGGCATGTTCCACCTGTTCACGCATGCCTTCTTCAAGGCCCTTTTGTTCTTGGGGGCGGGGAGTGTGATGCACGCCATGGGAAATGTGATCGACATGCGACGCTTCGGCGGGTTGCGCCATCGTCTGCCGATCACGCATGCGACATTCGCCATCGGCTGTCTCGCCTTGGCCGGCATTTTTCCGCTCTCGGGTTTCTGGAGCAAGGATGCCATTCTGGCGGCCGTCCATGATCAAGCACATGCCACCGGGGCCAGTAGCTATCGGGTGCTGTATGGGATGGCCATGGGGACGGCGTTTCTCACCGCTTTCTACACGTTCCGCGCTTTCTTTATGACCTTCTACGGACCCCAACGCATCCCGGAGGAAGCGGGGCACCACGCGCACGAGTCGCCGAAGGTGATGTGGATCCCGCTGGTGGTTCTGGCCCTGTTCGCGGCGCTGGTGGGGCCGATGCTCGAGTGGACCCATGCCTTCGCCCACTGGTTGCAGTACACCCCTTCGTTGGCCATGATGGCACAGGCGGCCGGAGCAACGGGCGCGCCGGCTGCGTTTCATTGGGATGTGGCCGTTACCAGCACTGCCGTTGCCGTCGCGGGCGTGGCCTTGGCCGCCTTCTTGTATTTGGGCCATCGTCGCGAAGTGGCGGCCTTGCAATATGTGTTCCGCTTCGGCTGGATGAATCCGTCCGAAGCGCCGTCGGATTGGGAATCGGCATCGCCTCACGCGGCGGCCGTTGCTAACGTTACCCGTCCGGGCGGACATCCTACCGTGACCGGGCATTGCCCTAGCGACCATCCGTCCGGCTCGCATGGTCACGAACATGGGCCGGGACTCTTGGCTCTACCTGCCCGCCTTTTAAAAGCCGTCGGCTGTGGTTTGTGGTCGTTGCTTACACTCCCCTTGTGGTTGGGGCAGTTCGTCTCCCCCTACCAGATGTCGCATTCCAAGTTTTTCGTGGACGAGATCTATGATGTGCTCATCGTCGGGCCATTGCGCGGTCTGGCCCACATCAGTTACGTTTTGGATCGAGTGCTAGTGGATGGACTCGTCAACGGAGTCGGCGGACTGCCCGTGCGTCTCGGCGGGTGGCTACGCAAGTCACAACGTGGATTTGTTTCCCTGTACGGATTGTTAACGGTGGTGGGCATGGTGCTGGTCGTGGTGGTTAGCTTCTGGTGGGGAGTATGACAATGGCAAGGTTGCTACTCCAGACACTGGCACTGCCATTCCTCGCCGCCCTGCTCATGCCCATTGTGGCCCGCTTGGGAGACCGGGCGGTACGCGCGTGGACGTTATTGGTGACACTGGTAACGCTGACATTAACCGTGTCCCTTTGTCGCGGGTACTTGCAGGAATCGCCAGGAACGGATGGCTTTGCCGTCTCAGACGTGGCCTGGTTGTCGTCCCACGCAACCGAGATGCCGCTGGTGGCTGATGGTGCGACTGGACCAGGCACGGCGATTTGGGATATTCGCTTCCATGTAGGCCTTGATGGCTTGGGGCTGTGGCTGTTTGCCTTGGCCCCGGTCTTGATGCTCACGTCGATATTGGTGAGCTGGGAAGCGATTCAGGATCGGCCGGCTTGGTTCTACGGCATGTTGCTGTTGTTGCAAGGGGGGTGTTTGGGCGTTTTCGCGGCTCGGGACCTCATTTTGTTCTATGTGTTTTTCGAGTTTACTTTGCTGCCGTTGTTTTTTCTGATTGGCATCTGGGGGAGCGAGCAGCGGGAGTATGCGGCGACAAAGTTTTTTCTCTACACCTTGGCGGGTAGTTTGTTCACGTTTCTGGGGTTATTGGCCATTGTGTTGTGGCATTATCAGCAGGTGGGCGTGTTGACGTTTTCGATTCCCGCGCTGACGGCCGGACTGACCGAACACCCGATCGCTCCCTTTGGCCTACAGTTGGCGATCTTCCTGGCGTTGTTTGCGGGATTCGCCATCAAGGTGCCTTTGTTTCCGCTGCACACCTGGTTGCCGCTGGCGCACGTGCAAGCACCGACGGCGGGTAGTATTTTTCTGGCGGGAGTCCTGTTGAAAATCGGGACGTACGGATTCCTGCGGTTCAGTGTGCCGATGTTGCCAGATGCCACGGCGGCCTGTGCCCCGGCCCTCTTGTGGCTATCCGTTATTGGAATCCTGTACGGTGCCCTGGTTGCGTTGGCGCAGACGGATATCAAACGCCTGATTGCCTATTCGAGCGTCAGCCATCTCGGCTTCTGCATGTTGGGCTTGTTTGCGTTAAACCGCATCGGCTCGTCGGGGAGCGTGTTGCAGATGGTCAATCACGGCATCTCGACTGGGGCACTGTTCGCCCTGGTGGGCATGTTGTACGAGCGTTACCACACGCGAGAAATCTCGGCATGGGGGGGGCTGGCGCGCCGCTTGCCCGTTCTTTCCTGCTTCATGTTCTTGTTCACTTTCTCCAGCATTGGCTTGCCCCTCTTGAATGGCTTCGCGGGTGAGCTCTTGGTGTTGGTGGGCATGTTTCAGCGGGCTTGGCAGGGACAGCTCGCGGAACCGTTCACCCAGCTCAAGTGGATTGCCGTGCTGTCCGTTGTGGGTGTGGTTTTGGGAGCCTGGTACATGTTGTGGCTGGTGCAACGTGTGTTCTTCGGGCCGCTTCGCGAGCCACATGGAATCCATGGAGTGCCGGTCCGCGATCTCAATTGGCGCGAGATTGCCGCGTTGGTGCCACTGGCCGTTTTGGCGTTCTGGATTGGCATTTATCCGCAATTGTTCTTGCGGCCGATTCAGCCTGCAGTGGACGCTCTGACGCACGAGGCCCAAGGCCGCTGGGAGGCCGTTGATCGGCCCCCCCTGGCGGACCGGCAAGCGTTTTTACTGCGAAGGAGCCGATAACTCGTGCCCACAAGTCTTGATATGTTGTTTCGAATGACGCCGGAAATCCTGCTGATCGTAGGAGCCGTCTGGATCATTGTGGGGAATGCGTTTGCGCCCCAGCGGGCGGGCTGGTGGGTCATGGCACTGGCCACCGTTGCGATGGCAGGCTGGGCGCTGGCGCAACAGGGGATGCCGGTTGTCCCTGCACCCAGCACGGGTGGGGAGTCGGTGCACGTGGGGAGTGCCGACGCCGACTCGGTCGTGGTGGCGGGATTGGCGATTCACGATGAGTTGGCGCAGGCAATTCGTTGGTTCGCCATCGTGTTGGCGTTTCTGTTGGTTGTGATGGCTTCACGCGCTGGTGCCGAAAGTCTCTTCGGGGAGCAGTTAGGATCTATTCTGCTCATATTGGCGGGCATCATGATCGCGGCGTCCGCAACGAACCTGGTGCTGCTGTTTCTGGGCTTGGAGCTGGTCTCGATCCCCACATACATCTTGTTATTTCTGGGGCGTGCCAACCGCCAGTCCTTGGAGGCCACGGCCAAGTACTTTCTGCTTAGTATCTTGGCGTCGGCCGTAATGCTCTATGGGTTCAGCTTTCTCTATGGCAGCACCGGTTCCATGGACTTGAGTCGCATCTCCGCCAACGTGCGCGAGCCTGCGTCGCCGTTGGGCGCGGGGGGGATATGGACCATGGGGATGGTGTTGGTTCTGTTGGGGCTCAGCTTTAAGCTGGGTTCGTTTCCGGCGCACTTCTATGCCCCAGATGTCTACGAGGGGACGACCAGCGTGAACGCCGCGTTGTTGGCGGTCGCTCCCAAGGTTGCTGGCATCGTGGCCCTGGTGCGGTTGTTCTTGATGAATTCCATGGAGGTCCATCCGTTCTTGTGGCATATGTTCTTGTTGCTGGCATTGGCGACGATGACGATTGGTAATGTGTGTGCCCTTTGGCAGAACAATATTCGGCGACTATTAGCCTATTCTTCGATCGCGCATGCCGGCTACATGCTGATTGGTTTGGCGGTCGCGCTGGCGATGTGGAAGACCTCGACCGGATTGCAGGGGGCGTCGGCGACTTTGTTCTATTTGGTCGTGTATGCCATTGCCGTGCTGGGCACGTTCGCCGGTTTAGCGTATCTGGCTTCGGCTCGTGACGAGATACAGGATGTGGAACAGTTGGCCGGTATGGGCCGGTCGTATCCCGTGGTGGCCGGCGCTTTAGGCCTGTTGATGTTTTCGTTGAGCGGGATCCCGCCACTGGCTGGATTTTGGGGGAAACTTGGTTTGTTTGCCAGTGCCGTCGAGGCTGCGGGAGTTTCGGCTGCGGGAGTGCGGTCGCCGTGGTTCCTGGTGTTGGTGGTCGGCGGCGCACTCAACGCTGCCATCGCAGCCGCCTATTATTTGAGGATTGTCCGTACGTTGTTTTTTCGATCCGGTACCCAGCAACTGGCGCCAGAAGGGGGGAGCGGCGCGCGTAATGTCGCCGTCTTCGCGGCCCTGCTAACGCTGGCGGTCGGGATCCTTCCCGGGCCCTTGTTGGTGGCGACGCGCAACGCGACGTGCGGCCTGAATCGCGATCGGGCACCCCTGATGGTCACGGCGGCTCCGGTTTCCTCTGGGCACCAGGATTCGATCGTAACTCGCCCTTAGTTCGGCTGTTGCCGATTTAGGGCCCTAAATCGGCAGCACCCGAACGTAGCCGGCGTAGCGCGCAGCGCATGGCCGGCCGCATCGGAGTTATGACAATGGCAACCAGCCGAACTCCACGAAATCAACTGGGCGGATTGTTCGACGCCGCCGTCGTTCCCATCTACGTGTTGGATGAACAACGACGTGTGATTTATTGCAATTCAGCTTGTGCAACTTGGCTCGGAGTGCCGCCGAGTCAGGTGGTCGGCCTGCAATGCGCCTATCACTCGGCCCCCGCCGGCGGCACGGCGAACCGTCCGGACACCATAGTGGACGGGAGGAAGGAAGTTCCATCCGATACGATCACGATGTCCACCCCGGACACGCTGGCCACCTGGCTTTGTCCTCCGCCGGAGGTGTTTAGCGGAGAAATCACGTCGGCGGAAGTTGGGCATACGGGCTCTGAGGGGCCCGGTGCCCGGCGTTGTGCTTATTGTTTGCCGCTGGGGGAACACGTTGCCGAGGTTGTTGGGGTGGTGGTGGTCCTTTCCGTTGCGCCCGTGGAATCCGGAGGCGCGACAGCGAATCCTGCGAATCAACCACTCTGGAATGCGCGAGAATTGCACGAACAGTTGCGAGGATTTCACGAGCAACAAGCCAGCTATTTTCACCTAGATCGCTTGGTGGGTAGCAGTCCCGTGATGCGTCGCGTCCGCGAACAGGTTCATATCGCGCTTCAGACGGGATGTCGGACGTTGATCATGGGACCGCCGGGGAGTGGCCGTGAGCATGTGGCCAGGACGATCTATCACGCCACCCGATCTCGTGCCTCGGCCACGCTGATGCCCTTGGACTGTTCGTTGCTGGATGCCGAACTGCTTGAGGCCACGATGACGTCGCATGTGCGTCGCTGGTCCGAGTTGGTACGCGATACATCGTTGACGATCCTCCTGCTGGAGGTCGACCAGCTTCCACTCGCAGCACAGGGAGACTTGTGTGGCTACCTAGCCATTCCCGAGTTGCCCTTGCGGGTTCTGGCGACATCGCGGCGTTCCTTATGGCCACTGGTGGAGTCGGGCGAGTTCCGGCGGGAGTTGGCGTTAGCGATCAGCCCGTTAACGATCGAGTTGCCTTCCTTGTCGGAGCGTCGCGAGGACATCCCTTTGTTGGCTCAGTATTTGGTGGAAGATCAGAATCGGCGCGGTGGTCGGCAGCTGGGTGGCTTGTCGCCCGACGTGTTGGAGCTCTTCGCCGCCCACGATTGGCCGGGAAACATCGCCGAGATGTCAGACGTCATTCGGCAGTCCGTGCATCGCGCGGAGGAAAGTCGTGTGATGGTCGACGATTTACCTGAGACGCTGCACCACGCCCTGGATGCGGCCGCCCATCCGAGAATACCGGACGAAACGATCCAGTTGGATCGGTTCTTGGCGGAAATCGAAACCGAACTGATTCGTCGCGCCATGCAGCGGGCGCGTGGCAACAAGGCCCAGGCAGCACGCCTGTTGGGCGTCCATCGCGCCCGGCTGCTGCGCAAACTGGGGCCCCAGGATCCCGGAGCCTTGTAACGACTCACCGACAGCTTTAGGATGTGTGAGATCGTGGCAAGTGGCGGATGATGGGATGGGGAGCGGATGGGGGGGCCAAGTGACCGTCGACCGGTTCGCGGATGGGGATCACCCGAATGCCGATTGGCGGAACAAGGCTGGCCGATGTGTCGTCTGCGCAACCAGCGTCGTTTGGGTGAGTGGATTTCGTAAGAATTTGGCTGGTTGGGTGGATTCGTCTTTGTTCGTTCGCGATTTGGCGGATTGCGAGGCGTGTCTGGACGCGTATCCGCTGAGCATCGTGGGGCTGGAAGTGGTCCTGCGGAATCTGGTCCCGGTTGTTTCTATGTTGCGATCATGGGGCTGGCGTTGGCCGGCGGCCCGCGTCGCAATCGTTACCCGCGTCACGGATCCCCACGTCGCGTTGGCCCTGCGGGAGTTTGGGGTCGTGCATGTGGCCAGCTCGCAGCGGGAAATGCCGGCGCTAGTACAGATGATGTGCCGCCACCTGGCATCACTCCCTCGGCCGTCCAGTGCTCTGCGGGATCAAATTCGTCAGCGTCTACCCTGGCCCTCCCAGCCTAAACCTACCAACTAGCAACCGTTTTTTTGGAGTCCATTCAATATGTCACGCCCCCCGATCGACGCCCAGCAAGTTCAGCAGGCCCTCGAGGACTTTTTAGATCCGGAAACCGGACGCAGCGTCGTCACGATGGGCCAATTGCGAGACATTGCGGTTGACGGGGACCAAATTACGGTGACTTTGGCTCTCACCACATTTTGTGCGCCCTTGTGGACAGACACTCAGCAGGCGGCCGTGGATCAACTCAAGGCCCGACTGCCTCATGCGGCATCCGTTCGCGTGCAACTGGTCGAACACCAGCGCCCCCCCGAGAAGTTGGGTCAGATTGGCATCACGGCTAAGAGTGTGATCGCGGTGGGTTCGGGAAAGGGTGGGGTTGGCAAGAGCACGATCGCAACCGCGCTGGCGTGCGCCCTGCAGCGATCGGGCTGTGCGGTTGGGCTTATGGATGCCGACGTTTATGGTCCCAGCATTCCCCATCTGCTGGGATTGTCGGGGCGTCCCGAAGTGGCTGACGGACGCATTGAGCCGGCTCGCAAAAACGGCATGTGCGTGATGTCGATGGGATTTCTGGTTCCCCCCGGCGAGGCCGTGGTGTGGCGCGGGCCCATGTTACACGGAGCCATTACACAGTTCTTGCGTGACACCAATTGGGGACTCTTGGATTATCTGATCATCGACATGCCCCCCGGCACTGGGGATATTGCCCTGACCTTGTCGCAATTGTTACCACTGTCAGGCGCCGTTGTGGTTTGCACGCCACAGGAAGTGGCCCTTTTGGATGCTGTGAAGGCCATCGCCATGTTTCGCAAGGTGGAAATCCCCTTGCTGGGTATGGTTGAGAACATGAGCGGTTTCGTGGCGCCCGATTCACAGACTCGCTACGACATTTTCGGCAGCGGAGGGGCAAAGACCCGCGCGGCGGAACTGAATGTTCCCTTTCTTGGGGACGTCCCCATTCTGCTGCCGATTCGCGAACAGGGTGACAAAGGGCAAATGGATCAACTCTTGGACGATCCTCAGGCCGGGCCGTGCCTGCAGCAGTTGAGTTACCGATTGGTCCAGAATTTGGTCGTGTCGCGTGCCGAGCGTCCACCATTGCCGACCTTGAGCGTGCTGTGACTCAGCGTAGTCGGAGTAGAAAATAGAGTTTGGGCAGAAAATAGATAGAGCCGCTGGGCGGGTCCATCCCCCAGCGGCTCTTTCTCGTCGTGTTCCGGCGAACCGCCCGCACCCGTCGGTCAGGCGGCGAAGATCCGATCGGCCTCAAAGGGCAGGCCCCTAAAGGCGGGCCCCAAAAGGGGATCGTGCCAAGGGAAAAATCCCTTAGGCCGACTTCTTACGTGCTTTGCGCTTTACAGCCTTCTTGGTCGCCTTCTTGGCGGCCTTGCGCTTCTTCCGCGGCGCTGCCTTCTTGGTGGCAGCCTTCTTCTTCTTGGCCACAGTTACGTCCTCCATAAAACAAAGTCCGCGGCGAGTTCTGTCTCGTGGGCTTCCCACTACAGAATGTAGTTTTTTGCCACCGAGCCAACCTCACCAACGCAAAGGTGCCACTCCCCGATGCGGGGCATCCGTCCCCGACAACACAACGCATGTCATCTTGACCGGATGTAGCGTGGCATGTCCTATTTCGGATATTTGTACACAGTCTCAAAAATATTGCA
>SXGT01396545.1_pt1 | contig 20247 bp, 10 predicted proteins | sample 3176221 | NCBI WGS metagenome assembly SXGT01 (sample SAMN11356862, study PRJNA531348) | freshwater metagenome | isolation source: freshwater sample F1-120 | place: China: Fuxian Lake, Yuxi | collected 2017-12-25
AGCAGGCGCGCGGTGCACGCCTCGTGCAGCGCGGGGATCGCCAGCGCGGCGGCCGAGCCGAACACCTCGGAGACGACGGCGCTCGCGCGTTCGCCGCGGGCGACGGCGAGCAGGGCCTCGGGGATCGCGGGACGCGGCAGCGCCGGGACGCTCATCGGCCGGAGGCTACCATCCGATCGCGACCGATCGCGGCGTCGGCAGCGGCTCGATGCGACGGCGGCGCGCGGTGTGCAGAGGTCGACCATGAAGATGCGACGAAGCGGCGCGGGTTCGATCGTGGCAGCGCTGTTCGCGGCGCTGCTGGCGGCACCGGCGCTGCCGATGGCGCCGAGGGCGGGCGGCGGCGACGAGGCGGCGCTGGCCGAGGAGCTCGAGGCGCAGCGCGACGACGCCGATCCGGAGCTGCTGGCGAAGCTCGCCGTGCTGCGCACCCCCGCGGCCGCGAAGGCGCTGGTCGACTTCTACGGGAAGGTCGCCAGCACCTGGATGCGGCGCGAGGTGCTGCGCGCGCTGGCCGGCTTCGATGGCGCCGGCGACGCCGCGCCGGTCGCGCTCGACCACGTCGCGACGGTCGCCGCGAACGCCGTCGAGATCGAGCTGCAGGACGCCGCGTTCGCGGCGCTCGAGGCGTGCACGAAGCACGCACCGGCGTACCTGAAGCGCATCGTCGAGCTGCCGGTGCAGGATCAGTCGCGCGAGCGGGCGCTCCGGCTGCACGGGAAGCTCGCCGACCCGGCCGCGCACGGCGACTGGTACCAGAAGCTCTTCCTCGACGAGAAGCTGCAGCCGAAGCTGCGCGAGGTGGCGTTCGAGGCGCGGGTGAAGGGGCTGAAGGACGGCGAGCTGCAGAAGGCGTTCAAGGACGTCCATTCCGGCGCGCTGCGGCGCATCGCGCTCGAGGAGCTGGCGCGGCGCGACGCGGTCGGCGTGCCGGAGCTGGCGCTCGACACGCTGAAGCAGGTGAACGCGCTGCCGACCGATCGAGCGGTGGCGGCGCGGATCCTCGCGGAGGAGAAGGGGGCGAAGGCGGCCGACGCGCTGATCGACATCGGACTGACCCAGGCGACCACCGGCGAGCACCTGCGCGCGGCGGTGGGCGAGCTGGTCGGCGCGATGGACGACGACGGCACGAGGAAGCGGCTCTCCGGCATGGTCGGCAAGGGCAAGCCGCACGAGCGGCTGTTCGCGCTGCACGCGACCAAGGGGCTGCTGGTCGGCGACGACAAGCTGCGCAAGAAGGTGCGCGGCGAGGCGGACGACAAGGACGACGAGGTGCGCCGCCTCGCCATCCGCGTGCTCGGCGAGGCCGGCGACGTCGAGGCGATCGAGCCGCTCGAGAAGCAGCTGTCGAAGTCGAAGGTCGGGGCCGATGCGCCGGTGCTGGTGGCGGCGCTGTCGCGGCTGCACGGCGCGACCAACGAGGCGTGGCGCAAGCGGCTGCTCGGGTACGCCGGCGGCGCCGATCGCGACCTGCGCAACGCGGCGCTGCAGGCGCTGTCCGACCCGCCCGCCGCCGCCGACCTCTCGCTGTTCCGGCAGGCGCTGGCGCACGAGGACTGGTCGTCGCGGCTGATCGGGCTGGCGGCGCTCGAGAAGCTGCGCGACAAGGACGGCGTCGGCGCCATCGTCGCCCAGATGCAGCGCGAGGAGGGGCGCACGCTCGCCGAGTTCGCCGCGACGCTGTTCCGGCTGACCGGCGAGCTGCACGACACCGACGCCGCGACGTGGCAGAAGTGGTGGGAGGCGCTCGGCCGCTCGCTCCCGTTCATCACCGCCGCCGAGCTGGAGAAGAAGGTCGCCGAGCGCGAGCGCAAGCGGCTGCGGCAGACGACGGTGGCGCGCTTCTTCGGGGTCAAGATCGAGTCGCGCCACGTGATGTTCGTGATCGACATCTCGGGCTCGATGGCGGAGCAGCTGCAGACGGTGAAGGTGGGCGACCGCTACGCGACGCGGATGGAAGTCGTGAAGCAGGAGCTGGTGAAGGCGCTGAACGCGCTCGAGCCCGGCGCGTCGTTCAACTTGTGCACGTTCAATTCGTCGGTGCAGAAGTGGAAGGACGGGGCCGTCGCCATGACCGACACGGCGCGCGCCGAGGCGGTCGACTGGGTCGAGCACCTCGGCTCGCGCGGCGGCACCAACATCTACGACGCGCTGGCCTTCGCCTTCGGCGACCCGACCATCGACACGATCTTCCTGCTGACGGACGGCGAGCCGAGCGCCGGCACGGTGACCGACCTCGGCCTGATCCGCCAGCACATCGCCGGTTGGAACGCGACCCGTCACCTGAAGATCCACTGCATCGCCGTCGGCAGCGACTTCCCGCTGCTCGAGTGGATCGCGCAGGACGGCGGCGGGACGTACACGAAGTTCAACTGAGTGCAGCCGGTGACGAATTGGGACGACTGATCCAGGATCAGCCGTTTCACTCGCCGTCGTTGTCGGGGTCGTCGGCCGGGACTTCGGCCTTCAGCTCGCGGAGCGCGTTCTTGGCCGCGCGCTGTTCCGCCTTCTTCTTGCTCGCACCGGAGGCGCTCGGGAAGGCGCGCTGGCTCAGCAGGGCGCGCACCTCGAAGGTGCGTTCGTGGTCGGGGCCGTGGGTGGTCAGCACTTCGTAGGTCGGCGTGCCGAGCCCGAGCTGCTGCGTGTGCAGCTGCAGCAGCGACTTGTGGTTGGTGGCCGGCCGCTTGGTCGAGCTGCGCCGGATCAGGCTGCCGAGCTGCTCCAGCACGAACGCGCGCGCCTTCTCGATGCCGGCGTCGCAATAGAGCGCGCCGATCAACGCCTCGGTGGCGTTCGACTGCACGCTGCGCGGGATCGGGCCCTGCAGGTGCATCCCCTTCGCCATCCGCAGGTGCTCGATGATCCGCAGCCGCTTGCCGAGGTGGGCCAGCGCGTTGCGGCTGACCACCGACGACTTCACCCGCGTCAGCTCGCCCTCGTCGGCGTCGGGGAAGAGGCGGTAGAGGTGCTCCGCCACCAACAGCCCCAGCACCGCGTCGCCGAGGAACTCGAGCCGCTCGTAGCTGACCCGGGTCACGTCGATCAGCGACGGGTGGGTCAGCGCGGTGACCAGGATGGCGCGGTCGTGGAAGCGATGACTGAGCGCCTGCTCCATCGCGACGAGGGTCGCCTCGGGGACCACCTCGCCGTGTCCGAGCTCGCGGCCGTTCCCGTCGTCGCGCTTCGTGGTCATGGGGGGCGGGCGTTCTAGGACCGCCCGGGACGGCTGGCAAGGCGCGCGACGAGCGGCACGGGGCGGCGTCCGGGAGCGGCGCAACCGCCGGGGCGGCCGCTCGTAGCGTGGTCGGGTCGCTTCCCCGGAGATTCGCATGCCGGCCACGTTCCTGCTCGCCCTCGCGTTGACGCTTGGCGTCGGTGGCACCGCGCCGCCCGATGCGGCACTGCGGGAGCTGCTGCAGCGCGAGCTCGACGCCTGGCGGGTCGAGGTCGGGGCGCCCGGAGCGGTGGCGGCGGTGGCGCGGCGCGCCGGTCCGGCGGTGGTGGCGGCGTCGGGGCTCGCGCGCAAGGAGCCGCCGACGCCGATGCCGCCGGAAGCGCGCATGTTCAGCGGCAGCGTCGGCAAGGTGCTGGTGGCGACGGTGGCGCTGCAGCTGGCGGAGGAGCGGCTGCTCGACCTCGACGCGCCGATCGCCGACGCCATCGGCGAGCTCGCCTGGTTCGACCGCCTCCCGAACGGCGATTCGCTCACCGCACGGCAGCTGCTGAACCACACGAGCGGCCTGCCCGAGTACTTCGACCAGCCGGGCGCCATCGCCAAGCTGCGCGCCGCGCCGCAGGCCAAATGGTCGGTCGAGGAGCGACTCGCCTTCGTGTTCGATCGCCCGGTCCACTTCGCGCCCGGCCAGGGCTGGAGCTACGCCGACACCAACTACATCGTGCTCGGCGCGGCGATCGAGGCGGCGGCGGGAGCGAGCTTCTACGACCTCGCGCGCGCTCGGCTGATCGCGCCGCTCGAGCTGGCGCAGACCGAAGCGGCGGTCACGCCGACGCTCGCGGGCCTCGTCAGCGGCTACACGACGCCGGGCCGGCCGTTCCCGTTCCCGGCCGAAGTCGCGGTCGACGGCGTCTTCTGCGCCAACCCGCAGTTCGAGTGGACCGGCGGCGGCTTCATCACGAACGCCGGCGATCTGGCGCGCCTCGCCGCCGTGTTGTGGGGGAGCGACGTGCTCCTGCCCGCCGCGCGTCGCGCGGAGATGACGACTGGCGTCGCTGCGAAGCTGACACCCGGCGAGCGCTACGGACTGGGCTGCACGGTGCGCGACGTCCGGCGGGCGATCGATGCGAAGGCTGCCGGCGAAGTCGCGCCCGCGCCCGCCGCCGGCGCCGCGTCGGCCGCGCCCGATCGCGCCATCGGCCACAGCGGCTGGTTCCCCGGCTACCTCACCGACGTCGCCTGGTACGAGCAGGCGGGGCTCGCCGTCGCGCTGCAGGTGAACACCGATCAGGGCATCGGCCTCGCGCGCCAGCACGCGTTCCTCGATCGGGTGGCGGCGGCGGTGGCGGCGCTCGCGGCGAGGAGTCGTGGCGGGGCGGCTTCGCCCGACCTCGCGGGCGACGATTCACGTGGAGGAGAATCCCGCGATGGCCACTCCCTCCACGATCCACTGGATCGATGATGTGACGACATCGACGGTGACCGCGTGCGGCAGCGCGGCGGTGAAGAGCCACAACCTGGGTCGGTCCCGCCCTCCTTTCGTCACCCGACGGTTGCAACGGCCGTACCAAGGCTGAGCGCAACGTCGGCACGGCCGGTGGGGGGCCAGGCTGCGGCGCCGGACTTGCAGTACCGTGCGGGGGAGAAGCCGGTGGCGTGAAGGAGATCGTCTCGTGCGAAGCGCACGTTCAGTCGTCGCCGCGTGCGTCGCGTCGTTCGCGGTGATCGCCGCGCACGTTGTGGGCATGGTCGCTTTGCCATCCGCCGCGCCGCCCTCCGCGGCGGACGAAGTGCTTCGCGGCCGCGTGCTCGGCGAGGGGCGCTTTCCCGTCGCGGGGGCGGAAGTCGTCGTCCTTCGCGAACAGGACGGCGAGACCGTGTCCGAACAGGTCGCCACGACCGATGCGGCGGGCGAGTTCGCCGTGTCGTGTCGCTGGAGCGAGTCGTCGGACGGAGCGTTCCGCGGGGTCGTCTTCGCCCGTGCGGCGGGGCGTGCGGCGTCCGCCGACGTGTCGCACTCGCAGGAGCAACGGTTGCGACGCGAGCCGTTTCGGCTGCGCGAGCCGCTGGTGCTGCTGCCGGCGCAGGTGTGGGCCTTCGAAGTGGTGGACGGCGCGGGGCCGGTCGACGGCGCCACCGTGGAGCTCGACGATCAAGTCGGCTACGCGTTGGATCACGCCCGTTGCGTGGAGCGCGGCGTCACGGACGACGCCGGGCGGGTGACCCTCGCGCCGATGCCGCCGGGCCAGCTTCGCGTGGTGGCGCGGCACCCAGTGCGTGGAACGGTGAGCCGGGTGCTCGATGGGCTCGACCCCCTCGCGAGCGCGGCGACGCCGCTTCGGCTCGAGCTGGCGCCGGTGCGCGACGTGATCGTGACGGTGTTCGATCTCGAGTCGGGGCGGCCGATCGTCGGGGCCGAGGTCATCGTCGAGGAAGTAGCGGCGGGCAGCGAGAACGCGAGCAGCACAGCGACCGGTTTGCGCCGGATCGCGCTCCCGCGAGCCGAGCGAACGACGGACGCCCATGGGCGCGTGCTCGTGCGGGGGCTTCCGACCGAGCTGCCGTTGCGGATCGATGCGAGGGCCAAGGGATACGACGTGGATTGGCGCAGCTCCGATATCCCGGAAATCCCTGACGACGACCGGCCGTCGGAAACCGGCTTCTCGGCACGTATCGTCGAGCCCAAGGCATCGACCGCGGTCCTGCGCCTGCGACGGCAGGTCCGACGCTTCGTCCGCGTCGAACTCGAGCCGAGTGGCGCGACTCCGCCGGACGGGACGCCGCTTCAGGTCGTGACGGCGATTTCGCTCTCGCTGCCGCCTCCGTGGCGGTCGCTGTTTCCCGACGACGAGAGGTTGCCGACGAATGCCGTGGTCCGCGACGGAGGCATCGAGCTTGCAGCCCTCGAAGTGGCGGGATCGCCGTACTTCCGGAGGGGCGGGTGCATGCGGGGTCCGATGCCGTGGGTGATCGCACCCGACGGGGCGATGGCGGTGCTGTCGGAGAATTCAGTGGGCATCCGCGGGCCCGGCGGCGCAACGCGCTTCGAGGCGAGCGCGCCGTTGTCGATCGAGGTGCGTGACGCGCAGGGGCGACCGGTGGCGGGCGTGCAGGTTTTCGTCGGTCGCGTGGATCCGGAGGCATCGACGCGAGGAGCGTCGACGGGTGCCTACGGCACGACCGATGGTGACGGGCGCGTCGGCTTCGCGAGGTTGCCGGTGGGGCGTTACGACGTCAGCGCGCAGGGTGTCAAGCGCGTCATCGAGCTGCCGCTCACCGCCGGACCGGTGGTGCTGCCCGCCAGGGAGCTGCCGACGCGCGAAGTCCGGTTCGAGTTCACGCAGGGAGGGCAGCGCCGACTGCCGGAGCGCTTCTACGTCGCGTGGAACGAGCCCGGCTTCACCGAATCAAGCGAGCGCATCGAGGAGCCGGCTTCGGGCGCGCTGCGCTGCTTCGTGTCGAGCGCTGCGGGAGCGGTTCCGCGGATGGCGACGCTCGGGATCGACGGCGTCCGCCGCGAGCCGATCGAGCTGCCGTCGCCGCGGCTCGAGGGGCCGCTCGTCGTGCCGGTCGAGTGCGAGCAGCTTCGTCGGCAACCGAACCCCTCGTCGACGCCGCCCCCGGATCAGGTGCGGGTGTCCGTCGTCTGGCGAGCGCCACCAGGCGAATCGCTCGCCTTCGCTGAAGTTCGCGCGTCGGGCGACTTCGAGGACTGGGGACGCGTCTGGCCGACGTACGGCAAGTGGCGCGGCGACGAGTGGTGGCCCATGCAGCCCAAGGGCGACGACACCGAGGCGATCGCGTGGCGCCGCGGCACCGTGCCGACGCTCTCGATCCGCCACCCCTACCTCGTCTCGGCGCCGTGCAACCAGTCACTCGACCTCTCCATGCCGCGCACGGCGTTGACCCTCCACCTCGAGCCCGGGCCGATGCTCTCGTTCGTGCCGCACGTCGACGGCGTGCCGGCGTCGGTGCATGGGGCGTGGGTTCGGTTCGCCCGCGTCGATGCCGCCGACGCCACCGATGCCGAGCTGCACGCCGCACCGCCGCTGCCCGCTCTGCGTCGCGGTGACTCGCTCGTTCTGGCGCCGCCGGCGGCAGGTCGCTGGCGCATGGCGGTCGAGATCCCCGGCCGCGCGCCGGTCGAGCTGCCCGCCGTCGAGCTGACCGGCGCGACGCAATCGCTCGGCGCTCTCGACTTCCCGCGCGGCTCGAGCGTGACGGTGCGGGTCGCGCCGCCGGCCGGTGTCCTCGCCCCGGCCGTCGGCGTCCTTGCCGAGCGGCTCGACGGATTCGCCTACGTGAGCCGCTCGATCGTCGACGCCGGCGCCACGCGCGTGCCGTCGCTCGCCGCCGGCCGTTGGCGCCTCCGCGCGACGCCGCACTCCTATGTTCCCGGCATCGAGTGGACCACCGAAGTCACCGTCGACGGCATCCACGACGCCGAGGTCACGATCGTCGCGGATTGAGGCAGAGCGACCGGGCGCGAGCGGGTCAGTCGTCGAGCGTGGTGGCCTCGAACAGGCCGCCGGCGGCCGGCGGGTTCGAGAGGTGCGCCTTCGGGATCACGGTCTCGAACCAGTGATCGGCGCCGCGGCGGACGGTCAGGGTCAGCAGCTCGAGATTGCGGTCGCTCTGGATGCGGCTGCGAAGGTAACCGAGCTCCTCTTGGCCGCGGAATTCCGCGCCGTCGAGAGCCACGACGAGGTCGCCCTCGGCCAGTCCGGCCTTGGCCAATGCGCTGTCCGCCGCGGTGAGTCGCACGCGCAGCGCCGTGACCAGGAGGGCGCCGAATGGCAGCGGCCCGCTGCCCTCCGGCAGCGGCGTCGTGACGATCATGAAGCGATCGCCGCCGAGGTCGAGCTGCCAGCGCCCCGGCGGAACGTCGCGGAAGGTGAGGAGCGGCGCGGCATCGCCGTCGGCGGTGGCAGTCGCCTCGTGCGCCCAGGTTCCAGGTGGAGCCGACCCGCCCGCGGTCATCGCCGGCAACACGTGAAGCGGCAGCAGACGGGCATGAGGCCGATCGTGGCGGCCAAGCTGGACGGAGAACGTCGACACCGGCGGGCAGGTGAGCGTCAGCGCCGCGCTTCCTGCCGCGAGCGTCCACTCGGCCGCTGCCACGAGTCGTCCGGTGCGGCTGTCGGTGCGGTCGGGGTCGAGCGTCAGCCACGCCTGCAGCCGGCCGGGGCGCAGCGCGCCGAGGTCGAGGCGTCGATCGGACGGGACCTCTTCGCTCCGCATGCGGCGAGTGCGCGGCACTCCCGAGCCGTCATCGGGGAGCGTCAGTTCGAGCTCGAAGTCGCGCGTCCCGAGCGGGTCGGGCAAGCCCGCCAGTTCGAGCGTGACCTGCACGGGCGGCTCGAACTGCAGCTCGAGCGACTCGGCGTCGCGATCGAAGGTGGCGGCGATCTCGCCGAACCGCGGGTGCTTCGCCACCAGGGCGTTGCGCGACGTGAAGGGCGCGCGCGTCAGCGCGAAGCGGCCGTCGGTCTGCCGCATCGGATCGAGGCCTTGGCTGCTGCGCTGCGGCGTGCGACTCTTGCCGGCTTCGTGGGTGAGATCGATGCGCTCGAACTCGCACCACGGGAGCAGCGTGCCGTCTGGATCGCGGACCGTGACCAGGAGCAGTGCGCCACCGGCAGCGGCCGCGGCCGCGAGGTCGAGGTCGAGCGCGACCGGTCCCGCACCGACCTCGACGATCGTGCGGAGGATCGGTTCGCTGGCGCCGGGAAGCGTGACGGTGACTTGCCAGCGGCCGGCCTCGCGGAGGTTGAGGCGATAGGTCATTCCGGAAGCACCCGACGTGCTGGTCGTCGCGCGCACTTCGGTGGGTCGCCGCGGCCGCCGGGCTGAGGCTCCGTTGCCGTCGATCGGGTGGCCCGCCGCGTCGATTCGTTCCGCGAGGATGGTCGGAGAGTCCGTCGGCGTCCCGGTCCGGCCACGGATGCGTCCATGGATCGACGGGTGTCCCGTCAGCTCGATGCGCAGCGGCTCGGACGGAGCTTGAAGCGGGACGGACAGCCGGCGCGGGGCAGCGCTCCATTGCACGTCGTCATCGGAAGAACTCCAGACGGACTCGGAGATCCTGACGCGGATCTCCCAGTCGCCGACGGGCAGCGTGATCGCCGGCGCTGCCGGGCTCCACGACTGGCGGAACGGCATCGAGTTGCGCAGCTGCCGCGCGAACTCGACCATCGCCCGCGGCGGCACGCTGCCATCGGGCAGCCGCAAGTCGAACGCCCACTCGATCGTCGGGATCGCGAAGTAGTCGACCACCTCGCCCGGCGACGCGTCGATCCAGTAGCGCGTCGGATTGCGGACTGGCAGCAGGGCGTGGCCAGCGGCAGCGGTCTGCAGCTGGAAACGCCCTTCCGGCAGGCGTTCGAGCGCGAAGGTGCCGTCCGCAGCGGATGTCGTCTCGTGGACCCGCGACGGCGTGGCGAGCGCGGCTCGGAGCGTCGCGACCAGCGCCGCCGCCTGACGTGCGGACGCCGAGTCCTGCGCCGGCTCGACCTCCGGGAACGGGGATGGCGAAGTGCGCTCGCTGTCCGGCGTCAGCCATCGCGCCCAGATCCGCGCCCCCTCGAGCGGCTCGCCTGCTTCCGTGACGACGCGGCCGCGGATCACGCCGTCGCCGCGCTCCTGCGAACGGGGCGGGAGCGCCTTCGCCAGCTCGGCGACGCGTTCGAGGAACGCCTCCTCGGCGGGGGCGAGCGGTGCGGTCGGTCGCTCCTGCGGGGATGCGGTCGCGGACGGAGTCGGTGTCGCGAGGAGCATCGCCAGCAGCGCCGTTCGCAGGACGGCCGAGGCAGACAGGACCCCGGGTCGCGCCGGGCCAGGTTCGACGAGATGGGGCAGCAACATGGGCGATCCTCCGACCAGCGCCGGACGTTACGGTCGCGGAACCGACGAGTGAGAACGTTGTCTGTGACGAATCGTTCTCAGGTCTTGACGCAGCTTCGGAGTCGTGGTCGGGCAGGCAGCAGGGGCGGCCGGCCGGCAGGAGTAGCACCCATGTCGATGCGACTGCCACTGCCGCTCGGGTGGGTGGTGCTGGTCCTGGTCGGGATGGTGCCGACCGCAGTGCCGCGAAGTGCGCCACGGCCGGCGACAGCAGACCCGCAGGCGCAGATCGTGCCGGCGGCATCGGCGATTCCGGAACCAGCGACGTTGCGGTGCCGCGGTCGCGTCATCGACGCGCGGCGGTTCCCGGTCGCGGGGGCGCGGGTGAAGCGGTTGCAGCGCGGACTGGACCGACTGGACGGCTCCGAGTCGGTGACGACGGCCGCGGACGGATCGTTCACGCTGCTGATGCTGGCGCCGCGCGTTTCCCCCGACGACTCGACCCTCGCGCTGCTCGTGGTCGAAGCGGGGGGACTCGCCGGCGCGAGCTGGGTTCATCACCGCATCGGTCCGCAGACGCCGATGATCGAGTTGGATCAGCCGATCGTGCTCCGTCCGTCGGTGAGCGCACGCGTCAAGGTGAGCGACTCGCGAGGCGCGGTCGCCGGCGCGCAGGTTCGGATCGGTGGATGGTCCGACCAGGAGGTGCTTGCCTCCGCCACGACGGACGCGCAAGGAGTGGCGCGATTCGAGTCGTTGCCGCAGGAGTTCGCGCCGGCCGGCAGGGTCATCAGTGCGCAACATCCCGAGCGCGGTCTCGCGTTCCTTTCCGCGGAGGAGTCGCTGGCGGGCGAACTCGCGCTCGAGCTGCGGCCGTTCCGCTCCCTGCAGATCGAAGTGGTGGACGTCGATCAGCAGCAGCCGATCGTCGGGGCACTCGTGCGGGTGCGACGGGAAGGGCCGATCAGGGGCTGGCACCAGGACTTCGCGCCGCTGACGGCATCGCCGCTGGTCACTGACGCGAACGGCCGGGTGGAACTTCACGACCTTCCCATCGACACGCCGCTGCTCCTCAACGCGGACGCCGATCACTGCGCGAACATGTGGGACAAGTCGCCAGGCAGCGCTTGCGGCACGGATCGCATCCAGCGGACCGCCATGCTGGTCGAGCCCGGTCAGGCGTCCGCACGCCTCGAGCTGAAGCGGTTGGTTCCGCGCATGGTCCGTTGGGCGCTGCGGCCTGCCGCGTTCGCGCCACCGCCGGTCGGCACCCGGCTCGAACTGCGTCGCTGGTTCCCCGCGTGGGACAGCGGGGAGCGCTTTCAGTTGCTGCCGCAGTACGCGCGGGTCGGCGACGGATTCATCGAGGCGGCAGTCGAGATCGATCCGCGGGTCGACTCAGTGAAGGGGCACACGGCACGGCTCGAGGAGTTCCTGGCGATCGCGCCGGATGGCGTGCTGGCGCGACTGCCGGCGGATCCCGCTGCCGGAACGGAGTTCGTGCGTGCCGCGCGGCTGGCCGTGGAGCTCCGCACGCCGGACGGCTCGCCACGTCGCGACGCGTTGGTGGCGCTCTATCCGGAGGACTCGCCGAATCCGCACGGCGACGTGCGTCACTCGTTGGCGCATACCGGCGCCGACGGGGTCGTGGAGTTCGAGGGCGTGTGGCCAGGTCGGCACGTGATCCACACGCCGAACATCCTGGGGCGGGTCGAAGCGATCGGCTCACCGCAGCGAGTGACGCTGAACGAGCCGCGTCCACGCGAAGTCGCGTTCGAGTTCACGATCGACGGGGAAACGCGACTTCCGGACCAGTTTCAATTCCATGTCTCCTGGAGCGACTGGCGGGAACGGATCGGAGCGCGCATCGAGGAGCCCGCGAATGGGCGCTTGCGCTGCTTCTACGATCGCGTCGTCGGCGGCAGCTACGACCACGCGTATCTCTCGTGCAACGAACTGACAGATCCCGAGATCAGCGTCCCCCCGTTTCCCGACCGCGACGCCGCGGTGTTTCCGATCACGATCGGCACCGCCGCTCGCGGTGGGGCCGTCGTGCGGATGCGCGGGTGGCAGGCCTTGAACGCCTTCCTGTCCCTGCGTCGCATCGATCCTGAAGCCGGCGTGCCGAGTCGCGAGTCGCGCACCGCGGAGCGCCGAACGCAGTCGGTCGTGAACGGCCTCGATGCCCCCGTTCCGGAGGTCGAATTCTGGTTCCACCACCTCGATCCGGGGCGGTGGGAGGTCACGTCTCCAGCGCTCCGCAACGGACCGACCTTCGAGGTCGTCGCCGGGGCGCCGCCAGCCGAAGTGGTCCTCGACGTCAGCCAGTGGACCCAAGTCGCCTTGGCGTGGCGACTCCCGGACGGCGAGCAGTCCGGCCACGCGTCCGTCGATTTCGAGGGGGAACCGGAGCGGCGGGCCGTCCACCCATGGTTCGGCGACGCTCGCCATTTCCTCGGGTCGAACGACACGAGCCGCCTCTTGTTCGATCGCGCGAACCCACCGCGCCTGCGGATCCGCCATCCCTATCTCGTCTCCGCGCCGCGCAACGCCGCGATCGACCTCAGGAACCCGCGTTCGACGCTGACGCTCTACCTCGAGCTCGGTCCGTTGCTGCAGTTCACCCCGCGTTTCGCCGTGGACGCCGCGCCGCCAGATGCGGTCGCGGTCTCCCTGGCGCCGGCCGACGCAGCAGCCGAGTTGCTGCACGCGGTCGTTCCCGGAGTCGCCTTGCGCCGTGGCGAGAGCTACGCGATCGCCCCGCCGCCAGCCGGCGTCTGGCGCATGCTGATCGATCCGCTGATGGCCGCGCCGCGCGAGCTCGGGCGGCACGAGAGCGACGGCGATGCAACCGACCTCGGACCGATCGAGTTCCCGCGCGGCACCACGCTCACGGTCCATCTCCGCGCGCCCGCGGGACTGGTCGCTCCGGCCGTGATCGCCAGCGTGTGCCGGATCGACGGCATCCCGTATGGCCGAAGCTCGGCGTCCCCCGACGACTCATCCCCGCCGGTCGCCGGCCACTGCGTCATCACCGGCCTGGGCCCGGGGCGCTTCGAGCTGCGACTCCGGTCGCGCTCCGGCTTCGAGGTCCGCTACGAGCCGATCGAGGTCGCAGTCGACGGCGTGCACGATTCCGAGGTCACGATCGACGCACAGTAGGTCGGCACGCTCAGTCGCCTGACTCGACGAACACGCCGCCGGCCGCGACCGGATCGTCGAGCAGCTGGCGTGGCACCGCGAGCTCGAGCCACTGCTCGCCGCGCCGGATCGTGAGGGTCACCGCCTCCGCGGTCGTGTCATGTGCCAGCGCGCCGCGAATCTCCAGCAGCTCCCGTCGGTTCTGGAACTCGCGGCCGTGCAGCGCCACCACGACGTCGCCGGCACGCACTCCCGCGCGTGCCAGGGCCCCGTCCGGATCGGCCAGCTCCACGCGCAGCACGCGCGCCGGATCGTCGGCGAAGGGCAGCGGCGACGGGAGAGAAGCGGAGAGCGGCACGTCGAGCGTCATCGATCGCTGCGTGCCATGCTCCTCGCGCAGTCGCCAGCGGCCGGTCGGCACGAAGGGCACGACGAGCTGGCCGGCCGCGTTCGCGGTCACCGTACGCCGCCACGGAATTTGCCGCGACTCGGCGTCGCGCTTCGCGTCGGCAGGCTCGAGCAGGAAGCTCCGGGTCTTCTCCTCGGGCGCCAGCGCGATCGCGAGGGTCGCGAGGTCCGGCCACGGCCAGCGCAGCGCGTTCGTTCTCGCGACCAGTTCCCAGTCGGCCGTCGCGACCAGCACACTTGCCGATGAGCCCGTTGGTCGGGGGTCGAGCCGGAGTTCCGCTCGCCATCGGCCGGGCGTCAGGGCACCTAGGTCGAGTCGCCCGTCTCCAGGCAGTGTCCAGCGGTTGAAGCGCAGCGTCTGCGCCTGCAAGTCGTCCAGTCCGACCGGCGCGACCGTCAACTCGACCGCGAACGACGTCGGCGATCGCGGCCACTGCGCGAGCTCCACCGTGGCCAGCGCCGCCGGCGCGAAGCGCAACTCCAGCTCGCGTGCGTCAGGCGGCAACTCGATCCCGACGCGGCCGAGCACCGGATGGCTGGCGAACAGCCGCCGTCGCTCGCCGGTCGGGACGCGCTTCAGCGCGAAGCGGCCGTCGAGTGCTCGCCAGCGCTCCACTCGCTGGGGCCCCTGCCAGTACGACGGGCCATTCGGACGTTGGACCTCGCTCGAAAGCTCGAAGCTGCAGTCGTAGGGCGACCGGCCCTCCGGGTCGAGGACGCGGACGAGGAGCGGCGGAGGCGGCGCCGTCGCGACCTCGAACTCGAGGAACAGCGGCTCGTCGGTGAGGAGCACCTCGCGCGCGAACGAGCGGGTCGGATCGCTCGAGTCGTGGACCAGGAGACAGAAGCGACCGGGTTCGAGCCGGCCGCGGCCGCTGTCGAAGCTCCAGGTCACGGCGTCGAGGTCGGACAGCTCTAGGTGCGCGGCGTGGCCCCGACGAGGGGCGTCCAACTCGGCCCGCTCTCCCGGAGCGAGCGGCTGGAGCGACACCGAGATCGGCAGGTTCGCCCGCGGTCGATCGAGATGGATCACGCCGGCGATGCGCGGCGAGCCGTGGAGCTCGAGGACGACGGTCTCGCCGGCGACCGTCGGGTCGACCTGCACGAGGCGGCTCGAGGACGCGTACCACTCGCGGCCGTGGCTGTAGTCCGGCGAGAGTCCAGGATGCGTCTGCCCCGCGGTCACCTGCCAGTCTCCGCGCGGCACCTGCAGCGTCGGAGCGTCCGGCGTCCAGATCGATCGCCAGTTCGTGCCGCCGTCGCCGATCCGCACGAAATGGAGCGTCGCCGATTCGGGTGTCGTGCCATCCTCGAGGCGCAGCTCGAAGCGCTGCCGAGCCAGCGGGATCGCGACGATCTCGAGCGCCTCGTCGCTGCCGACGTCGACGGCCCTGGCCCGCATCGAGTCCATCGGCGCGAACGCGAACTCGCCCGAGTGCGGGGCGACGTACCACATCCCCTCGGCGAGCTGCCCGAACTCGAAGGTCCCGTCGGCGCGGCTCGTCGCCTCGAGCGTCGGTCGCTGCCACTCGGACTTGATCCAGCTGCGGGCGCTGGAGATCAGCGCGTCGCGAGGAACGACTTGCTTGCGTTCCCACGCGGCGCGTTCGACCCAGCCCGACCTGACCCGCTCCGGTGTCGCCGTCAGCCGCACGCCAGCGAGCGGGACCCCGTCGTCGGTCACGACCCGCCCGACGATCCGCCGATCGCCGCCTGCCACTTCGGGTGGCGGGGCGCTGCGCAACGCGGCCTCCACCGCGTCGAGCGTCGCGTCGATCGCACCCGCCGAGCCGCCGGATTGGGGCGCCGCGGTGACGAACCACAGCCCGAACAAGGTCGCCACGGACATGCGGAACCTCCGGAGCCAGGGAGCGACGCGGCGCGACGCATGCGGCATGCCTGACTCTTGCGCAGTCGCCGGCGCCTCCGTGGAGTAGCGGAGTCGCGCGTCGCAGCCACGCTCGCCGACGGATTCCCGCGAGCTCGACCGGGCGCGCGCCGTTGCGAGGCTCGCAGCGGGCGACGGCTGCAGCCGGCGAGGAGCGACGGGCGATGGGACTGCCATGGCGGATCGGGTGGGCGGCGCTGCTCCTCGTCGGCCGGCCGCCGAGTTCGGTGCCGGCGGGCTTGGCGGCGCGGGCGGCGCCGCCCGCCGTCGTCGAGGCGCCAACGCAGGCGTGTCGCGGTCGCGTCGTCGACGAGCGGCGCTTTCCCGTCGCGGGCGCTGCCGTGGAAGTGGTGCAGCTGCGGCGCGATGGGTCGAGGGCCATCGAGCGGACGATGACCATGGCGGATGGCACGTTCACCGTGGCGCTGCCGTTCGAGCCGCGTCGGGAAGACGAGCCGTTGTTCGCACTCGCCACGGCTCGCGCCGCCGGGCGCGTCGGATCGATGAGGTTGTTCGCCGACCGCGATGCGTTGGCGAGGCCGCTGCCGATCGACCTCCCGCTGTCGATCACGCTCGATCCGCCGCGCTCCGTGCGGGTCGCCGTGCACGATGCCGATGGACCGGTTGCCGGCGCTGTCGCCGAACTGGCCGACGCCCTCAGCGGACTGGCGCTCGTCGAGGGGGTGACGGACGCGACCGGCGTCGCGCGCTGGCTGGTGTCGCCGACGCCAGCGTCCAACGTGTTCCTGATCGCGAGGGCCCGCCACGCGACGCGCGGGAGCGCGACCATGGAGATCGGACTGCCGCTGGCGGACGACCTCGCGCTCCAGCTGCAGCCGTTCCGCTCGCTGCAGGTCGCGGTGGTCGACTTCGATCAGCAGCGGCCGATCGCGGGCGCGCGCGTGCAGCTGTCGCGGCAGTGGAAGCGATGGAACTGGCAACCCGATGCGTGGCCCGCGACGTCCGTCTCGCTGCTCACCGACGCAGAGGGGCGCATCGAGCTGCGCGATCTCCCCTCCGGCGTGCCGTTGCGCATCACCGCACGCGCGGACCATTGTGCCGCGCATTGGTGGGTGCCATCCGGCAGCCAGTGCGGGGTGGAGGGCTACCAGCAGACGGAGCAGGTGCTCGAGCCGGCGGCTGCGCTCGTTCGCCTCGAACTCATGCGACTGGTTCCGTACCGACTGCGCTGGCGCGTCCGTCCCGGCGTCGCTCCAACGCCTCCTGCCGGCACGCGACTCGAACTGCGGAGCTGGCTGCGCGACTGGCGCGCCGACGGCGGCCGTTCGATCTGGCCGTCGAGCGCGATCGTGGGCGCGGGCGTGGTCGAGGCGGCACTCGAGGCTGGTCCGTCGATCCAGGTCGATTGGGAGCGGCGCGAAGGGATGCCCGACCTGCTGGCGATCGCGCCGGACGGGACGCTCGCGTGCCTGCCGACCGATCCCGCGGCGGGCACCGAATTCGTCCGCGCTGGATCGTTGGCGATCGAGCTGCGTCGGGACGACGGCTCGCCATGCCGCGAAACCAAGGTCATGCTCATCCCCGAGGAGTCTCGAGACAAGGCGGACGACGTTCGCCGAGTCACGACGATGACCGGCGCCGAAGGGACTGCCCATTTCGCCGGGCTCTGGCCCGGGCGCTACGTCATCACCTCCCACATCGTCCACGGAGTCGTCGAGGTGACCGGCGGCGCGCGCACCCTGACGCTCCAAGTGCCGCGGCCGCGCGAAGTCGCGTTCGAGATCACCATCGACGGCGAACGGTGGCTGCCCGGCGATCTGCAGTGGATGGTCAGCTTCAGCGGCTGGCGCGAACGGATTGGCGCCCGCATCGAGGAGCCGGAGCACGCACGACTGCGCTGCTTCTTCGACCGCGCCGCCGCCACTCACCAGGACGAAGCCCGGTTCGGATCGAGCGAGCACCGCAGCCGCGTCGTCCCGCTCCCGCCGATGGCGGAGGTCGGCAGCGCGGCGATCCCGATCGCGATTCGCTCCGGCGATCGGCTGCCGGCGGAGCGGGTCTACGACGCGACCCCTCGTCCCGGCATCCAGGTCGAGTGGCAGCTGCCACCCGGCGAGCCGTCTGGGTATGCGGAGATCGAGCTCGACGGCGAGCGCCGGCGGAGCGCCGCAGCACGCTGGTCCATCGATCCGTGGGAGTCGCCGCGTGCGAAGGGGACGGCCAAGATCACGATCGACGCCGCCGCGCCGCCGCCGTGGCGCATCGTCCATCCCTACCTGGTCTCTTCGTCCCGCAACGCCGCCATCGACCTGAAGCTCCCGCGCCGGAAGTTGACGCTCCACCTCGAGCTCGGGCCGTTGCTGCAGTTCGCGCCGAGCTTCGACGTTGGAGTGGTCGCGCCCGATGCCGTCTGGATGCAGCGCGTGCCGGCCGACACGCCGCCGGAGCTGCTGCAGGCGGCCGTGCCGCAGATCGCGGTACGTCGCGGCGGGAGCTTCGCGACCGCGCCGCCGCAGGCTGGCGCCTGGCGCGTGTTGATCGACCCGCTGGTCGCGGCGCCACTCGAGATCCGGAAGGTCGAGTGCGACGGGGGCACGTGCGACCTCGGATCGCTGCGGTTCGTTCGCGGCAGCACGCTCACCGTTCGGGTGCGCATGCCGGCGGGGCTGTCGGCGCCGGACTTCCGTGCCGTTGCGCGTCGCGTCGACGGGCTGCCCTACGCGCGGGCGGCGACGAGACGCCGCGAACCGTCAACGACGGCGCAGGACGAGTGCGCCATCACCGGACTCGGCGGCGGTCGGTTCGACGTGCGCCTCCACTCCATCTCCGGCTTCGAGGCGCGCTGCGCTCCGGTCGAGGTCACGGTCGACGGTGTGCACGACGCCGAAATCACGATCGACGCGCGCTGAGGGCTCGCCTCACTCCGCTTCCGACGGCGTCTTCGCGTTGGTGGCCCAGGCGTGGGTGAGGTTCTTCGTCGGCTTCTCGGTGTTGGCGACCAGCACGTTGAGGTCGCTCACCAGGCCGGAGCAGAACCCGCCGATGAAGCCGTTGAAGACCCGCTCGACGATCCGGACCGGGATCACGATCGGCGCGGCGACGCAGGTGCAGGCGGCCGGAACCGATTCCGCCGCGGCGTCGGCGCGGTCGTCGGCGTCGTCGAGGTCGCGCGAGTCGGCCGCCGCGTCGACGAAGCGCACCGGCGAACTCACGGCGCAGATGATCGGCTTCACCACCGTGCAGCCGGACACCACGCTCATCGCCGCCGCCAGCCCGACGACCGTCAGCGCAAACCTCCTTCGGATCACCATGATTCCGTCCACTCCATCCAATCCTGCAACGTCCGGGTCGGCCGCACCAGGAACTGCACCGGCGCGGTCACGACATCGAACAGGAACGCCGCCGGCAGGGCCGACGCGCACAGCCACGCGCCCGGCCGGTGCCAATCGGTGCGGTAGAGCCCCGGGACGATCGCTCGCTGGCTGCCCGGCGTGCCTCCTCGCGACAAGTGCAGCGCATCGAAGCGCGACTCGCTCCAGTCCCGGTTCGTCGCGACGTGCTCGAACCAGACGAACGGCTCGTCGTCAGGGAGTCCGGGGGCCGCCGGCTGCCAGACGTGCTGCGTGACGCCGCGCGCCTGCGGCAGGGCGAGGACGCCGATCGGGCGGACCGTCGCGACGACCTCGCCGCTGCCGAGTTCCCGCGCCATGGGCGATCCGGTGACGATCGCGTAGCGACACCGGTCGCCGTTCGACAACGTTGCGTCGACAATCGGCTGCCCGGTCGCCGCCAGCGCCGCCAGGTCGAGCCGCTCGATCCGCACCACGGGTCGCGCCTCGTGGATCGTCCGCGACAGGCAGCCGGGCAGCGCCGCTGCGGCCACGCCGAGTGCTGCCGCGTGCCAGCGCCAACGGCGCAGGCGGAGCGCCCCGAACCGCGGCCGTCCCGTCCGTTCCGCCGTCATGGCCGCGATGAGCCTCCAGGACGCCCCGATTCAGGTGCGAATACGCCTTCGCGCCCTTGCGTTGCGTTGCGGGGTCCCGTTGCAATCGCCGCGCCGTCGCGCCGGCGGCGGGCCCCGGTGGCGCGGCTCAGCGGCCCGACTCCGGCGGTCGCGCTTCCGCGGCGCCGTCCCGCTCCACCAGCCGCTCCCACTCCTGTTGCGCGAAGCGGTCGGTCATCCCTGCGACGTAGTCGCAGGTGAGCCGCCAGTCGCTGTCGCCGGGCAGCGGCTGCTTCAGGCGCGCCTGCGCCCACTCGGCCATCGCCTCGGGATGGCCGTGCAGGTGGAGGAAGAGCTCGCGCAGTTGTCGGCGCGCCTCGCGGCGGACCGCCATCACGTGGTCGGCGTAGTAGAAGCGCTTGAACAGATAGCGCTTCGCCTCGGCCTGCAGCTCGATCATCTCCGTCGAAAAGGCGATCAGGCGCTCGGGAGCTCGGCGCGCGGCGAGCGGCGTGTCGATGCCGGCGTCGCGCAGGCGCGCATCGGTGGCGGCGATCAGGTCGGCGACCGGCAGCGCCAGCGTCGCGTGGATCGTCGGGCGCAGCAGCTGCTCGCGCGAGCCGCCCGGATAGCGCCGCCGCGCCTCCTCGCGCGCGCGCCGCCAGAGGCCGAGCTCGCCGAGCTCCTCCTCCTTGAACACGCCGAAGCGCAGCCCGTCGTCGAGGTCGTGCGAGATGTAGGCCAGCGAGTCGGCGGCGTCGGCTGCCTGCGCCTCGAGCCACGGCTGCGGCTCGGGGACGAGGTCGTCGGCGGTCGGGCCGCTGCTCTTCGTGCCGTGCTTCAGCAGGGAGCTGCGCGTCTCCCAGGTGAGGTTGAGCCCGCTGCGGC
>SXGT01896174.1_pt1 | contig 20243 bp, 17 predicted proteins | sample 3176221 | NCBI WGS metagenome assembly SXGT01 (sample SAMN11356862, study PRJNA531348) | freshwater metagenome | isolation source: freshwater sample F1-120 | place: China: Fuxian Lake, Yuxi | collected 2017-12-25
GGGCGCCGGTGCCGGCTTCGGCGCCGCGGCGGGGCGCGCGACCGGCGGAGCCTTGGCCATCGGGCCCGCCGCGTTGGCCGTGGTCACGGTCGCCGCGGCCGGAGGGGGCTCGGCCGGCGCCTCGGCCTTGGACTTCTTCTTGTCCGCCGGCTTGGACTCGGCCTTCTCCGCCAGGCGGGCACGGTCGGCCTTGGCGGCGACCTCCTTGCGCGGGGCCTCTTCGTCCAGCGCGAGGGTGACCGGCGCGGGCTCCTCCTCCTCGACCTCGAACGCGACCGTCTGGTCGACGTCTTCGCCGGCGCTGGACGCACCACCGCCGCCGCGGCCCTTGGCGCCGACGTTGCCCAGGCTCTCGGCGGTGCCGCCGCCGCCGATGCCCGTGCCTCGGGTGCCGAGGCCGCCGATCAGGCCGCCGATCCCCGCGTCCGAACCCGTGGATGGCTCGTCGGCGCTCGGCACGCCGATGCCGTGGAGGACGCCCCCCACTTCGCCGCCGACGACGCCGCCTGGGACGCCGCCTTCGTCTTCGTCTTCTTCGCCCCAGCCCGTGTTGCCGTCGGCGACCGTGGTGGTCGATTCGGTCACGGTGACGCTCGCGCCCGAGAACGACGCCGAGCCGCCCCGCTTCTGCTTGGCGTCGCGGATGTCGGCCAGCTTCTTGCTGGCCGTGGAAGCGCGGGTCTTCTGCTCGACGTCCTCGACCTGCTGCACCTTGGTCAGCTCGTTGGCGACCTGGAGCGCCTCTTCCCAGGCGGCCTCGGCCGCGTCGAGATCGCCGGAGCGGAGGAGGGTCTCCGCGGTCTTCTCGACGTCGGCCTGCTGCGACTCGAGGCCCGACGACTTGGCCCGGGCGAGGTCCTTCACGCGCCGCGCCCCGAGGTCGTTGCGGGTGGAGCGGCCCTCGATGACGTCGAGGTTCTCCTGGAGGAGCTGCGCGTCCTCGTTCCCGGAGTCGACGTTCTTGGCCTCGTCGAGCCAGCGCTGCGCGGTGCTCCAGTCGTTGCCCTTGTAGGCGGTGACCGCGTTCTGCAGCGCGGAGGAGACCACCTCCTGCTTCCGGCGCTCCTCCTCCGCGTAGCCGGACTGATCTTCCAGCTCGTCGCCACCGCGCAGATCGCCGAGGAGCACGGTGCCCTGGCCCGAGGTGGGCGCACGCAGGGCGCGGAACCCGCGCGGCAGGTGGACCTCCCATGCCGCGGCCTGGATGGGGGCGTCGATGGCCGGCAGGGTGAGCGTCATCTCGCCGCGGCGCTCCCATTCCGCGAGGTCGGTGCCGACCCACTCGACGTCGACCGGGAAGCTGAGGAGGCCCTTGACCGTCTCGACCGACTTCTCGAGCGGGATGTACAGGCCGCCCGCGCCGTCGCCGAGGCCGCTCACCGGCTGGTTTCCGACGCGGACCACGATCGGGCGCCACCCGGGAAGCGCGGCGACGTGCAGGTACTGGCGCCGCTCGTTGCGCACGCGCAGGTTCATCCGCAGGGCGACGCGGCCTTCGCGGGCCGCCGCGACCGTGAACCGGGCCTGGGTGACCATCGTGTCGGGGCCCTGCATGCCCTCGAAGTCGCCGTTGAGCACCCGCACCGGCTGCGGGCCGCGCCACGCCACCAGCGGCACGCCGTCGCCGAGGTTCTTGGCCCACGCCGGCAGTTGCCCGAGCGGCACGCTGGTCGGCATCGCGACCGGGATCAGCTCGCCCTCGTCGGACCGCGCCATCGTGACGTACCGATCGACCCGTTGTACGCCCGCGGGCTGCGGCCCCGGCACCGCGCGCTCCCCCTTGCCGAGCGGCGCCCGACCTCGGATCGTGACCGCGAAGAGGCCCTTGACCGGAGCTTTCGGCTCGATCACCACCTGGCTGCCTTCGCGCCGCCACTTCGCGACCCCGGGGCCCGCGACCTCGAGCTCCTCGAGCCCGCCGGCGTCGAACGTGAGCCGCTTCGCTTCGCCGCGCACCACGCGCCACCGCATCACGCCCTCGACGAGCAGGCTGCCCCCCTCGGCGCGGAAGACCGTGGCGGCTTCGCCCTGCGCGAGCAGGCTCTCCCGCGGGGTTTCGCCCTCGACGTGCGGGCGCCAGCTCACGACGAGCTGGTCGCGCGGGCCGATCCAGCCGTCGACCGCGCCGTCGATGGTGACGTCGAGCCCGGGGGCGTCGACGAGCACGCGGGCGCGCGTGGCCGGAAGGACCGCCAGCACGAGGCGGCCGTTCCCGGGGTCGGGCAAGAGCCCCTCGACGTGCTGCTCGTGCCGGAGCGCGGTGGGCCCGAGCGCGAGCTCGAGCCCGCGCGGGGTGGCGCGCACCGGACCCTCGGCCTCGGTGATCAACAGCTCGGGGCCGACCAACTGCACGGTGTCGCCGCGCGACGCCGGGCTGGCGAGGGCGTAGTCGGCTTCGACCCGGATGGGCTCGCCGTCGCGGATCGTGAGCCGCCACGTGGCGTCGGTGGCGGCCCACCCCGCGGGGGCCGGCTCGGGCCCCCAGGGCGACGCGGCGAGCGCCACCGAGAGGCGGAGGAGGAGGGGCAGGAGCACCATCGCCCGGACAACGTAGCCCGCGGCCGGTGCCTTACAGTCGGTCGCGAATTGTCAGCCCTCTTTGGCGATGAGCGAGATCAGCACGGGCGTATCGAGCCCTTCGGCCTCGAGCTCCACCCTCAATCCTTCGCGGTCGCGGCCGGTCAGCGGGCGGTCGAGCGCCAGGTCCTGCGGCGTGGCGAGCGACGCCGCCGGGAGGAGCTGGTCCAGGCGCACCTTGTCGTTCACGCGCACGCGCAGGCGCACGGTGGCCCCTTCGGGGGGCGGGACGTTCCACCGGCCGTCGACGGTGAGCACGCGGGCGGGGCCCGACTTCCCGAGCCCCGCCGCGGCCGGGACCTCGATGGAGAGCCGGTCGCCGGGGTACACCCACAGGCGGGAGATCTGCTGCTTCTTCTTGGGGGCGCGGCAGCTCCGGTCGGCCGCCAGCGCGGCGGTGTACCGGCGCCCGTTGAATTGCGGGTCGGTGCCGTCGGTGGACACCAGGTACACGTAGTCGTCGACCTGGTCGGTGGCGTCGTCCTTCGGGCGCTTCGCGAGCACCGGGCTCGCGCCGCTCGGGAGCACGACGCCGTCTTCGTAGACCCGGATGGGCGAACACGCCACCGCGTCGACCCAGGGCACCTTGAAGGCGGCGCGCTTGCGCTTGCGCTCGATGCGCCCGACCTTCACCGCCGGCGGTTCGGTGCCGGTGACGGGCCCGCCCAGGAGGTCGACCAGCCGCATCGACGCCGGCGGCACGGGCTCCAGGCGGCGCTCGCCGATGTCCATGACCAGCGTGCGCAGGACCGCGGGCGCATCGGCCTCCACGCGCACCTCGAGCGGGGTGGGCGCGGCGGGAAGCTCGACGTGGGCGCTGCGGAAGCGGCCCTCCGCCTCGTCGAGCGGGATGCGCGCACCGCCGAGGGTGATCCACGCCTGGCCCGCGCCGGTGGGCAGGAGCACCTCGGCGTCGAGGGTGAACGGGCCGGTGGGGACGCCCTCGCCGTAGGTGAAGGCGACGCCGCCGCCGGGGTGGATCCACCACGCGGCCTCGCCGTCGGCGTCGCGGATCGGGAGGGTGGGCTCCCACTCCACCACGACGCGGGCTCCGCTCGGCGCGCCGCGGCTCACCCGCAGGCGGCCGCCGGTCTGGAACCAACCGCCCTGGCAGCCGGTGGGGTTGCGCGCCGCGTGCGCGAGGACCCGCCCCCCGTCGGTGACCCGCCACGGGGCGGGGATGTGCGCGGCGAGCCGCTTGAGCTCGTTGTCGCCGAGGTCGACCCACGGATCGAGCGCCACCTCGACCACGCAGGGGTCGTCGGTGGCCTCGGGCGCGGCGACCTCGATCGGCGCGGCCTCGCCGAGGCGCACGATGGTGGCGGCGGGCGGCACCCACGCCGCGGCCATGGGGCCCTCTCCGAGCAGCCCGAGCGTGGTGAGCGCGTCGGCCACCTGCTGGGTGAACGCTTTCCGCGTCTCCGGCCGCATGTGGTAGCCGTCGGTGTAGTCGAACTCCGTGAGCGGGACGCGGCGCAGGTCGACGAGGCCGACCCCGAGCGCGTTGGCGAGGGCGACCACGCTGCGCTCCTGGGAGGAGCTGACCGCGTGCTCGGCGGCAACCGACGGCGCCACGGGGGGCAGGACGATCGCCAACCGGCCGCCGTTGGCCGCGACGAGCGCGGCGATGTCGGGCAGGTACGAGGCCGTCGCGTCGGGCACCATCCCGTCGGCGGGGCCGCCGTCGGCCTCTTCTTCGACGACCGGCAGCAGGCGCACCTGCGTCTTGGCGGTGCGGTCACCCCCGAAGAGGGCCTGGCCCGCGGCCTCGACGAGCGCGGCGCCGTCGGCCTCGGCGTCGGCGAAGGCCCAGCCGACCGGCGCGTCGCGGAACCACGCCACCAGCGGGTCGCGGAGCTGCCCCCGGTGGTCCAGCGCCCGCTGGAGCGGGGCGGGCCAGCGCGTGTTCCACGTGCGGGCGCGGACCACCGCGTCGGGCTCGGCGAAGTGCTCCTCGAGCCCGGCCATGTGCGCCGCTCGCGGCCGCACGGTGAGCAGGTAGTCGAGCGTGGCGACGAGCACCACGGCGCGGGGCCGCAGCCCATTGCCGTACACGCGCTCCTTGAGCAGGGCGTACCACATCGGCGCCGAAGCGAGGTTCTGCGCGAATCGCGTGGTGCGCAGCGGCGGCCTGGCCAACGCTCGCCCGAGGGCGTCGGGGTCGAGATCGGTGCGCGCGAACGACGGGCCCACGATCACGAGGTCGGCGGGCTTCGCGCGGGCGAGCGCGTCGAACTCGCGCACCTCGTCGTTGGGGGCCCACGGGGCGGGCGTGGTCCACTCGCGCCACGCGGCCCCGAGCACCAGCGCGGGGCCGAGGATCGCGAAGAGGGCGCTGAGCGCACGACCGGCCGTCACGCCGCGAGCCTACTGTGCCCCCGCCCCGCGTGCTACCGGGCGGCCGATGCTCCATCACGTCGTCCAGACCGCCCCCGGGGCCGCGCCCACCCGCTGGATGTGGCTCCTCCACGGCATCCTCGGCACCGGGCCCAACCTGCGGACGGTGGCGCGCCGTTTGTGCGCCGCGCGGCCGGACTGGGGCTTGTTGCTCCCCGACCTGCGCCACCACGGGGACAGCCACGACGTGGATGGCGACGACACGATCGCGGGCTGCGTCGCGGACCTGGACACGCTGGCGGCCGCCGTCGGGGTCGAGGTGCGCACGGCGATCGGGCACAGCTTCGGCGGGAAGGTGGCCCTCGCCTGGGGCGCGGCGCACGAAGCCCGCGGCGTGCCGGTGGACGCGGTGTGGGCGCTGGACGTGCCGCCCGGCCGGCCCGAGCTGCCGCTGGCGTTGCAGTCGGAGGTGGTCGCCGTGGTGGCGGCGCTGCGCGAGCTGCCGATGCCGCTCCCCCGGCGCGAGTCGGTGGTGGAGCTGCTCGCGGCCCGTGGGTTTTCGGCGATGCTCGGCCAGTGGATGACGACCAACCTGCGCCACGGCGACGGCGGGTTCGTCTGGCGCTTCGATCTGGACGGGGTGGAGCGTCTGTTGCGCGACTACGCGGTCACCGACCTGTGGCCGTGGTTGGCGTCGCCCGACCGGCGGGCCGAGGTGCACGTGGTGCGCGCCGGCCGCAGCGATCGCTGGTCGGACGCGGAGCTGGCCCGCTTCACGGGGCCGCGGCTGCACCTGCACACGATGGAGCGGGCCGGCCACTGGGTGCACGTGGACGACCCCGACGCGCTGCACGCGCTCCTCTTGCAGGCCTGATCGAGGGGCACACCGCGCGCGCAGGTGATGGCCGGGCACCCCACACCCCTCGTTCGACGCTACCGTTGCTTCCTTTCGGACCTGGCGGGGTTCACGCGAACATGGTCATGGACCCGACCATCACCTCCGCGCGCGGAGGGATGGCGGACAGGGAGGGATTCGAACCCTCGGTACTTGTTAGGGTACACACGATTTCCAGTCGTGCGCCTTCAACCGCTCGGCCACCTGTCCAGTATGGCGGAAAGGGTGGGATTCGAACCCACGTTAGGGAAGCCCTAAAACAGATTTCGAGTCTGTCGCCTTCAACCGCTCGGCCACCTTTCCTTGTAGATCATTCCTTCGATCGCAACGCGCGGAAGAACCGGCGGAGCTGATCCGCGGCCTCGTCGGCGAGTACGCCGGGCACCACCGGGAAGTGGTGGTTGAGGCCCGGATGTTCGGCGAGGTTGCCGAGCGTGCCCAGGAACCCGCCCTTGGGGTCGGGCGCCGCGTAGACGCAGCGCGCGATCCGGGCGAGCACCATGGCCCCCGCGCACATGGCGCAGGGTTCGAGCGTGACGTACACCGTGGCGTCGTCGAGCCGCCAGTGGCCGCGCAACCGGGCCGCGGCGCGGAGCGCGTTGACCTCGGCGTGGCCGCACGGGTCGGCCTCGGTTTCGCGGGTGTTGCCCGCGGCGGCCACCTCGACATCGCCCACGACGACGAGCGCACCGATGGGGACCTCGCCCCGAAGGGCGGCCTGGGCCGCCACCTCGAGGGCGCGGCGCATCCAGGCTGCGTCGCGTTCGAAGGAATCGTTTTGGTCGTTCAAAGAGCCGGGCACGGAGTCTCCCCGCGCGAGGCCCCTGCTCTATGCCCGGAAGAGGACATCGTCAACCGACGCCGGGCTACACTGGCGGCGGTGACGTCGCTCCGATCGTTCCTGTCCCGCCTGGCCGCGGCCCGCCCCGTCGAAGCGGCGCGATTCGCTGCGTGGGCTGCCGATCGAGCGCGCGACACGCTCTCGCCGCGCGTCGCCGTGCTCGCCCCGGTGCGCGCCGAGCTCGACGCGGTGCTCCTCGAGGTCGACGCGCTGGAGGATTCGTTGGTCCGCGCCCGGGCCCACCTCGACCCCGGCCCCTTCCGCGCCGACATGAGCGTACACGCCGCCCACGCCCGCCACCCCGGGGTCACGGCGGTCTTCGTGGCCCGTGGCCTCCCCGCCTGCACCGCGTGCGCGGTCGGGGTCGACGAGACGCTCGCCGAAGCCTGCGAAGCCGAGGGCCTCGCCCTGCCGGAACTGTTGGACGCCCTTCGGGCGTTGGAGAGTGGATGCGCATCCTCGTAGTCGCCCTGGCGCTCGCCCTCGCCGCGCCCCGCCCCCCGCCGAAGCCGGCGCCGGTGCTGGTGCCCGCCGTGGTGCAGACGGCCGACGGCCTCACGCTGGAGGCGTCGCTCGCGGCGCCGGCCAAGGCCACCCGCGGGGTCCTGCTCGTCCACCAGAACGGCCGCAATCGGGCCGACTGGGACGCGCTCGCCGCCGCCCTGGCGCGCGACGGCGACCTCGTGCTCACCTTCGACCTTCGGGGCCACGGCGCCCAACGCAAGGACCCGCCGGTCGAGCTCACGGCTGCGGACTACCAGGCGATGCAGGGCGACGTCACCGCCGCGCTGGCCCTCCTCAAGTCCAAGGGCGCGACCACGCTCTCGGTGGTCGGGGCCGAGCTCGGGGCCAACCTCGTGGTCAACGCCGCGGTCGCCGATCCGGCCATCGTCTCGGTGGTGCTCTTGTCGCCGGGGGCCGAGCTCAAGGGCATCATCGCGATCGACGCGGTGCAGCGGCTCGGCGGCCGTCCGCTCGCGATCGTCGCCGCCGCCGACGACATGGCGGGTGACCGCGCCGCCGCGGTCCTCGACCAGAAGGCGCAGGGGGTGCACGAGCTCTATCGGCTCGAAAAGGGGGGGCGCGGCGCGCAGATGCTCATGCGCGATCCGAGCCTCGAACCATGGATCGTGGGGTGGATCGCCGCCCACTGGCCACCGCCGCCGTCGAAGTAGCGGCGCCCCCGCCGCGCGATGCCGCGCGGGGTTGTCGAGGTCGGGACGGGCCTACGGCATCGCCCCGCAGCGTTTCGGCCCTACTTCTTGGCGGGGCAGGTCGAGAATCCGAAGAGCGTGTAGGCCGGGCAGCTCCCGACCAGGCCGGTCACCAGCGGCAACAGGCCGACCCAACCCCAGGGGGTCTGCGGGCCCACGAAGACGATCGCGAGGAGGCCGAGGCCGAGGACCACGCGGATGACGCGCTCAACGACGTGTTCGTTGTTGGGAAGCAGCTTTTCCATTCGACCTCCGGCCCACGACGTGTGGGCGCTGCCCGGAGGAGCCCGGACGGGGCGGTTTTGTCACGTCGGCCCCGAATTCTTTTGGGCGCCGGGCCGCGACCGTGCTCGAACGCCGTCCTTCGGCCGGCTGGGTCGGGAGCCGGCGCCCGGCGCGCGCGAGGGCGACGCCGGCAGGTCCTACTCCTCGGCCGCCGCGGCGATCATCTCGTCCCACCGGTGACCCTGGGACCACGCGGCGCGCGCGTAGATCGGCGGCAGCACCGGGAGGGTTGGCGAGAAGATCGAGAGTCCGTAGCTGTTCTTCACCGGGCCGCCGCGGTTGTAGTTGCTCACGACGACGGTGTCGGCCGCGGCGAGGGCGGCGACGACCGCTTCGTGCACGGCCGCGTCGTCGGAGGCGGCGTCGAGGCGCTCGAGGAGGTGGACGAGATCGTGGTCGCGGCTGTTGGGACCGTCGTAGCCCTGGGCGCCCTCGGCCGCGGCGCGCAAGAGCTCCGCCGCCGTGCCGCTGGCGACCATCGCGTCGGCCACGGTGTCGAGCGCCGCGGAGAGGGCGGGGAGCGCGCCGAGGTCGAGCACGGACTGGGTGCTGTCGGGGATCTCGTGGAAGCGCAGCGAGATGAGCTCGCCGAGCGCCGCCGGGCCCATCTCCGGCGCCGCGACCAGGTCGGTGAGCACGGTGTCGTAGGGCCAGCCGTCGGAGGCTTCGTAGTCCTGGCTCGCGACGAGGTACTCGGCGTGGGGCGCCACGCTGGAGGCCACCTCCCACTGTTGCATCGTGCACGCGTCGAACCCCATCAGGTCGACGGGGTGGCCGAGCGCGGCCTCCGTACCTTCGAGCACGGCCGTCAGGTCGCCGGCGGCGACGCTGAGGCTCGTGCCGGCGCCGTCGTCGTAGCTGATGGCCTTGGTGGAGGCGCCGCCTTCGGCGCTGGCGGGACCGAACATCCAGCCGTCGCCGTGGTTCCAGAGCACCAGGGCGTACCGTTCGGCGGGGAAGGTGGCCGCGCCCCACTCCACGAAGTCGAGCACGGTGTCGACGTCGCCGGAGTCGACCTCGCCCAGGTCGGCGAGGACCGGGGAGGTGATCGTGCGCGGGTCGGCGTCGGCTTCGATGCGGTAGCGGCGGGCGCCGGTCCAGTCGCCGTCGGCATCGGACTCGCGGGCGCTGCGATCGAGCTGCACCACGACGTTGACGGCCTCGGTGGAGCCCACCCCCTCCATCTCGTTGAGGTCGCCGAGCGCCCAGCGCTCCAGGTCGTTGTCGCCGTTGACGAAGACCAGGAGCGTCCACTCGGCGACCCCCGGCACGTCGATGTCGGAGGTGTCGCCGGTGTCCTCGCCCTCCGCCGAGTCGCCACCGGCGGTGTCGGCGGTGTCGGCGGTGTCTTGCCGATGGCCGCCCCGACCGGGGCTCGTGTCGTCGGCCTCGGACGAGCACGCCATCATCAGGATGTACGGAAGCATGGTCGGACCATAGCCGCGGCGGCGGGGCGCCGTGTGAAAGTTCGGTCGGCGCGGTCTCAGCGGGCGACGTGCTACCTTCCCCGGCCATGACCCCGGCCGCCTTCGTGATCCTGCACGCCACGGTCCTGCCGGTGAGCGGGCCCGCCCTCCCCGACACCCCGGTCGTGGTCGACGAAGGCCGCATCGTGCAGGTCGGCGGGGCGGTCCCCGGCGGTGTGCGCACGGTGGACGCCACGGGCCAGTACCTCACGCCCGGGTTCATCGACCTGCACTCGCACATGGGCGTGTACCCGTGGCCGGGCGGCGGGGGCACCAGCGACGGAAACGAGGCCGTCGAGCCGTTCACCCCGCGCGTCCGGGCGATGGACAGCTTCGACCCCGAGGACCCGGCGTTGGCCCGTGCGCGGGCCGGCGGGGTCACCACGATCCAGGTCCTGCCGGGCTCGGCCAACCTCGTCGGCGGTCAGGCCGCCATCCTGAAGTTGCGGCCGTCGCGCACGGTGGAGCCGATGCAGTTCGCGGGCGCCCCCCGCGCCATCAAGATGGCCTGCGGCGAGAATCCGAAGCGCGTCTACGGCGGCGCGACCGACGAGGACCAGGTGCAGACCCGGATGGGCGAGCTCGCGATGTTGCGCGAGGAGTTCACCCGGGCCCGGGAGTACGCCGCCGCCCGGGGGGGCAAGGCGCCGCCGCCCCAGGACCTCGATCTCGACGTGCTCGCCGACGTCCTCGCCGGCAAGGTGCGCGTGAACCTGCACTGCTACCGCAGCCACGACATCGCGGGCTGGTTCCGGGTGGCCGACGAGTTCGGGTTCCGCATCGTGACCGTGCATCACGCGCTGGAGACGTACAAGGTCCGCGACCTGCTCGCCGCACACGGCACCGGAATCGCCACCTGGCCGGACTGGTGGGGCTTCAAGCAGGAGGCGTTCGACGGCATCCCGGAGGGGGCCGCGCTGGTCTCGAGCGCCGGCGTGCCGGTGGCCACCCACAGCGACTCCTCGAGCCACGTGCAGCGGTTCAACGTCGAGGCCGCGAAGATGGTGCGCTACGGGATGACCGAAGCCGACGCGCTCGAGAGCATCACCCTCGATCCGGCCCGGCTCCTCGGGGTCGACGCCTGGGTCGGGAGCGTGGAGGTGGGCAAGACCGCCGACCTCGCCCTGTGGAACAAACACCCGCTCGATGGCACCGCGCTGTGCCAGAAGACGTGGATCGACGGCGTGGTGGTGTACGACCGCGCCGGGGAGGGCACCCCCGATGGCCTCCGCTAGTCGCCGCGACCTGTTGGCGGGGCTGGGCGCACTCGGTGCGGGCCTGGTCGTGCGTTCGGCGCACGCCGCCTTCCCCAAGGACGTGCAGACCTCGCCGGGAACGTTCACCTCGCCGGTGCCCCCCGCCGGCGACCCTCGCGCGGTCGACGAGGGCGGGTACATCGCGGCGGAGAGGCCGGCGCGGACGACGTGGACGGTGTCCAACGCCCACATCCTGGTGGGCGACGGTACCGTCGTACGGGGTGGGGTGCGGGTGGAAGGCGGCCGCATCGCGGCGCTCGGCCCCGGCGTCACCGGGGGCGACGACCTCGGCGGCGCGACCGTGTTTCCGGGCTTCTTCGACGGGGGCAGCTCCATCGGCCTGGTCGAGATCGACCTGGAGGCCGGCACCCACGACGAGGCGGAGTCCAGCGACGGCGTGGTGCCCGCCGCGCGCGTGGTCGATGCCTACAACCCGGCGAGCGCGCTCATCCCCGTCGCCCGCCGGCAGGGTGTCCTCGGTGGCCTGGTGCTGCCTTCGGGCGGGCTCGTCAGCGGTACGGCGGCGTGGATGTGTTTTGCGGAGGCGACCGTCGAGGGCGCGACCTGGGACGCAGCGGCCGGGGTGGTGATCCAGATGGGCCGCGGCGGCACGGGGGGCTTGCCGAACCAGCCGAAGTCGCGCATGGGGGTGGCGCTCAAGCTCCGCGAGCTGCTCGACGCGCACAAGCTCCCCGAGCCGCCCGACCCCAAGGCCAAGAAGAAGAAGGGGGAGCCGGAGAAGCCCGAAGAGCTCACCCGCACCCAGCAGGTGTGGCGGGCGGTGCGGGAGCGCAAACGAAAGGTGATCCTCGGGGTGGACCGCGCCGACGACATCCTGACCGCGATCGCGCTGGCGCGCGAGTACGGGCTCGACGCGGTCCTGCTCGGCGCAGCCGAGGGGCACCGCGTGGCGCGGGACATCGCCGCGTCGAAGTTCCCGGTGCTCCTCGCCCCCACGAGCACCCAGCCGAGCGGGTGGGACACGCTCCAGGCGTCGTACGCCAACGCCGCCCGACTCGAGCGCGAGGGGGTGCCACTGGTGTTTCGTGCCGGTGGGCCGCACAACCTTCGCGAGCTGCCCACCGAGGCGTGCCTCGCGGTGGCCTACGGCTTGCCGCACGAAGCGGCGGTGCGCGCCGCGTGTGGCCACAACGCGGCGAAGGTGTGGAGCGGCTTGCCGTTCGGGACGCTCGCGGTCGACCGGCCGGCCACGCTGGCGGTCGCGGACGGCGACCCGCTCCAGCCGCGCACGCGGGTGCTGCGGGCGTGGATCGGCGGCAGCGAGCTGTCCCTGCGCAGCCGGCAGACCACGCTCCTCGAACGATTCCGGACCCTGCGGTAGCGCCGTGCACGTGCTGGTCACCGGCGGCGCCGGCTTCATCGGGCAGCACCTGGTCGCCGCGCTCCTGGCGCGGGGCGACCGGGTGCGGGTGCTCGACAACTTCGACGACGCGTACGACCCGGCGCTGAAGTCGGTGCCGGCGGGGGCGGAGCTGGTCCGCGGCGACGTCTGCGATCCGGGGGTGGTGCGGGCGGCGCTGCGCGGGGTGGAGGGCGTGTGCCACCTCGCCGGGCGGGCGGGCGTGCGCGAGAGCATCGTCGACCCGGAGCCGTACGGTCGCAACAACGTCGGCGCGACGATCACGCTGCTCCACGCGATGCGCGCGGCGAGCGTGGCGCGGATGGTGTTCACCTCCTCGTCGAGCGTGTACGGGGCCGCGGGCGGGCCCTCCCGCGAGTCCGACCCCGCCGACCGGCCGACGTCCCCCTACGCAGCGAGCAAACGTGCGGCGGAGCTGTTCTGCGCGGCGTCGGGGCTCGATGTCACGGTGGCGCGGTTGTTCACGGTCTACGGGCCGGGGCAACGTCCGGGGATGGCGATCGCCCGGTTCGTGCGCCTGGCCCGCACGGGCGAGACCATCCCCGTCTACGGCGACGGGACCTCGTTGCGCGACTACACCTGGGTCGGGGACACCGTGGATGGCTTGCTCCGCGGCCTGGACCGGGCCGAGGGCTACCGCGTGGTGAACCTCGGTGGGGGCCACCCGGTCGCGATGACGGAGCTGTTGGCCGCGGTGGCCGACGCGACGGGGCGCCAACTGAAGGTGCGGTGGTTGCCCCCGCAGCCGGGCGACGTCCCGGTGACGCACGCCGACCCGCGCGTCGCCTGGGACTGGCTGGAGTGGCGTGCGCGCACACCCTTCCGGGAGGGCGTCGCGCGGTACGTGGACTGGTTGGAGCGGCGGTAGACCGGCGCCCCGGGGCGCCGCGTCTCGCCCGGCGCCGATAGGAGCCCCCCATGAACCCCGCGCCCCCCATCGACGGCCAGAAGGTGGTCCGCCTGGTCGACGAGCTGTTCCAGAAGGCCATGGAGCTCCGCGCGTCCGACATCCACCTCGAGCCCAAGGAACAACGCCTCCACGTGCGGTTGCGGGTCGACGGGGTGCTCGTCGACGCCACGCCGTACCCGGTGCAGGTCGGGGTCCAGATCCTCCAGCGCATCAAGGTGCTCGGCAACATGGACATCGCCGAGCGCCGCCTCCCGCAGGACGGCGTCTTCCAGGTTCGGCTGCCGAACGGGGCCCCGCTGTCGGTGCGCGCCGCCAGCTTCCCGTCGGTCAACGGCGAGAAGATCGTGCTCCGGCTGCTCACGGGCGGCCGGGCGCTCCGGCTGGACCAGCTCGGCCTGCCGCCCGAGGGGGTGGAGCAGCTCCGCGTCTACGCCCGCGCCACGTCGGGGCTCCTGTTGGTCACCGGGCCCACCGGCGCGGGCAAGACCTCCCCGCTGTACGCGACGCTCGAGGCGGTGGACACCCTGCGTCGCAACGTGGTGACGCTCGAGGACCCGGTGGAGGTGCAGCTCGCGGGCATCACCCAGGGGCAGGTCGACAAGAAGGTCGGCTTCACCTTCGCCGACGGCCTCCGCGCCGCCCTGCGGCAGGACCCGGACGTGATCCTCGTCGGCGAGATGCGCGACGCGGAGACGGCGTCGATCGCGGTGCAGGCGAGCCTCACCGGGCACCTCGTGCTCTCCACGTTGCACACCAACAGCGCTGTCGAGTCGATCACGCGCCTGCTCGACCTCGGCGTGGAGCCGTTCGTCGTCGCCAACGCGCTGCTCGGGGTGGTGTCGCAACGCCTGTTGCGTCGGCTGTGTGTGTCGTGCTCGCGGCCGGCGATGGGCCCGCCGCTGCCCGAGCTCGGCCCCGGCGCCTGGCGCGTCGCGGGCTCCTGTGACCTGTGCCAGCGCAGCGGCTACCGCGGGCGGGTGGGCGCGTTCGAGGTGCTCGCGGTCGACGACGAGCTGCGGGAGATGGTGAAACAGAAGCCCACGACGCGCGAGCTGCGCGAGCACATCGTCGCGGCGGGCACCCCTTCGTTGCGGCAGCGCGCCACCGAGCTGGCCGCGCGGGGGCTCACGACCTGGGACGAGGTGCTCCGCGTGACGTGACGCCCGCCTCCAACGAGGCCACGAGCGCCTCCCCGACGGCGACCCCCGCGAGCTCGGTGGTGAAGTGCGCACCGCCGGGGTTGAGCACGTTGACCTCGACGACGTTGCCACCGATGAGGTCGACCCCGGCAAACCACACCCCCTCCCGCGCGAGGTGCGGGCCGAGCGCCGCCAGCGCGGCGTGGTCGGCGTCGTCGACGTCGCACGCCTCCGGCACGCCCCCGAGCTTGAGGTTGTGGCGGAACTCCCCCGGCGGGCGTTGGCGGCGGTAGCCGCCGACCACCTGGCCATCGAGCCACAGCAGCCGCTTTTCGCCCTCGACCGCGGCCGCGAGGTAGCGTTGCACGACCACCCACCCGTCGCCCGCTTCGAGCGCGGCCGAGAACCCGTCGGCGAGGTCGGCCCCCGGCCCGCGGCACAGCGCGACGCCGCGTCCGCCGCACGCCCGGCCCGGCTTCACCACGACCGTCCCGTGGACCGAGGCGAACTGTTGCGCCGTCGCCAGCGAGCGCGTGACGACGGTGGTCGGCTTGGGGACGTCGGGCGGCAGCGAGGCGATCCACGACTTGTGGGTGGTGCGGAACAGGGCGTCGGGATCGTTGCGCACGCACAGCCCGGCGCGCTGGGCGAGCTGCGCCAGCGCGACCACGGCGGTGTCGATGGGGTTGACCCGCAGCACCATCACGTCGTGAGAGAGCGCCTCCACCGTCCGGCGCGGCGCGGCGCGGGTGCGCAGCGTCTCGGCCAACGCCTGGCGGTCGGGGGGGTGGCCGTCGAGCACGAACGCGCGGAGCTGCAGGCGCCCGCGCTCGTCGAGCTCGAGGTCGCCCGGCTCCACCACCCGGACCGCCGCGCCGCGCGCGAGCGCCGCGGCCAGCAGGTGGATCGTCGTGTGGGTCGGCGACGCCGCCGCGACGTTGGAGAGGACCACCACCAGGCGCATCGGCGCGCGATAACCTCACGGCGTGGACGAGGTCCTCTCCCACATCCCGCACCTGCTGGCGGCTCGCTACCCGCTGTTGTGGATCGTCTCGCCCGAAGAGGAGCGGGTGGAGCGTGGCCTCGACCGCGTCGCGCAGGACGCCGACCTGGCCGTGTACCGGTGGCGGCGCACCACCGGGCTGGTGGCCCCGGGCGGGCTCGTCGTCCCCGACACCGAGGCGCCGCTCTCCGCGCTCACCACCGTCGCCCAGTTCGACGGGAGCGCACTTTTCGTGTTCGAGGACCTGCACGACGCGCTCGGCGACCCGGCGGTGGTCCGCCGCCTCCGCGACCTGGAGCGTGAGCTCGGCGCCCGCAAGCAGGCGGTGGTCGTCCTCAGCCACATGCTCGCCATCCCGCCGGAGCTCGAGAAGGAGTTCGCGGTCCTCGACGTGCCGCTGCCCAACCGCAAGGAGGTCACGCGCCTCCTGGCCGTGCTGTCGCAGGCCCAGAAGCTCGAGATCGAGCGCGACCTGTTCGATCAGTTCGTCACCGCGTCGCTCGGCCTCACCGAGAAGGAGATCAAGCGTGCGTACGCGCGCGTCCTGCTCGACGGCACCAACTTCGCGGCCGCCGACCTGGATCTCGTGCTCGAAGAAAAGGCCCGACTCCTGCGCAAGTCGCGGTTCCTCGAGTTCGTGAAGCCCGAAACCCGCCTGGGCGAGCTCGGCGGCCTCGGCAACCTGAAGGAGTGGCTCGTCCACCGCCGCACGGGCTTCTCCGATCGGGCCAAGGCGTTCGGCCTCCCCGAGCCCAAGGGCGTCTTCCTCCTCGGCGTACAAGGCTGCGGAAAGTCGCTGTCCGCCAAGGCGGTCGCCGAGCTGTGGCGGGTGCCGCTCCTGCGGCTCGACGTGGCGGCGCTCTTCTCCGGGCGCGCCGAGGAGGGCCTGCGCGACACCATCCGCATCGCCGAGTCGCTGGCCCCGGCGGTCCTGTGGATCGACGAGATCGAGAAGGCGTTCTTGATGGACCAGGGCGGCGGCCGGGTCTTCGGCGCCTTCCTGACGTGGATGCAGGAGAAGACCAAGCCGGTCTTCGTCGTGGCCACCGCCAACGAGGTGCGCAACCTGCCGCCGGAGCTCCTCCGCAAGGGCCGCTTCGACGAGATCTTTTTCGTCGACCTCCCCAACGTTCACGAACGCCTCGAGATCCTGGAGATCCACGTGCGCCGCCGGGGCCGCAAGGTCGAGGACTTCGACCTGCTCCAGCTCGCCGAGGAGACGGAGAAGTTCTCGGGCGCCGAGCTCGAACAGCTGGTCATCGCAGCGTTGTTCCTCGCCTTCTCCAAGGACCGCCAGCTCCGCCAGGAGGACCTCGTGCGGGTCGCGCGCGACAGCATCCCGCTCGCGGTCACCATGGACGACCGGCTCAAGGAGCTGCGGGAGTGGGCGCGCCCGCGCGCACGTCCGGCGTCGGTGGACACGCGGCGGGTGAGCTTCTTCGAAGACTGGGAGGTCTCATGAACGTCGCCGTGGTCGGCGCGGGCTCCTGGGGCACCGCCCTGGCCATCCAGGCGGCGCGCCTGGGGCACCGGGTCCGCCTGTGGGACCACGTGCCCACGCGCGCGGAGACGATGCAGTCCTCCAGGCAGAACGCGCGCTATCTGCCGGGGATCGAGCTGCCCGACGCCCTCACGGTCGGCGGCGACCTCGTGTGGGCCGTCGCCGACGCCGAGGTGTGCATCGAGGCGGTGCCGAGCACCGGCCTGCGGGGGGTGCTCCCGGCCCTCGGGGCGGCGCTGGCGCCCGCGACCGTCGTGGTGTGCGCGACCAAGGGCATCGAGGTCGACACGCTCCTCACGATGGACGAAGTCCTGCGCGCGGGCCTGCCCGACGGCCAGAAGCTCGTGACCTTGAGCGGCCCGAGCTTCGCCAAGGAGGTCGCGCAGGGACTGCCCACCGCGGTCGTCGTCGCCAGCCACGACCCCGACGCCGCCCACCTCGCCGCGGCCGCGCTGCACGGCGGCTTCTTCCGCGTCTACGACACCGACGACGTGATCGGCGTCGAGATCGGCGCGGCGCTGAAGAACGTCATCGCCATCGCGTGCGGGGTGAGCGACGGCGCCGGCCTCGGCACCAACGCGCGCGCCGCGCTCATCACCCGCGGGCTCAGCGAGATCAGCCGGGTCGCGGTGGCGCGCGGCGGCAACCCGCTCACCCTGATGGGCCTCGCCGGCCTCGGCGACCTCGTGCTCACCTGCACCGGCGACCTGTCGCGCAACCGGCGCGTGGGGCTGGCGCTCGGCCAGGGCCGTACGCTGGCCGACATCCTCGCCGAGCTCGGCCAGGTCGCCGAGGGCGTGGTCACCGCCCGCAGTGCGCACCAGCTCGCGGTGCGCGAGGGCGTGGACATGCCGATCACCGAGCAGGTCTACAAGATGCTCTACGAAGAAAAGCCGGTGTACGAGGTGCTGCGCGACCTCGCGGGCCGGGGGCGTCGGAGCGAGCGGGGGTAGTCCGTCGGGCGGTGCGCCGCGACCGTCCCGAGCTCGATCGAGGCGGCCGCGCACCGCGGCGCGGGGTCGATGTCGGCAAGGAAGCGGGCCGCGCACCGGCCCCGGCGCGCTGCGGGACGGTCGCGGCGCGGCCCCCTCAGTACGCGAGCTCGACCGCCATCGGGACGTCGACGTTCGGGTCGGTGAGGAGCAGCTCCTGCTCCTTGAGGCGCTCGACCACGCCGAGCTCGCGGAGGCGCTCGGCGAGGCGGGCCTGGTTGTGCGCCGGGACCGAGACGCGGACCGACTCGGTGGTGCCCTGGTCGAGCTGGAACGCCGCGAGCGGCTTGCCCCGCGCGTCCTGGAGCTCGCCGCCGAGCTCCTTGGCGATGCGCCCGAGCTCCTTGAGCGCCATGTCGTTGTGGACCGCGATGCGGTACCGGAACGGCGGCGGGGAGTAGAACTGCGCGGTGTTGCTGGCCGCCGGCGCCGCGGTGTTGGCGACGTCGTCGGCCTCCTGCTCCCAGGACGCGCGCCACGGCTCGACCGAGCCCTGGGGCGTGGGCGCGGACTTGGGGCTCGGGAGGCGCTCGGCGAGGGACTGGGTCTTGCTGGCGGCCTTGGGCTTGGCGGCTTCGTTGCCGAGCACACCGTCGGCCATCGCGGAGGTGGCCGGCGCCGCCGCTTCGGGCGCGTTCGGCGCGGGCGCGGCGGCGGCCAGGTCGGGCGCGGGCGGTTCGACGGCGGCGTCCTGCGTCGGCGTGCCGTCGCCCTTGTCGAACGCCTTGGCCGCGACCACCGGCGCACCTTCGGGCGGGGTGAGCTCGGGGAACTTGTCCTTGTTGCCCACGTACACGACCACCAGGAACGCCGCCGCCGCGAGCATGACCGCCTCGGGGCGCACCTCGCGCACCCACCGACGCCACCCGACGGGCATCGGCTCGCGCTCGAGCCGGGCGGCGAGGCGGTCGGCGAACCCCGGGGGCGGCTCGACCAGCCCCTCGTTGCGCAACAGGTCGACGGCGGCGCGCAGCGCTTCCAGCTCGTTGCGCAGGGCGGGGTCGCGCGCGAGGGCGGCCTCGACCTCGCGCGCCTCGGCGGCGGTCAGCTCGCCGTCCAGGTAGGCGCTCAGGCGGTTTCGGGCGAAGAAGGCGTCCATCACAGCACGTCCGCGGCGCGCACCCGGCGGGCCAGCTTCTGGGCGAGCTCGGCGCGGGCGCGGTGGATGCGGGACTTGACGGTCCCGCGGGGGAGATCGAGGATGTCGGCGATCTCTTCGTAGGCGAGGTCCTCCACGTCGCGGAGGATCAGGATCTGGCGGTGGTCTTCGTCGAGCTCGGCGAGCGCCGCCTGGACCAGGTGGGTGGCCTCGCGCCGGTGGATGCCGTGGTCGGCGGCCGGCGCGTCTTCGTCGGCGACCTGGCGGACCGGACCGTCGTCGTCGTCACGCGGCGCGTCGAGCAGCTCGTGACGGCCGTAGGCCCGGCGCATGCGGTACAGGCGGGCGTTGCGGCAGTGGTTGACGGCGATCCGGAACAACCACGTGGAGAGGGAACACTCGTTGCGGAACGCGCCGAGCGCGCGGAAGGCCGCGACGAAGACGTCCTGGGCCTGCTCTTCGGCGGCTTCGGCGTCGTTGAGCCACCGGGCGCAGAGCGAGTAGATGCGCGCCTGGTAGCGGACCACGATCTCGTCGAAGGCACGGCGGTCGCCACGCTGGAAGCGCGCCACCAGCTCGCCGTCGGCGACGGCGGCACCCGACCGCAGGGCGGCCATCGAGCGCATTCCGATCGCGGCGAAACAGAACTCCACGCGTCTTCACCCTCCGAGGTGGACACCACGACCCGGTCGCGGTTCCTTCATTCTTCGTCTTCGTGGCGCATCGGCTCCATGCGCACCCGCTGGCCCGTGCGCACCGAACGCTGGATCGACTCGAGCGGCAGGCGTCGGAACGGGAAGATCGCCTTGCGGATCTTGGCGCCGCGGAAACACACGCCGTCGAGGTTGGCGTAGTCGAAGTCGGCCTCCTCGAGGTTGGCCCCGTCGAAGGTGGCCTCGCGGACGTTGGCGTTCCAGAAGCTCGCCCCGGTGAGATCGGCGTTCTTGAAGCTGGCCTTGTGCAGGTTGCAATCGCCGAGCTTGGCGTTGCGCAGGTTCAGGCCGTCGAACGCGACCGCGCTGAGGTCGACCCCGCGGAGGTCGACCTCTTCGAGGCTCTCGCCGCGGCGGATCATGTCGACCACCTGCTTGCGCGTGAGCGTGCGCACGTCGTCGAAGTCGTCGCGTTCGGCGGGCGCGTCCGTGGGGACCTTCGGTTTGCGGGGCCTCGACATCCACTGACCTCTCGCCCGCGCTTATCCGGGCTCCGCGGCCGGTGCCCGGCGGGGTTGTCGCAGGCGTGCCCAACGGTCCCGGATCCAGGGGGAGGTGCGCACCGCCCCGGGCAGTGCGCCGACCAGGAGCGCGGCGCCGAGCGCGCCGACCAGGGCCCCGGCCGGGGGGCCCA
>SXGT01033650.1_pt1 | contig 20236 bp, 18 predicted proteins | sample 3176221 | NCBI WGS metagenome assembly SXGT01 (sample SAMN11356862, study PRJNA531348) | freshwater metagenome | isolation source: freshwater sample F1-120 | place: China: Fuxian Lake, Yuxi | collected 2017-12-25
CCCGTGCGGCCCGTGCTCGGAAATCCACTTCAACCTGCTCCCGGACGACGACGAGGCCGCCGGCCGGAAGCTCGTCAATGCGAGCAGCCCCCGCTGCATTGAAATTTGGAATCACGTTTTCATCCAGTTCAACGCGAACGCCGACGGCACGTTTTCGCCGCTGGCCGCGAAGCACGTCGATACCGGCATGGGCTTCGAACGCGTCGCGGGGATTTACGCGACGACGGGTGGATTCAAGAGCTTCACGGCCGAGCCTTCGAACTACGAGGCCGACGTCTTCGCCCCGCTCTTCGCGCGCATCACCGTCCTCTCGGGCAAGGTCTACGGTCGCACGGTCCCGACGAAGCGCGAAGGTCTGACGGAGCAGGAAAACACCGACGTCGCGTTTCGGGTGCTCGCCGACCACGCGCGCTGCGTGTCGTGCGCCATTGCCGACGGAATTCTGCCCGGCAACGAGGGGCGCAATTACGTTATCCGGCGAATCCTGCGCCGCGGCATCCTCTACGGCAAGAAGCTCGGTTTGCCGGTCGGATTTTTTGAGCAGCTCGTCGCGCCCGTCGTGGAGTCACTCGGCGCAGTTTTCCCCGAACTGAAGCAACAGCAGGACATGATTCAGCGGGTGATCCATGGGGAGGAGGAGAGTTTTGGTCGGACACTGGATCGTGGACTCCAAATCTTCAACGAGGCCGTAAGGTTCACCACGACGAGCGACATGAGCGGCGTTGCGAGTGGTGGCGGCGAGCTCGCAGTGGTCGGAGAATTTCCGGCAACGACAGCTTTCGTACTCGATTCGAGAACGGGTGAGAAGCTGCTTGCGGGACCACTGGCATTCCGTCTCTACGACACCTACGGTTTCCCTCTGGACATGACCCAATTGCTGGCGACGGAGCGCGGGCTCACCGTCGACACCGGCGGCTTCGAAGCCGAAATGCAAAAGCAACGTGAGCGCGGACGCGCGGCACAAAAAAAAGAACTCATCGTCGCGGCGACGGAGGGCGGCGCGATCGCTGATCTTCAACCCACGAAATTCCTCGGCTATGATCGGCTCACGGCTGACGCCACGCTCATCGACGTCGTCCGGAGCGATAAAGACACCTTCCTCGTTTTCGACCAAACGCCGTTCTATGCCGAGATGGGCGGGCAGGCCGGCGACCACGGCGCGGCCAAAATCGCCGGCCAGAATTTTGCGATTCTCGATACGATCAAGGACAAGTCCGGCCGCCACCTCCACCGCGTCGCGGACGGCGCGAATCTCAAATCTCAAATCTCAGATCTCAAATCGTCCGCGGCCGAACTGGCCGTGGACCTCGTCACGCGCCGCGCCATCTCCCGCCATCACAGTGCGGCGCACTTGATTCATTGGGCGCTGCGCAAGGTCGTGGGCGCTCACGTCCGCCAGGCCGGCACGTCGAAAACCAAGGAGCGACTCCGCTTTGACTTCTCGCATTTCGAGCAACTCAAGCCGGAGCAACTCCGCGAAATCGAATATCTCGTGAACGAACGCGTCATCGACAACGCCAAGGTCGAGACCTACGAGACCGAGTTCGACAAGAAACCGGAGGGCACCCTCGCCTTCTTCGGCGACAAGTACGGAAAGATTGTCCGGGTCGTCGACCTGGGCGGCTACAGCCGTGAACTCTGCGGCGGCACTCATGTCACCACGACCGGCGAAATCGGCCTGATCAAGATCGTCGCCGAGATGGCCATCGCCGCCGGCACGCGCCGCATCGAGGCCGTGGCCGGCTCCTCCGCCTACGATTTCATGGCCACGCGCGAAGCGGCGCTCGCGGCCGTCAACGCCCGGCTCAATGCCGGCGCCCACGACGTCGCCCAGAAACTGGATTCGCTTCTCGCCTACCAAAAGGAACTCGAAAAGAAGCTCAAGGCGTACGAACAGAAGGCGTCCGCCGGGCTCGCGGACGAGCTCACGGCCAAGGCTGTGACCCGCGACGGTCTCAAATTCGTTTCGGCCGTCGTCAGGGTGGAGACGCCCGAGGCGCTCCGTTCGCTCGGCTCCCAGGTCCTCGCCAAGCTGGGCGAAGGCGTCGTGCAGTTGGGCGCGGCCCTCGGGGACAAAGCGAGCGTCGTGGCGTTTTGTTCGCCGGCGGCAATCCAGGCCGGGTGGCAAGCCGGCAAACTCGTCGCCGAGCTCTCCCAGAAAATCGGCGGCAAGGGCGGGGGCAAACCCGACTTCGCCATGGGCGGCGGCAAGGATCCCTCCAAGCTCGCCGCGGCACTCGGCACCTAGCCCTGCGCCTGGCCAGCGATTCCGTTTCGGCAAATCCGCCTGCCGCCCCGCCGGAGCGGCGGTTTCCCAACCGCCGAAGTACGAGCGGCGACCCGCTTTCAGGCGGTTGGAAACCGCCCCTCCGTCGATCCGTCCTCTGCGAACTGCATTTGCCCGGGCGGATGACGCGGCCTTGCCGAGTCCACCCGGTTGGGTCACGTTAACGGAGTATGTCCCCGGTCACCGTCGCTCCTCCGTCGCTCTGCGTTCTGCTCGCCTTCAACGCCAGCAACCAACTCGCCGTGCGGCGTCTCGGCGCGAAACTAGGACTGGCCTTTTCGGGCAGCGATCTCGCGATGGCGACGACCCGGCTCGAAACCGCGTTCCACACCCACACGCCGCCGGCGGAGTATTTCACCTCTGTCGCCGGCGGGCGCTCCTACCGCGTGTTCTTCACCCAAGTCGCCGGCCTCGCCACCGACCCGGAGGTCGTCTTCGCCGCGCTTGACGCGTTGAGTTCGCAACCGGCGGCGCTGGCGCCCTCCCTCGCGGGACTGCTCCGCGACCTCGAACCGCACGTGGTGGAGATCCCGTATCTTCACCTGGGGGAAAACGATTTTATCTACAAGTTTCGACCGCCCCAGGAGCGAAATACGATGATCTACGCGCAGGATGCCGCCGCCGGCGCCCTTTACCAATCGCAGTTGTGCGCCGCGATCAAGGTCCTCGCCCGCCAGCACGAACGGACCGCGACGGCGCCCGTGACACTTGATTTTGGCGCCGTGCGTTATGTGGTCCCCAGCCACTTCGGATTCTGTCTGGGAGTCAAAAACGCGATCGAGCGCGCCTACGAAACCCTCGCGGAGAACCCCGGACGTCGCGTATTCATGCTCTCAGAGTTGATTCACAATCCATTCGTGAACGAGGATCTCCTCCGGCGCGGGTTGCGTTATCTGCAGACCGACAAAGGCGAGCCCTACTCGGAAGACGGTCGGACGGTTTCGGCAACCGCCCCCACCCCGGCATCTCCGCTACGGCAACTCTGGGACACGCTGACCCCGGAAGATATCGTCATCATCCCGGCGTTTGGCGCGACTGACGAAGACAAGCGCCGGCTGGTGAAAAAGGGCATCGCCGTGTTTCACTACGACGCCACGTGTATGCTGGTGGAAAAGGTCTGGAAGGCCGCACGGGCCTACGGCCGCGAGGGGCTCACGGTCGTGATCCATGGCAAGCACGAGCATGAGGAGACCAAGGCAACGTTTTCCAACACCCGCCGCTTCGCCCCGGCGGTAATTGTGCGCAATCTGGCCGAAGCGCGATCCCTGGGCGAAATCGTTGTGAGCGATGATCCGAACCGCCAGGCGCGATTTCGCGAGAAGTTCACCGGCCGCCATACGCCGGGATTCAACGTCGATCAGCACCTGCAGCGACTGGCGGTCGTCAACCAGACGACGCTGCTCATGAACGAGACGCTGGAAATCATCGAGCACCTGCGGGGCGTGTTCCGCGCCCGGTTTGGGGACGATACCCGGGTGGGCGGAGGCGGCCGGCGCGACACGCTGTGCTACGCCACCCAGGTGAACCAGGACGCCCTGACCCGGGCGCTGGACGATCCGCTCGACGCCGCCTTCGTGATTGGCGGCAAAAATTCATCCAACACCTACCAGCTCTTCCGGCTGTGCGAAGAACGACTCGGACCGAGGGCATTCTTTATTCAGTCGGAAGCCAGCATCGTGTCGCGGGAGCAGGTGGAGCACTACGTGTACGATGGATCGGGTCTCGGGCACACGGAGCTTCGTCCGCTCTGGCAGGCGGAGTCACCGGCTCCGCGACGAGTGCTCGTGACCGGCGGGGCCAGTTGTCCCGATGGGATTATCCAGCAGGTAATTTCCCGCATCAACTCGTTCCACCCGGCCGATCGACTCCGCGGAATCGAGACGGTGCTGCGCGATCTTGAGACGTAAGCTGCTCAGCAGTGTGTTCGTCCAACAACCCGATGAGGCCATCGGGTTCCACCCCTCTCCGGCTTCTTTTCGTGGTTTCTCGTCTGCCTGGATCCGGTTTAGAATCGAATCGAAAGCCCGGCGCGGTAACCGCTCTGGTTTCCGAGGTCGATTTTCGTCGCGTAGTTCGAGTTCGCCGTGACCACGTTCTGGTCGTAGCTACCCGCCGACTGGAACACCGCCCCGGCGTAAAACCCGGTGCGTTCGGTGAGATCGAACTGAACCGTCGCATCGGCATAATAGCCAGGCAGCAGCTTGTAGGCGGCATTTGAATTTGTATCTGAAATCTCCGCGCCTGTCGCCGGCTCAAACGTCTGAGTTACGCTGTAATTGGTTCCGGAAAAAACCATCGCCGCACCCAAACTGACGCTGGCGCGCAGTCGCGTGGTGAAAGGCACCCAGACGGTGGGCCCGGCGCGAAATGTGAAATAGGAGCCTTTTACTTTCCACCGGTTGGTTACGCTGGTGTCATTCGTCTCCGTGGAGGTCGTCCGAGCGGCGGGCTCGTTGGCCAGTAGTACCGACGTGTCGACTGAGATTGTCTGACCGACACCGTCGATGCCGAGGACGGAGTTGCCACCGGCGTCGACCGCGTTTTCAGCGGCGGTGCTGGGCGAGGAATACGGCGCGTCTGGGGGAGTCCGGCCATACAGCGAGTAGAAATCAGTCAGCGTGCTGAGGATAGCCCGAACCGAGCCCTTGGTGTTGGCGGCGACGTCATTGACCGACATGCCGGCCGTGAGATTCCACGCGAAACGCGAACCGCGGAGCTTGCCCATGTCGCGCGAGACCGCGAGGTCCATCCCGGCGGAGGACGCCGGCTTCTTCTCCCGCACTGAAGTATCAATCACCTCGGCGGAATAACTGTTGAACCGCACGAAACCCAGCGTGGCCAGCTGGCTGGAGTTGGCATAGTTCCAGGTGTTGGTCCGGCCATCGGGTGCGACCGGATCGAAACTTGCGGAGTTGCTCTGCGGGTCGATCACCGGGTTTCCGCTGGAATCGAGGCGGGCGACGACCCGGGCATCAGGCGATACTCGCCCGTCGTGGTAGGAGCGAAGGAGATTTGCACCCAGGGCGGCACCCGGGTCCTCCGGCGCGAGGAGCTTCCCCTTGCCGGAGAAACTCGTCTTGGCTCCGCCGATATAGCGGAAGCCAAACGTGACCACACTCTTGGGTTCGTAGATGTACTCGTCGAGATTGCTGAAATCGGGGATCTCGACCGGCGGAGCCCGGCGCTCTTCCTCCTGGGCGAAGCTCACAGCACACGTGGAAGCGAGAGCGAGAAGAACGAGAAGAAGGTGTTTCATGCGAAAGGTGGGAGCCACGCTTGGACGGGATCGCGGCCGAATTGTTGCATCAAAGTGCACGGAGCGGGAGACGGCCGTCAACGCGAGAGTTCAAAGTATGCAAAATGGGGTCCCCGTATCTTCGTTCTGGCGTCCGTCCTCCGTCTGCTGTGCCCTTATGCCTCATCCCTCAATTGCCGTGCCCGCCGAGCCCACCACACCGCTCCTCACCGCCAGTCAGCGAAGTATAATTGGGACCGCCCTTACCCTGCTCGCCTTTCTGGGTTCGCTGGCGCTGCTCATCCTCGCGGTTGTCGTGATGGGCCGCCTGTTGGTGTATTTTTCAGGGGTCCTCTGGCCCGTGGCCGTTGCCGGCGTACTGGCGCTGATCCTCCGTCCGGTGGTGCGTTTGATTGAGGGCCGCTTGCAGGGACGCCGCCTGACGGCGGTGATTCTCCTTTACGGGGTGTTCGTGCTGCTGGTCGGAAGTGCCGTCATCCTGATCGCTCCACCATTGGTCACGCAGGTTGTCGATTTTGTCGCCTATCTGCCGATACTGTGGGAGCGGGCCGGGCACTTTATCCACGAAAACTACCCCCAGTGGATCGCGCTCGCAAAAAAGCAATTGACCAATCCCACCGTGCGAAATCTCGCCGATGGCCTCGCCAGCGAAAGCAAACTTCTGTTCACCGCGGCCGCCCCCTCGCTGCGGGCGGCCTTCGGAGGAGTTTTCAACTTGTTCGCGTTCCTGACAAATCTCGCCGTCGTCCCCGTCTATCTTTTCTTTTTCCTGCTGGCCCGGGGCGAACCCACGAGCAGCCTTGGCGGGCATCTCCCCTTCCTCAAGCCCGCGGTGCGCGACGATGTGGTCTTTCTCGCCCGGGAGTTCGTGGCCATCGTCGAGTCGTTTTTCCGCGGACAGCTGCTGATCGGACTTTGCATGGGTGTGCTGCTCGCCCTCGGCTACACGATCATCGGGCTGAAATTCGGGCTGTTTGTCGGCCTCGCCCTGGGCGTGCTCAACATAGTCCCGTATCTCGGCACGATTCTCGGCCTGCTGGTGGCCCTGCCCCTGGCGTTTTTCCAGCCGGGCGGTGGCTGGCCATTGCTCGGCCTCGTCCTCCTCGTGAACGCCATCGTGCAATGCGCCGAGAGCTGGGTGCTGACACCGAAAATCATGGGCCAGCAAACCGGATTGCATCCGGCGGCGATCACCTTCGCGGTGTTTTTCTGGGGAACTGCATTTGGTGGTGTCCTCGGCATGTTGCTCGCCGTCCCGCTGACGGCCTTCTTTGTTACGGCCTGGCGTCTCGCAAAACGGAAATATTTCACCGCCGGGAATGCCTGAACGCCTTCCGCCGCCCGACGCCTGCGCCAATTGCGGCGCCCACCTTCCCCGCTCAGCTCGCGCTTGTCCGGAATGCGGCGCTGACGAACGCACCGGCTGGCGGATGGATTCTATTTACGACGGGCTGGATCTGCCGGACGAGGCCTGGCGCGACGACCAGGAGGAATCATTTGACCCTGCCCCGCCGCAAGGGCCCTCCCTGCGCCTCAACGGGGTCGCGTGGTACTGGTGGTGCGTCGGCACGCTGTTGGCGGTCGCGCTGGTCGCGGGCACGTTGGGCCTGGGCTGATTGCTCCCATGGCGTGGCAAGTGGAATACCGCAAAGGTGTCCGGCTGCCTCAGCTCGGCTGGTGGCTCGACGCCCAAGCCCGCACCGAACGCTCCTTCATCACGCACGCGCATTCCGACCACATCGCCCGGCACAAGGAAGTTATCTGCACGCCGGCGACCGCGCGTTTTTTGGACGCACGCCTACCGGGCCGTCGGGTGGTGACGGAGCTTCCGTTCGGCCGGGTGCATGGGCTGGAGTTTGGCGTCAACGCGACGCTTCATCCCGCGGGACACATTCTGGGTTCGAGCCAGGTTCTGCTCGAATCGGCGGAGCACGGTTCGCTCCTCTACACCGGCGATTTCAAGCTGCGGCCCAGCCTGGCGGCGGAGACCTGTGCGACCCCACGGGCCGATGTGCTCATCATGGAAACAACCTTTGGCCTGCCGAGGTATGTGTTTCCTCCCGACGCCGAAGTCATCGCGCAACTGGTTGCGTTTTGCCTGAAGGCGATCGCGGAAGGGTCCACCCCGGTGCTGCTCTGCTACAGCTTGGGCAAATCACAGGAAGTCCTGCGCGCGATCTCCGGAGCCCAGCTTCCGGTGATGCTGCACGCCGACACCCTGCGACTCACGCGGATTTATGAACGCCTCGGGGTCGTCTTCCCTCCCCATCGCGAATTCGACGCCCGCGAACTCGCCGGCCATGTCGTCATCTGCCCACCGCATGCCCAGGGACTCCTGAGCCGCATCCCGGCCGCCCGCACGGCCGCGATCACCGGGTGGGCGATCGACTCCGGTGCCATCTACCGACTGCGCTGTCACGCGGCGTTTCCCTTGTCGGACCACGCGGACTTTAGCGACCTGCTCCGCTTCGTCGAACTGGTCCGGCCCAAGCGCGTGTTCACCCTGCATGGCTTTGCCCGCGAATTTGCCTCGACCCTGCGGGCCCGGGGGCTCGACGCGCTTGCGCTCGGTCACGCGAACCAACTCGACCTGTGGTTGCCCACCTGAAGGGCCGAACCGGACCTTTCTCGTGGCCATGGCGTCCTGCGAAAAAACCAGAAGTAGAGTTTGAAGCCATGCACGAATTGGGCACCTTGGTCGCGGTGACAGTTTACCCTCGCTCCTTTCGTCAGCGTCGATTGCCTCCTTGCCGGCCGGCGGCATCCAGCACTGGGAGGCTTTTTTTCCTGGCTCGATGACTGCCCGTGCGATGATTCTGCTGATGGCCGGAACCGCCTTGGGCCCGCCCGGCAAGGCCAACCCGCCGTTGCGGGACGGCGAGCGCCTCACCTATCGCGTCTCGTGGGCCATCGTGCCGGGAGCGGGCGAAATCAAGGTTTCCGCCCACCAACAGACATCCGCTGGCGGACCGCAACTCGTGGTCACCGCCCTGACCAGCACCCGAAGGATCGCGCGCATGTTGCTGCCCTTCGACGCCGAGGCGAATTCGACCTTTGATCTCAAGACCGGCCGCCTGGTCTCGCTGCAGGAAAACAGCAACCAGCGCGGGAAGATCAGCGAACACCGCGTGACCTTTGACTACGACACCCGACAGGCCAGTTACGTTGGCGGCAAAGCGCCCGGCGAAACTCGACAACTGACCATCCCCGAAGGCGACCCCACCGATTTGATCATGGGCTTGCTGCAAACGCGGAGCTGGAATCTCAAGATCGGCGAAAAACAGGACGCGTTGGTCCTCTTCAACACTGATTTCTACGAGCTGACGATTTACCACGCGGGGACCGAGGAGGTGCGCACCCCGCTGGGCAAGTTCCAGACGATCGTCCTGCAACCTCGCATGGAAAAGACGGCCCCGAAAGGCATGTTCAAACGCGGCAGCACTGTGCGCGTCTGGATCTCCCAGGACGAACGCCGGCTGCCCGTGAAATTCGAGGTCGAATTCAAGATCGGCACCGGCACCGCCACACTCGAAGCGTATGAGGGTCCGGCGCTTTCGCCGCCGCCGCCGCATGCGAAAGATTCTCGTCCTTAGAGGCGGCGCCCTCGGCGATTTCATCGTCACGCTGCCGGCGCTGGCGTTGCTGCGAGCCCGTTGGCCGACGGCACAAATCGAATGGGTGGGAAATGCCGCCGCCGCCGCGCTGGCCCGCCGGGAAGGGTTGATCGACCGCGTGCATTCACAGCATGAAGCGCGGTGGAGCGCCGTGTACGGCGATGCGACGCTGCCCGCGGATCTGGCCACGTGGTTCGGTGAGTTTGAACTTGTCATAAATTACTGGCCCGATCCGGACGGCGAACTGCGGCGGCGTTTTCCTCCACGATCCGGGCAGACTTTTCTGTCGGCCGCCGCGCTGCCGGATCGAGCCCCGGCCGCGGCGCACTACTGCGAACCGCTCGCCCAACTCGGTCTGGAAACACGCGAGTATTGCCATCGTTTCGCAGACCGTGGAAAGGAACCGGGCGACGCCCTGCGGCCCATCGTCGTTCACCCCGGCAGCGGTTCGCCGCGCAAGAACTGGCCGCAGGATCGCTGGCTCGAACTGATCGCGCGGCTGCCGGCCCCGGTTTCAGTCGTGCTCGGCGAAGCCGAAATCAACCACTGGGCGAAAGTCGACCTGCCGGGAATCTCGCGACTGGAAAATCTGCCGCTCGACGAACTCAGTGATCGCTTGTCGGCCTGCCGGTTTTTCGTCGGACACGACTCTGGCGTCAGTCATCTCGCTGCCGCCTGCGGCGCACCCTGCCTGCTGCTGTTCGGACCGACCAACCCCGCGATGTGGGCGCCCCCGGCGCCTCATGTCCGGGTGATCCGGCGCGACGACGATCTCCGCTCGATTTCACTCGACGAAGTGCTGCGGTCGTTGGATCCATCGCTCCGAGGTTGAGCGTGAATCTCCACGGCTTGGACGCCCAAACTGGCCCGGCGTAATCAACTCCCACGCGGGGCGCCGCCACCACCGCGTGTCGCGGCACGCGCACGCCCCGATCCTCGATCCAAAGGCCGGCCGACGCATCGCAGGCCGACGTGCGGTTCACGCTGCGGTTGATCGTCAGGCTCCGCGTCACGCGGCCCGGACCGATCGCACCTTCGATTCCGCGGATCAGCACCGCCGCCGGCCAGTCGCGCGGGCCAACCACAAGGTTGAGCATTTCATGAATGCCATAGCAGAGATAGACGTACCAAACACCGCCTGCGGCATACATCACCTCCGTGCGCCCCGTCCGGCCGACGCGCGCGTGACAGGCGAGGTCCTTTTCCCCGTCGTACGCCTCGGTTTCGACGATGAGGCGCGCCGCGACGCGTCCATCGGCGAAACGGCGCACGAGATGCTTGCCCAGCAGCCAGCGGGCGAGCGCAACCGTTTTCTTCGCTTGCAGCGTTTTCGCTTCAACCCTCGATCTCATCCGAATGTATTTCTATCACCGATGAACTGCTGCCGCGCCGTGCCCACCGCAAGGATACTTTGGAATGCCGCTCCCGCCATCTTGGGGTCTTGCGGAGCAAGAACCTCGTGAACGCCACCGCCACGCGCGCCACCGCGCAGCAGCACAAGGTCGATCTCCTCCGCTCCCTCCGGCTCTGCACGGCGGAGGGCATCATGGCGATGCCGATTGTGACGATGTCGCTCCCGGTGAACGTATTCATGACGGCGCTGCTGGCCAAGGCCTACGTGCTCCCGATGACGACCATCGGCCTCATCAGCGCCCTGCCGTTCGTGGGGAATTTCATCCAGATTTTCTTCGCGCCGATCCTCGCCAAGTGGCGGCCGCCGAAGACGGTCTGTGTCACGGCCGCCACGCTCCATCTCATGGCGTGGGCGGCGCTGGGCGTATTGCTCTCGTGGATTCCGCGCGACGATCCGACGGCGGCCGGCCATTGGCTGATCGCGTGGTTTCTCGTCACGAGTTGTTTTGGGGCGGTGGCCGGCGTGTCGTGGAACGCCTGGATTCAGGAATGGGTGCCATATCGCCTCCGAGGGAAATATTTTGGCCGTCGCAACGCCACGCTGCAGATCTCGACGCTGACCTTTCTACTCGTCACTGGCTGGGCGCTGGCGCGGTGGAACTATGCGATCCCCGTTTTCCAGTTCCTCATCGTCGGCGCGGTGGTGATGCGGGTGTTTTCCCTGCGCTGGCAATGGAGCATTCCGGCCCGGCCGCGGCAACAGGTCGTCGCCCCGGCCATTTCGATCCGCGAGCAAATTGGCGTCGTCCTCCGCGCCCGGTCCCTCCTCATTTTCATCGCGTTCGGCGCGGTGTGGTCGTTCGCCGCGAATTGTTTCGGCCCGTTTTACCACGTCTTCATGTTCGATCAGCTCGGCCTGTCCGCCTGGGATGTGGGACTGATGGCGACGCTGGCACAGCTCAGCGGTGCGCTTTCGCTGCCGGCGTGGGGCCATCTGCTCGACCGCTTTGGCAACAAGTCAGTGATGACGTTTTCGCTCATCCTCTGGCAGGGCCAGAGTTTTCTCTGGTGCCTTCTGACACCGGATAACCGGAACATTCTTTATGCGATGTGGATTTGGGGTGGCGCGACCAGCGCCGGATTCATCCTCGGGCAATTCACGATCCTGCTTCGGCTGATTCCGCTGGAGGCCAAGAATCTCGCGATCGGGATCAACCTCGCCACCACGTCGCTCGTCGCCGCCATCGCGCCGATCACGGGCGGAGCGGTGCTGACCTGGGCATTGGCGCGTTGGAGCGATGCTCTCGCCGTCCACCATGTGTGCTTTCTGCTCCAGCCGGTGCTCGCACTGCTCGGGTGCACCCTCCTCTTGCGCGTGCCGGAGCCGCGGGCGAGTTCGCTCACAATGGTGTTTGGCGCGATGCGAAACATCCGTACGCTCAGCGGCGTGTTCGGCCTCAGCTTCCTCGTCAACTATGTCTTCTACCGCGCTCAAAAGGATGACCGCTGATTCACCGCATGTTTTCACCCTCACGGGAAACCTCCTCGCCGAACGCACGCAGGTGTTCGACCGCTGGACGGCGGGCGCCACCCAGCGGGCCACGTCGGAGTCGTTCCAAGTTGGAGGCAAGGGGATCAACGTCGCCAAGATGCTCACGCGGCTCGGCGCGCCCAACACCGCGCTCTGCTTCATCGGGGGGCCGACCGGCGCCGAGTGCGAGGCCTGGCTCCGCTCCCGCAAGTTTTCCCTGCGGACGTTTGCCACGACGACGCCGACCCGCACCGGCTTGGTCGTCCGCGCGGCCGGGCAGTCTGAAACGACGTTTCTCGGCCTCGATGCCACGCCGGATCCCGCGGCGATTCGCGCCTGCGCCGAGGCGCTCCGCCAGGTTCCCACCGGTTCCGTTCTGGCGGTTTGTGGCAGCATCCCGGGCTGGGAGTCGTCCGCCTTCGACGTGCTGCGTGACGCGTTTCATCGCTGGCCCGAGCGCGGCCCGCTCGTCGTCGACACCTACGGCCCGCCACTGACGTGGCTGGCGAATGAAGCCGCCGCGCTCGTCCGCATCAATCGCACCGAGTTGCTGTCGCTCTTCCCGCAATCATCCAACGTCTCGACGGGCGAACTCCTGCGTCTGGCCCGCGAAAAATTCCGGGCTCTCCGCTGGGCGGTGAGCGATGGCGCCGGACCACTGTGGTTCATGGCCGAACACCACAATCCGGAAACAATTCCGACCCCGGTGGTGCGCCAGGTTTCCGCCACTGGCTCGGGGGACGTCATGCTCGCCGGTGCTCTCCATGCTCGCTTCAATCTTGGTCTGAGTTGGCGCGATGCCGTCGGGTGGTCGCTGCCTTATGCCGCCGCCAACGCGGCGCACGCGGAAATCGCCGAGTTTCCCGAGCCGGTGACGGCCGGTTGACCGCGACTTTGCGGCGACGTGAAAATCTGCCGCGTTTCGCGCGAAATAATCCTTGCCTTAACTTTCTCGAAACAGCTTAGTCCCCGGTTTTATTCATGAAAGCGACCATCAAAACCCAAGGCCAGCAGTTCACTGTGACTGAGGGAGACATTCTCATCGTCAACCGCTATCCCGGCACCGAAAAGGGCTCCACTATCGAGATTAAGGACGTTTTGGCGGCCGGCGAAGGCGAATCCTACAAGGTGGGCAAGCCCACCCTTTCGGGCGCCTCGGTGTCGGCCACCATTCTCGAGAACAAACGCGGTGACAAGGTCATCGTTTTTAAGAAGAAGAAGCGCAAGGGCATGGAGCGGAAACGCGGCCATCGCCAGGAACTTTCTGTCATCAAGATCAATTCGATTAACGCTTAAGGAGACATCACGCCATGGCGCACAAGAAAGGTCAGGGAACATCCAGCAACGGTCGCGAGAGTCACTCGAAGCGATTGGGCGTTAAGCTCTTTGGCGGCCAGTCCGTCATCGCTGGCAACATCATCGTCCGTCAGCGCGGCACCAAGCTGCACCCGGGAAAGAACGTCGGTCTCGGCCGCGATTTCACCCTGTTTGCGCTGACGGATGGCATCGTGAAATTCGACAGGGTGCACCGCAAGGTCGCCGTTGTAACCGCCTGAACTGGGCGCCCCAGCCAATTTGCCAAGGCCGGTCTTTGACCGGCCTTTTTTGTGCCCAGTTTAGGCGGATCTCGTGCCGCTGGACGCCAGCCGCCCGGCATGCGCGTCCAGCGGCCTCGCTCCCGACCCCGGGGCTTGCCGGAAATCGTTCGCGCGCTCAATGTCCCCCCCCGATGCCCGACCGCCTCGCCGAACTTCGTCGTCAGCGTGCCCTGCTCACGGAACACCTCGCATGGCTCGACGGTGAAATCGCCACCGCCGCCGATCGATCCGGCGAACCTCCGGCCCCAGCGGCCGCGCCGGCGCCGGGCCCGGTCCCAACTCCGCCCGCCCCAATTCCCGGGGCCGGACCACCCGCGTCGCCTGAGGTTGAGGCGATCATCGACCGCTACCGCTCGTCCCCCGGTGCGGTGCAGCGCGACCTGCGCCGAGGTTGCTTTCTGTATCTCGCCGCCGCCGTCGTGCTGACCGCACTCGGCGTCACCGCACTGTACTTCATGATCAGTTCGCGCTGAGCCGTACGCTTTCAAATTGGCTCGTTGGGGACTACGGGCTCCACCTCGCGGAATCGTTCCGCTCAAGGCCGCGCTGGCTGCGTCGCAAGCTCCGGCGCCGCTCAGCCGACCCCTGGATAACTGCCGAGCCACTTCACCAGCGGACAAAATTTCTTCAGCTCGGCAAGCGCCTGTTTCATGCCGGGGTCCTCATAGTGCCCCGTCACATCGAGGAAAAAGTAATAGTCCCACGGCCGCTTCTTGCTCGGCCGGGACTCAATCTTCGAGAGGTTGATTCCGCGCTCGGCGAGCGGCATCAGCATTTTTAACAACGCGCCGGAATGTGACGCCGCCTCGTCGCCCAGCGAAACCACAAGGCTGGTGAGATCTTTGCCCTCACCCACCGGGCCGGAGGCCTTCCGGCCGAGCACGAAGAACCGCGTCGTGTTGTCGGCCTTGTCCTGAATGTTGCGCTCCACAATTGGCACCCCGTAGTGCTCGGCCGCGAGTTCTCCCGCCACCGCCGCGGCGCCCGGCTCGATTTTGGCCACTTGCACCGCCCGCGACGTGCTCGGTGCGTCGACGAGCTGCGCATGCGGCAGATGCCGCTGCAACCAGTGCCGGCACTGCGCCAGCGCCTGATCCTTCGAGTACACGCGGACGATGTTTTCCAGGGAAGAATTGGAGATGAGCGCGTGGTTTATCTCGAGGTAGATCTGCGCCACAATCTTGAGGTCGCTCTCGACGAAACTGTCGAGGGCCTCGCGCACGGAGCCTTCGGTGGAATTCTCGATCGGAATCACCGCGTAGTCGGTCTCGCCTTTTTCGACCGCGGTGAAGATGTCGCTGACCGTCCCCATCGCATGATAGTCCACGCTGGCGCCAAACTTCTTCAGCGCCGCGGCGTGCGTGTTGCTCGCCTCGGGGCCGAGATAGGCGATGAGCAACGGTTTCTCGAGGGCGATCGCCGCCGACATGATCTCGCGGTAGATCGCCTGCAAGGCCTCGTTCTTGATCGGACCCGTATTTTGGCTGGAGATTTTGCGCAGCACCGCGTCTTCGCGTTCCGCCACGTAAATCTGGCCTCCGGCATCGCGTTTCACCCGGCCAATTTCAGCCGCCAGCGCGAGCCGCTGATTCAGCAATTCGACGAGCTTCCGGTCGAGCTGGTCGATCTTCTCGCGAATGGGTTCGAGTTGCATGTCAGGAGGGCTCCGCCGGGACGGCTGGCGGTTCCGCCGGGACCGGACGCTCCAGCGTCAGCGGTGGAAACCCGGCCTCGAGCGGCAACTGTTCGTCGGAGAGGCCCATGTCCGTGTCGGTGGGCGCATGGGCGTTTGAAGAGTTTTTCAACCACTCGTCGATCTGGCGCGAAGACAGTACATCCGATGCCGGCAGCTCATCGAGCGACTTCACCCCGACAAATTCCAGGAAATGATCCGTCGTCCCGTACTGGATGGGTCGGCCCGGAGTGTCTGCGCGCCCCACGATGTAAATGAGATCACGTTCCAGCAGGCGGTTGATTCCGGCTTCCGCCGACACGCCACGGATGGTCTCGATCTCTCCCCGCGTAACCGGCTGGCGATACGCGACGACGGCCAGCGTTTCAATCGACGACTGGCTCAACTTCACGGGCGGCGGTTCCTGGCGCAGGATTCGCACCCAGCGCGCAAATCTCGGCTGGGTCACCAGCCGGTAGCCCGCGTTGCCCTCGATCAGCAGCAGGCCCTCGTCCGCCGCGCGCAACTCCAACGCGATTTGATCCATCGCCTCGCGAATCTGCGTGATCGTGATCAGCGAGGGCACGTCCGCATAGAGCTCCGGATCCTGTGCCGGAGTCTCGACAAAGACCTCGGCAACCTCTTCCGCCAGCGGGGGCATCCCGTCCGCCTCGGAACCCACCGGTCCCGGCACGCCTTCTCCGCCTGCTCCCGGCGGTTCGCCCTCGCCCGCCGTGGTCGCGACCAGGGGCAGCAGCGTGGCCTGTTCGTGAAAACGGAGGAAGGCCGCCTGGATGTCCTTGATCGCGAGCGGTTGGCTCGACGACAGCAGCAACGCCTTCAGCACTTTCGTAAGATTGAATGCCATGCGGATAAAATCGGGTCGAGTCATGCGATGCGCTGCGGGCACATGCAACCCGATTTTGGGATCTGCCGAAGATGTTGGTTCCGCACTTGCCGAGCCCCGCCCGGCTTGGTTCGCTGCCGGCTCTTTTACTCTCACTTTCACTCACCTTCTCATGAGCGCTTCCAAACCCGATCCTCTTCGTCCTCATTCGTCCGTCATCACCGACGGCCCCAGCCGCGCCGGCGCCCGCTCCATGCTTCGCCCCGTCGGCTTCACCGACGAAGACTTCAAGAAACCCATCGTCGGCATCGCGTCCACCTGGAGCATGGTCACGCCCTGCAACATGCACATTGACCAGCTCGCCCGCGAAGCCGAGTCGGGGGCCAACGCCGCCGGCGGCAAGGCCATCATCTTCGGCACGATCACCGTCTCCGACGGCATCAGCATGGGCACGCCCGGCATGCGCTATTCGCTCGTCTCCCGCGAAGTCATCGCCGACTCCATCGAGACCGTCGCGGGCAGCGAGGGTTTCGACGCTGTCGTTACCGTCGGCGGTTGCGACAAGAACATGCCCGGCTGCCTCATGGCCCTCGCGCGCCTCAACCGCCCCGGCGTCTTCGTCTACGGTGGCACGATTCTCCCTGGTTTCCACCCCGAATCGAAGAAGGAGTGTGACATCGTCTCCGTCTACGAAGCCATCGGCCAGCACGCCGCCGGCAAGATCGACGACGCCGGCCTCCGCAAAATCGAAGAGTGCTCCGTGCCCGGCGCCGGCTCTTGCGGCGGCATGTACACCGCCAACACCATGGGCTCCGCCATCGAGGCTCTCGGCATGTCGCTCCCGAATTCCTCCGCGCAGATCGCCATCAGCGCCGAGAAAAAGGCCGACTGTCGCAACGCCGGCGCCGCCGCCCTCGCCCTCGTCAGAGCCGGCATCAAACCGCGCGACATCATGACGCGAAAGGCATTCGAAAACGCCATCACCGTCACCATCGCCCTCGGCGGCTCGACCAACGCCGTCCTCCACCTCCTCGCCATCGCGCATTGCGCCAACGTCAAACTCTCCATCGACGACTTCACCCGCATCGGCAAGAGAGTCCCCGTCCTCGCCGACCTCAAGCCGTCCGGCAAGTACGGCATGGTCCACCTCACGCGCATCGGCGGCCTTCCGCCGCTTATGAAGGTCCTCCTCGATGCCGGCCTCCTGCACGGCGACTGCCTCACCGTCACCGGCAAGACCCTCGCGGAAAACTTGCAGGACGTGCAGCCCTACCCGGCCAACCAGGACGTCGTCCGCCCGCTCTCCAATCCGATCAAGGCCGACAGCCACCTCCGCATCCTCTACGGCAACCTCGCCCCCACCGGTGCCGTTGCGAAGATCTCCGGCAAGGAAGGTCTCACGTTTACTGGCAAAGCGATCGTGTTCGAAGGCGAAGAGAAAGCGCTCGACGCGATTCTCGGCGGCAAGGTGAAGGCCGGTCACGTGGTCGTAATCCGCACCGAAGGCCCCGTCGGTGGCCCCGGCATGAGAGACATGCTCTCGCCCACCAGCGCCATCATGGGCCGAGGCCTCGGCAAGGAGGTCGCGCTCATTACCGACGGCCGCTTCTCCGGCGGCAGCCACGGCTTTGTCGTCGGCCATATCACCCCCGAAGCCGCCGTCGGCGGCCCGATCGGCCTGATCAAGAACGGCGACACCATCACGATCGACGCCGTGAAAAACGAACTGACGCTCGCCGTCCCCGCGAAGGAAATCTCCGCCCGCAAGAAAGCAAAGAAGCCCTTCAAGCCCACCGAAACCCGCGGCGTCCTCGCCAAGTACGCGGCGCACGTCACGAGCGCGTCGGAAGGGGCGGTGACGGATAAGGATCTTTAGTCTCCTCGCGATGCCCTCCGACGGGAGAGAGGAGAGAGGAGAAGGATAGGAAGAATGGGAGATCCGAATCCCATCCCTCCCGCAATTCCCATCCCTCCCATTCAGATCCCGATCGCATCATCCCTCCCCGCGGCGATCCCCGCACCCTCCTCTCCTTCTCATTCGATGAATCTCTGAGAATCAGAGTCAGCATCGTTGCGCCGACCATCTGAGATTGCCGTTTGCCAGGCACGCGGGCTCACCTTCGGCCGCTACGGGGCCGGATCAAACATGAGGCCGGCAAAGCTGCCTCCGCCCGCACCGCCGTTCTTCGCGTCTCCCGGCATCCCGTTGAATTGGATCTTGATGAAATCCCCGGCCGTGAACCCATCATAACGAAACGTGTAGACGTCCGCGATGCCATTGAAACCGCCCGCACCAGGAGCGGGAAAAGTATTCGGCTCCAGATCGCCACCCGCATGATTGCCACGGGCCCGGATGCGGCTGATCGCATTGTGCCTCCCACCGGTGTTGTCGACCACGATCCGCAGGTAGAACGACGAGGGCGTCCCATTCCCCAGCTTGATCCGGTTGACCGAATTGCTCGTGTTTCCGGCCGCATGCGGATCGAAGATTATCCCCGAACGACCGACCTCGCCGTTGGGGAGCGTAAACAGGTTGAAGGTCGCGAAACCTCCGACCGAACGACAGGGTCCGTCCTGGGAAAAAGTCCGGCTCGGAAAACTTAGATCAAAAACGGAGTTCAGGTGGACCAACGGGCCGGCCCAGGAAGGCAGCCCGTTGCGCTCGCCCTCGTTGGTGGGCCGATCGGAGACGGCCTTCGGCGAGTTGAACTGGGGAAACCAAGAACCCAACGTGCCCAGCTTCGGCGGCGCGTGGAAATCAGTCCGATCGGTGGTCTTGCCGACATAAGTGATGGAAGCCGCCGGGAGCACCGCGACGGTGGCAAGTGAGGCCAGCGCGAGCCGCCAAAGCACCGCGCGCGGCATTTTGGTTTGGCAGATGGGGGCATTCATTTTTACTTTCGGCGGCCACACCGATTTGTTCCGGCCCAGACCGCAGGCTCCAGTAAAAAAGACGACGGCCATGATTCCGCCGTGCCTCCCGTTGAGCCGCAGTGCCACATCTTCAGCCCCGTGCGACCTCGCAGACTTCCAAGGTTCCACCCGTTCCGGACCGCCAGCGGATGTTCCATCCCGCCAGCGTCATGCCGTACGTGCGATCGCCTTCGCTGTGATACGCCGGCTGATGTTCGAGCCGGAGAACTTGGCGGACGAGTTCCGCGGTCGCGACACCCAGCTTCTCCTCGAATTCGCGCGGGATTGATATCGCCCCGGCCGTGCTCGTCGGCGGCGCGGCCTGGGCCCAATCCGCCGTGGCTCCCGGCAATGCCTCGCACCACGGGAGGTAGGGCTTGAGATCGTAGACGGGCGTGCCGTCCACCGCGTCGACCCCGCCAACGCGTACGACGCCGGGCTCGATCCCGAGCACGCGCACCAGCGAGAGCCCGAGCCCGTTCGGCCGATTCGGCGATCGCGAGGCAAAGACCCCCACCCGCTCGTTGCCGCCCAGCCGCGGCGGACGCACCACCGCGCTGCCCGTCCACGGTGGGTTTTGGTGAAACCCGGTGATCAGCCACACGTGGGAGAAAGCTTCGAGTCCACGGGTGAACTCGGGCGCCGAGAATTGCGGCAGGAATTCCACCCGCCCCTCCGCCGCGGGCACGAGTCCGCTCTGGCGCGGGACGCCGAATTTCTCCCCGAACGGAGTGCGCAACCGGGCGATGGGGTGGAGCGGAAGATCGGACATCGGTGCTGTTCAAAGGCAGAAATCGCGCCTCGGCGCGAATTCGTTTTGCGACAGCTCCGCCCGAAGATTTCCCTCGCCGTCCTCTCCCACCCGCCCTTTCGGCGCACTCAAGTCACCCGAGTGAACACTCGCCCTTCGCTTGGCTGCCCCGGAGCAAGCTCCGGGGCATCATTGCCAACCGACCGCTGCGCGGAACGGGCTCGTGGAATCGCAGGATCGAACGCAGCAAGCTGCGGGGAATCGACCTGCCTGCGATTCACCATCGCCGCGAAAACCGGGTTTGCCAGACCCGGCACCAACGCTTACGTCAGCTCACCGGCTTTTCCCTGCGCCGATCTTTTTCCCATGCATAAGACCCGACTCGAAGCCTTCAGCGATGGCGTGCTGGCCATC